>Ga0247833_1007331_pt1 | contig 11743 bp, 9 predicted proteins | sample LaCruzMarch2015__7_FD_187117 | JGI IMG/M metagenome (GOLD analysis project Ga0247833, IMG submission 187117) | Freshwater microbial communities from meromictic Lake La Cruz, Castile-La Mancha, Spain - LaCruzMarch2015_8m | ecosystem: Environmental > Aquatic > Freshwater > Lake | place: Spain...
CCGCACACCAACCGCATGAAATCCAAACATCACTTTGATCGGGCTGGCCATGGCTGTCCTGTGAAAACTCAAACCACTCGCGCCCGCAAGTCCATCAAGGGATGGGCGTTGGCAGGCCAAGGGCTGTTGAAAAAAGGCGTCACCATGTCGGCGGTGACGTCATGCAGTTGTGCGGGCAACCAACGCGGCGCATGGTCTTTGTCCACGGCCAAAGCACGGATGCCTTCGACCGTGTCGCTTTGCGCTGGTGTGCGTTGCAAATGTGTGGGATGAAAACTGTGGCGCACCATGTTGCGCTCCATGCGCAACTCGTCACTCAGGTTCATGTGTCGCGCACGGCGAATTTGTTCAAGGCTCACCGCCAGCATCAAAGGGGATCGTTTGTGCAAAGCCTCCAAAGCCTGCGTGTGGCCAGCGGCATCCAAGGCTTGCGCAATGGCTGGCACATCGGCTGCACTGAAGGCTTGGTTCAAGCTGTCGTTCCACCAAGCGGGTGGGCTGGCTTGCGCGTGTTGCGTGGCTGCTTTGAAGGCAGCGCTGAAATTTTCCAAGGCATCGGGCTGTGACCAATGGTGTGCAGGCAACTGTGCCCACAGTGTGTTCAAGGACGCACTGTCCACCAACACATCGGCCAAGCCTGCGAACACGGCTTCAGCCCCATTCAACATCTGACCGGTCAGGCCCAAGTACTCGCCCAAGGCACCGTCACAACGGCTGAGGAAATAACCGCCGCCCACATCGGGAAACAAACCAATCATGGTTTCGGGCATGGCCATCTTGGTGCGCTCGGTGGCGATGCGCAGTGATGCACCTTGTGCCAAGCCCATGCCACCCCCCATCACCACACCGTCCATGAACACGATGCAGGGTTTGGCGTAGTGGTGAATCAAATGGTTCAAGCGGTACTCTTCGGTGAAGAAATCATCCAAGGCGGCGTCCGCTGCCAATGCGGCTGTGTGAAAAAAGCGAATATCACCCCCGGCACAAAACGCACCGAACGCGCCCTCTTTGCCCATGCCGCGCAGGGCCACGGCCTGCACCCGGTCATCCTGCGCCCAGGCCAACAACACCTCGGTCAGGCTGCGCACCATGCCCAAGGACAAAGCATTCAAGGCCTTGGCACGGTTCAAGGTGATCAGGCCCACCGCGCCTTGCACCTCGGCCAACACATCACCTTGTTGAATTGAGAAAGGATCATCCATGTTGCGTTCTCCTGCTTCGCGATTCGTTCCACGCCAAGGCGCACAGCACCAAGCCGCCGCCCACCAACACATTCAAGCCAGGCTCTTCACCCGCACCCCACCAAGCCCAAGCGATGCCAAACAACACCTCGAGCAGGGCCAACAAGGCCACCTCGTGCGAGGCCAACACTTGCGCGGCCCGCACGGCCAACAAACAAGGCACGGCCATGCCCCAGACATGCCGTGTGCCTTCCAACTGCACTTGGCTGATGAACATGAAGGCCATGCCCACACCTGCGGCAGCAATCGCCCACCAGGTGTGCGCAGCCAACGGTTTTTTCAGGACCAAGCGCGACAACAAGGCGGTGAACATCGGCCCCATGGCCATGGTGATCAGCACATTGGCCACGGTGGTCATGGTCAGGGCCAGCATGAAGGCAGTGAACATCACCGACCAACAGACACCCGAGAGCCAAAAGGTTTTGTCACGCCAAGGCAGATGCATGAACAGCGCCCGGCCTTTGAGCATCGGCAACAAAACACTGAGGGACAGCACCGTGAAAAAGCTGCGCCAAAACGTGACTTCAAAGCCTTGGGCATGGGTCATTTGACGCGACACCACGCCGGCGGTGGACCACAGCAAAGTGGCCAGCACCATCAGCCCCAAGGCTTGTGAGTGGCTGAGTGTCTTGGGCATCGCGGGACTGGTCAACCTTCGCGGCTGGCGCGCTTACGCTCGTGCTCTTTCAAGTGGCGCTTGCGCAAGCGAACGCTCTTGGGTGTGATCTCCACCAGCTCGTCGTCTTCAATGAACTGCACACCGTATTCCAAAGTGCATTGAATGGGTGGTGTGATCTTGATCGCGTCTTCTTTGCCAGACACACGAAAGTTGGTCAGCTGCTTGGTACGGGTGGCGTTCACCACCAAGTCGTTGTCGCGGCTGTGGATACCCACGATCATGCCCTCATACACTGGGTCGTTGGGTTTGACAAACATGCGGCCACGGTCATCGAGTTTGCCCAAGGCATAGGTGAAGATCTCGCCGTCGTCCATGGAAATCAGCACGCCGTTTTTGCGGCCACCGATCTCGCCCTTGTGCGGCTCGTACTTGTCAAAGATGTTGGAGATCAAACCGGAGCCACGCGTCAAGTTCAAAAACTCGGTGGTGAAGCCAATCAGGCCCCGCGCAGGAATGCGGTATTCCAAACGCACCCGGCCACGGCCATCGGGTTCCATATTGGCCAATTCGCCTTTGCGCTCGCCCAACGCTTGCATCACGCCGCCTTGGTGCTGCTCTTCGATATCGGCGGTGACCAATTCGATCGGCTCGCAACGCTCGCCCTCGATTTCCCGAAACACCACACGGGGCTTGGACACAGCCATCTCGTAGCCCTCGCGGCGCATGTTCTCGAGCAAGATGGTCAGGTGCAATTCACCGCGACCCGCGACTTCAAAAATACCGTCTTCATCGGTTTCTTTGACCCGCAGCGCCACGTTGTGTTGCAGCTCTTTTTGCAAACGGTCCCAGATTTGACGGCTGGTGACGTACTTGCCTTCGCGGCCGGCCAAGGGGCTGGTGTTGACGCAAAAATTCATGATCAGGGTGGGTTCGTCCACCTTCAACATCGGCAACGGGGAGGGATTCATGGGGTCGGTGACAGTCACGCCGATACCGATCTCGTCGATACCGTTGATCAGCACGATGTCGCCAGGTCCGGCTTCGGTGGCTTGGATCCGGTCCAGGCCTTGGAACTTCAACACCTGGTTGATGCGGCCTTTGACAGGGGTGCTGTCCGGGCCTTCCATCACCACCACGTCCATATTGGGCTTGATGGTACCTGCGCTGATGCGGCCCACGCCAATCCGACCCACAAACGTGGAGAAATCAAGCGCTGAAATTTGCAATTGCAAAGGCGCAGCCGGGTCGCCTTGTTGGGCGGGCACGTGTTTCAACACGGTGTCAAACAAGGCAGACATGTCGGGGCCCCATTGCTCGCCTTGCGGGCCTTCATCCATTGAGGACCAGCCGTTGATGCCAGAGGCATAAACCACGGGGAAATCAAGCTGCTCGTCGTTGGCGCCCAGCTTGTCAAACAAATCAAAGGCCGCGTTGATGACCTTGCCGCAGTCGGCACCGGGCTTGTCCACTTTATTCACCACGACGATCGGCTTCAAACCCAAGGCCAAGGCTTTCTTGGTGACAAAGCGGGTTTGCGGCATCGGTCCTTCTTGCGCATCGATCAACAGCACGACGCCATCGACCATGGACAAAGCACGCTCCACCTCGCCGCCAAAGTCCGCGTGTCCAGGGGTGTCCACGATGTTGATGTGTGTGCCCTTCCAGCTGACCGCGCAGTTTTTGGCCAGAATGGTGATGCCGCGTTCACGCTCAATCGCGTTGTTGTCCATCACGGTGTCCACCACTTTTTCGTGGTCGGCAAAGGTGCCGGACTGGCGCAAGAGTTGATCGACCATGGTGGTTTTGCCATGGTCAACGTGGGCAATGATGGCGATGTTTCGAATTTGTAAGGTCATGCTGCACTCTCGAGTAAAGATTGGATTTCTTGGGGATTCAACAAGCGCTCGGGAATCAATTCCCCAGCGCGAACATGGGCGGTGCCCAGCAAGGCATTCGGGCTGGCACCATAGACAGCCACTTGATCTTGGTCGGGCCAGTCACCCCGGCGGCGCAAGCCACTCAGGAAACGACCTGCATCATCGGGCTGCAATGTGATCGGGTGATGACTGTCCAACAAAGAATCAACAGCAAGCAACTGTCTGTGGCGATCGACTTCAGGCATAGCTTCCAGCGCCTCAAGCGAGATGCAGGTATCGACCTCGAAACAACCGCTCTTCACCCGGCGCAAAGCGCTCAAATACGCGCCACAACCCAAGGCGATGCCAATGTCTTCGCCCAGGGTACGGATATAAGTGCCTTTGGAGCAATGGGCCTTGAGCCACACGCTTTGCACACCATCCACCGTGGGCAGCTGGCGAAGTTCAAGGGCGTGAATCTTGACCCTGCGTGGTACCCGTTCGACTTCCACACCCTCACGGGCGAATTCATACAAGGCCTTGCCGTCTTTTTTCAAAGCGCTGTACATCGGCGGGACTTGCATCAACTCGCCAGTGAACAAGGCTTGCACTTGTTGCAATTGTTCCGGCGTGAAGTCAACCGGGGTTTCGGCGATGACTTCGCCTTCGGTGTCGCCGGTGCTGGTGCGTTGACCTAAGCGCAACACGGCTTCATAGGTTTTGTCCGCATCCAAATGCAATTGGCTGAACTTGGTGGCCGCACCAAAACACAGGGGCAACACACCCGTAGCGCGAGGATCCAAGGTGCCGGTGTGGCCCGCTTTTTCGGCACGCAGCAACCACTTGGCCTTTTGCAAGGCTTGGTTGCTTGAGAGTCCAAGGGGTTTGTCCAACAGCAACACCCCATGCACGGGGCGCCGTTGCACCCGTGTGCGTGGCGTGTTCATGGGTTTACTCGGCGTCTTGAGCGCGGGAAGCCACCGCACGCGCGATCAGCGCGTTCATGTCGGCGGCGCGCTCGGGGGTGCGGTCGTATTGAAAATGCAGCGTGGGCACGGTGTGGATGTGCAAGCGTTTGAACAGGCCGTTGCGTAAAAAACCCGCGGCTTGGTTCAAGCCCTCGGCACAGGTGTCAGCGTCACCGACCAACACACTGAAAAACACCTTGGCATGGGCATAGTCGGGGGTGACTTCCACCGATTGGATAGTGACCATACCCAACCTCGGGTCCTTCAGCTCGCGAATCAGCTCGGCCAAATCCCGCTGGATTTGATCGGCGACGCGGAAACCGCGGTGGGCTGTGGAGGACTTCTTGGCGGGCATGCAGTGGCTTTAGATGGTGCGAGCGACTTCCTTGATTTCGAAGAACTCGAGTTGATCGCCCTCTTGGATGTCGTTGTAGCCCTTGAGGTTCAGACCACACTCGAAGTTTTCTTTGACTTCGCGTACATCGTCCTTGAACCGCTTCAAGCTCTCGAGCTCGCCAGTGAAGATGACCACGTTTTCGCGCAACAAACGCAAACGGGCGTTGCGGCGAACAACCCCAGTGGTGACCATGCAACCGGCAATCGCGCCGATTTTGCTGATGCGGAAGACTTGGCGAATCTCGGCCATGCCAATGATTTCTTCCTTCTTGTCAGGCGTCAACATGCCCGACATGGCGGCTTTCAATTCATCGACCGCATCGTAAATGATGTTGTAGTAATGGATGTCCACGCCATTGCCTTCGGCCAATTTGCGGGCACCGGCATCGGCTCGCACGTTAAAGCCAATGACCACCGCCTTGGACGCAATCGCCAAGTTGATGTCGGACTCGCTGATACCACCCACGGCGGCATAGACCATTTGCACGCGCACCTCTTCGTTGGTGAGCTTGAGCAACGAGGCGGCCAAAGCTTCTTGCGAACCTTGCACATCGGCTTTGATGATGATGGGCAGGTTTTTGATCTCGCCAGACGCCATGTCGGTGAACATGTTCTCTAGCTTGGCGGCTTGTTGCTTGGCCAGTTTGGTATTGCGGAATTTACCAGCGCGGTAGGTGGCAATTTCACGGGCGCGGCGTTCATCCGACAGCACCATGAACTCGTCTCCGGCTTGTGGCACCTCGGTCAGGCCTTGGATTTCCACCGGAATGGACGGACCAGCCGACTTGATGGATTTGCCGTTCTCGTCGAGCATGGCGCGAACACGGCCATAGGTTTGACCCGCCAACACCACATCACCAGTTTTCAGGGTACCCGACTGCACCAAGACCGTGGCCACAGGACCTCGGCCTTTGTCCAAACTGGCTTCGATCACCAGGCCTTTGGCCATGGCATCGATCGGTGCTTTGAGCTCCAAAACCTCGGCTTGCAACAGCACTTGCTCTAGCAAGTCGTCAATACCTTGACCGGTTTTGGCTGAAACGGATACAAAAGGCGAGTCGCCACCGAATTCTTCGGGCACGACTTCTTCGGCCACCAGTTCGTTTTTCACGCGGTCAGGATTGGCGTCGGGTTTGTCAATTTTATTGATCGCCACTACGATAGGAACGCCAGCGGCTTTGGCGTGTTTGATCGCTTCTTTGGTTTGCGGCATGACGCCATCGTCGGACGCCACCACCAAGATCACGATGTCAGTGGCCTGTGCACCTCGGGCCCGCATGGCAGTGAACGCCTCGTGGCCTGGGGTGTCCAAGAACGACACCATGCCGCGGGGTGTTTCCACATGGTACGCGCCGATGTGTTGTGTGATGCCTCCGGCTTCACCAGAGGCCACTTTCGCGCGGCGGATGTAGTCAAGCAAGGAGGTCTTACCGTGGTCGACGTGACCCATCACAGTCACCACAGGTGCGCGGGTCACCGATTCAGCATGGTGGGCAGAGGCTTCTTCTTCGGTGAACGCCTCGGGATCGTCCAGGGCAGCGACCACGGCCTTGTGACCCATTTCTTCCACCACGATCATGGCGGTGTCTTGGTCCAAGGGCTGGTTGATGGTGGCCATCTGACCCAGTTTCATCAGATGCTTGATGACCTCTGAGGCTTTGATCGCCATCTTGTGAGCCAACTCGGCCACGGTGATGGTTTCGGGTACGTGCACCTCAATGACACGTGCTTCGACAGGCGCGCTTTGCACCGGCGTGTCATCGCGGTCACGGTCACGGCGACCACGGGGACCGCCACGCCAGTTGTTGCGGCCCACGCCACCACTGGCGTCGCCACGGGTTTTGATTTCTTTCTTTTTGGCCTGCTCGTCAGCCCAGCTCGAAGACAGCTTGGCGCTCTTGACTTCTTTTTGGGCATCTTTAACGACAGCGCCCCCGGCAGGACGTGCACCAGGGGCGGTGCTGCCAGCCGCTGGTTTGTGCAAGGTGCCCTTGATGGTTTTGGGATCGGCAGCCGGCTTTTCGGGCTCGGCTTTTTTGGCGACCAAAACCTTCTTGGGCGCATTCATCATGGTGCGGATGGCTTCGGCTTCGGCCAAAGCGCTGCGACGGCGGCTGTCCAAATCTTTGGCACGCGCGGCATCTTCCTCTGCGCTGGCTTTGGCAGTGGCCTCGCGCTCAGCAGCCTGGGCCTGGGCTTGGGCCAAATCGGCAGCGGCTCTGGCAGCGTCTTGGTCCACCGCGGGGGCGGCTTTGGCAGCCAAGGCTTCGCGGTCTTTGGCTTCTTGGGCCTCGCGCAAGCGGCGCTTTTCAGCCAATTCTTCTTCTTGGCGGCGGATGAATTCGGCTTGGCGACGGGCCTCTTCCTCGCGGCGGGCCAGTTCGGCTTGGTCCAGGATGGGTTGCTGGACCGCAGGTGGTGCCGCTGTGTCGGCTTCGACCTCGGCGGGGGCGTCTGTCATCTCATCATCGCGCTTGACGAAAGTGCGTTTTTTGCGCACTTCCACCTGGATCGTGCGGGCTTTGCCTGTGGCGTCAGCTTGCTTGATCTCCGAGGTGGACTTTTTCACCAAGGTGATTTTTTTCCGCTCAGGCGAATCAGTGCCATGGCTGGCTTTCAAAAAGCCCAGCAATTTTTGCTTGTCCGCATCGGTCAACTCGTCAGACGCAGCGGATTTGACTACGCCTGCAGACTTGAGCTGATCAAGCAGCGTGGCGGGAGATTTTTTGAGTTCCTTGGCAAACTCGGCAACCGTTGTGATGGTCATCTGTGGTGTTCCTCTTCATGACCGTTACGCTTGACCCGTGAACCAATGTTCACGCGCCTTCAGGATCAAAGTTTTTGCATCTTCTTCAGACTGGCCGGTGATCTCCACCAACTCGTCCACCGCCAAATCGGCCAAATCGTCACGGGAGTTGATACCGCCCATGGCCAGCTTGGCAATCAATTCGGCATCCAGGCCGTCGAGGTCGCGCAGGTTTTGCGAGACTTCTTCAACGCTTTCCTCATGGGCAATTTCCATGGTCAGCAACGCATCTTTGGCGCGGGCCCGCAATTCGTTCACGGTGTCTTCGTCAAAGCTTTCGATTTCCAGCATTTCTTGCAACGGCACATAGGCCACTTCTTCGAGGCTGGTGAAACCTTCTTCAATCAGGATGTCCGCCACCTCTTGGTCGACATCGAGTTTTTCAACGAACAAGGCACGCAGGCCTTCGGTTTCGTTGGCGACTTTTTGTGCCGATTCGGCAGCGTCCATGATGTTGATCTTCCAACCTGTGAGGTCAGAAGCCAAGCGCACGTTTTGACCACCACGGCCAATCGCCATGGCCAGGTTTTCATCGTCCACCACCACGTCCATGGCGTGTTTTTCTTCGTCCACCACGATCGAAGAGACATTGGCAGGGGCCAAGGCGCCGATGACGAACTGCGCTGGGTCTTCGCTCCACAGCACGATATCGACCCGCTCACCTGCCAATTCATTGGTCACCGCATTGACCCGGGTACCTCGCACACCGACACAGGTGCCGATCGGATCGACGCGTTTGTCGTGGGACAGGACCGCGATCTTGGCGCGTGAACCAGGGTCTCTGGCGCAGGATTTGATCTCGAGCAAGCCTTGTTCAATTTCAGGCACTTCCTGGCGGAACAACTCGATCATGAACTCGGGGGCTGAACGCGACAAGATGATGGGTGCACCGCGCAAAGTGGTGTCGACTTCCATGATCATGGCGCGCACCCGGTCGGCGCTGCGCAGGTTTTCCTTGGGGATCATCTCGCCACGGCGCAAACGGCCTTCGACGCGGCCGCTCTCGACGATGATGTCGCCCTTGTCCATGCGCTTGACCGAGCCGACAAAAATCTTGTCGCCACGGGCCAAAAAGTCAGACAACAGCATTTCACGCTCGGCATCCCGGATTTTTTGCAGGATGACTTGCTTGGCGGCCATCGCACCGATGCGACCGATCGGCAAGGATTCGATGTTTTCTTCAATGTACTCGCCCACCTCGATGTCAGACAAACGCTCTTTGGCGTCCATCAGCATTTCTTCAGCATCCGGGTTTTGCAAACCGGCTTCGTCGGGCACCACCAACCAACGACGGAAGGTTTCGTACTCACCTGAATCACGGTCCATGGCCACGCGGATGTCCGCGTCTTCCACCGGGTTGGCCTTGTCGGCTTGCAACAGTTTTTTGGTGGCTTGGGCCAACGCAGACTCGACTGCGCCAAACACCAAGTCACGCTCGACGTTTTTCTCGCGCGATATGGCGTCCACCAACATGAGCATTTCGCGATTCATGGTTCATTACTCCTGTTCTCAGCGAGCCTACGGCCCTTGAAATTCACAATCGGCGCCAAGCGCGCATCCCGCAATTCACCCAATGTGAACTGCAAGGCTTGCACTGGCAAGTCTTTTTTGACCTTGGCTGGTCGCATGCCAGGCTTGCTGGCAGGCTCATCACGCCAGGTGATTTGCCAAGTCTGAGGGGTGTCAGTGGTTTCCAACACACCTCGAAACTTCTTGCGGTTGGGGGCCACCAGGCCCCCTGCCGCTGCCCCCATGGGCGCTTTGAGCGTGATGTCGATTTGTTCACCAACAAAACGCAAAAAATCGTTTTCGCTGCGCAAAGGTCGGTCGATGCCCGGCGACGAAACTTCCAAACGGCTGTACTCGGTGCCTTCTACCTCCAACACAAACTGCAGTTGGCGGGTGACTTTTTCACAGTCCTCCACCAAAACGAACTGCTCAGGCACACCAGGCGCCCAAGGCAAGTCGATGGTGATGCGCAACATGCCGCCGGCAGATCGCTCTACCTCCACCAACTGGTAACCCAAGCCAGTGACAGTTTGTTCAATGATGTCTTGCAATGCCAACGCTTTTCACCCGACCAAAAAAAACGGGCGGTTGGGATGTCCGCCCGTTATCGTTCATTTGGTCGGCATTGTACCCGTAAAACACGGCCTTTTTTCAACCCTGGCTTGCAGGCTCATGCAGGCATCGGTCTGTCGCTCAACCCCAAAGAAGCGTTCAACAGGCTGTGGGTATAGGGCGACTGCGGGTGGTGCAGCACCTGATCCAAACTGCCGGCATCCACCACTTCCCCGTCTTTGAGCACCAGCACATGGTGCGCCATGGCTTGGATCACCTCGATGTCGTGGGTGATCAGCAAATAGCTCAAGCCGCGCTCGCGCTGCAAACGCTGCAGCAGGTCCAGCACCTGCTTTTGGATCGACACATCCAAGGCGCTGGTGGGCTCGTCGAGCACCAGGATGCGCGGCTGCACGATCAAGGCCCGGGCAATCGCCAAGCGTTGGCGCTGTCCACCTGAAAATTCGTGGGGATAGCGCGCCAGCAGACCGGGAAACTGTTCCTCGTCCATGCCCACCTCGGCCAAAGCCTCGCGCACCTTGGCTTGGCGGGCCAAGGGGTTGAGGTCTGGGGCATGCACTTGCAAGCCTTCGCCCACCAACTGTTCCACGTTCATGCGAGGCGACAAAGAGGAAAACGGGTCTTGGAACACCACTTGTAAAGCGCGTCGCAGGGGCAAATCGGCATGGGCTTGACCTTGCCAGGACTGGCCCTCGATACGCAAGTCCCCTTGAAACGGGATCAAACCCAGTGCAGCCAAGGCCAAGGAAGACTTGCCCGAGCCGGATTCACCAATGATGCCCAGGGTTTGCCCCGTTCGCAGCTCGAAATCAGCGCCCTGCACCGCCACGAATTGCCCGCGCTGAAACCAACCACGGATGCCAGGTCTGGGCACCGGGTAGCTGACCCGCAAGCCTTGGGCTTGCAAACAGACTGGGGCACTGTCGACCGGCTCGAACACATTGCGCTCGGGCTGGCTGTCCACCAACCGCCGGGTATAGGCATGTTGGGGGTGACTCAAGACCTCACTGACATGCCCGTGCTCGACCACCAAGCCGTTCTCCATCACCACCACCCGATCGGCAAAACGGCGCACCATATTCAGGTCATGGGTGATCAACAGCACGGCCATGCCGTGTTTGCGCTGCAGGCTGTCGAGCAAATCGAGGATCTGCCCACGCAGAGACACGTCCAAAGCAGTGGTGGGTTCGTCGGCCAAGAGCAGTTTGGGTTCGCCCGCCAGGGCCATGGCGATCATGGCGCGTTGGCGCTGTCCGCCCGAGAGTTGATGCGGATAACTGCCCACCCGCCGCTCAGGCTCGGTGATACCGGTGTCAGCCAGCAAATCCATGGCTTTTTGAAGCGCTGCTTGAGATGTCAGCCCTTTTTTGAGGGTCAGCACCTCGGCGATTTGGTCACCGATGGTGAACAAGGGATTGAGCGCGGTCATGGGCTCTTGGAAGACCATGGCGATGTTGCTGCCGCGTATACCGCGCCATTGGTCTTCGTTCATTTGCAGCAGGTCTTGGCCTCCAAACAGGGTCTGGCCGCGCACCCATGCCCCTCGGGCCAACCCCAGCAAACTCAGCGCAGTAACTGTTTTCCCGGAGCCCGACTCGCCCACCAGCGCCAGCTTTTCACCGGCTTGCATCTCAAAAGACACGCCGTGAACCACCTCACGGCCCTGAAATGACATGTGCAGGTTGTGCACTTTGAGCAAAGGCGCGCTCATGGCTTGTGCTCCTGACGCAGTTTGCGGGGGTCTAGGGCGTCCCGCAGGGCGTCTCCCATGAATG
>Ga0247833_1007332_pt1 | contig 11743 bp, 7 predicted proteins | sample LaCruzMarch2015__7_FD_187117 | JGI IMG/M metagenome (GOLD analysis project Ga0247833, IMG submission 187117) | Freshwater microbial communities from meromictic Lake La Cruz, Castile-La Mancha, Spain - LaCruzMarch2015_8m | ecosystem: Environmental > Aquatic > Freshwater > Lake | place: Spain...
TATGTCAAAATCAAATCACCTTTAACATTTAAATCTTCTTTTGTTATTGGCTCATTATTTAATATTTTCCATTTAAATGGTGCATTATGTTCTTCCTTTTCTTCAAGGAAATTAAATATTCTTTTTAGTGTTTCTTTTTTCATTATCTAATTATTTTTCCTTTTATAAATCCAGGTTTAATCATTTCTCTTAATTCTTCATCTGTATATTTGGTTAAACTTGTGAGTTTTATATTTACACCACCATTAACTTTCAATCCTTTTGGTAATGATGTCAAATTTTTACACATTATTAAAAATAAATTCTTGCCAACATATAATCCTTCTGGTAATGATGTTATATTTGTATAATCTAAATGCAAATCCTTCCCAACTTTCAATCCTTCTGGTAATGATTTAATCTTTGAATGTTCTAAATCCAAATCCAAACCAACTTCTAAACCTTTTGGCAATGATTCTATTTTTGAACCATATAAATCCAAATTACCACCAACTACTAATCCTTCTGGCAATGAGGTTATATCTGAATTTAATAGGCTCAAAGTCCCTTCAACATTTAATTCTTCTTTTGTTAATGGTATATCATTTTCCAACTTCCACATAAATGGTGCATTATGTTCTCCCTTCTTTTCAAGGAATTCAAATATTCTTTTTAGTGTTTCTTTTTTCATTTTAATATATTTTACCTATATAACCATCTGGTTTTACCATATTTAATATTTTTTCATATTACCTTTATCTTTAGGTATTTTTCCTTCTTTGTTTTCCAAAAAGTCAATTATTTTTTTTAGTTGTTCTATTTGCATTTTATATTAAATTTTATTTTAGATAATTATCAAGTTTTGACATTAATTTTAATACATTACTAACTGGTTCAATTTTCTTTTCCTCTTCCAATTTTTCATCATACTTATGCCTATCTTCCTTGTTTGAGAATAGATATGCCCCTGGCGTTGATGGTGATGAAACCAAATCAAAACAAATCAATTCAAAGTCATCTTGAACCTCATTTTTCTCCCCAACTTTCTTTAATGATCCAACCCCCCTAGAACTAATACCAAGGCTCACTCCTTGCCTCATTAGGTTTGCAGCAATATCTCCTTTGGTTGAAACTATGCCTCTCTCATGGAAGGCAGGTGAGGTCAATAACAATAACTTTCCCATTAGGATGTTTCTATCCCACCAAACCTCTGTAATTAAATGGGAAACTCTATCCAAATCAATAAGGGATGATTCTGGGTGGTTTAATTCTGATGTTGATAAACCTTTTTCAATAATCTTTTTATATCTTTCTGCTTCCCTCTTTAATATCTTTTCAGGATATGTTCTGCCGTTCCTATTTGGAACATCATGTTTTTGCAAAACAGCAAAAAACTCAAAAGGTTTGCTATAATCTAATTTCTTATTTTCTCTTATTAAATCAATATTCAACTCATCTTTTGGATTAACCCACCCAGCATCCATTTCAATTAGAATGCCATGCCCTATTTCATTTGCTTCAAGAAGTCTTAATTCTTTCATAATATATTTTAATATATAAATATTAAAATATTTTGTTTTAAACAGATAAATCCTTTTTTGTTATAAAAAAGTCAAAATATTTGTTCTTTGAGATGTTTTTGTTATAGATTTCTTTTATGATTTTTCTAACAGCATCCTTCATTTCTTGGGATTTGAATAATACACCATCCTTAACAAATAATGTTATTTCTAAATTCATAAATGATTTTTTATCAAGGGATATTCCACTATGCCTAATATCCAAATCAACTATTGTTGATTTGTGGAATAAATCCAAATCATTGGCATCCAAGATTGTGTGTTTAATATCCCTTGATTGGGTGCAAACAATTTTTCTCCAATTGTTATAATCATCCTTGGGAGAAACCCAAGATTGTATGTTGACGTATATTGATTTTAATTCAATATAATCAATTGTTCCATAAAAAATCTTTAAATCATTAAATAATCTAAGCCTTATTTTTTTTCCATTCTTCATTGGTTGTTAATTGTTTATATAAAAATAAACAAAAACAATATAATTATCAAATGGAATTAACTATTCAAGGATTTATTTAGTGATTTTATCTCATAATAATTCAATATATCAAACTTATCAGTTTTAACCTTTTCAATTGCCTTTAATAATTTTGTCTTAACCTCACCATTTGTTTCATTCAATAATAATTCAGTTAATTTTTTTTCAGTTTCTTCCTTTAATAAAACAAAATCAGCATTTAACTTATTTTTGTCTTCCTTCAATAAGGATAAGATTTCTTTTTTGGTTTCCTCATTCAAAGAATTAATATATTCATTTATTTTGTTATTAACAACCTTAACCATTGAACTAATTGGAATATTTACCTTATTCTCATTAACTGCAATAGGCTGCATTAACACCTTTAACGCACTTTCTTTTAGAACAACCAATTCATCAAGATTGTTTGTTGTTTCATATATTAATTTATCAATATTCTCATATTGATTTTCATCAATCTTATTTAAGATAACAGGAATTTTAGATTTCTTTATAAGTTTTTTACCCCAATCAATACCTTCATCCAAGTATATTTTTGCAGCAGATTCACTTAAACCTCTTGGCTTGGTTAAATCCCCATATAATACATATAGTTTTGATAAACTCTTATCACTTAATATGTGCTTTTTAAAATTTTTAATATTTTCCTTAAAAATCTTTTTATCTTTCACTGATTCTGAAAGATTATTCTCAATAATTGTTTTTACTTTACCAAATTTCATACTTCTTCTTTTTTTATTATAAATACTATTAACCTAATAACTTTTTTAGTTCATTTTCCAAATCACCCAAAGATTTTTGGCCTTTTGTGAATGGGGAATAATTTAATCCATTTATTTTGTTGTTTTCTGACAAAATATTTAAATTATCAAATCTTGATTCTGGCGCCAAGCCTGGTTCTCCTGGTGGTGGCATTTCACCCCCTCCTGGTGGCGGTGGTGGAGGTGGTGGAGGCGCTCCCATATCCATTCCACCCATATCCATTCCTCCCATATCCATTCCTCCCATATCATCTGGTGGTGGTGTTGCACCTGCTGACGCTGTTCCACCTGAAACTGAACCATATAACTTATCAATATTATCAAACAAGCCAGTCTTCTTGATAATAAGTGGTGTTTGTTTTAATTCTTCACCAACTGCCTTCTCAATCCTTTGTTGTTGCAAATCCAATCTAATTTCCTCATCTGAAAATCCAAAAATATGTTTCTTTGCCCAAGTTGCTGAAACTGGTGCAATCCCTGTCCCGGGGTCTGATACAGCATCACGATATAATCCAATTTTCTCTTTCCATATATCAATTTTCAATAAATCAGATTGAGTGGAAGGATTTGTCAAACCTAATGTGAAATTGGATATCTCATCTTCAAAACCCAATAAAAATAAATGTATAATAGCAATCTTATTTAATTCAGATATCATACATTTCTGAATTCTATTTATTGTTCTTGCAAATCTAATATCCTGTAATGATAATGTTTTACCATCACCAACCACATCTTCAAACCCCAAGAATGTTTTTGGTATTCTTAATGCTGTAACCAATTTCTTTTGAATGTATTCAATATCTGCTATTTCTCCAAGATTTGAGTTTTTAATGAAAATACCAGATTCAATTGCAAATGTATGGTAATTATGATACATTTCATTACCATCAATTGTTATTGTGCCAGTATCCATTCTTTCTTCCATAATTTCAATTGATACTATCTTATGATTATTATAATTTTCATGTTCCACTAATTCCCAATCTTTTTCAAGGGTTTCAATTGTTGGATTATTTGTTTTGGTTGGGGGTAATATTAATGACCAATTTAATTTTTCAACATTCCATACTTCTTGACTATCTTGTTTTTGATAAAAAGGCATTAATGAATCTCCCACCTTTAAATTTTGCGCTTCCACAAACCCATTTGTCCTATGAACAAATTTATGGTCAGGTGTTGTAATAACTTCTTCACCATTATCTAATGTTATTTTTAAAACATTAGTATCTTTTCTTGTAACGCCTGCCCAAGTTATTAAACCTGGGGCTAAATCACCAGTATGGGGGTCACAAGAATAAGCCCATAAATTTCTATTACCATTATCCCATTCTTCAATTAATTTACTCAATTCTAAAACTCTACCATCTAATAAGGGTATTCTAGTGTCTAATGATATACAAGCACCTGCTAAAGTTTCAATTGGACTTGCTTGACCTGGATCCCTAACTGGAACAAAATAATCTTGGTCAACAGCCATTTGATTATACCTCATATCAACATTACCGGTTTTGCTATCAACAATCTGTTCTCTCTTGAATTTATTTGCAACACGTTGTACGTACGCCTCAACATCATTATCATCCATATTGCCAACAAACACTTTAAACACCCTTCTTTCTGGTGCTCTTGATGTTCTATATATTAACATTGCATCTTCTGATAATAAAAGTTGTTTCCAAATACGCCTAGCTTTTTCCAACATTGAATTATGCACCACAACACCATTGGCGTAAAAATTATGATTTTCATTTTCAACATATATATCATGAGTTTCAAATTCGCCTATTTCAATAATTTTATTTATAGGTTCTAAAATATAATCTTCTGTTTTTCTTTTATCATTGTCATGTTTTTTAGTCTGTGCTAAAAGTGTGTCATAAAATGTTAAAGAAAAAGATGGGTTACTTGATTTTATACTTCTACCTTCAATTATCACATTTTTTCTAGGTTCTCTTTTTCTAATTGAACCTGATTTATATCCAATTTTTTGACATAAAATTTTAACATCCTTCACTAAATCTTGATTACATAATTCAATATTTAAATGAGTTGACCATTTATCCTGTGTTATCCATCCATCTGCATCCATCAAACCTTCTAATAAAGCTTTTTGTATCTTTATATCAGAATAGTAAACCCATTCTGGTAATCTTTTTGTATGGGCTTTACCAATAAAACCCATTCTTTGCATTACACTTTTTAAACACTTAGAATTGACCAAACACTGTGTTTCTTTACCATTTACTTCAATTATTTTTACAGGGTTTTTGGAGTATTTATTTAAAATACCTATGTAAAAATCATTTAAATCATCATATTCAGAAAGAGCAAAACAAACCGTATTATTTGAAATCCATCCATCACCAAGCATAAATCCAAAAAATCTTGCAAATTCTTCATCTACAAAATCAGGTACTAAATCAATACAATTAAACCAACCATTTTTATTTTCATTAGGTTTTGATTTATTAATTTCAATTTCTTTTACCTGACCTTTAGTGTTATCAATAACTAAACAATCACCTATTTCTAAATCTAAAACATTTTTATAAATAAATTCATTATTTTTATAAATTAATATTTTATGTTCTTTTGATGCTTCTATAAAATTGTGTTTAGTATGAATTTGATAACAAGTTTTAATTCCTGAATTTACGGTATCAAGTACTTTGGATAAAACTTTTTGTTCAGTATTTAAATCAAATGACCATACTAAATCGCCTTTTTGAACGTCTTTTATTTCCTTAATACCAAATTCAGTGTCAACCTTGGAATCATATTTTAAACAAGTTCCATACGGAAGTTTTCTATCATCCCCCAATATTCTAAAGTGTGCAATTTCCCAAGGTTGGAATTCCATCTGTTTATTTTTCCATTTAAATTTAAGGGATTCATTTTCTGATGATAGTTCTCCATAGCCTGATGCCTTTTCTGCACTGCCTGGTTCTAATCTTTCAATCTCAATATTTGGTAATTGATTGCATCCAACAATACCTTTTTCTGGATCCAACTTTAAAAAGACGAAGTTATCGCCAAACTTACAGTTGGCTAAAAAAACACCATTTCTAGTATGATTACCATTAATATCCTTTGAACAGACAGCAAAATTGTGCCTATCATGTTCCCCATTTGGTCCAACTGCCTCCAAACAATAAACATTAGAAGTTTCATCTAATTTAGTGACTGAAACAACTTTATGGTTTAAAATTGTTATATCTCTAGTTTTACCTAAATGAATTGATTTTGCTTTAATAAATTTTTTATCTAAAGAAAGATTAGGGTTGATACTTAAAACAAATTCAAAATAATTCTTATTTAGTTTTCTAAAAAATAATTTATTTAAAGTTGTTGGGTTTATTGATTTTAATGGATTTTTGTTTAAAGTGTAAGTTTCTTTAAATAAGTTAATAAACTCATTGTCTTTTTTTAATGTTAAATATAGTTCATTTATACCGATAAATTTATTTGAGTTTAATATAATATTTGTTATATGAGATATGCATTTATCATTTAAATGGATAGTCATTCCTTTTTTGGTCTTTTCAATAAAAGTACTAGAAGACCAATTTCTTAACATACCTAATGAACGTATTTCATTATGTTTTGAATGAAGTTCACTATTATTATACTCTTCAAAATATTTTGGATAGATACCTTTCATTTCATTAGACATACGTTCTCTTCTACTATCTGATTTTAAATATTTTATACTACCTTCTATTCTTTTTTTAATAACTTCAGGCGTGCCTAATATTTTATCATAATGTTTTATATGTAATTCAAAATGTTCACTCCTTCTTAATCTAATTAAATTATTTGGATTATTATTATTTTTTCTAAAATCAATATGATGTGTGTCAAAATTTTCATTAATTGAATTTTCATATTCAAGATTTCTAACATACTCATGTGCCACCATTCTATGTGTGAATTTGTATTTCCCTGTATTTGGATTATACACTTTTTCATAGTCAACAATTTTGTCTTTTGATTTTTCACTTTTTTTTGTGTAAAATGGCATTAATGATTGATTTGGTTTTAATAAATCAGCTCTCATAAATGAACCATTTCTTAACATATATTCATGATCAGGTGTTGTATCAATATATGTTCCATCATCAAATGTAACTCTTATTAGTTCACTATTTTCTCTTGTTAAATCACACCAAATTATTTTACTACAAACAATTGCTGTTGTTCCTTGTTGAATTGAATAGGTCCAAACTTCCTCCCCCTTCTTAATTCTTTCTGATAGTTCTTTTATTGTAACTTCTGTTCCATCTAATAATGGAATTATACTATCTTCTCTAATTGGGGTGTTCCTAGTCCACATTGGTAATGATGTATTTATATCCAAAACATTATTAAATAAATCTGTTAATACAGATTTTATTCTTTTTGATTCTGAATATATTTGCAACATATGTCCATCTTCATTTGAAGTTGTTGATTCTTCTGCATATATATCTAATGCTGCTCCAATTTCTGGTGTGTTGTGTGAAAATATTGTATCTGTTGCAAAATTCTTATAACCAGGAACTGTTAAGTCATAAACAGGCACAACACCATAAGGTTCAATAGATATAATTTTATGATTAACTAATACCTCATCACTTTCTTTTTGTGTTATTTTTTCATTTGGGGCATCTAAACCATATGCCTCCATAAATGTTGACCAATCATTAAACCCCCCTACTTGTATTTTTGACACCAATTCATATACACTAATACCTAATATAGTTGAAACATTTCTCATTGATTTTTCTTTTTTAGCTGTTTCAACAAGTAAATCCCAAGGTATTAATTTAGATGTTATGAATGTGCGCTCATTTAATTCTTTGGGATTTAATTCTGCTATTAATACATCTTCCTTAACCCAACCATGATGACCTTCATCTTTATTGCAACTATATACCCAATGGTAATTTTGATTATTATAAAATGATTTACGATAAAATGGCATCATAGAATCCCCTACTTCCAATTCTTCAACCACACAAAACACACCATCTCTCTTTAAGAACCTATGACCATGTGTTGCAATGATATGTGAATTATCATCAAATGTTATTTTATAAGTCATCTCATCCCTTGTATAATGGGCATTATATGCTTTAGCCGGAACAACTTTCTTTAAATTATGATCATAAGCATATGTTATAAACTCATAATCTCTACCTTTATCAGCTAACTCTTTTATAGTGATAAAACCATTAGGGGTTGCTATTTTTGTTTCACCAGCAATTGAATATTCCATACTTTCGAAATCATAGACTGATGCCAATCTTGTTGGTTCATAATAAACTGCTTGGGTATATAAATGGTTATCAATTTTTGCCCATTGGTTTGATAGATAAAAAGATTGCTGTGCTTGTAATTTTTCTCTTTCAAATTCAACTTTATTTTGAGTTCTTAATAATTCTTTTTTATCAAACTTATATGTGGGTATATCTTGATTTAAAAGAGAATTTGGACCAAAAGTTGCTGATAGCCTTTGCCATACTGTTAGATTTTCATTATTACTCATAATATTTTTTATATTTTATTTTACACCAAATAGCCAACCATATTTTTGATAATCATTGACATTTGGTTTATTTGATACATTATTATCTGTTGAACTTGATATCATAGGATTAAAGAACATAGATTGTTCTGTATATATGTTCTTGAATGAACTCCAAGAATTTATCATAGCCTTTGTATGGTTTGTCACTTTCTCCAAAAGTTGGAATGATTTTTCTGCAACATATGTAGCCATAGCAATTGCCATAATACAATCATCATGATGTCCCTTTTGATGATCAGGTCTTCCATTTATATATATAAACGTATTCATCTCATTGTATAGTCTATTTGAATAAATTTTAAACTCATGCCTCAATGCTTCCTCAAAAGAAGCAATCATCTGCACCCTTTTATTATTAAAATTTATTCCTGGGATTTTATCTGCCATTTTTGAATCATATTTCCACTTATTGTTATTATCAATATTATCATAATACAAACTTGGATAATTCATTTCTTGCAATTTTCTTGATGTTGCAACACCCATTCCACCAGTTAAATCAACAACAACAAATGCCTTATATAATGAACACCATTTGAAAACAACTTCTGCCAATATATCTGGTGGTATTTTGCCAACATATTCCAAAACTTGTTCTTGCGTATCAAAATCAATAATCTGAATGGTTGAAAAATCTTCTGAATCCCCCCTTGACACATCCACACCTGCAACATATCTATGACCATTTTCTGGCTCCTTAAACATCCACAAACTATTTCCCATTAATTTTGATATGGGGTTTGTTAATTGGTTCTTTAAGATATTTGTTAATAATTCTGAATCAAATACATTATCACCAGACCCCAAGAAATTACTTTCAATCTCTTGTGATACCTTTCTCTTATCATATTTAAGTTTTTTAACCATTCCCTCATACCAAGATGAACATGGCTTATAACCTTCTTCAATATATTCAATAACTCTCTGATGGTCTCTCTCATAAGAATTTTCATGTGACAAATCAATAAAATCATCTTTGCTATACTCCTCCTTATTTAATAGATAGTGAATCATATCCTTTGTCTTCACCATATATAAATCTTTTGTATATCTTGGATCCCTATACCAAACCATTTCTGTAATCTTGAAATCATTCATACTACGTAATGCTTGGTCATATATTTCATAATATATTGGGTCATATCCATTGGGGGTTGATATAACAACAACTTTACCACCGGTATTGTGTGAAATAATTCCATTACTCACAAAAGAATGCCCATCTGGAATTTCCAAATCATAAGTATCATCTTCAAATGAATCAATTTGAATAATCTCATCATAGAAATAACTTTTTAATTTTTCATATCTATTCTCCCAAATGGATAATGTGGTTTTGTTTGATAAATTTTTACCAAATAAACGTTCAAGAGAATGTAAAGAAATCTTTGTTTTATTTTTTCTTAACAACCCATCCATAAATCTAAATTCTTTCTCATATTGGGAACGCTTAATTCCATTCTCATTTAAAATTGCCTTTAATTCATCCTTTGTTGCATATATGGTTTGGCTATTCTTTATTTTATTATTATAAGAATCTTGTTTTATTTGTTTTCTTGATAATCTAAATCCAATTTCATTAAAGAATCTTTCAATATATTGAGTTTTAATGAAAAGATTATATATTTTTGTTATGTGATTTTTATTTGTTAAAACTGATGTTTGAGACGTTTTCTCTTCGGTATATTTTATATAAGATTGAACGCCAAAGTTCAATAACAATATTTGAAGTTGATTAACCAATTCTTTTGATGTGCTAGTATATTTAACCCCAGTCTTAAACGCACATCCATCACCATCAAACATACCTTGCAAGAATGCTTTTGCCACCTCCTTTGAACTTCTTAATATTATTGGGGGTATTTTCTTATCTTTTGCTCTTACTTTGGTTATTCCAATATAATCCTGAAAAAATCTTGTTAAATAAGAAGATGAATAATAATAATGATGTTCTCTGCTTTTTAAAAAACCCATATTTGTTAAAAAGTTAATGATTTCATCATCACCATTTGTTATTGCAATGGTGTTATCGTTATAATTCCCCTCTGCAATAAATAAACCCATAAGATAACATAAATCCAAATCATCAGATAATTTTGATGGAAGTTTATATTTCTCTGTCTCATTGTAATGTTTTAAATCAAATTGTATTTCTTGGTCTTTTCCAAATAAGTTTTGGTCAAATTGGAGTTTTATTTTATCCCCTACCTTCATATGTTCCATTCTTACCCATTCATCATTATCAGCATCTGTATTTACCAATAATGGATGTTTAAATGACCCAGTTAACTCATAACCCAATTTTGTCTTTATCTTATAACATATTGCTCTCTTGGATTTAAATGTGCTTTTAATATCAACAATTTCTTTATCTTTATTAATAACCTTTAGTGTTCCATCATATTTTGTAAATCCAATATTATTCTTTTCAGATATAATATCCTTTAATTGCATTATCCCATTATCTGTGAATATATATGAATCTTCATGTACACAAGATAAAGATGCCATAGAAGCTGCCCAAAAATCAGGGTCAGCATCAATATAAGCAGCCTCATCAAATATTAGTGTGGTTGGGGTATAACCCCTCAATGCATCCTTTGATGTTGCCACAGCCTTAACCTCACAATCATTGTTTAATTTAAAATGCCTTGCAGAGTTCTTTTCTGTTGAAAAACCAATCCCAACCCAATTTGGCCATTGCTCAATGAAATGCCTAACCTTATTTGCCATCTCCACAGCAGTATCCAACTTATTTGCAATAATTAATATCTTTTCAGGTTTATTCCTATTTGCAAATGCCAACCTTTTTGATATCCAGGCTGCTGTCACAGTTGATACCCCTGCCTGTCTATACTTTAATGCAATATTTTCATTATATAAATCATAATCCTCAATCAACTTAACTTGGTCAGGAAATAAATCTAATGGTACATATCTTTTTGCTGTATTGTCATATGTCTGCAAATATGTCTTTAAACAGTATGGTGTGCTCTTTATGCATTTGGCAGATTCAATCAATACTTGATCTCTTGTCATATTCTCTTTTTTATATAAATATAGATAAAACAAAAAAACCCCAACCTAATTAAAGATTGGGGTTTTAAATGTTATTTAAAGTTATAAATATTAATAATCATCATAACCATATAACATATTATCACGTGAATCATCATAAGTATAATTATGGTTATAAAAAATCTCTTCCTCCCCTTTAAATTCTAATTTTACTACATCATTAAGAATTGATTCTATAATATATTTTTCTTTTGTCACTCTAATAATTTTATCTTTATCTAGTGTTAACATAATATCAGTTTCATCTCCTGTAGAATTCCATTCATAATCATATTCACGATCTGTAAACCCAATA
>Ga0247833_1007336_pt1 | contig 11738 bp, 10 predicted proteins | sample LaCruzMarch2015__7_FD_187117 | JGI IMG/M metagenome (GOLD analysis project Ga0247833, IMG submission 187117) | Freshwater microbial communities from meromictic Lake La Cruz, Castile-La Mancha, Spain - LaCruzMarch2015_8m | ecosystem: Environmental > Aquatic > Freshwater > Lake | place: Spain...
GGACGCCGCACTGACCCTTGCAGCCACATCCAATGCAGTGGGCAATCCTGGATCGGGTTCGCAAAACACTTTGCTCTATGCGCGCGCATACAGTGCTGCGCCAGTGATTAACTCACTCTCGCCAGTTAGTGGTACCACCAGCGGTGGCACCACTGTCACACTTACCGGATCTAATTTCACCGGAACAACGGGTGTAAGTGTTCGAAGCGTCGCAGCTACCAGCGTCACCGTTGTGTCAGATTCACAACTGACATTCGTGACTCCGGCCGGTGCTTCAGGTACCGCCGCAATTGCGGTGACCAATTCAGCTGGGACCACGACATTTAGCAGTGGATTCACCTACACGACGGGGCTTTGTACACCTGTTGTTACGTCGCTATCCACTTCGATTGGTGCCGCTGATGGTTCGACCGCGGTCACAATTACCGGCACCGGGTTTACCGGAGCGACCACGGTCACTTTCGGTGGTCGACCAGCAACCTTCACAATTGTCAGCGACACCTCCATCACGACAACAGCACCGGTCAGTCCGGTCTCGGACGTCAATGTCGTTGTAAGTAGCGCGTGTGGAACCAGCACCAACATTGTTCCATTCGCGTTCGTCTCCCAACCCAGCATTACTTCGCTGAGCAGTGAGGGTGGCCCGATCGCAGGTGGACAAACACTCACCATCCTGGGTGCGAATTTCACCACGGGCTCCACGGTGAGATTTGGTTCTAACTCAGCCACGTCGGTTACTTATGTCGGCTCAACACAATTGCGCGTTACCGTCCCAGCCAGATCCGCGGGCACGGTCGACGTAGTGGTGGTCACTCCCGGTGGCACCGCAACCGCACCAAGCTCATACACCTATTACCCAGCACCGACCGTGAGCTCACTATCAATCGCCACCGGCTCCGCTTCGGGTGGGACAGGAACATCCATTACGGGTACAAACCTTGATTCCACTGTGTCCATCACCTTTGGTGGTACCGCAGCAACGTACTTCATTATTGGAGGCACGGAGCTCTATGCATTCACTCCGGCCAGTGCCGCCGGTACCGTCGACGTAGTTGTGACAACCCTTGCCGGTTCTGCAACCTTGGCTAGCGCGTTTACCTTTACTGCCGCACCCTCAAGCGGTGGTGGCGGTGGCGGTGGCGGAGGCGGTTCCAGCGGCGGTGGATCCTCCGGTGGTGGCTCCAGCGGCGGTGGACTTGCAGTGACCGAGCAACCGGTGGCAACCAATCAAGCCTCCCGACCAGGTGAGTTCAAGGCCGTTGATGCCAAAGGTGCCCCATTGGCACTTCGAAAGGCAGAACTGACCGGCACCGGTTTCAGTGTCGCGGGAGCGGACTGGGAATTGAGCGGTGCGGGTCCACTGAGCTCTAGTAGCCAAAGTGTTGCGCCGGGTCAGAGATTCACGATTTCTGGAACTGGATTGCAGCCATCGACCACGACAGGGATTTACATTCTGTCGACACCAACTTGGGTTGGGGCAGGGTCAGTTGGGTCCAACGGAAGCTTCACTGCGAGTTTCGTGATGCCGAATTTGTCGGCGGGTGTTCACACATTGCAAATCAATATGGTCAGGCAGGGAGCGTTGCCGGTCAGTATTGCTGTGGGTTTGAATCTTGATGGCACAGGTGCTGCAGCCGATAAATCACCGGTGACAACTACGGGCGCTCAAAGCAGCAATGGTGTGCAGTCCGAGTTTGCTGACCTGGCCTACTTCGCCGCGGGAAGCGCATCCCTTTCAGCAACTGCCAAAAAGAAACTGACCGCCTTCGCATCGAAAGCGAAATCAGCCGGATCAACAGTAACTGTGACAGCGTTCACTAGCACCGGGAAATACAAGGTCTCCCCGACCTTGGCAAAGCAACGCTCGGCAGCGATCACCAAGTTTTTGGCGACGCAACGGGTGACCGCTTCAACTGGCGTTTCGGTTGGCAACACACTCGTCCAGTCCAGAGCCGTTCTGATCTATGCGGCTCCAGCGGGTAACAGTCTGAGTGCCGCTTCAGCCTCGAAGGCCTCAACTATTGACTCACTTATCGTTCAATACAAAGTTAAAGTGAAACCGACCAGCAAAGTCCCGATTACGGGAGCTGATCGAGTTACTGCAGTGAAGAAAACGGATCTCACTTTAGGGACCTACTTAGGCTTCCGCATGTACCAAGTTGATTTTGCCAAGCCAGTCACGCTAGAGGTTGCTCAGCGAGTCGCTAGCGAAATGTCAAAGTCGGCGAAAGTTGATTTTGCCGAAATCAACGGCACAGTAACCACTAATTAAATAATTAGCAGTCAACATCCATCAACCGAATTCTCAATGTCCCGGGAGCCCGAGTTACGTCACAGCATGACGTTTAGGAGGGCCCCTGAACGACATAGAGCTGGTCGCGGTACTGCTCAAGGAGTTCAGGGGTGACCCGCTGCAACGTCAAGGGGGTACGAGTTTTGTCTTTGTCGATAACCCAGGCGAGTGGAGCTTTGGTTGCAGAAGCTCCTGAATAATCCACCAAAATCTCTCCCCCCGCCGGGACCGAAACACCGATCCCGACCCAGCCCGCTTCACCGGTTGTACGGGTACCGTTCACCTGCACATTCCAGACAAGTGCTTGGGTAGCCGTGCTGCTGTAGCGCACCTGCTTCTTGGATCGATTCCAATCCTGATTTGCGTAGACCGCTTTAGGGAGCGCGACCGGGTGGCCGTTAACGTCGTAACTCGTGGTCGGCCCGTCATACAACTGCTGAACGCGTGGGCTCGACGCTTTGGTCGATTGGAAGAGTGATTTGTCTCCGCCTACTGCGAAAATGGAAGCGCTATTCGAGCGGAGTTCGTCGAGCAGCAGATATTGGGAAGCACCATTACTCAATGCATATACCTCAAAAGACTGCGATCCGGAGAGCTGTCCCGCTTGAATCGAGACGGCGAACTCTACGCCAGGATTTACAAAAATCACCGGAATGTTTTGTACCTCCTCGGACGGCGGATTCAGGGTGCTGACGATGCGATAGAGGCTTGGAGCCAGCGGCTGACCCTCAAGGTCGAGCAAACCGATAGCCACGACTCCGGCATTCACCTGAGATATCGAACTAAAAGCAAGCATCGTCCCCTGATCCTTTCCCCGGCAGACGGGACACGGCTGCTGACCGAGGAGATCATCGATCTCAACGAGGGAGATGGTGGACTCATTCGCCGTGCTCCAGGTGTACGAGGGCGAATTAGGGTCGGTCGCTGAGGTATAGACGAAGCTGTCGGTTGTCGTGTCGACGGTGACCGCGAGGGCCCGAAGCGGGAAGTTGTTGTCGTACACGGCGATGTCGTACAGGCCGTTACCTCGATCCAAGACGGCGTAAGGGGTAATGCCATGTCCACCGACACTCCCAGCAACAGTGAGAACGAAGGGAACGGTGCCGCTGGGAAGCGTCTGAATAAGTGTCCGAACAAGTTGCGTTGGCGACTGGCCGGCAATCGCATCGGGGAGCACATTCGGGTCCAGGTACTGGGTGGCGAACAGGCGGGTGATCGTCTGTGTTGCCGGATTACCCATCGGGTTGAGAGCATTGAGTCCTAAGCCGGAAGCTCCGACCTGATTGGCAGGGAGTTGTCCGTTGTACAGGGCTGCGGCTGCGGCGGCTATTCCGAAACAATGGCCGCCCAGCGCGCTTGACTCGACCATCTGGGCCAGGAGCTCGGCCCCAAGGATCAGATCGCAATTACCGGTTTTGGGATCAATGGACTTGGCATCACGACAGACGCCATCACCGAGGGTGCGGCGCAGTGCGAGGGCATTGAGCGGTGCCGGACCAGCTGCCTCACCCTTTTGGAGTTGCTCCAATGTGACCCGTGTCGCCCCGCCGTACACCATGGCGTTCTCAACAAAAGACTCGCCTGATCCCCAGTTTGGTACCGGGAAACCATGAGGGTAGGGACGGAAACCTGAGTCGGCAATAACTGTTCCCTGTGGGACGCCCTCGTCAAAATTCCCGAAAAGTTGTTGATAAACACTCGGATCCACAACCCAACCGCCCGGAGGGTTTCCCCCAAAAGCCAGGTTGTTGTCGCTCGCTTGTGCAGCAGGCATCCCTGCCGCAACCAAGGCGAAGATCGACACCAAGATGGCGAGAATGGTTCGGGTGGCGAGAACGTTAGGGCGTGGCCGGATACTCATAGGTGAACTTTACCCACGTTGCGGGCCATCGGAGATGCATTTACGTGAAAAATTGATTGACTCTGGACACCGCAATGGAGCACGGAATGCAGGCATGAATGCCAAGTTCCCTCGCCAAAACCCGTTTTCTGTGTTCACATAGAGCAATGGAATCAAAGGGGTCACCTGTCGGGCGACGCGTGATTCTTGGCATGTTGGGCCTTGGCGCCCTCGGTGTCGTATTCGGTCGACAATTGAATTCGGTGGTGAGTGACACTGTCGCTTCCACGCTACCCGGACTCGGGGCGGTGATTCCAGCTGCCGGTGGATTTCGAATTTACACGGTGACAAACGGTTACCCGGAAATGTCAAAGGAGGACTACCGTTTAACCGTTGGTGGCGCCGTGAGCTCACCACTTAACTTGAGTTTTGCAGATCTCGAATCACTCCCGCAGACTTCTATGACAAAGGACTTCCAATGTGTAACGGGCTGGCGCGTTGACAACGTTCCCTGGTCGGGAGTTCTCATGAGCGACCTACTCGCCGTCGCGGGTGCTCGAACAAGTGCAACCGCGCTGACAATTGATTCATTTGACGGCGCCTATACCGAATCGCTCACCATGGAGCAGGCAGTTCGTCCTGACGTTTTAATTGCCACCTCGATGTACGGCAAACCCGTAACTCGCGAACATGGTGGACCAGTTCGGTTACTCGTTGCGCCAATGTACGGCTACAAATCACTCAAATGGTTGTCGAACATTGATGTCGTTGACTCGGTTATTCCTGGCTACTGGGAGCAACGCGGTTACGACATTGACGCCTGGGTCGGCCAATCAAATGGTCGCAGCGATGAGCCGGTAACGTGAAACGTTTTACCCCGATTGAACGCTTCGCGCACCGCTCCATATCCGTCTTGATGTTTATCCTGATTGCTACAGCTGCCGCCCTCTATATACCCGATTTCAGCGTTCTCATTGGCAACCGTGGAATAGTCAAGACAATTCACTCAGTTAGCGGTTTCTTACTACCCATCCCACTCATCATTGCTATCGCATTCCCCGTATTTCGCATGAACATGCGCGAACTCAACCGATTCCACCCCCATGATTTCGCGTGGCTTAAACGCGCCGATAGCGCGTCCATCCCACCTGAAATGAGTAACCCGGAACCTGTTTACGGAAAATTTAACGCCGGGCAAAAACTCAATGCTGCATTCAGTTTTGGGGCAATTTTGATTATGTTCGCAACCGGAATGGTCATGTTCTTCAGCTCACTTTTCACCGACGATATTCGCACTGGGGCAACATTTGTTCATGACTGGCTTACCCTGGTAATTGTCATAGTCCTCACCGGACATATTTATATGGCAATGAAAGACACCCAAGCCAGGATGGGAATGCGTTCGGGGGAAGTCACCCAAGGTTGGGCGCAGAAACACCATCCGCAGTGGGCGGCGGTCAACTCCGGATCAGGTGCGACCGAGCCAGAAGTCCATCCAGTTGATAAAGATCAAACTTAAAATCACCAAGAATGTTGCGCCAATAAACACCCAGCGCAGTGAACTGAAAACATCTGACATAAATCCCGGGGCTCCACTTCGCGTGAACCTACCCGATTTCGCATTTTCAGCCGTAGTCAGCCAGAAAATCAGAATTGTGCCAACCCAAGCGACCATGCACCATGGACATAGTGCCTCAATTACGTACAAACTCTGGACGATCAACCAGATGGCAAACGCCAACCCACCCAGTGCACCAAGGTTGAGACCCAACCACACCCAGTTCGGTAAAACCACTCGCGCCAATAAAAGAACAGCGAGCGTGATGACCACCGAAAAGGAAATCAACCCGATGATTGGATTGGGAAAACCAAATACCGAGGCCTGCTCAGTGATGATGACTGAACCACACGCAAGTACTGGGTTGATATTGCAACTAGGGATGTAACTGGGATCAGACAGGATCGCAATCTTGTCCTGGGTCAAAGTGAACGCAGCGAAAAGTCCAATGATCCCCGAGAAGAGTAGGACCCAAGGAGTTGACCTGTATTGCGTTGATTTCATCTACTTCACATCCCACCATAAAGTTGCAACTGATCGAGGTTTGGAGTCTTTTGCGGACAGAAGTGCAGCAGCTAGCTCTGCATCACGATCCTCGGTGAGACACAACCGAATTCGTGCCTGACGGATTCGTTCGGCTTCTGGGAGATCAACCCGAGCTCCCCACGTTTCGTCTTCCCAGATGTCCAGAACCGCTCCAAAGCCTAGTGATAAACAAATGTCTTGCAATTGGTATGGAGTTGGTTGGGTGGGTCGATCTAAGTCCCAGAACTTTTTCCAGAGCGCGTTCATATTGCTCATGGGGTGGGTCATGGGAATTTCCATGACCACTCGTTTGCGTGCGTGGTCGTTTAAGGCTTGGAGGAATGGGACGATTTCTGAGACGTTGTAGGCAACGTGGTGACACACGACGACATCAGCTTCAGGAACCAGGTACGCGACATCGGGCCAGTCCCCCAGGAATGTGTGCGCAATTGCCCCACGAGTCTGCGCCGCTTTAAGAAATTCGTCGAGCATTTCTTGCTGGTGATCAACAGCCGTCAAAGTCCCCGCCGGTGGGGTAATTGCCATTGAGGCTCGGCCGCCACCTGATCCAATGTCGAGAACACTGCCACCAGGCTCCAGCGCCTCACGAGCGCGCTGATGTGAAGGCGAATCGGGGATGTCTGAGGCAACGGTGAACATGGCAACGCAGTGCTTCCAGGGGACCTCGCTCGCTTGGTCCAGGATGTCCTGCGGGATTGCCCAACCGGCAAGGTCTGTGGCCCATTGATCGGCCAAAGATTGGGTCCGCGGTTGACTCACGCTAGAACCTTAACCCCTGAAGGTGGCTGACACCGTGTCGGAAACAAAATGCAGCTTTGACACTACATTTGGCCGGGTGAGTAACGCGAGTGCCGCAGAGCCAGGGTCTGGCCATCCACTCGCTGCATTAATTGGCGGACCTCGTGGCGCTATCGAGTCGATGTTGCCGCCGGTTATTTTCGTCGTCGTTTATTTAGTTTCGAACAGTAATCTCACCGCAGCGGTCATTTCAGCGCTGGCAATCGGACTTGTTCTAGCTGGGTTGCGTATTTCTCGCGGAGAAAAACCGGTCCGAGTCGTTGGTGCCCTACTCGTTGTCGTGCTTGCCGCCACCGTTGCTTACTACACGGGTAGCGCGGTTGCATATTTTTGGCCACTCGTCCTGGCCAATATTGCCTCGGCTCTTGCATTCGCTTTTTCAATCCTGATTCGCTGGCCACTTCTCGGCGTAATCGTTGGCCCGCTCTCTGGTACCGGGATGCGGTGGCGCAAAGACCCTGATTTGCTCAAGGCCTACTCAAAAGCTTCATGGCTGTGGGTTTTGCTCAATGTCGTGCGTGCCGCCGTGCAAGTGCCACTGATTCAAGGTGAAGACCTGTGGGCACTTGCAGCCGTTCGGCCGCTTTTCTATGTAATGGTCATTGGTGTTGTTTTCTGGTCTTGGCGAATAATCAAAAACAGCCTGCCGGCCGATCACCCCGGTATTCGCAGTCCGCGAATCCCCGGCTGAATCTTTACTTTTGACAGGTCGGGCACCAAAAAAGATTTCTTCCCCGTAAGTCCGCTTCGGCGACCTCATGGGAGCAGATAAAACACGGTAATCCAGTTCGCCGGTACACATAAACCTCACCGCCATGGCGATCTTCGCGCGGGGCGCGCTTCATGGCCTTTGGTAAGTGTTCCGCTCGCACCGTATCGATGCGCCCACGCCTGACTCCAATTTTCATGAGGTCAACAAGGTCCGTCCACATTGCGTCAAACTGCTCCGAGGTCAGCTCCTTCCCTGGACTCTGTGGATTAATTCCAGCACGGAAGAGTGCCTCTGCTCGATAGATGTTTCCCACTCCCGCAAAGAGTGTTTGGTCCATGAGTAGAACACCGATCGGCGCATTACTGGCCGACACTTTTGTTCGCACGGCGCTCGGGTCATCCTTGCGAATGGGATCCGGACCAATTTTCGACTTTATCGTTTTTGCTTCCGATGGTGAAATGAGTGTGCACGCATTTGGTCCACGTAACTGGGCACAGGATTCTGGAGTTGAAATTTGTAGGCGAATTAATCCAACCGGTTCGGGTGTGTAATTCAGAAAAGTCCATTTTCCATAGAGACCAAGATGAATGTGGATGACGTGAGCGTGTTCAAAATCGATAAAAAGATGCTTGCCATAAGCCTGTGACCTGACAAACCTTGTTTCGTTGAGCACCGATGCCGATTGAGAAAACCGGCCTTGCGGGCTACTGACCTCTACTACTTGAATTGTGAAGAGTTTGTTGAGTTCGCGCGCTTGTCTGTGAACAACGTGACCTTCAGGCACGACTAGCTGGCGTTCACTATTAAATCAGGCATTCAGCTTGCGGCCATTTCTGTCGCAATGTCTGCCGCAAATGCCTCGACGTCGGACTCTTGGGTGTCCCACGCGCACATCCAGCGCACCAGCGTCGGACTGTCCCACGTGTAGAAACGCCACTTACTCTGCAAACGCTCAACGACTTCTTCTGGGATCCGCGCAAAGACCGCGTTGGCATCCGTTGGAACTTCAATGGAAATCCCCGGGATTTGCTCGACGGCCGATTTGAGTTTCTGAGCCATGTCATTAGCGTGGGTCGCGCTCTTAAGCCACAAATCATCGCTGAGTAAAGCAATCATTTGGGCAGAAGCGAATCGCATCTTACTATTGAGTTGCATAAAGCTTTTTCGAAAGTATTCGATGCCATGGACAACGTCAGGGTTAAAAACAACAATCACTTCACCCATGAGCATTCCATTTTTCGTTCCCCCGAAGGACAAAATGTCCACACCGGCATTAACCGTGAAGTCAGCAATGGGAACTCCTAGAGCCACCGCAGCATTGGCAATGCGTGCACCATCCATGTGGACGCGAAGGCCTAGTTCATGCGCGCACTCACTGATTGCAGTGACTTCCTCGACCGTGTAGACGGTTCCCATTTCGGTGGATTGAGCAATTGAAACGGCACCTGGTTGGGCGTAATGCACAAAACCAAAATCGTGGGCGGCAGAGCGAATCAGATCCGGGGTGAGTTTTCCATTCACGCCGGGGACTGTCCAGAGTTTGATTCCAGCAACCTTTTCTGGTGCTCCACCCTCGTCCATGTGAATGTGTGCAGTATTCGTGCACACAACAGCTTCCCATGGATTCATGATTGAAGACAAGGCAACCACGTTGGCGCCGGTTCCGTTGAAAACTGGATAAACACCAACAGGTCGGCCAAAAAGAGCGGCCATGCGTTCGTCAAGTTCAGCCGTAATCGAATCATCACCGTATGCAACCTGATGACCAGAGTTAACCCGTGTCAGTGCCGCAAGGATTTCCGGGTGTACTCCCGCGTAGTTATCGCTAGCGAATCCGCGCCACGGTTGCATGCTGATGTTCTCTGCTCGATCACTCATGGGAGGCAGTATTCCTCACCTTGACACCCTTATCAGATTCCATGGCTGGGCTAACTCCACAGGCCTGTGGTAACCGGCTTCGATTCCGAGCAACCCACGAGTAAACAACGTTGGCAGCGGGAAGCATTAGGCGTGAATCCAAGATCGCTCCCAGTGGAGCAACCCGACTTGTCCGCAGAATCTGCGCCACAGCCGCAGCCCCACCAAACACCTTCCCTGAAGGAGCCAATAAAACAACCTCAGATTGAGCGCGCTCCAATGTGAGGTCTTCGGGTGCATTTGCGAAATCAAATGCTTGGAATCCAATGAAGTCGACCCGGGCGCCAAGGCGCCCCGCTAGGCGAACGGAGGATTGGCAAATCCCGCAATCTGCATCAAAAATACAGATAGCGGGTGGACCGCTTCGATGACTAGTCAAATGAAGGGTCCTGCGTCCGAGAGCGCTTGATTTCATAGAAGCCCGGGACAGACGCAACAAGTAGCGCTCCGTCCCACAGCCTCAATGCTTCTTCACCGACGGGCATAGGAGTTATCACCGGTCCAAAGAATGCGACGGGCTCACCGGAAGGTCCCGGAATTGCAATGATGGGAGTCCCGACATCTTCGCCGACCAAAGAAATGCCCCGCGCGTGGCTTGCTCTCAACTGCGCATCAAAGTTTTCTGAGTCGGCTGCGGCAGCCAGAGCCTCCGGTAATCCCACTTCAGCCAAAGATTCGGCGATTATGGTGTCGTAATCCTTGCGGCCCTGAACATGAATTCGGGTCCCCATAGCGGTGTATAGCGGACCGAGAACAGATTTACCGAACTCAACTTCAGCGGCAATACACACTCGAACAGGCTTCCAAGCTGTCGCCAGCCTCTCGGCGTACTCCGCTGGGATGTCCTTACCTTCATTGAGGACCGCAAGGGACATGACGCTCCACGTCACGTCAAGATCTCGCGGAACGCTCACTTCAAGTACCCAACGGGAAGTTATCCACGCCCACGGACACCGCGGATCAAACCAGAATTCAACTTTAGTAGCCATACCCTTATCTTCCCACTCGCCCTGATTGTTGGCAGGACCACCTGTTCGAGTAATGAACGTGTGACGTGCAAAGATTCCGGTATGACTCTCACTGAAGCAACCGGTTCCCGCTCGGAAAACATCACGCGCGCTGAGGCCAGTAAGCGCTCAGACTTGATCTCGAGCACCTCCTACGAGGTTAAACTTGATTTGATGTCAACAGGACCAACATTCACGACCACCACGACCGCGCTATTTGCCTGCACAACTCCCGGCGCCCAAACGTGGATTGACCTGATCGCACCCACCGTTGAATCTGTGACCCTTAATGGAACTGAACTCACGGTCTCTGAAGTAGTCCACGGCGCGCGAATTTCACTCCCTAATTTGGAGGCGAGCAACACTCTCGTTGTTGTTGCCCAAGGAAAGTACATGAATACGGGTGAGGGCCTGCATCGCTTCATTGATCCCGTTGATAACGAGACCTACCTTTACACGCAATTCGAGTCCGCTGATGCGCGACGCATGTATGCCTGCTTTGAACAACCTGACCTCAAAGCCACGTTCACTTTGAGCGCCACCGCACCAGGAAATTGGAAGGTGATCAGTAATTCACCCATGGCTCAAGTGACCGAACACGACAATGGTTCGAAGACCTGGGAGTTTGAACCTACTCCCATAATTTCCACCTACATCACAGCACTTGTTGCTGGTCCTTATTTCGAAGTGCGCGACGAATACGCGGGGCCATTTGGAACCTACCCGCTGGGCATTTATTGCCGCCAGTCACTTTCGGATTATCTGGACTCCGATGAAATCTTCGAAGTCACCAAGCAAGGTTTCGCATTCTTTGAGGATCAATTCAAGGTCGGTTACCCCTTTGCAAAGTACGACCAGCTCTTTGTCCCAGAATTCAATGCGGGAGCAATGGAAAATGCTGGCTGTGTCACATTCCTAGAAGACCTAATTTTCCGCAGTCGCGTCACCATTGCTGCCTATGAACAGCGGGCAAACACAATCTTGCACGAGTTAGCCCACATGTGGTTTGGCAACTTGGTCACCATGACCTGGTGGGATGATCTTTGGCTCAATGAATCATTTGCCGA
>Ga0247833_1007338_pt1 | contig 11735 bp, 8 predicted proteins | sample LaCruzMarch2015__7_FD_187117 | JGI IMG/M metagenome (GOLD analysis project Ga0247833, IMG submission 187117) | Freshwater microbial communities from meromictic Lake La Cruz, Castile-La Mancha, Spain - LaCruzMarch2015_8m | ecosystem: Environmental > Aquatic > Freshwater > Lake | place: Spain...
GTCTCGTCCTCTGCGAGCGGTCGCCCCACGCTGCCGCTCGTCGTCACCCGGCTGCAGCCGACCGGGTTACCCGCACCGCAGACGCCCCGCCTCGCGCGGTTGCGGAAGATGATCGATCAGACGCTGGCCACGTATCAGCGCCGGCCCCTCAACACCGCCCAGCACACGCCCTGGGAGGTGATGCACGGCTTCATCGCCTTCGGGGTTCCGACCCAGGTGCGGGTGGGCGGCCCGGCCGGCGACCCCGTGAGCGCGATCGGCTGGTCGAACATGGGGGGCAAGTGCCGCGGCCAGACGATGCTCACCACCAATGGCGGCAAGCTTGTGGCCCTGAAGGGCTACTTCGGCGTCCAGGGGCACTCCGCCCAGTATCTCGCCATCCTCGCCCAGTGCCGCGTGGCGGCCAGTTCGCCGATCGCCGTCGAGGGCCGGAAGTTCACCGTGGCCGACCTGATCGAGGAGGAGAAGCTGGCCTGCAAGCCGGCCACGGAGCTGACCTTCGCGCTGATCGCGCTGGCCCACTACCTGCCTACCGACGCCACCTGGACCAGCCGCGACGGTGAGCAATGGTCGCTGGCCCGACTGGTCGAGGAGGAAATCGTGCAGCCGATTCGTGGCGCGCCCTGCGGCGGCACCCACCGACTCTACGGCTTGTCGTATGGCTGCCAGCGGCGGCTGCGGCTCACCGGCCAGCTCGACGGCGTCTACCTGCGGGCCGATCGCTATGTCCGCGACTTCCAAAACTTCACGCTCACCAGGTTACGAAACGACGACGGCTCGTTCAGCACCGAGTGGTTCAAGTACGTTGCCGACCGCGACGACGACATCGACCGCAAGATCCAGACCACCGGCCACATCCTCGAGTGGCTCGTCTCGTCGCTCGATCACGAGAAACTCCACGACCTACGGGTGGTGGCGGCTGCCGAGTTCCTCTGCCGGGCTCTGTCGCGGGAGCCGTCTCGGGAGTGGAAGATTGGCCCGATGGGCCATGCCCTGCACGCGCTCAACATCTATCAGGAACGGGTCTGGGGCGTGGTTTTGCCCGGCGGCATCGCTGCCTATCACGGCCCGATGAAGGCCGCCGCCGACCCGGCCGTGATGGCGAAGCAGCCGGCGGAGGCAGGCGGGGCCCGGCGATAGCCGGCGGCTTGTGGCAGGAACCCGGCGGCTCGGGGGGATTCCCTGACCGCACGACTATTGAACGGTTGCTACGGCCGACGTACGCTTCCTTCGCGGGCGGTTCTTGTCGTGCGCACGGTGAACGTGAAGCGCCCGGACCGGCGCTCCTCCCCGTGCCAGCAGGCCCCGCGCGTGGAGTGCTTCGATGTCATCGGGCGACGGCCGGCCGCAGTTCGAACAGTTGCTCGAGATGGCGCTGCGCTTGTATGAGGCGACGGCGGCCGAGGCCGTGATGGTGCTCGTCGAGGAGCGTCTCGACTGGGACCATTTTCGCGGGCTGACCGCCGCCGTCCCGCTGCTGGTGGCAGCCGACGACGAGGCCCACCTCGTGGGCGCTGCCGAGCACGGCCTGCGGCTCGTCTCGCTCGCCGTGGCCGGCCTGCCCGTCCATGAGCGGCTCGCCCAGGCGCTGCTCGAGGCCGTGGCAGCCGAACTCGTCGCCCCGGAGGCGCAGGTGGTTGCCCTCTACAGCGGCTTCGAGGCAGACATCATCGACTCGGTCAGCCTGCTGCGGTTGGCGGAGCACCTCGGACAGCTGACCGTCCGCGACCTTCGCAATCTCGAGACGAAGGTGCCGCTCGAGACGCTCAAGATCGTCGTCGACTTGGCCCTCGAGATCGGCCGCGAGGGCCGTGAGGGTAAGCCCGTGGGCACGCTGTTCGTGGTGGGCGATCACCGCAAAGTGATCCAGGCCAGCCACTCGGCCGGCTTCGACCCGGTGCGCGGCTACAGCCGCTCCGAGCGGCGGCTGACCGACCCGAGGGTCCGCGAGGGCATCAAAGAGATCGCCCAGCTCGACGGGGCCTTCGTGATCGGTGCCGACGGCACGGTCGAGGCGGCGGCCCGCTACATCGACGCCTCGGCCGAGAACGTCTCGGTGGCCAAGGGCCTCGGCGCCCGGCACTGGGCCGCCGCCGCCGTCACCCGCCGCACCAAGAGCGTGGCTGTGGCGGTGAGTGAGACCAGCGGCACGGTGCGGATCTTCCACGACGGCGAGGTGGTGCTGAGGATCGAGCCCTTCCGCCGGGCGATGAAGTGGAAAGACTTTGAGTACGAGCCGCCCAGCGGCGAGTGACGGGCAAGCTCAGCCGCAGGGCGGACGACTGCGGAAGGGCGCGGTGCGATCCCTTCAGTCGGCCTTTGTGCGACGCCACACCGCCCGCACCGGCAGGTGATCGCTGGTCGCGAAGCCTTGCGCGTCGGGTACCGCTCGCTCGTGACGAACGGGTCCGCAATCCAGCACCTCCCAGTTGTCGAGCCCGCGCCACCAGATGCCATCGATCCGGCTGTTTCCCGCCACCTTCGTGCCCCCGGACGCCGAATCTCCCTCCGGGGAATGGGTGGTCCATCCGCGCTGTCGCAGGCGACGAAACAGCTCGGCATCCGGACCGCGGTTGAAGTCACCCAGCAGGATCTGTGGCACGCCCAGCCGACGCTGGTCATCCAGCAACTGGAGTATCTGCACGTCCTCCACCAACTCCTCCGCCGCAGGCCACAGGTGTGCAGCGAAGGCGTCCACCGGCCCGTGGCCCGGCACGTGAAACCGGCAGCGGTACAGGTGGCGGGTTTGGCCGCGGTAGGTGTCATTGAAATTCAGCGGCAGAAAACTCTGCGGCCGACCCAACGGCCGACGCACCAGAGCCGCGCCCCCGCGAGCGACAAACTCCTCGGGCATCTCCAACAGTTGAGCCAACTCCCTCACGACGGGCTGGTTGAGCTCGACTTCCTGCAGGCCGCAGAAGTCCAGCGGGTGCTCCGCGAAGATCGGCTGAAGATACCGGGCCAAGTCCGGCGGTGAGCGATCGGTGTGGCCGGCCGACGTGGGCGTTGCCGGATCAGCTGCGGGCAACCGATAGCCGCGAAAGCCGTGGAACGTGTTGTAGGTCATCACGCTCAACGTCACCGGCCTTGCCGCTGCCGGACGGTCCACCACGGGGTAGCGTCCGCGCAGCTGTGCCCAGCGTTGGGCCATGGCCTGACCATCGACTGCCCGGCTCAGCAGCCGCAGTTCGTCGATGGCAATGCTCTGGACCGGTGTCTGCCCCGAAGGCAATCGCCCAATGGACAAGAGCCCACTCGTCAGCGACACCGGCCGTGCCGGCCGGAGGCCACTCCCAACCTCTCGGCCGTTGACCCAGAGACTCGCGCGGTGCTCATTCACCGTCGCAGCCACGTGCTGCCACGCGTCCCGCCGGACCGTCGCCGGCGGGGTCTGGACATTCGTGCCGTCGGCGAGTGCCACGGTCAGCCCGCCGCTGTGATCGACGGCGAGTTGCAGCCCCGGCTGCAGTGCGTCGCGATCCGCTCGACGAGGTGTGCCGAGCATCGGGGCGATCTGCAGGAGACTGCGCTTCCAAGGGTGCAGCCGGAGGCCGGGCGTCTCATCGGCGCTGCTCGCTCGAGCTGGGCCGGCCGTCACAAATACCGCCATCTCGATCGTGTATTCCGGCACGCCCGCCGGCAGTCGTAAGTCGTGCGAGAGCCAATCGTGGGTCAACAGCAGAGCGCGACCGTCATCCACCTTCGTCAGTTGCAGGTCGTAAGCCGTCACGTCGGCCAGCAGTGGAATATCGCGACCCTGACCCGACGCGTCGGCGAAGTGCTGGGTGGCCGTGGTTTCCAGCCGATCAAACGCCCAATGCGCCAACACGGCGTCGTCCGCCCGGAGCGGGCACGTGATCGCGAACAAGACGGCGGTACCGAACGACCAACGCCATCGGGAGAGCTGCATCTGGACCCCCTGTAGTCCGACAGAGTGGGAGACCGCCGGCGCCGCTCCGCCAGGCCGAGGATCGTAGCCCGGGCCTGGCAGTCAGCGAGGCTCAAACCCGCCGCCGAATCAACCACAGCAGAGGCGGCAGGCTGGCTCCAAGCAGGAAGACTGCACTGGGTTCGGGAACCGCGACCAGCGCAACGGCCGTGCCGCCGTGATGCCCGTAGTCGTACTGGTAGCCGGTCGGAGCTGCCGTCGCGAACGTGCCGCTCAGCGAGCCATAGTTGGCCAAGACATAGACCAACTCGCTGAGCGTGGTGTAGTCGAACGTCACGCCGGCGCTGTTGAGGTCCAACGTTTTGCCCGTGGCGTCCAGCAATCCGGAATCGCCAGTCGATGGCAAGCCAAAGGTCAGGCTGGTCGAGGGCAGGATGTAGCTGCCCGCCGTCAGTCCCGTCAGGTCCAACTCTGCGCCGGCTCCGATCCGGATAACGCTGCCGGACGAAATCCCACCGGCGCCGGACAGGGCAAGCGTGCCGCCGCTGATGGTCGTCGCCCCGGTGTAGGTGTTGGCTTGGGTCAATGTCAATGTCCCGGCTCCCGCCTTGGACACCGCCAAGGCCGTGGTTGGCCCCGCTTCCGTCAAGAGCCCGGCGAAACTGGTCGAGGTCGCCTGGTTGACCGAGAGCGTGCGGACGCCCGTGGTCGGTCCTGCGGTCGTGATCACCGCGCCGGGACGGTTGCCACTGAGCTCCCCGATCGTCATGGCGCTGCCGGCGTAGGCATTGAAAAGCGACATTCGTGCCAGGTCGCTGTTCATCAGGATCCTGGTCGCCGCGGACGTGGCCCCAGTGTTCTCGAAAACGACCGGGCCAGCGCTTGCCGTGGCAGAAGACGTGAGTCCCAGCGAAAGCGTGCCGTTGAAGCCACCACCATGAGCGAACGACACATCGTTTAAGTCGCTATTGGTGTAGAGCCGGAAATCTCCCGTGAAACCTCCCGAGCCGGTAAACGCTGCGTTGGTGTTCGTCGCGTAGAGGGTCACCCAGCCGCCGTTGGTCGTGGCGTTGTTGGTGACTCCGCCATTGATGTTGACGGAACTGATGATCCGCACCTGGGTATTCGTCGTGTTGTTGGTGAAGAAAGCCGAGTCGCCGGCGGCCCAAGTCTGGTTGCCGGCACCTCCATCGGTCGAAGACCACGTGCTCACGGTGGCCCAGTTGTTGGTACCGGTCCCGGCCCAGTAACGGTCGGCTGCGCGGGCAGCCGAAAGGGCGGCGGCGACGGTCACTGCAACGACACACGCTGTGGCACGCGAGGCCTGCAGACGTCGGTCGCGGGAGGCTCTCCGGCCATCTCGAACGAGCCAAGGATTCAGGTGCGGGGCCATGCGACTCATCTGCCTCCCGGGCCACGAAACTATGCCATCCTCAAAGTCTGGCAGCCTCTGGTGAGCGTTTGATGAGCGTGTGACGCCCGCCCTTCGGCTCTCGCCAAGAGGGGGGCCATCGGCGCGCAGAAGACTGAGCGGGCCAAGCTGGTTCGCCTGGAAATCCGCGATGTTCGGTACCTGGCGACTGGAGGCTGGCAGAATCACCACGGGTGACAGTCCCCCGGGCGGCGTTAGGCTGGCGGCTTCGTCAGGAGTTTGCCGCGTGCCGGAATCGACCACCCCCGCCCCCAACCTCGCCGGCAAGACGGTGTTTGTGGTCGATCTCCTGTCGCGGGCCTACCAACTCTTTCACGCACTGCCCGAGATGACCGCCCCCGACGGCCGGCCGGTGTCGGTGGTGTTTGGCATGGTCCGCGACCTGCTCGACATCCTCGAGAAGAAGCGGCCCGATTATCTGTTTTGCGGAATGGACGCGGCCGGCCCCACTTTTCGGCACGAGAAGTTTGAGGCCTACAAGGCCAACCGGGCGGAGATGCCCGCCGATCTCGTGCCGCAGATCCCGCTGGTCCGCCGGCTGCTCGACGTGATGGGCATCCCCTGCCTGGAGCTGGCGGGCTACGAGGCCGACGATGTGTTGGCCACGCTCGCCACGCGGACGGTCGCCGCCGGGGGCGCGTGCACGATCGCCACCAGCGACAAGGACGCCCGCCAGCTGATCGGCGACCAGGTGCGGCTCTTGAACCTGCGAAACAACGCGATCATCAACGCAGCCGAACTCGAGGCGGAGTGGGGCATCCGGCCCGACCAGGTAGTCGATTTCCTGTCACTCGTCGGCGACAGCGTCGACAACGTGCCGGGGGTGCCCGGGATCGGCCCCAAGATTGCCGGTGAACTCCTGCAGAAGTTCGGCACGCTCGACGAGGTGCTGGCCAACGTAGACGGGGTCGCGGGCGCCAAGCGGCGGGAAAATCTCGTCGCCCACGCCGACACGGCCCGGGCCGGCCGCGAACTGATCCGGCTCGAGACCGACGTGCCGCTCGAAATCCCGTGGGAGGCTGGGCGGCGTCACGAGCCCGATGCCCAGGCCCTGGCCGAGCTGCTCCGCGAGCTCGGGTTCAAGAGCCTGCTGGGCCGGGTGAAGGGGGTTGCCCCCAAGCCGGCTGCGCCCCCCGCGCCGCCGCCTGCGCGCACGCCTGCCCGATCGGGCACGCTCTTCGACATGGGAGATGAGGGGCAGGACGAGCCGCCCGCGGCACCCGTCGCGGAGGTCGTGGCGCCGACCGACGACGCGGCGGCCGCGGCCTTGGTCGCGCGACTGCGGCCGCTCGCGCCGCTGGTGGTCTGCGTCGCGTTGCCCGCTGCCGCCACCCCGATGACGCGGCCGCTCGGTCTGGCGCTGGCCGGGGGCGATCTGGTCGCGTGGTTCACTGCCGGGCAACTCGCGGGCTGCGGGCCGCTCCGCGAACTCCTCGGCGCTGCAAGCGTCGCCAAGCAAGGCCACGACCTCAAGCGACACGACGTCGCCCTGCGCACGCTCGGGCTTCCGCTCGGCGGCCGCTCATTTGACACGCTTCTGGCCGCCTATCTGCTCGAGGCGGGCGAGCGAAACCTCGGCCTGGCCGAAACCTGCCGGCGGCACGGGCTCGGCGGCGTGGTGCCCGGCGACGCGGCCGCGGAGGCCGGCTTCGAACGGCCGGGCGACGCGGCCTCGGCAGCGGTTCACTGCCAGGCTGTGGCCGAGCTCGCCCGGCGGCTGCCCCCGCAGCTCGAGGCGGCCGGCCTGACGCCGCTGTTTCTCGAGGTCGAGCTGCCGTTGGCGGGCCTGCTTGCCGAGATGGAAGGCCGGGGCGTGCGGGTCGCCGAGCCGGTCTTGGCGACGCTCTCGGCCGAGTATGCCGCGCGGCTGGCCGTTCTCGAAGCGGAGATCCAGGCGCTCGCCGGCCACCCGTTCCTGCTGGCCTCGCCGGTGCAGGTGCGGACGGTGCTGTTTGACGAGCTCGGGCTGCCGGTCGTGAAGCGGACGAAGACCGGCCCGAGCACCGACGCGGAGGTGCTGGAAGAGCTCGCCCCGCTCCACCCGCTGCCCGCCAAACTGCTCGAGCACCGCAAGTATGCCAAGCTCAAAAGCACGTATGTCGATGCGCTGCCGGCGCTCGTCGATCCGGGCACCGGCCGGATCCACACCACCTTCAACCAGACCGTGACCGCCACCGGCCGGCTGAGTTCGAGCGACCCCAACCTGCAGAACATCCCGATCCGCACCCAGGAAGGGCAGCAGATCAGGGCCGCCTTCATTCCCGGCGAGCCGGGCTGGCGGTTCGTGGCGGCCGACTACTCCCAGATCGAGCTGCGGGTCTTGGCCCACCTTTCCGGCGACGCCGCCATGAAACAGGCCTTCGCCTCGGGTGAAGACATCCACGTGCGCACGGCGGCGGCGGTGCACGGCGTCGCGCCGGGAGACGTGACCGGCCTGATGCGGCGCACGGCCAAGGCGGTGAACTTCGGAATCCTCTACGGGCAGAGCGGATTCGGACTGGGGAAAAGCCTCGGCATTCCGCAGGCGGAGGCCTCGGCCTTCATCGCCGCCTACCTGGCCGCCTTTGCGGGCGCGGCCGCCTTCATGGACGACGTCCTCGATCGCTGCCGCCGCGAGGGGCGTGTGACCACGATCCTCGGCCGGCGGCGGGCGATCGCCGGGGTGCGCGAGCGGACGAAGCGGCGAAACGCCGCCGGGGTGCCGGCCCTCACGCTTCCTGAGCGGACGGCCGTCAACACGGTCGTCCAGGGCTCAGCCGCCGACCTGATCAAGCTGGCGATGTTGCGGGTGGCGGACCGGCTCCGGGCCGAGCGGCTGCGGGCCGCCATCGTGCTCCAGATCCACGACGAACTGGTGCTTGAGGCGCCGGAGACGGAAGTGGCGGTGGTCGAGCCGCTCGTCGTGGCCGAGATGACAGGAGCGCTGACGCTCTCCGTGCCGCTCGAGGTCTCAGTCAGCCACGGTGCGACCTGGGCGGAGTGCGAATGATGATCATCGTGGGGCTCGTGGGCCGGATCGGGGCCGGCAAGTCAACCGTCGCCCGGGCCCTGGCAGACCTCGGGGCGGAGGTCATCGATGCCGATCGCATCGCCCATGACCTGCTGGGCGAGTCTGAGGTCGTCGCGGAGATCGTGGCCCGATTCGGCGCTGGCGTCTGCGATGCCGCCGGCCGCGTCCGCCGGCCGCTGCTGGCCGAGCAGGTTTTCGGCCCCACGCCGATCCACGATGCCGCCTTGGCTGATCTGGAGGCGATCGTGCATCCCCGCGTGCGGCGGCGGATCGACGAGCGGCTGGCCGCGATCGCCGCGGCGGGGCCGGCCGGCGAGCGGGCCCTGGTCGTGCTGGATGTGCCGCTCTTGATGCAGGCCGGCTGGGATCGACGGTGCGATCGGCTCATCAGGGTCGAGTGCGACGAGGCGGAGCGGGGGCGACGGGTCGATCTTCGGGGCTGGCCCGAGCTGCAGCGGCAGGCACGGGAGCGAGCCTGGGAACGCGGGTATCGTCCCCCGCCACCCGAAAAAACCCTCGTCGTGGATGCCTCTGCGGATCCCGCGTATACTCGCCTCCAAGCTGGTCAAGTCAGTGATTTCCTTCGCTCTGCCGCGGCGGTTCGTCGCAGCCCATGAGCGGTCAGTGGTCGCTGGCCGGCCGGCTCCCGCCTGGGGTTCCTGTCAGCCTTCCGCGTCTCGATCGCGTCGCCGCGATGGACTGGGAAGGCCTCGTCATTCCCCGATCCTCCCGAGTTGTCCATTTCAGGCCCGCCAGCCCGCGGGTGGAGCGAGGTTTTCCATGACCGACCCCAGCGTGGAGCCGTCATCCCCGGAGACGGAGCGCGAGCCGATGAGCCTGGCCGAGGAGATCGCCGCGGAAGTGCGCGACGGGCTCGATGTCACGAGCCACTACGAGGCGCTCAAGAAGGGGGATCCCTCGATCGCCGGCCTGCAGAAGCTCTCGATGCAAGAACTCATCGAGCTTGCACGGCAGGAGCAGATCGGAGACCTCACCGGCGCCAAGAAGCAAGACATCGTGTTTCGGATCCTCAAGGAGCGGATCAAGCTCAACGGCTTGATGTTCGGTGAGGGCACGCTCGAGATCCTGCCCGACGGGTTCGGCTTTCTCCGCAGTGCCGACTTCCACTACCTCTCCTGCCCTGACGACATTTACGTCTCCCCGAGCCAGATCCGCCGCTTCGGGCTCCGCAACGGGATGAGTGTGGCCGGCCAGATTCGGCCGCCCAAGGAGAGCGAGCGCTACTTCGCGCTGCTGCGGGTCGAGGCGATCAACGGCGAGGATCCCGCCAAGCTGACGACGCGCGTGTTTTTCGACGAACTGACACCGCTCCATCCCGACGAGCGGATCCAACTCGAGACCACCGCCGAGGAGATCTCGACGCGGGTGGTCGACCTCGTCGTGCCGATCGGGTTCGGCCAGCGCGGCCTGATCGTGAGCCCGCCCCGGGCCGGCAAGACGATCCTGCTCCAGAAGTTGGCCAAGGCCGTGCTGGCAAACTATCCCGACGCCTACGTGTTCATGCTCCTGATCGACGAGCGACCCGAGGAGGTCACCGACATGGAGCGGCAGGTGAAGGGGCCCTCCTGTGAGGTGATCAGTTCGACCTTCGACGAAAACTCGGCCCGCCACGTGCAGGTGGCCGACATGGTGCTCGAGAAGGCCAAGCGGTTGGTGGAGTATGGCCGCGACGTGGTGATCTTTCTCGACTCAATCACCCGCCTGGCCCGGGCTTGGAACTCGGAGGTGCCCAACTCGGGCAAGATCCTTTCCGGCGGCGTCGACTCCAACGCCCTGCAGCGGCCGAAGCGGTTTTTCGGCAGCGCCCGCAAGGTGGAGCAGGGGGGCTCGCTCACGATCATCGCCACGGCGCTGGTCGACACCGGCAGCCGGATGGACGATGTGATCTTCGAGGAGTTCAAGGGCACGGGCAACCTCGAGATCGTGCTCGACCGGAAGCTGGTCGACAAGCGGGTCTACCCGGCGATGGACATCAACCGCTCGGGCACCCGCCGCGAGGAGATGCTGCTGGAGCCCGATGAATTCCGCCGCATCTGCGTGCTCCGGCGGGTGCTCACCGACATGAACCCGACCGACGCGATGGAACTGCTGATCAACCGGCTCTCCAAAACCAAGTCAAACGCCGAGTTCCTGTCCAACCTCAAGTCGTAGGCGAGTTCCCGCGACCCCGATGACCCACGTGCCCGCTCCCCGCACTCTCGTCGCTTCCGCCGATCGCCTGCCGGCCAGCACCCGCGTGGCCGTGGTCGTCGCCCGGTGGAATGAAACCATCACCCGCCGGTTGCTCGAAGCCGCGGTCGTTCGCCTCGGGGCCGCAGGCCTGCCCGCGGAGGGCATCGACGTGGCCTGGGTACCGGGCTCTTTCGAACTGCCGCTGGCCGCCGACCGGCTGGCCGCCACGGGCCGCTACGCCGCCGTGCTCTGCCTGGGAGCGATCATCAAGGGCGAGACGATCCATGACCGCGTGATCGCCGCCGCCGTCGCCGCGGGCATCGAGGCGGCGGGCCGGGCCCATGGCCTGCCCGTGATCTTCGGCGTGCTCACCTGCGACACGCTGGCCCAGGCCCTGGCCCGGGCCGGTGGCTCGGAGGCCGACGGCTTCGCCGGCAACAAGGGGGCGGAGTGTGCGGCGGCGGCCGTCGAGATGATCGGCCTGGTCGCGGCGATCGCCGGCCACGGGGGCCGCTCCGCATGAGCCGCCGCAGCCGGGCCCGTGAAGTGGCGCTCCAGAGCCTCTACCAGCTCGACCTCACCGGTGAGCAGCGGCCCACTGCCGCACGGCTGGCGGCGATCCATCGGTTTCACCGCGGGCGGCTCAAGTCGGGGCCGCTGGTGGAGTTTGCCGACGCGCTCGTGGCGGGTGTGCTCGACCACCGCGACGCGCTCGACGCGGTCGTGGAGGCAAGTTCGGCCAACTGGCGGCTGGCCCGCATGGCCGCCACCGACCGGGCGGTGCTCAGGATCGCGGCCTTCGAGATCGGGCACACCGACACGCCGCCCGCGGTCATCGCCGACGAGGCGATCGAGCTGGCGCGGCGCTACGGCGGTGAATCCTCCCCCCGCTTCGTGGCCGGGATCCTGGGCCGATTCGTGGCCGACGCCGCGCGACAGGAGACCTGAGATGGGCTTTCTCGACCGGCTCAAGGCGGGCCTCGCGAAGACCGCGAAGGTGCTCTCGACCGATGTTCGCGACCTGTTCAAACGCGAGGGGCGGCTGGTCGACGATGAGTTTCTGGCCGAGCTCCGGGCCGCGCTGGTGAAGACGGACATGGGGCCGTCTGCCGCCGAGGCGATCGTGGCCGATGTGGGCACGCGGCTGCGGGCCCGCGTCGTCGAGCCGAAGGCCGTGCTCGACAGCATCCGGTCGCAGCTTCTCGAACGGC
>Ga0247833_1007342_pt1 | contig 11728 bp, 8 predicted proteins | sample LaCruzMarch2015__7_FD_187117 | JGI IMG/M metagenome (GOLD analysis project Ga0247833, IMG submission 187117) | Freshwater microbial communities from meromictic Lake La Cruz, Castile-La Mancha, Spain - LaCruzMarch2015_8m | ecosystem: Environmental > Aquatic > Freshwater > Lake | place: Spain...
GATTTCAAGGTTTCCTTGGTTGCTATTCCGGCCGACGGTGAAGTATATTGAGTTGATGATATTATGGCGGGATGCCTTGTTCAAAGTTGGTTGTGTGACCCCGGTCTTCCGAAAAGTGATCGACAGAGATATCAACATGGTTCGCTTCGTGCCCAACCTCGTGGCGGCGGCTTTTCTGGCGTCCTCATCGACTGATGCCTTCTCCCCAGCTGGAGTATCTCGAGTTGCCCGCGCTCAAACAACGGATGCGCAACAACGAATAATCGGCGGTGCATCTTCTCCTACTTCTTCCTTCGCCAATGTAGTCTCCGCCTCCTCCAGCGTCGTCCTGAGTGCGGCAATGCTAACGCGGACCGAATTGCCCGAAAAGGTCTACCTCCCGGCCGATAAAGAAATCGCCAAGGTCCTCGGCGGGCTCAAGATCGGATCGCGCAAACTCACCGTGATAACGGGCGCGTCCTCCGGTCTAGGGCTCAACTGTGCCGTGGCGTTGGCCAAAACCGGACGACATTTCATCGTCATGGCATGTCGCGATATCGAAAAGGGCAAACGCACGGCCAAGGAAATGGGCATGCCCGATAATTCGTACGTGGTGATGAAATTGGAATTGGGCAGCCTGCGATCGGTACGCGACTTCGTATTCAACCTGAAGGCATTTAAGAGCATACGACCGGTGCAGAATTTGATATGTAATGCCGCCGTATACCGACCCACCGATCCGGAGCCGGCATGGACGGATGATGGGTTCGAGGCATCCATGGGCATTAATCACTTTGGACATTTTTTGTTGGTGAATTTATTGATCGATGATATGGCCAAGGCCAAGGATGCACGATTGTGTATCGTGGGGAGCATTACTGGCAATACTAATACGGTGGGAGGTGGATTAGTCTATCCCCAGGCCGATCTTGGCAGTCTAAAAGGCTTTGAATTGGGCGCGAAGAATCCGGTTGCCATGGCGGATGGCAAACCATTCTTCGGTGCAAAGGCATACAAGGATGCCAAGGTTTGTAACATGATGACTGTGAGTGAATTACACCGGCGGTATCATGCCTCGACCGGTATTTCATTCAGTAGTATGTATCCCGGATGTATTGCCGAAACTGCATTATTTCGAGAGAAGCGACCATGGTTCCGAAAGGCGTTTCCTTGGTTTATGAAGTATGTTACCGGTGGTTATGTGGGTATGGAGGAGGCGGGGGAACGGTTGGCACAGGTCGTGGATGACCCCCAGTGTGCCAAGTCGGATGTATACTGGAGCTGGAATGGCGGGGCACAGCAAGTTGGACGGTGGAGTTCAGATGGCAAGCCCAAGGTAAGTGATAGTGAAGATATATACTCCTGCATTATTAATCAGAAGTAGAAAAAGGAAAAGCAAAGGATGTTTCGAAAATATATTCGCCGTTTACCTGTCGGAAAACAAATCAATGACGAAAGAATTTAGACTGATGCTGCTGTTGCTTAGTGCACATGTATACGCCATTCAATTTCCAATATACATATTCTCACTCTATTTATTTCCCTTCGTTTAATTACTCCTTCCTTTCTTGTATCTTCTCATGTATAGGGTGCGGGTGGGAGTGGAGGTGAGATATTCGAAAATCAGCAATCCGATGCAGTGAGAGATCGGAAGACAGCGATGAAAATGTGGGATCTTAGTGTGAAGGCGTGTGGATTGACGACTGCTGATCTTCCGAAAGCTAAAGTTCTTACAACACATTAATAATAGAGGGAGCTGAGTTTTGGACCAACGAGATGACAGAGGTAAAATAGGCACGTAGAATCTAACAGAGGAACTAGTATGATTTTTGAGACCGTTAGCTCACTGTTAGCTCACCGTTAGCAAACAGGCGTCAATTGTTATGACATCGGTAGCACTGCGGCATTTATTATCAATTAACTTTACAAAGTCTTACCCAAACAGGCTCCTACGACACCATATTGAGATTCAAGGCCAAGGAGGAGCGTGATTCCACAAGGCGTCAACCCTCTGCAACTCACGGGTGTTATAGCTTCCACAATGCTGACATTTCAAACCAACAAAGTGATATCCTACATTGCCCATCTGACAACAGTCCTGACAATATATATTGCTCGTGGTTTCAGAATAGGCCGGAGGCATGGGTTGCATTCGTACAGCGGAATCAAGCAGAGTAAAGTATTCACTCATATCCTCGGCACTTTTCTTACATAGTGGACAGGTATACGTCTGGCCACGCATGTACATCGAAAAGCATCCCAGATGCATAACGTGTCCACATCGTAGTCCTCGGAGAGGTTCCGTACTTTCGAACATGGTTTCATGGCATATGGGGCAGTTGCCCTGTAATCGTTGTGGGATACAGTGATGTTCGTCTTTGATTGATACGCACGCATTACAGCGCATGCAGTGATAGTAGTCTATTCCCAACCCTTGGCCGGATCTACAAACATTACAGAATGGACAGTGATAGGTAGATTTGCTTGAGGAGTCATCGTAGAAGTTGCAAATGTTGCATGAATATCGGGCAAAGGGCTTGCCTGCTGAGCTGCAGTCAGCATTGACACATTTATCACTGGCAGGCTGGAGTGCACCACAGATCATACATAGGACTTCCTTGACCTCGTACCGATCCAATGGTGAATCTTTATTGTTCGTTGCCATCTCCCTTGTTTGCTCACAACAGAGTCGGCATGTGTACAGTCGTCCTGACGTAGGATGACGAAGTTTACAAGACCGGGCATAATGGGGACAACCCAAACATTGATGGATGCCACCGTCATGGTAGGTGGGTGCAAGCTCTGATGCAGAAAATAGTGGCATCAATCCATCGTTGGGATGGAATTGTGACGAGGGATTGGGATTATTACTCCAAACTAGTTTCACCTCTCCATCACTCATTTTCTTGTAATATGACGATGGCGGTGTCTCACGCTTAAAGCGAGTTGACATCCCAGAAGATACTGCAGGATAGCTCTTTCGATGCGTTGTTGTCGAGGCATGTCCACCCAATACGACCGATGTCGTCGTTGATGCGCTAGCAGCAGCAACCGCAGCAGTGGAGGAGGAGGAAGAAATAAGTGGTATCATTCGTGTCGTCATCGCCGATGCTGTATCCATCATAACTACCTCCCTCTTCCGTTTTGACATACGACAGTTGCTCTTCCATACAGAGTCACGTAGACCCTGTATTGTTAGCGTCTTTTGCTTGGCATCTAAATGTGGATTAGTCCCAATCGCTCTAATCAGCTTCTGGAGCTCTGCCGCGCTGGTAGGAATTTCTTCCTCATTAGTGTCGAAATTGGAAGCGGATGCGCTCACTGAGGTAGAGGCAAAGGGTATAATTAATGGATTCGATTGAACGATACTTTCGTTTGACGGTGGAGATTGCGAGTCAGTTTCATCCTCCCTTTTGACGATCGATGTTGACGATGCAAAATTACCATCTCCGTCTTTCTTTTCTTCGCTCGGCACTTTTCCTCCCCCATCATCATCCTCATCCCCACCCTCATCCTCCACTCGTGGTGCTCCCCCCGTCTTTTCCATCCATCCACCCATTTTCAACCACCGCTCAAAGAATGTCCCGACCATTGCCTGTTTCATATATTTGACCATATCATCCCTATCAGTATCATTCAGATTCTGTATTGCCATTGTTAATATTTGTGACATTAACTGTGACGATCGTTTGCCCATAATCTTACCGACTAAATCATTAATCTCAGCTTTGGTCAAGTACTGCATGACAAGCGGCATACAGTGTGTCTCCTCCTTGTCTAGGTGAGTCATTAAATGTCGCATTAGATTCCGTGTCGCCTCTGATAGCATTTGTGCTAGCTTACGCAGCGTTGGTGATATGAGATTGCTGCTACTGCTGCTGCTGCTGCTGCTGCTGTCATTTGCTGGTATGATGACATTCGGTTCCACGTTCGTAATGGTCTTTGCGCAGTTGGATAGCTCATCACGTAAATTCGATAACAGTGCATTGATGGCAGTAAACATTCTCTCCTCATCGGCATGATCCTCCTCATACTCTTGTTCATTCATGTTGTGGTCAAGACTGTGTACTTGTTGGTCCACCGACGACGACGATGATGCATTGCCACACCCGCACGGATCGTCCGGCAACGATACCTGCTTCGCCTTCAATGCGGGCCAAATGAATTCATCCTCGGCGGCCGAATGGGCCCGGAAGACACTCCATATTACCGTAAATCGTCCAGCCACACGCCGTTCTAAATCGCTCAGTCGCGTTTCCGAGTGTTGTTGTTGTTGTTGTTGTTGTCGTCGTCGTCCAGGATTATCGGTGACGGATGGTGATGATGATGCCGCCGACATTTCTTGACAAAGTTCGGACACCTCAATCTCAAGAGTCTTCAGCGCACCGCGGAAGCAGTCATGCAGATGTATAATCTCTACGAGGGCACAGTCGCCAAAGATTTCCTTCGCACGACGGGGTTGGGGTGATGGTAACGGGTCCTTGCTGGCGGCGCTCATGGTGTCTGTTCGATTACGATATTGTTCCCGCCCTCAACGCAACTCCAAGATGATGTTGTCACGGTGGGTTCTCCAATTGATGTCGCTCATAACAGCGTCCGTGCTGGCAGCAGAGGCATTCACCCTCACAATGATGGGGACACGACGTGGACAGGGGGGTAACTTGAAGCGAAGTTTGGATGATTATGCGTCGGGTTCTTCCAAGAAGCTGAAAGGCGGTGCTGGAGGTCGTGGTCAGGAAATAACGGGCGTGACATTGCCAGAACGAGGGAAAATTAAAGGATGGGCATTCGGCGAAGGCCGGACGGCAGCATGTGCGAACGTGGATGGTAAATATTTAGCAGTCGATGGAAAATGTCCAAGGTGTGGATTTGATCTATACAAGGGCAAACTTCTTGACGATGTAGAGGTATGGGGTGCAGAACCACATGTCGCATGTCCAACATGTGCAGCAACCTACTCTTTACAAACGGGTTTCTTTGGTCCTGACTACAAGGCGACTGGACTTGCTGGATTTGTTAATACATGGGCCAAAACTGCAACCATTGGTAATGCAATGAAGAATGTACAGGCATATATCATTTCAAAAGATGAAGACACTGGTAAGGTCTTTTACCGTGAACGATAGATTGGTGCGTGCAGTAATAATCGACTAAAACCAATAATTGATACACAGCAACGTAAACACTCTTTCTACAAACATGAGAGTAGTTATAACCAACGACCGGCAATCTGCACAACAGAATTGTAATGATCGCCCTCCCAGCCAAAAAAAATCTCAACATCGATATATTGCACATAATCCTCCTCTCAAGATCGCACATGTTTCATTCCCCCATCATCATCACTTATGTCTTTAATTAAGACCCAACATATTCCTATATCCCTGTGTAATACCCTCTATCGAGAGCAGAATAATCATTGCATGTGGAGCACATCGTCCATAGTATGCCGAAAAGCCAGCAAAAAATCCCATCGGTCCGTCAGCCTTTAAGATTTGCATAGTACAGTCCATAACACCAGCATATTGAAGTTGACCCGTAACAGGATTTGGCTTTTGTGACATTAATCGAGATTTGATAAGATCGAACGGCATACTGAACAGGGCTGCGGTAAAACCCTGAGAATGAAGAGAGAGAGAGAGGCAACAGCCAATTAGTATAATATCGGTAACAAAGAAGTGGACACATTTCAAGGGTCACGACATCTGAACTCACCGCAACCGCAGATGCTCCAATTTGTGTCGTCAACGCTGGTCCTTTCTCCATGGGATCACCCAACATCTTCGCCACAACCTCCTTCGCCTGATCGTAACATGCCATCATCCCCACATTCATCGACATACCTCGTAGAATGTTTGGTGCCAATCCCTTGTACAATGCTATAACCCCCTCCTCCTTCACTGTACGTGTTAGTGCATCAAAGACATTCTTATAATTCTTACGTTCCTCCAATGGTGCCATAGAATCGGACTGCAATCGAACGAGTGCAATATCGAATGGTGTGCCAATGCACACGGCAATACTACCCGATGCCATCCCACTTAATGTCTTCATCCCAAAGTTGATTGGCTTGCCATCGTTGTACTCGACCATGGCGTCGGATATGTAACGATGGAGACCGATACGAGCAGTCCCGTACACGAGCTGCCGACCAATGGCCGCATCGACGCCCTTGTAGATCGAACCGATACCATCATTCTTCACAAGAGAGGTTAGGATCGACACGAAGCCGGGGACTGGCTTGCCAGGGTTGAGTGCACCATAGAGTTGCATTCGCACCTATATATAATATTGTTGAATGATGTATGGTTGATTTTGTGTTCGGTGAATCGTATAATTCATTGGAGCAAAAATATTGTCAAAGGTGAGCTAAAATGATCTTCCACATTGATACTATTTTTCGCTACTGTATGTCTTGTGGCGATGGTCCAACACACTAAAATAACAATAGAACAACGATGACGCACCTTTGCCAAGTCCATCGGGTGGATGATTACGCTAGCAAATGTCGCCGCCGACCCACCGCAAACAAATGGCTCTGCGGATTTTGCAACGCCCATTATTATTTACTGCTCCTTTGAATGCCTAAATGACCTGCTGATCAAAGACTACCACGCCTCCCCTTGCTAATTCTGAGCACCTCCGCTGGTCGGGGCAAAGATCTCAACGGTCTGCGACCGAAAGATATTCTCGTACGGCATCCCGCTCGAAAATGATCTCAGGGACCATCATGACACTTCTAAACAACTTCTTCTCATCTCACCGCGGTCACGTAAGGATAATACCTTAATCATGCTCGTCAACTGCGCATCTGCATTAGCGAGAGCCGCCGCTGCGACATCATCATCTCGCGCGAGTTATCAACCGGTGTCGTCGAAAGTTGTCGGCCTCGTCGCACGTCGGTCGATGGGGAGTAAGCTCGGCGAGGCTCAGACGGCCTCGCACGCGTGGAAAAAAAGCTGCTACAATGGCATCGACTATACGATTGGCGATGACTGTACGGTACTCGAGGCAATCCAAAAGTTGGCGGCATACGATGTTGGTTGCCTCGTTACTACGGACGCAAATGGTGAGTAAATACAAAAACGCCACATAAATCAATATTACTGTGAATCATATCGCCTGAACTATCATCTAACAAATCAGGATGAATGATTTATTGTTTATCCAACATCAGGCAAGCTTTCTGGTCTTATAAGCGAACGTGACTACGTTACGAAAATTGCGTTGCTTGGAAAGACAGTGAGTGTTCTTACATTACTTGATATCTATTTCGTTTATTGTTTTGATTGGTCCAAACGTTTAACGTGACTTAATGTATGTAGGGGAAAACAACAAAAGTGAATGAGATTTCAACCAAGGTTGATAATCTCGTTACTGCATCACCGGACGACACCGTCGACGCTTGTATGGCTAAAATGCTTGGGAGAGATATTCGTCATTTGCCACTAGTTGATCATGGGACAGTTGTTGGAATTATCTCAATTAAGGACCTTGTTAAATCGTGTATTGCCGAGAAGGAGGAAACTATTGAATCACTTGCTAGTTTTGCCGTTGGAGCTGGAGGTCATTTCGTCATGTGAGCCAGAGCGAGAGATGATGGTTGTTTATACTGTTTGCATAAGTGGACATATTTTGGGCGTTCTGTATTTGTTTGAAATGTTTTAGCACGTATAGTTGCTGCCATTAATTTAAGCCGCAACATGTACAAAACAAAGACTTGAGAGCGATGAATATTCTATTAGTGCGTTTGAGCATCAACTGATTACTCTTACATTTGATCTAAACTGCGACATGTTTGACACAAAGATTTGAGAGTGATGATGTTATTATAGTGCGTCTGAGAATCAAACAAATTACTCGTTACATTTACTCTATTTTCTAAGTCATGACACGTGTCTATGTCAATTGATGTGGAGACGCTGTAAACACTAGACAAGCATCGACATCATTACCTCTAAGTTCTAGTCAACTAAATACCCCTTCCTTCATATACTGTTTCAAGCCACTTGTGCCATCCGATCGGTCCTCACAAGGTACTCCTCATAATAGTCAAGAGGAGGTGGAACAATCCTGCCACGAGACGACGACTTGGATCGAAAGCTCTTCTCCTTACCCCGAGAAGGCGCACTTTCAATGCGCTCACGAGGACGAGAGGAATGCCTTTGTTGTCTCGTCTGCCGATCGACATCATCATCACGACGCATGTTTCGGTCACGAGGACGAGAGGCAGAACGAACCCTCCTCTCGTCGAAAACAGGTTCGTCATCGCTGATGCTGCGGGTTCCAAGCAGCGCTAAGATCTCAGCGGTCGGGTCCACTCTGCTGGACCTGCTCTTGACGTGATCATACTCACGGTGTCTTTGCGAGATACGAGGACGTGAGGCAGATCGATCCTGTCGTTCACGAGGACGCGAGGGAGATCGGTTCTGTCTTCCTTGTCGCTGTTCCTTATCACGGCCTTTGGAATCGCGAGATCTGTAATTGTCACGCTGAGGACGCGAGGCAGAGCGCTGTCTGACATTAAACCGATCCTCATCACTGCTTCGTGTGCGAGAGTCGTCACTTGAAGAGAGCAGCGCCACTACCTCAGATGGAGGACCATCGAAAGAAGTGCTCTCGGTAGCAGCCTCCATCTCCTTCTGTAGTCGCCTGGCCTCCCGTTCCCTCAACGTCCCGAATGCTTCCTCCTTCTCTTTACGATCTGCCTCGGCTCTCTCTTTGGGATTGAGTTTCCCAGGTGCAGGTCGACCAGGGTTGGTCACAGCCCTACCAGGCTTGCGACGGTCAAATCCGCCGACGGGTGTCCGACTGCCACACTTGATACACACCTTGCGCTTGATCGACCATCGGGTACCATTTGCCACGAGTTGACAGAGCTGGATGCTTGGATGATGCTTGCAGTTCCCCGTCATAGGATCTATCGTCGACTTGAGACGTTCAGAGAGAGAGGCGGGCAACGGTGGCGGCATCATCTTAGACGTATTATTGGTAGCTGCTTCTGAGCTCCTTCTCTGGACCGATTATGAGAGATTATGAAGCTTGTTTTGACCGACCGACCACAGGTCACGAATAAATCTGTGTGCAGCCTTGGTCAAGGCGTCAAGGGCAAAAATTAAATAGGCCTCAGGGCTCAGCATTCCTTCAGGGGCACGATTCAGGGGCTGTTTTCTCAAACCCTTATGTAACCCTTACTACGAGTCGGGTAACAACTTGTTTTTTTCTCTCCTATTGACTTCCTAGCGACTTCCTAGCAACTTCTGAGCAGTACTGCCCTTGAGAAAACAGTTTAGTTGGGCTTGATTGAATCCCGGTATTGATTGATAAGATCCCGGGAATAATGGAATTAATACCGGAACTGCGAAGTCGCTGGGAAGTCGCTAGGAAGTCGCTAGGGAGAGAAAAAACAAGTTGTTACCCGACTCGTAGTAAAGTCATTCACTGACTACCTACATATGCGGCTTCTTAGTCTTCTAATTTAAGCCCTACAAACAATCATCGATCTAGGTATGTACATAGGTAGGGTAGGATAGGAGCGTGGTCTTTGTCACTCTCTCCACCACCATGGGAAAGAGAGGCAAAGCCGCCAGGAAGCGACGCCGGGAGAATGAAGTAGTCATCACGACCGCAGTACTCGTAGCAGCGGACGATTGCCGAAAAAGTGATGATGATTCGATCAACGATGAAGTGACGCATGGAATATCCGATTCAGCACTGGATGTGGCAGTTGCAACATTACACAGGCTTTGCGGATTAGTCGATCCGGTGACGGGAAAGTTGGCACTGAAAGATAAACGATATCGAAGTTTGCGTAAAGTTATATACGAGTTGCAGAATAGTTCTGGTGGTATTAATGGCATGAGCTGCATAAACACTTGCGTTGTGTCATCTCTTGATAATGGCGTGGAACACAGCACTCCTCTACCTTCAATAACTAAGATAACACGAGAACTATCAGCACAAATAGAAAATGGAGCTTGGGAAATGGCAGTGATGACATTACGAAATATACGACTAAGACAAGAAGAACATGCTAGGCAAAAGACCTCTGCTGCTAATAATAATTATTTACGTCCTAAACTGGGTACATTGCAACGTTGGGTAAGACAAGTTGATGCCGCGGGGACTGACAATCCATTGGCATTGGGTGTGCTCGATGCAATACTTCGAGTTGTGTCGCCGGAGACGATTATTCCTGTTGACATGAAATGTATAAAAAATGCCACATGGATTAGATTGGGGGTGTCGGATGTATCATCAGATGGTGGGGGGAAACAGGAATGCGGAAGCGTTCGAATGTTTCCTCCACTGGACCTCCGTCGAAAAGATCTTGGTGTATCAAAATCTCCAGAAGACAGACGAGCTAATCAGGACATTGTTGACACACTTGTTTCATCGCTACAAGTTGGTAGAGATGGCATTCGTCAGATTGTTGATTCTGCAGCAATTGACCAACGCAATGTGTTATTTCGTCGATGTGGATTCGAAAAGGCTGAAGAAAGGACGCCACCAAATCATTACGACCTCGAAATTGTTACTACAGAACCCATCTTCAAAACAAAGGCACCCGACGGCTTTAATCCCTCAATCAATATTGATACATTGTCAGGAAATTATATTCTTCTTGAGAACGAAACATCACTTCCTATTTTAATGACCCAATTGCCATATGTTCAAGATTCATTCATTCTAGAAAATGTATTGTCTCCGATAGAGTGTGATCGTCTAATAGCTTCAGCAGAGTTGGCTGGATATAATCCAGATGAACCGCTAGGGGGTCAGCCCGGTGAATCAGTTCTAGCGCATGCATGCGTTTGGGTCGTGGATCGTCAATTAGAGCGAACAATATTTGAGAGAGTGGAGAGATTTTTACCGACATATGCAGACTTGAGGCAGGGACAACAGGACTTGGAGAGTGTGGTGGATACTGTGAAGCCATTAGGATTGAACCGTCGATTCCGATTCTATCGGTACGTCCCTGGACGTTATTACAGGCCTCACATCGATGGTGCTTGGCCGCCATCAGGTTTTGACGAAGAGGGACGCTACAGGTATGACATAACTGACGAGACAAACAAAAATGGTCTTCAGTTCGTTGAAGACACTCCAAAACAGCCGGACACCTCCGATCCAACCCATCAAGCATGTGTCGGTATTACAAACAAAAGGCGTCAGCTTTCTCGTCTTACATTTCTCATCTATCTTAATGACGATTTTGATGGTGGTCACACAACTTTCCTTATTCCTGCCGCAGAGAAAGAGGGTATTCTCAATGCATTTCCCGTCAACCCTGTTCGTGGCAGTGTTCTTGTGTTCCCGCACGGCACATGTGCTGCTCCGTTGCACGAGGGTAGCCCTGTTCTAACTCGTTGCAAGTATGTTGTAAGAACTGAAGTGGAATACTATGTATAAAAAGAAGAATTATCTTGCTTAGTCATAGTTATAAAATCCCTGCACTAAGAAACAGCTGCATTTCAGCAAAAGAGTTTATTTACCCATCACATAGAGTTTTTTCTTATAGAGATATCAGATACGGCAACACATTTCCAATGATAACATCAGCCGCACAGGTGATACGACACTGCTGTCGATTGCTTGCTTCATCAGACATGATTTTCTTCTGGCTATGAGTTGTTTCCCTTTTGTGACCATTCTCATTCATCTTCATATTCCACAATGCAAGCTCCAATATTGTTGTTACCTCTTCAAGCTTAGGGAGCTCATCTTCAAAATGGGCAAGCTTATCTTG
>Ga0247833_1007344_pt1 | contig 11726 bp, 7 predicted proteins | sample LaCruzMarch2015__7_FD_187117 | JGI IMG/M metagenome (GOLD analysis project Ga0247833, IMG submission 187117) | Freshwater microbial communities from meromictic Lake La Cruz, Castile-La Mancha, Spain - LaCruzMarch2015_8m | ecosystem: Environmental > Aquatic > Freshwater > Lake | place: Spain...
GCTGAGGATAGGAAATTAATACATTTTATTGGAAAAGATAACATTGTTTTTCATGCAATAATTTTCCCGATTTTACTAAAAGATCACGGAGATTTTATTCTTCCAGACAATGTTCCTGCTTACGAGTTTTTGAATTTAGAAGGCGATAAATTTTCTACTTCAAGAAATTGGGCTGTTTGGTTGCACGAATATATTGCTTCCTATCCAGATAAAATTGACGAGTTGAAATATGTATTAACAGCGATTGCACCTGAGAGCAAAGATTCCGAATTTACTTGGAAGGAATACCAAACACGTGTGAACAGCGAATTAGCTGATATTTATGGCAATTTCGTAAACAGAACATTGGTTCTAACCCAAAAATATTACGAAGGAGTTGTTCCAGCACCAATCGAATTTACTGCAACAGATGAAGCTATTTTAACAGAATTAAAAACGATTCCAGAACGCATTTCAAAATTAGTTTATGCTTATAAATTACGTGAAGCACAAGCTGAAATGATGAATCTAGCTCGTCTTGGAAATAAATACTTAGCTGAACAAGAGCCTTGGAAAGTTGTGAAAACGGATCCAGAACGTGTGAAAACAGTTATGTATGTCGCATTGCAAATTACAGTGAATTTATCCATTGCTAGTTTACCATTTTTACCAGATACAGCTTTGAAACTTCAAAAAATGATGAATTTCTCAGCAAATTCTTGGAGCGATTTAGGTAATCCAAACTTGATGCAAACTGGAAATTCAATTGGTGTTTCTGAAATCTTATTCAAAAAAATTGAAGATATTTTTGTTGAAACAGAAGTACAAAAATTACATAACACGAATGAAGTTCCAAGTAATTTTCCACCAGTGAAAGAAGCAATTAGTTTCGACGATTTCTCTAAATTAGACATGCGTTTGGGTACTATTCTTCATGCAGAGAAAGTAGAAAAAGCGGACAAATTATTGAAATTAACTGTGAAAACAGGTGTTGATGAACGAACAATTGTTTCTGGAATAGCAGAACATTACCAACCTGAATCTGTAATTGGCAAAACGGTTTTAGTTTTATTGAATTTAGCTCCACGAAAAATCAGAGGAATTGAATCGCAAGGAATGATACTAATGGCTGAAAATGAAGCAGGTGAGTTGAGTTTCCTTTCTCCTGAAAAAGCTTTCGAAGAAGGTCCTGAAGTACGGTAAATTAAAAAATTGTTAAAATATACTTGCTTATACTGATTAAATACCTATCTTTGTTCTCCCTAACGGGAAAAGATTTAACGCAATCTTTCACAAATAAAAATTAAATTAACGATATATTGCGAGGTGGAGCAGTTGGTAGCTCGTCGGGCTCATAACCCGAAGGTCGTCCGTTCGAGTCGGGCCCTCGCTACAAAAAGCCGTTGGAAATTCCAACGGCTTTTTTTTGTATATTAATTTTAAAAATCTGCATTTTGTTTTTATCTTTTTCACTAACTTAAGTTGAAAATCTCTATTTATGTTTGTGACATACGCATTATATTCCTCAAAATATGAGAAGATTTATATTGGATTTACATCCGATTTAATCAGTCGATTTCATTCTCATAATGAATTATCATCAAAAGGTTTCACTGTTAATTTTAGACCTTGGATTGTAGTTTTTGTTCAATTCCATGAGACAAAATGTAAAGCTATGAAACATGAAAGGCAATTGAAATCTAGCAGAGGAAGAGCTTCATTATGGAATTTGATAAACCTTTATTATAAAAGATTGTCTGGTTCATATCAGTCCGTCTGATGAACGACTGACGTTCGTTTGATTAGGAACCATAGCTTCAACAAAAAAGAGTTGCCAAAACTAACAACTCTTTTTTGTTTTATGCTATTTTGAAATTAGATTGTCGGACTCATATCCGTCAGTGGACGGACGTCCGTTCGAGTCGGGCCCTCGCTACTAAAAAGCCGTTGGAAATTCCAACGGCTTTTTTTTAATCAAAATTTTTAAATGTGTTGTAAACCAATTTTCTAAAATTAACTAGTCATTAAAACTTAAGTTAATAAAAGAAAAATGGGGTTTAATCTTTAACAAATTTAAACATCACCACTTCATTTTTAATTGAACAAAATTCAATAAAATAAATTCCAGCACTTAATGAAGAAACATCAATAGATTTAACTGGTTCATTAACTTGTATTAATCCTCCAAATGAAGAAAACAATTTAATTTCTTTTATTTGGAAATTTTGTGTTACATTGATGTTTAGCTTTTCACTTGTTGGATTAGGGAAAATAGAAATTTCATTAAAAATTAAATCATTAACACCATTAGTAGAAAGTACATTTATTACTTCACTGTCTGAGTTTAGACTTTGACCATTAGAATTAGATGCAATTAGTGAAAGTGTGTAAGTTCCTGGGTTGTTAAATTGAATTTCAGGATTTTGACTTGAAATAGTTGTTCCATTAATAAATTCCCAACCTGTTAAAGGCGAAATTGTGTAATCCCAATCAATTGGACAATTTGATGTTAAATCTGAAACAGAAACAGACTCGCCTGTATTTATAGTATTTGAATTCACTGTAAACTCTGAATTTGGCAAAGCTCCACTTCCTTCCATAATAAAAAAATTGGTGTTTATTGATGGAGAGCAAATTACATCTTTTTGTCCTGAAGGCCATTTAACAATTATTGAATCAATTGAATTTTCTGTTCCTATCCCAAACTGAACGTTTAATGTACCCATGTGTCTAAAACCAATACCTGCTTGAACATCTCTAATTTGTTTTCCCCAATTACCATAAAGTTCAACTCTAGCACCAATTCCGTTTCTATTACTTTCAACACCTTGTAAGTTCAATTTAATCCAATTATTTGAATTTCCACTGCTATAAAAAATATTATTACCTACTTGAACATCAAGAAATCCATCGTTATTTAAGTCACCAATCGCGGCAACACCCATTGGTACTTGAATTGGAGTGAATGTAAAATCACCATTATTATACATGATGTAATCATTTGTGAAAACATCAGCAAAACCATCATTGTTAAAATCATAAGAAACGTATTCAATACTTAATCCTGTAAAGACATCCCATCCGCTACCAGTTGTTATGTTCGTAAATGTGCCATCACCATTATTTTTCATTACTTTATGGCTTCCATCACTAAAAGAGCTTGCACCAACAACCACATCCATATCGCCATCATTATCAAAGTCATTCCAAGCAGAAGACCATGTTTGAACAGAATCAGATAGATTGGATTCTATAGAAACGTTTGTAAATGTACCATCGCCATTATTTCTATGTAATTCATTGATTTTAGCCGTATTTTGACCTCCTCTACATTTTGCAATAAACAAATCAGATAGACCGTCATTATTATAATCAATCCAAATTGACCCATAATTTCCACCATTAGGATGATCTCCAATTCCACCTTGATTAAACGTTAAATTTCCATTTCCATCATTGATATAATAAACATTTGGTGCTACATCATGACAAACAAAAGCATCTAAATTTCCGTCATTATTGAGATCTACAAAATTACTTCTTTGTGAAAAAACATAATCTGAAGTTGTTGAATGATTATAACCTGTTCCATTTCCATTGGATTTTAGAAAACTAACCCCATTTCCACCTCCATACAGCAAATCGTTATATCCATCTTTGTTTAAATCTCCTATAGCCATACTCCATGAGGGCATATTTGGAATTGTTGGGGTTGTGTAATTAACAGCATTAAAACCACCGGTATTCGATTGAAAATGAACTTGTACGTTATTCTCTGACACAGATACTATATCGTCTAAATAATCACCATTCATATCTGAAACTGCAATATTGTAACTTCCAGATATAGTTGAAATAAATTCTGGAGTAAAATTTACATAAGTTGTATCAATAACTATTGGTGGTGTTTCAATTAATTCAAAAATAAAACCATTTGAATCCCATTTATTATCAAAGGCAATAAAATATTCAGTACCCTGAAGAACTTGAAAAGAAACTAAACACAAATATCCTTCTCCATTATCATCATCACCAGCAATGCAATTTAAAGTACCACAATTTCCATTGTAAATATGAACTCGATTATCAACATTACCATTTTCAGGAAAATCAGTTGTAACAGTAACAGTATAATCATTGGATGGAATGTATTTATACCATTTTCCTTGTGTTGCACCATCACCACCAGTCGCACAAATTGGGTTAGGAATTTCTGTTCCGTCTATTGAATTTACAGCGTAAGTTCCCGCTGTAATTAATTGTGAAGTCGAACAGGTTTGTTGACTCAAAACTCTTGTTGCAACAAACAAGGTTATAAAAAATAATTTTTTCATGTTATTCGCAGTTATTAATTGATAAAATAAATTGACGTAGTAAATTAACTCCTTCTTCGTGAACCAAAGTTCGACCTAAAAGAGGCATTCTATTTCCTGCTTCTGTTGAATTTAAGCGAAAATGCATCATTGATTTGTTGATATTTCCAGGAACGATAATCTCAATTAGTGTAGGATTTATTGTTTCATCAGGAGGAACACAAATTCCCATATTGACAGATTCATCTGTTTCGTTAAATGCTAAGCGCAAAGGTCTATAATCACAATGACTATTTTCGCGATGACAATGTGCGCAATTAATATCAAGATAAGATCTTAATCTTAATCGTAATGGATACGTTTCATCGTTATAATCTACTGTTGAGACTATTGAACCAGGAATGTTATTTTCTAAAATTCCTAAGGAAACCCATTTTTGTAATTGATTTTGAATACCAGAAGAAAAAGGATAATCCGTATTTAAATTTTGAGGTTTAATTCCAATAGGAACGGCTTGACTGTTTTTCTTATGGCAAATTAAGCATTCCGTTTCTGATGGAATTCTATAATTTGTCGATTTTGTTTCACCATTTTGAAGAAACGAAACATTTGTGTAAGAACCGTCCATTTGTAAATAAGCCTCCGTTTGATCTTCATTCCAAACGTATTCAGCAAAAACCCATCCCGTAGACTTTTTAATCATTACACGAGTCTCAATAATTTTAGTATTATTCAATGGTTGAACACTATCATAATAAAAGGTTTTTATCAAAACTGCACCAATAGGTAAATCAATTAATTCATGGTCTGAAACATAGCTTCCCTTTGCTCCTTTTGGTAACCAAATAAATCTTTTTTTCTTAGCATAATCGGTAAATAACGACGAAGCTGGTTTATAGGGGATAACATCAGCATTAGGTTCTTGATTTTTTAAATCTCCTTTGAAAAATTTATAATCTGATAGCTTTGAATACGGAACTAATGCAAGATCAACATTTACTTCATTCTGAATATCAATATTTGTATCAGGTTTATCTATTGCTTTTTTACAAGCAAAAAACGTCATAATTACTAGTAAAAATGAGAATAATAACTTTTTTGAAAGGCTGTGACTCATTGATTAACGTATTTGTTTTCAGTCAAATATATATAAATTTTTAAACACTTTTCCAAATTTTTATAAAACTTCAGGATTATTTTAGTTTGAACATTAAATTATGTTATAGTTAGCTAATCTAATAAATTTAAATCATCAGAAATCATTGCTATTTTTACATTTTTTTGAAATGATTAATCGCTCCCAACGTTATTTCCTATCGATTTTAAGTGGTTTACTATTAGTTCTTTGTTTTCCATACACTGGAAGTTTAACACCACTTCTATTTATCGCTTTAATTCCTCTATTGTTTGTAGAGGATACCATTTCATCTCAAAATCGCTCATCTGCAAATGTTTTTTTACACGCTTACATTACTTTTTTCTTATACAATTTAGGTTCAACTTTTTGGATTTGGAATTCATCTGAAGCTGGTGGTTTGTTTGCATTTGTTTTTAACTCTTTGTTAATGGCATTTGCTTTTCAATTTTTTCATTTTACCAAGAAGTATATTGGAAATAAGATAGGATACATTTCGCTCTTAGTAATTTGGACTGCATTTGAATACGCACATTTTAACTGGGAACTTTCTTGGCCATGGTTAGCTTTTGGCGATGCTTTTTCAGTTCGTACCAATTGGATTCAATGGTATGAATATGTTGGTGTTTTGGGAGGTACTTTTTGGGTACTAGTGGTGAACTTGCTACTTTTCTTAGGGCTCAAAAAACATTTAGATCAAGCTAAAAACAAAAAAGTAAAGCTTAATTTCTTTGTTTCAGCAACTTTGATTTTACTTCTTCCAATCGCTTATTCTTACTGGATGTTGCAAAGTCCTTACTTGAAAGGAAAAACGCTCGAAGTAGTTTTAGTGCAACCAAATATTGACCCATATAATGAAAAATTCAACCCTAATACTACTGTTGAAGCACAACTTAATAAGTTTTTTGACCTTGCTGATAAAAAGATAACTAAGAATACAGACTTATTGATTGGACCAGAAACAGCGATTTCACAAGGATTCTTCGAGCCGGATTTAAAGTATTTTAAATTCTATCAATTAATACAAGAACGGTTGAAAAAATATCCAAAAACAGATTTGTTGATTGGAGCTTCCACAGCGCTTTTTTTCAATAAAAAAGTATCAAGAGCATCATTGCCCCTTGGAAATGGTAAAGGATTTTACGAAAATTATAATACTTCACTTTTTATTCCAAAGTCAGGCAAACATGGTTTTATTCATAAATCGAAGTTAGTTTTGGGAGTTGAAAAATTGCCTTTCTCAAATTATTTTCCTTTTCTAGAAGAACTAGCAATCAATAATGGAGGGACTTCAGGAACTTTGGGAATTGAATCTTATCCAAAAAACTTCAAAACAAAAAATTCAATCATTGCACCAATCGTTTGTTACGAGTCAATTTATGGTGAATTTGTTACTCACCAAGTTAGAACAGGTGCAGAATTATTGTGTATTATTACAAATGATGGTTGGTGGAAAGATACGCCTGGCTACAAACAACATTTTAGTTTTGCACGATTAAGGGCAATTGAAAATAGACGTTGGGTAGTTCGTTCAGCTAACACAGGTACAAGTGGTGTTATCAATGAAAAAGGCGAAGTTTTACAATCAACAGATTGGTGGGTTCCTACCGTCATCAATGCGGAAGTGCAATTGTCCAAAAAACAAACGCTTTATGCAACTTACGGAGATTTCATAGGTCGAAGTTTTGCATTTATGGCAATGATTTTATTGATTTTTGCAGCAATAAACAAGATTCGAATTTTGATAAAAAAGTGATTTTTGTTTTTTACAATTCATCACTCGCATATACAATTTCACCTTTTATAACTGTTTTCCAAGAGAAATTTTGCTGGAAATTGGGTGCTGAGCGCAACGGATTTTCGAAAATAACAAAAGTTGCATCTTTTCCTTTTTTCAAAGTACCAATTCTATTCTCGTCGAATGAGGCGAAAGCTGCCCAAATAGTCATTCCTCTCATCACTTCTTCTAAACTTAAAGACTCAGAAGACAAGAAACCATTCATTGGTTGATTAGAAGCGTTTTTTCGTTCCACAGCTGCATGAATCGTTAAAAAAGGATTGGTCAATTCTACTGGGAAATCAGTACCAATTGCCAACATTCCATACTGTTTCAGCAACGTTTTATAGGCGTATGCACCTTTTAATCGTTCTTTACCAATTCTACTTTCTGCCCAACGTTGATCAGAAACGGCATGGGTTGGTTGCACAGATGGAAAAACTGCATATTCAGCAAATCGAGCAAAATCCAGTGGGTCAACAACTTGTGCGTGTTCTATTCTAAAACGATGGTCTTTTTTACGCTCGAAAGCATTTTTATAAATCGATAAAATCAAAGCATTTGCCGAGTCACCAATGCCATGCGTGTTCATTTGATAGTTGTTATTCAAACAAAAATCTGCAATCGACTTAATTTCAGCAATCGAAGTCAACAACAAGCCATGCGAATGATGTGCGTCTGAATAAGGTTTTTTCAACAAAGCACCTCTAGAACCTAGAGCGCCATCGGCATAAACTTTGAAGCTTCGGATATGTAAATTTTTGTAACGATAAGTTCCATTTTTTCGAGCGAAATTAAAGTTGTCTTTCGAAGGCATTAACATCGCATACAAATTGATTTTCAACTTATTATCTTTTACTAAATTTTTAAATAAATCAATGTGTTTAAACTCAATTCCTGCTTCGTGTACACCTGTGATTCCATACATCAATAGCTCATTTTGAATTTCGAGTATCGTTTCTGAAACTTCTTTATCCGTAAATTTTGGCAAGTGTTTTTGAACCAAATTAATCGCATTATCAATTAATAAACCGCTTGGATTTCCATTGCTTAGAACAATTTCTCCTCCTTCAATTTTTGTGTTTTCATCAATTCCTGCTTTCTTCAATAAATAGTCATTTACCAAAGCAGCGTGACCATCAATTCGCACCAAACAAACTGGAATTGTTGGGAAAAGTTGGTTTAATTTTTCATTATTTGGTAACGCTGAATTTCCCCAAAGTGATTGATCCCAACCTCTACCAATGACAAACTTTTTATTTTTTCTACTAGCATATTTCTCACAGCGAACAATTACTTCTTCAAAGGATTTGGAACCCACCAAGTCAGCACTTAATCGCTGCTCAGCATACGAAATGAGATGTCCGTGTGCATCGGTTAATCCAGGATACAAATCTTTACCTTGCGCATCGATTGATTCGTCGTATCGGTATTTATTTAAAATCTGACGCTCTGGACCAACTTCGATTATTTTTCCATCGCCGATAGCCATTGCTTCTTCAATTGTATTTAAATCGTCCATTGTGTGAATACGCGCGTTGTGTATCACCATATCAACTTTGATTCCTTTCATACAGGAACTAAAGAATAGCAAGAGGAGAAGTGGGAGGTGTTTCATTTTTTTTGACTTTGGGACGTTAAGATTTTAGGACTTTAGGATATTAGGACATTATGAGTGAATGAAGAATGAGCGAATGAGGAATGACTTTTTGAGTAAATAAAAAATTAGAAACCAACTATTTGAAAATAAAAAATCCACAATTTGTAATCTGAAATTTGTATTTTATAATCTATACATCCGCAATCTAAATCCCCCTATCTAACAAATACAAAAAACTAGCAATTCCTGCAGCGCCGAGTTCTAATTCTCTTTTATTTACGCTTTCAAACACATCACTTGGTGCATGATGAAAATCAAAATAACGCTGAGAATCTGGAACAAAACCAAAACAAGGAATACCAGGAAAAGAATCTTTTAATGGACCAATATCAACACCACCGTAGCCCTTTTCGAAAATATGTAAATCGTACTCTTTAAATAAAGGCGCAAAGGTTTTCAAAAATGCCACTTGTTTTTCACTTCCATCACAGGTAAAACCTCTAGGAGCAAATCCGCCTCGGTCACTTTCTAAGGCTGCAATATGCTTCTCCCCTTTTTCTTTAACCCAAGTTGCATACGTTTTTCCTCCCATGTTTCCATTTTCCTCATTCATAAAAAACACCACTCGCATGGTATGAATTGGCTTGTAGTTCATTGTTTTCAAAATACGCAAAGCTTCTAAACAGTGAATGACACCAGCACCATCATCGTGTGCTCCTTCTCCAGTGTCCCAAGAATCCAAATGTCCACCAAAAGTGATGATTTCATTTGGGAATTTCGATCCTGTCAATTCACCGATAACATTGTAAGAAGTAGCATCAGGAAAAACGCGACAATCCATTTCTAAAACCAATTCAGTTTTACCTTTTTTCAATTCCTCAGAAAGCAACTGTGCATCTTTTGTTGCCAAAGCTCCAGCTGGAATTCGTGCAATTTCTGCTTCATAATGCATTGATCCAGTGTGTGGATGATCGTCTAAAGGCAAACCTAGTGAACGAATTACAACAGCTTTTGCACCCAATTTCCCTGCTTCAACCGCACCATTTCCACGAATAGCGTAACATGCACCACAAGCTTTAAACGTTTGAATTTGTGCAGCATCCATTTCTTGATTTAAAAAGACAATCTTTCCTTTTACTTGATTTTCAGTTGCTTTCTTTAAATCGTCAATTGTTTTAAATTCAACGACTTCGCCTTGCAACAAACCATCGGTACCAATCGAACCACCAAGCGCTAGTAAGTGTAACTTGATTAATTTACCCGATTTCGTGCGAACCCAAGCACTTTCTTTGGTGCCTCGTTCCCAATGTGGTACTTTGATTTCTTGCAAATAAACCTTGTCGAAACCATACTCCTTCATTTTTTTCTCGCTCCATTCAACTGCCATTTGGGCTTCTGCTGAACCTGATAGACGCGCACCAATATCTTTACACAACTGACGTAAATCCTCATGGGATTTGCCACGAAGTAAAGCTTCATCGTAAACTTTTCGAATAAAAGCAGAATCAGTTTGCGAAAAAACGTTCGAAGAATAAAAAATAAAAAAATAAAACAGCTTTTTTTTCATTATTGAAATTTCATGTAAAAATAGTTTTTCAAGATTAACCAATGCAACGATTTGATTGGAATGTTTTGCTTTTAGAATTTTTTACTTTTTACCATTCATTTTCACCAACAAAAACGGTTCCTTTAAAATGTGCTATTAATCGTTGATTTTGGTTGAAAATATCGACTTCGTAAACCCCCGTTTTTTTTCCTCGATATATTTCTTTAGCAATGCTAGTGAGTTCATCGCCTAACGAAACTTTTCCCAGGTGAGAAATGGAAGTTTCCACCGAAACACAATGTTGACCATGAGAATTTGCTGCGAATGCTAAAGTAGAATCTGCTAAAGAATAAGAAATTCCTCCGTGAGCAATGTGAAAACCATTCAACATTTCTGACTTAATTTTGCATTTTAGCGAACACTTCCCTTGTTCAATCAATAACACTTCTACTCCTAACCATTGACTAAAAGCATCGTTTTGCATCATCAATTGAACAATCTCTGAAGGCTTTTTCATCAAGAAAATAATTCATTGAAACTGAATTGCTCTTTTAAGCGAACTCCTTTTTCAGTTTGAGTTAAGGTGCAACATTCATTTACGCTATCATGTTCTAAAAACAAGACATAATTCTCAGCACTTGCTTTATTCAAGAAGTTCTTTTTTTCTTCCATAGTAATTAAAGGTCGCGTGTCGTAACCCATCACATACGGCAAAGGAACATGTCCCGTACTTGGTAACAAATCCGCCATAAACACAAGTGTTTTTCCTTGATATTCAATGTGAGGAATCATCATACTTTCCGTGTGACCATCAACAAATAGCACATCGATATTTGGAAAAGCGTTTTTCGTGAAATCTCCAGTTCTTTCAATGAATTTGAGCTGCCCACTCTCTTGAATTGGCAAAATATTTTCTGCTAAAAAGGAAGCTTTTTCACGTGGATTGGGTTCAGTTGCCCATTTCCAATGTTGTTCTGTGCTCCAGTAAGTTGCATCTGGAAACGCAGGTCGATAGCCGTCTTTTGATTCGTTCCAATTTATTGCGCCACCACAATGATCAAAATGTAAATGCGTTAAGAAAACATCAGTAATATCATTAGCATGAAAACCCAATTTTGCAAGATTTCCGTGTAATGAATCGTTTCCATACATGTAATAATGAGCGAGGAATTTTTCGCTTTGTTTATCTCCAATTCCAGCATCAATTAACATTAAACGGTTTCCATCTTCGATTAAAAGGGAACGCATTACCCACGAACACATGTTATTTTCATCTGCAGGATTTGTTTTCTGCCACATCGTTTTTGGAACAACTCCAAACATGGCACCACCGTCCAATTTGAAAAAACCTGTGTTTAAAACGTGTATTTTCATTA
>Ga0247833_1007345_pt1 | contig 11725 bp, 4 predicted proteins | sample LaCruzMarch2015__7_FD_187117 | JGI IMG/M metagenome (GOLD analysis project Ga0247833, IMG submission 187117) | Freshwater microbial communities from meromictic Lake La Cruz, Castile-La Mancha, Spain - LaCruzMarch2015_8m | ecosystem: Environmental > Aquatic > Freshwater > Lake | place: Spain...
CCTTCGTCCCACCACTAATGAGCGAGGATCCTCTTCGAAATACTACGTTTCTGCGTTCCTCCGTTGATGACAGAAATTGACGACAATGCAGCGGCGGTTACATGTCGAGCTCGTCCGAAGAAGTAGCGCAGCGCAGCAAATAGTACGGTCGTATGTTTGTCGTCATTAGGTCGTATGTTTGTCGTCATTTGAATTTGGTAAGGTATAATCTCACAAGCGGTAACACCACACACCATGAGTCGATGGATCCTCGTCGTCTGCCTCGCAATCACGCTCGTCCGAGGCACCGCCCTCGCATCATCGAGGCTAGAGCAAGCCATTATTGAGACTGAGGACAATGTAGTAGTTGAAGGAGTGGAAGTTGATGGGAAATGGTATCCCGACTATTCCGTAAGCTGGCTCGACGCCGGATGCAAGAATGGACCACTCCCAAGTAATACCGCCACGGTGCTCTTTGATAGTCAATTACTATGCTGCGACGGTGCATTCGGAGGTCAGCCGAGTAAAGCTTGTCTCAATGGCCTCGATAATGATGTCGAAGTTGCCAATGATAATGTATTGTGCCAAACCGAGGCAGAGTGCAAGGAACGAATGAGTTTCGGCGGAAGAAGATATGAAGAGTTCGAGGTTGGAGAATTCGCACTCTCTGGTTGCTTTACGAAAGATGGTATCCTATTTTGGGGTACGGGTGGTGAAAGATTGGATGAATCGATGGTGGACATTGACAATTTCTTCGACGAAGGAGGTGAGGTCGTATTCTGCAACGATGATTCGCAATCTACTTCCTTGCCGTCGTCGTCTACAACGACAGAAGCCACGTTTGATGCTCCGAAAGATGATATATTATCGGTATTGAAGAACCAGACGAATAAGCCCACAATGGCAATTATAGCGACAAATGAACCCACGGCGCAAAAGCCATCGACTATTGCTCCCACAAGGACTGTCACGACGGATGCTCCTACTGCAAGTAATACGTTTGTTGCATTTAATAATAATACGATATCAAATGAAAATACTATATCATCATCATCATCATCATTTCATTGTGTCGATCCACGCAGTAGTAACCGCAAGCGTACACATCTAGTCCGACGTGGTGAGGAAACAACAATGTGTCTTTTCATTGGACCATCTGGGAATTGGAACAGCGATGATGTGACATACAAACGATTTGCTTTCAATTTGAAGGCGGATGAATTCTCGAGTTATCAAATTCCTAATACATTTAATAGTCTAGTAGTGACGACCGCCACTTCCTCCCATGGACGAAATAGTTTTAATTCGACGGCAACACATATATTCGCTTCGTCACAAACATCACTATCCTTCCTTCGACGGTATGTCGATGGTCCATTACAAAGGATATACCCATTCCTGACTGCAATTATTGAGGTGGATGAAGGTTCCGTAATAGGTATCACGTGGGATGATGCATGTGGATTCTGTGAACGGTCCGAATGTCAATTAAACACATACAACTTCGATGGAAGTGTGGCGAGTGCCGAACAAGCCAAACAACCCGTCGAAGGCTGCTATCTAACTCGTGAACAGTGTCTAGGCTTTGCGGCAAGTGGGAGTAAGATATGTGATTTAAAGTTGTTTGTTGTATGGACGGGTACGGATGCGGATGGGAAAGCACTATTAAGTAGTGATTCACGGTTTAGCATGTTCCCACCCAATCGTATACAGGAAAGTGTTACATCAGCGTACGAAAAAATGATTGAGCAGTTGAAGAATATTAAAGACAACATACAGGATACTGTGACAGGCCAGCGCTGAAACGAAAGGTTACAACCGTATGCTGCAGGGATTTCGACAGTGCGGTTTATTCTGTTATGTTTTCATTGCATCTCAATTTTGAATGTGAAGCATTAATAGCTCAAGGCTAGCTATAATAGCTATACGATATTATCAAAACTAGCTACAATTATCACATTTATCCCTATTTAGAGCAATCTTTAATAAGTCAGCTAATATGTAGATTGGGTTGTTTGCATGCGCAACTGTCGTCAGTAGATGATGGATATGAGGATCATAGCCACAAATTCTTTTTTTTTCTTTTATCTTAATTGTGCCTTTGTATTAACACTCAAGTTTTGTAATGCAGGACATGGACCTGTACGCAATCAATACGCAGCTTTTGTTGTGATTGCCGATTGGCTAATACTGAGTTTGAACATGGAGTCGTAAATTTTATCGTTCAATATTATGTATTGGTATAACTCCAACAGCTTTGTAACACATAACGTTAAGCAATACAGTTCAGAAGCGCCCATCACAACTTCGCTTCAGTGTATTTGATGGAACGCCAGACGAGGCTAGCCCTTGGGCAAAATTCATAGATCCCAAAGAATATGACGATGAAGACGAAGACGACATATGATCACTGACTGTATTTGTGTTACTTGTAGTATAGATTATGTACTAAATCATAGATCTTATCATCAAACTATTGCATCTAGAATTCTAAAAGTCTAATGAACCAATGTTTCTTAATGTGTTCCATACACACCATGAACTGATACTAACTTCCTCCCATAAATTTCTATGCAAGAGTGCAGACCTCAAACTGCGACAGTGTGGACTTCCTGAATAAACAGATACTGAGGGCATCGTGTCTGCTTCCTCTGCTCTGCAGTAATTGTAGTAGAGAGTTGATCCCACTGTTGCTTCATCCTCGTGTGCTCAGCGTAGAGCTGGACGAAATCATTACTCTCCAGATCAATCTCGAACCTGTCCTGATAACCACACGCCGACTCCCACCCATGCAACCTCTCAAGAATGTCCCTATTTGCTCGCTTCAGTAATGAAATTGCCCTGTCACGGCAGTCTTCACAATACCCATCGCCGCCGTGGCTATGTAAATCAAGTACTAGGTGACACCCGCACATACGATTTGGGCACTCGGGACAATCGCTCACAAAACCGCTAACTTCCTCTGCCATGCATTCACTGCAATTATATTTGTAACAGCCTTGTTTTACACAATACAATCGAGGAGAGCAGTCATCACAACGCACATCATCACAAAAATTACAGTAATAGGTCGGGCAGCAGTTATCACATAGAGCTCTATCACAAATCTCGCAAGTAGACGTATCAACACATTCCTGGCAAGCAACAATGTTGCATAACTCACACAATTTCGTTGGATTACAATCCATGCAGTGAGTTAGTTCACAGATCTCGCAAACAAATGGCGTCATGTCTTCAGTGTGCTCTGCACAAAAGCGATCGTGACATTGGTAGCAACTATGCTGTTGGACACCGTACATCCCGTCATGCCTTGCAATCCGAGGAACCCACGGTGAGTCACCCACATGTCGACAAGTTGAAGTACATCCATCAATAGAGCATGCTATTTCACGCCGATTCAAAGCACGATTGTACCTAGTCAAGAACTGTGTGAGGAGTGGGAGTTTATTCACACGCCACTTCTTCGGAAGATTCAACTGCTTCAACGAGCTACCCTCGACGGTAATGATACTATCGAGAATTGGGACGACCGTCTCCTCCGATAGTAATGAATAATGCTTGAATCCAGCCAGAATTCCACTCATCTCAGTGATGGCACCACCACCGGGGTCCAATCTCAAAGGCTCTAGCAACCCAGGATTCAGGTCTAAGTGCTCCAACAACCTTGATCCACGAAGTGGCATTAATCCATGACCGACGATATTGAACAGACCTGTCAACTTGAAGTCCTTGATTGTGTGTACTGCATCAATACAAACGAGTATTCCACCGACGTCCTCATCTGACAGTTTCCTCGCTAAGGATTCGTTAATATCTCTGAAATCAAAGAAGTCCCAATCATATGACCTCTGCAACCGGTAATTGTACTTTGTACTCTCGGTCGTCAACGGTTTGGCTGCTATCATGACCCGACTTGCGATATTCGGACGTTTCTGCCAATTGGATTCACTCCAAGCCGACGACGATGCTGTCATTGCCACGGCAACGAGTGCGCGTTCCGTCTTGGTCAGGTATTGTGCCACGGTTGCCAGGACAGTATCCGGAAAATTAGTGAGCTCATCACCATTATTGATTGGTACATTTACCAAGTTGAACGACTTCTCGTCGTACATGCAAACTTTGGTAAACATGCCACCGAATTGTGACCGTTCCTTTGAATTAAATTCGGCAATCTTGACCTTGAGCTGCGTCATTGCCTCTCGGACGTGTTTGTTCGTACCATCGATCGCCAATGCCGCGTGGAGATCGGCCTTGGCCTCCCTCCAATTGTGCATGTTCACGTTTGCCAATCCACGATGATAGACTAGTTTGACATTCGTCTCGATCTCTTTTGGATATACATCGAGGATCTTATTGCAACAGAAGATGACATCATTCCATAACTTTTCCTTGACGTAGCACAATGCGGCATTCCCCCAACATTTGATGTAAATATCGTATTCAACTTCGTTGTTGATGTGCACATCTTTCGTATGTTCTTGACATGAGCCCGTAACGAGTCCTGCAGCGCTCTTGTACGACTTGGCCGCTACGAGGTAATGCCCCAACATAAACTCCTTCGTACCATGGTCCTTTTTCTTCATTGCCTCTTCGACGCGTTCGAATGGATTATTTCCAAGCGGCGAACACGATGCAAATAATTCGGCAGCAAAGATGGCAGCGAATTTACCGGCATCAGATGAGTGTGCCATCGTGAATCGGAGCCTATAGATATGGATGGGTATAAATATTATTCTGAGAGTGGAGAGTAGAAGCGTGAAAGCTTTATAATCCGTCCAAGTCTGGGCGGGGCGATCGGTCCGAACGCGTTAAAAATAAAAATACTGCATCCCAATGACGAGGATAAAAAATCCAACATACTTACTTTCAAAAAATCTCCCAGCGGAATTGGCACGTCGCTTTTTGCTGTCAACGACGTGGGTGACAGATCCACTGGGAATATGAGGACGAGTGGGAGGCCGGCTCTCCGTTAAAGTGAATCCGTCCACCGCTATGCGCTTGCGCTTTATTGGGGTTTGTCATGGCATCAACGAGCTGTTCCCGCCCAAAGATGAAGAGCAGCGGCAAGAACGACGTCTCCATAATCGTCTCCATTACAGCAGCAGCGGCATTGATATATGGTGTTGTCATATGGCGAGCAAGGGTGGTTGCACAACGTATGGAGGAGGATGTATCGAATATATGGATTGGCGATGGCACACCAATGGTAAGTGATGTTGACAGTTTTTTGATATGCTTCCTTTATTATTACTTCATATGCTGGCAGCAAAGCGGCGTACTCAATATCGTATTTGTTCGTGGTATTGCAGCTGAATGTGAACGATGGCGAATTCCGAGAATCTCTATTCCGCACTGCCATCGAAAGAGGACGCGTGGCCCTCTCGACCTCGACGACCGGTAGCGAGAACAAGATTGATAACAAGATTGACAATGATGACGGTGGTGCGACATCACCACCACCACGGTCGAAAACAATGCTAGGACAAATACCCAAACAAATGTCAATGCAGGTCGGTGGGATCGCTTCACATAAGAGCATGGTCCTAAAGCTTGATCAGTATATATTAAAACCATTCGGGACTACTGTTACTGCCGAGGAATCGTCGAAGAAGAAGCAACAACAACGGCAGGGCCGCCAGGACGGCACGCATTCTACAACTCGGGAGGATACCGAGGAAAAATTAGTAGAAGATGCCACAAAGATATTTAGAGGCGTACGGGAGATGGCATTCTATGAGGCAATAGAATTCGCAGATTCACTTTCATATTATTCACACGAGGACGTGAAATACAAACTAGAAATGCTGATACGAGACAAATACAAGCTATTATATACATTGTCGGCGGAGAATGTATTGTCAATCTGGTCATGTCGTTATCCGTGCACTGGACATCCAATTCGAAAAGAAACGAACGTTACTAAGATGTATTACTCTATCGATGCATTCATGCTCCAGATGGCATATTTCACCGGAGACGGCGCAGTCAATCGTAGTATGGAATCATACATCGTGGCATGGCATATGCTTATCAAGGAGATGCACGCATTGAAGAAGCTGAGCAAGTTAACATCGCCCTACTTTGGTGTGGTAGATTCAGAAGCACTTGGACAACAGCAGCAGCAACCACATCAGCACGTCCCATCTCCACCACGGCAGCATTCAGCGATGATGATGATGATGCAACGGCCACATTTGTTATTACAAAATTTAACCGCACCCTATCGTAAACCAAACATTATTGATATAAAAATGGGTACACAGACATATGAACCAACGGCACCTTATAATAAGCAACTGAAAGAAATCTCAAAGTATCCACGGCAAAAAGAGTTTGGTTTTCGTATCGTGGGCATGGGCGTACATCAACCATCGGGCGAGTACAAGTATTGGGATAAGAATTATGGTGTTAGTTTAACAACAATTGACGAAGTGACCAATGCCCTGTCGACCTTCTTTCGCTGTAACGATAACGAGGCAGTAGTAGTAGCCAACGAGAAGAGAGGTGGTAATCCACAATATTCTGATAATACACTATCTGTCGTTATTGATAAATTGAATCAAATCAAGGATTGGTTCGAAGTGGATAATCCATCATTGGCATTCTATGCAAGTAGTATATTGATAGTCTATGAAGGTGACTACATTCGGGGTGATGATGAAAAGATAATGGGTAGCAATAATGAGGAGCCGGTTGTAAAGATTATCGACTTTGCTCATGTATGTCGACAGACTGGTACAGATTTAGGATATATCACGGGTGTGCGTAATTTGATTAATATTGTGGAAGAGTTGAGATCTAAAACTTTCTAAGTCTTGCATGGAGAGGGAAAATAGGGTATTTGATGTTTGTAATAATGAGAATACTTTTATTGGTCTGGCTCGCTATTTCCTAGAATATATATATATCTAATCAACGCACGACTATAACTACGACTCCATTGGGATACCGTTTTCCTCCCAACCAATTGTCGAGACTCAGCACCAACTATGATGCCTCATCCAGTTCCACACGATAATATTAGATCTCAATTATACCAAAAGCTGAATACTCCCTTAAGGATGACAGGTTCTGTTAACTCGACCCTCGTTGCCATATTCATTTTCACCATGTCTGGCAAATTATTAGATTCATGTGCCCCTGTACCCTCAAAGCACCATATTGTAATATGAGGAAAAATATTGGTTGGCTTTGGATCGAAGTTTGGTACCTCAAGTTCAAGAGCAGCTATTTTCTCGCTGTATAATAATGCCGTAACTTTCATCTCAGCTGTCGTTCCGATTAGTGGCTTGAATGTTGCTAGCATGGCTTCCTGTGACACCTCTGAACAGTGTGCATAGGTGCAATGCACTGAAGTAATGAATCTGCATATACTCTCATCATCTTCATCGTTGGTTTTATGAGCCCCACGTTGAAAGAAATATTGATCAATTTCAGGAATACTTGCTCTCAGATTATCAAGTATTGTTTGTACCACACTGATATCAAAGTCCAAGGATGCAATCTTGATTGATCCGGCCTCCTCCTGCTTCAACTCCGGCCCTGTTATTAATTTGTTTGGAAGTGAAGAAATCATCTTCGTAAGCTCTGCGATGAAAACTGATCTTGACTCCTCCACGGATACTGTTAGACTATCAATATATTGTCGATTGTTCGCGATGGATACACGAAGTTTGTTCTCCATATTGGCTATAGCTTCTTTGTTAGCTTTACAAATCTTTTTGTCATCACATGTTTGCAGTATAACAGCGTCTTCGAGTACCTCCTTGAGACCAGTTGGTAAGTTTGGTAATACAACATCTTTAAAGAATGGAATGAATAAGACTTTGCCCTGGTTTCCAATATTTAGCAGCTTCTCCTTAAGTCTAGAGGCACTCATATTACAGTAAAAGCAGTAAAATTTGACTACTACCATACATGCAGTCTCTGTCGCAGCATCAAGTTTACCTGGATGTGTAGCAGGGGTTCGATTTAATACTCGAGAAATGCACACCGCTAGGAACTGAAGCGATAATGGATATAAAAACGATGTAGACTCTTTGCTAACGTATGTGTCTATCATACCCATCGGAAGAACAGGTACCGCCAGGGATCCTCCTTGGCTTTGACGACACACGGTGTCCACAGTTACAAAGGATGTAGGAGTTACATTCTTATCCAAAATGACAATAGAAGATGGATTCGTAAGTCGTTGCTTGGTAACGACTTGATAGAATTTTCCAACCGTTTGATCTCCCTCCATTACCACCACTTCTCTATCATTATTACTAACACCCAATAATAATGTATCAGCTGTTATATCTTGGCATAAGGAAGACTTGCCTGACCCTGGTATCGAGGGGAAGTAAACAACAAGTCCTGGACGTTCGTCCATGTCACCATGAATGCCACAAGCTTTTAACCTATCAATTATATCCTTCGTTGTATCATTATTCCGTAAATAGTCAATAGTAGTATCCACATCCAATTGCATCGTACTTTCTATTGGTAATTCAACCATTAGTTTGCATTTCGTTTTCTTCCATGCTTGGATCATACCTCGGAGCTTTGGTGAATTGTTCGTATTCACATTATTATTATCGATGGTACTCCCACCATGCTCCTCCTCTCGTCGTTGAATTATGATGATGAATATTGATTCTTGATATTCTTTTGCTAGACTACGTATAGCTTTGACGGGGGTTTCAAATTCTGCTACGCAAATGAATCCACCACCCGATCTTTGCTTGGATAGTAACATATCTGTCTCATTTATCTTTGTATGATCAAGAACTTTAGAACAATGAAGTTCGGATGATACTGCCATTGCAAGTGTCACGAGATCATTTTTACATGATCCAACAATGACTATCAAACCACAGAATGTTGGCGCATCACCATTGATCAAATTAGATCGAAACTGACCATTGGCATACAACTCCTCAAATCGTTTATAATGATGCAAATAATTCTTCGACGTTAATGCTGGTAGGCTCATATCCATCATGGTCGACGATGAACAGTATGTTGCCCAACCATTAAAGAAGGGTAGCCACTTATTCATGGCTTGGGGAGACATATTCCAGTTCGATAGCTGAGTAATAGCATAATTCTCAAATGCTGATATGCCCGTGTTTGTTAATATATGTAATCCATTCCGGCATATGAATGTACGGACCATGTAGGGAAGAAATTTCATTTTTAACATAAGCTTCTCTCCGTTGTCAGTGTTGTTTAATGGACGAGGAATAGGAAGTACTGGCGTTGCTGTTGTGTCTATATCCATACCTTTAAGTGCTGACGCTTTAATACCATCATCATCGGACGGAGAGGAGTTGGTAACAAGTTCAATACTAAACCCACGAAAAAGCATCAACTCATCACCACCACACCCCTCCTCCTCTCTATTGCTTTTCAAGTAGGCATTATACTTTAAAAATGCTGAATCATGATGTACATTTACAATACAAATGTGACGTGTAGTATCCAATATCTGTTCGTCAAATAGTGTATAAGAAACCTTGATATGAAGCCTATCAAGCGTTTGTATTAATCGAGCAATGTCCAATGTCTCTTGGTTATAATAATTAATGTTCGATGACGTCGATGATGATGACGTTGTTGTTGTTGTAGTAGCAGTAGCAGCAATGATGTCATTAGCAACTTTGACAATATCAATACATTGTAATGCACTACTCTCAATTTGACGTGTGGTACACCGTATTCGTCTATAATTTGTTCCATGATAACATTGTAATACATTATCAAGCTGGCTTTCAAAATCATCCCTTTCGGCCATTGCACGTAAGTCAACTTTTTGGATCATAGCTTTGGTGTCATCATGATCTTCATCATCATGATTGTCTACGATTGACATGGACGGTGGTATCAATGTTAGTAATTCATACGATGTAGCACATAGTTCCTTCATTTCATCCAAAGTATTATTCGAGGGATGATGATTGTTATTGTTATGATGATGATGATTATTGTGTGGGACATAGCGTATAACAATTCCCTCTAATATATCCCCCTGAAAGAAAGTATGTGGATATAATGATACAACCTTGGCACAACAACTACTGCTACTACTATTGCAACTCCCATCTTCTTTTTCGTCTTCCGACGATGCGATGATACGATCTAATTGTGATATAACCGACGAAGTTGTACCAACCTCACGCAAGCTGTCATACATGACAAATAATTGATCACATGATACCCTGGAACCAAATAACCATGTATCATTATGTGGCAATCGATATGTTTGTGCAAATTTTATTAATTCATTGGTTGTATAAAACCTTGGTCTTTTGGATGCATTTTCAATACTACCACCACCACCTCCTCCACCTCCACTGTAATCATAACCACGATGTGCCACAGCAATTAGTATTAAATAATCTTTATTTGGTATATCACCATGATGTCCAAGTATAGAAGTAACAACTTCAAATGAACATGTTAGTCGATTATTATAAATGTAGTCACTACATTTCTCATATTCCATCTTCCAATCACTGCTGCCGTGACTACTGTTGCCGCTGCGATGATGATGACTGTGGCATCGAGCAAAATGTTGCAATAGTAATATTTCGCCTACTTTTGTAAAACTATTAAATGTCGAATTTTTACTATAATAGTATTGTTTCCCACTCCATAATAGTAATGAGCCCGAATGTTTGAGTGATACTTCAATATATCCTGCATTGCTGGCGACATTACGCAACATGGTATTTCGTATTACTAAATCTGAGGAATTTTCATTATCAAATTTGGGATGAAATATTGCTTCTAGTTTTAGCTGGAGAATGTCAACGCTGCTGCTGCTGCTGCTGTCAAGCAGATGAGGAGGAGGCTCCGTTGCTGCTGTCGTCGTAGCTGTTGTTCTAGGGGGAGAAGAGTCGTGCTCGGACTTCATTTTTTTCATACTACCTGTGCTCATGTGCTTGGTATTGCAAGGGAGGCTGGGTTATCATATAGAGAATGAGCTAGACACGAGTAAGTTGTGAATGACTTGGATGAATTCGGTGTTGGTCTTGTTCATTGAGAATGTTCAAAAATGCATCAGTAGACCAATAAGAAGCGGGGTGGGGGATGGAAAAAAATACCAAGTCATTTCGGCCAAATTACCAAGTATTACCAAATAGCAAACGAAGCCCCCATTTTAGGGTATGTAGCCCCTTATTCTACATAAACAGCTGAAAAGTTTTTGTTTTTGGTAAATTTTCTGGGTAAAAGGGGGTCTGGGGAGGCCAAAATTACAACAGTATTTTTTTCCAGCCTAGTGATTTGGCGCCAACTTTATAGCGGTCCTCCAATCCTAAGACATCCCTGCAGGAAAGAGGACCTTTTGGCACGCCGCACCAAAACCTTTACATTCATAAAAACCCTAACGCAGTATATTAAGTAAAATGTGAAAGTACCTCCCAATTATTTAATATAGTAAAACACCGCTCAATTAAACTAATGCAAAGGCCATGTATGATCCAGCAAAAACCCACGCAGCAATGGTGGAAGTAAACTTATTGGAACTTCCAGAAGCTTCAGAAGCAGATCCCATAATGCTCTTCTCATTAGAGAATGGGAAGAAAGGGTATGGTACGTCCGCAAAGTTGACAAAGATCTCCCCACACTCCTCCTTTGTTCCTAATTCTAGGTTGGTACAGTCCGCCTCAACCGACCCATCGTCGCAAAAGATGCAAGTGTCACAACTTAGTCCATCAAACGTGGCATTACAAACGGAGGTTTCACTGATCACCTCCTC
>Ga0247833_1007348_pt1 | contig 11722 bp, 7 predicted proteins | sample LaCruzMarch2015__7_FD_187117 | JGI IMG/M metagenome (GOLD analysis project Ga0247833, IMG submission 187117) | Freshwater microbial communities from meromictic Lake La Cruz, Castile-La Mancha, Spain - LaCruzMarch2015_8m | ecosystem: Environmental > Aquatic > Freshwater > Lake | place: Spain...
GGTCGGGTTCGCTTCGGCGCTGCCGTTGAACATCACCTTCACCTCGCCGGTCTTGGGGTCGGCGTACTCGTGCGCCCACAGCGCCATCTCGCGCTTTTCGTCGGTGCCGGGTTTGGCGATGCGGCCCTCGAATGCGGGTTGCCGATCACCAGGCTTTTTGGCTCGGTTCAAGAACGCGACGAAATCGCCGCGTGGTCGTTGGGTTTGGTCCATTGCTCCTCCTTGTTTGTTGTCCGACAAGCGTCCAGCGGAAGCGTCCAACGGTCAAGACGGGCTGCCTACGCCGCATGCAACATTGTGTCGTCCGACAGCGCCGCTACCGCGCCGGCGCCTCACGGCTACTGGACACGGGAGCACTCACTCCACGCAGTTCTCAAGGCGGCCATGCCGACGAAGGATGAATCCTACAACCCGAAGGGCGGCGTTGCGCCCGTGGGCGTGGTGCCCGTGTCATGACTATCGCGGACGTGCTCATGGTGACGGGATTGCTGACATGGTGCTGGTTGGCGTGGCGGTTGTGGTGCATCGTGGGGCGCTCGTACACGCGCCTCCGATGGGCGCTGACGGGGCCACGTGCACCTCGGCGCTTCCCCCGTTGACCTGACCACAACTCCACAGGCTCCGACACGCCGTGCTGCAGGTAGCGATGGAACGCCCTTCCGCACGGCTTGCCTGTGGATTTGTGGACAGCTCAACTCGCGTTCGGTGCGTTCCCCTGCGTGGGTGGATGAGCGGCCGTCGTCGGCCGGCTTAGGCCGGCCTCCTCCGCCCGTCACGCACCTGCCACAGGGTTATGCAGCAATCGAACGGGTCGTTATTTGTGACCTTGTATCAAGGAAAGACCGCGCGCCGGATTGGTTTCTCGCAGCAACGCGCAGGAACTGTCAGCCGACCCATCAGTTACCCTCAGCAATACGCTTCACGCGATGATGTTGAAAGCCCCCGCATATCCCTCGCTGTTACTCGGCAAACTGTTTGGACAATGCGACGGCAAAGGTTGCAAGCCCATTGCGGGCATCTGTTTGGTTCGCACTCCAAGCAATTCCGCGTCCATATTCTGATTTGCTGCGGTCATCGACTAGAACAAATCTCACGCAGTCCTGCAATTCATTGGCCCGAACCAAATTTGCTAGCTCAGCAAAAAAACGATACCCTCCAAAGCCCGCGCCGACGATCGCAATCGTATGTTTTGCTTCGTTCGGTGAAATACCAATGTTTGACATTGTCGCTACCCGCTACCGACTTGGCACCATCGTTCTTTAAGGTGATTAAATACACTACTGATCATCAGGGTGCCGTGGTTTTTGAGCAACAGTGACCACGTCATGTTTGGCTGCGATCTGCCCGGCACTTTCGGTCCAAAAGTGTTTCGGCGCAGCCCTGTCGACCGTTCGAATTGATCCGTTGCCCCTGCGCCACGCCCTGACGCAAAAAGCCGTAAGAGGACCCGCTCGGGTCTCGCAAGCTCCCAACTCGCGATGTCTCTAACGGCATCAACCTCGACCGGCACGCCCCTCACAGAAGTACTCAGCAGCGGCCGAAGAGCAAGCGGCAGACCGCACGATCTCGAATCGTCGCGATTGGCCCGGACCGACGAGTGCCGTCCATCTTGCGTATGCTCGAAGCTGAGGGTTAAGCTGCCAGTCGTCAAGTGACCGGCAGCTGCTGGGGGTGGACCGTCCGCCGCCAGTGGCAGTCACGATGCTCGAATCTGACCCACAAGAGACTCTGTGCACGCGCTCAACACTGTCGTGGCAAAATTGCCGGGCCGACAGGCAATGGCACTGTGCAGCGCAACAAGCTCGACCTAAAGTCCAGCCGGCATGAATGGCAGCTTACCCCTCGGGTCCGTCTCCGTTCTCATCGACGAAGAGGGCCAAAAGGGTGAATTGAGACGTCGTTGATTGACAACGAGACGTTGTCCGGAATGAAGCGCTAAAGCTGCCGTCGACAGTTCGGACCCGTTCTACAAACTGGAACGACGCATCGACGCGCTCTTGTTGCTCTAGACTTCGCACCGCAAGCCTATCCGCGCGCGCGATCCAGACTCGCACGCGCGCGTTGACATTGGCATGAACTGCCACCGGCGTTTCGACTCGCGGGAGAATGCGGTCGCGGGACGCCTTTGCTACCTCGTCCCGTCGATTCCCAATATCTTTCGCGCGGTGGCTAGTTGCTCATCTATCGAAAGAGGCAGCCTCAGTACGTCAATGCGGCCATTGCTATTGCCAGCGACCACCAGTGTCCGCTCGTCGGCCGTTTGAGACGAGGGACCTGAGCCACTACCGAGGGTTGGCAGGTAGAACCGGATCGACGGCTTGTCCTTGGTGCCAGATGCTGCAGCCACCACGGTTTCGCGACCGTAGGCGTGGCCGTGGCGATCATCGTGCAGAAACAGACGAGGATCGACCTTGGCCCCAGGTGCGAGCTCGGACGAGCTATAGTCAGAGGCGGCCTTCTCAGAGATGGAATGCTCTCCATTTACCGCACCCGATTTGGGATCGAAATCAAAGCCGCGCTCTTGTGCCCTGTCGTTGATTACAACTTGCCCTGGCTGGCGGCCCGGCATGACGTAAACTTCGTCGCGACCGGCTAAAGTAAAGGCTCGGTGAATCGGATGGCCCGCGAGGTCGAGCCGTTGCAATTGAGAGCCATTGATGTCGTAAACAACCAGCATTCGGCTCGTAGGGCCAAAGTGGCCAACTCGAGCCGTCTGGCGGATCTGGAAGACCGGACCAACATTGGACCATTCGAGGCGCACAGGCAGAGCAAACACACCTACAAAGCCGTCGGTACCGAGACCTGCGAGCACAACCTCGCGGCCGCCTGGAACAAAACCCAGAACCGAGCAACCGGCGCAATCCCTAAACTGAAATCTTTGCTTCATGATGAGGCGGCTGCCAGAAACCTCGACATCGGCGATCAGCACGGACACTGCCGGGGTGGCGAATGCAAAGCGACGCGATACAAAATCGAAGTCAAAGCTTGGCTCGTTATTGGCACCATAGGCTTCGTTCAGGCGATCGTAGATGCCGTCGAGGATTGCGCTGGTCCAGGTGCCGCCAGAGTCCCGGAACAGATGGAGCCTAGCCGGCGACAACACGGCAATCTCCTTTCCGTCTTGCGAGATGCGCATGTGGAGCCCATCGACAACCCCTTTATTTTTTGCCTCTTCGTCGCGGGGCAGATTAATCGTCACCGGAGATCTTGAATTGCCGATTGGTTCGATAACGATCTTGTAGCCGCGACGACCTGGGGTAAAGTCGTTGATGGCCCATGCGACGAAGGCGTCGTTCGGAGCGAACACGGGGCCGGTTGAGGAACCTGCCGGCAGTTCGATGGTGCGCTCGATGCGACCGTTCGCAACGGTGATCAGAACGCATTTCTTAGCCATCTCTACGTACCGACACATCACGGCGCGGTCACCAAGATTTGAGAGCGTTACTTCGGATGGCTCGTTGGCATTGCCTGGCAAACGCTGAACGATCTGCATCGCTTCAAAATCGAGCACGATCACGCGGCCGGACTTCTCCTGGAAAGTGCCGATACGGCCATCGCCAGAGAACTTCACGTGACCGAGTGCACCCGGCTCGACCGACAATCCAAGCCGCTCAATGGCCTCGTGACGCACAAGTTGACGCTTTGGCGTCAACACCAGCAACTCTTGAAACTGGCGCAATAGGGGGTGCGGAATTTCGATGCCAGCGGTCTTCAAGCTTTCGATCGCAGTCGTCACGCGTGCGAGAGCATTGTGCAGATCCTTGGTTCCCCTGAGGCGCTCCGCATCAAAAGCTGCGCCGAGGGCGTCACTCAGGGCGCGATCTTGCCGCAGGCGACCGCGCGCTTCGCAGTCCACTCCTGTGAGGCACATATCCGGTTCGCCACCGCGAGTGACGACCCAGGGCACTTGAAAGCTGTTAGTGAGGCTTGCGACTCGTTTTGACGTCTTATCCAGCATCTCAGCAAATGGCTTTCGTCCTCCAACCTCCAACTCGGCGAGCAGCGCTTCGGCGAACGGCGAGTGTTTGCCGGGCTCGCCGTCGAGCGCGAGGCCACCAAGATCGCTGGCATACGAAATCAACAAGCTGGAAGCTGACTGCGTAAGTACCGCCTCGAAGCCGCGGCCGGCAGAACCGGCGAGACTCCGCGTTTCGCCCGGAGGCGACGGGTCTGGAGCATCACTGATGGCAATTTGGCGGAAGCCATAGCCACCGGCGCCAGGGCCGGAGCAGCCGACGAAGGGATCGTTACGGCAGGCATCGAACAGCGCGACTTTCTTTGGGATATGTGCCAGTCGCTCGATGATCTGTTCCATGCCGATAATGCGACGGGCGTTGCGGGTCTTGCAGTCGATTTCGGCATCCACAGGCGCGAGCGCATTGATGAGCTTGCCATCCTCGACCACGGCCATGCCGTGGCCCGAGAAGAAGATCACGGCTTCTTCTGCGCCGCGAGAGGTCGTAGCGAAAGCATCGACAATCTTGCTGAAACTGGCGTGGTCAGGATCCTCGACAAACGTTACGACGAAGTCGTTGAGCGCCAGTACCTCGGCGATGCGGCGCGCATCACGCACAGGATTCGCCAACGGTTTCAGAGGCTGATGGTACTTAGCGACGCCGACGACGAGGGCGACGCGTTTTGGGGCGGGCTGAGCGCTGCAAATGGTGTTGAATGCTACGAGGACACACAGTGAAACAAGAAAGCGCAACATGCTCAATACTCCAAGACTGATCGAAAGAAGCTAGCAGGGCATGTCAGGGCTATGGCTTAGGCTTTAGCGTGCGCGCTGCACGGAAGCCCACGCTCGCAATGCTAACGCTCTCTGGCCCCCGGTGGTCAGTCATGCGAAGGTCTTCTGGAAGCGAGTCCCAAGAGCCGCCGCGAAGAACACGCGGACAATCGGCCATAGTCCTGGGGCGTTCTGGTGGCTGGTCTCTCATGCCTCAGGCAGCCGACGGATATCATTGCCCCCGTGCAAGTCCACGGTCGCTCTCACTATAACCGGACCCAAGATGTTGGCGCAATCTCCGCTCACGCCTTGTTCGGCAAGGGGTCAGGATTGCCAAACTGGTATCGTGCCCGCCGCTCATCCTGTACACCCAGAAGCTGCCAGTCAACTTCGCTTGACGAATGCCGACGCGATGTCGCGCCATTTTCTGGCACAGCGCGAATAATGCGCTCACGTCCCCGAAACTCACCACTGGATCGTGCCTGTCTGATGCGCTATCGGCATCGGGTTCGGGCCATGCTGGGTCACTGATGGGGCAATGCGCATCATGCGACTGCTGAATTGGTTCAAGTCTCTGTTTTTCGGTGCGCCAACGGTGCGGCCTGGAGTCTCGCCCTTTCGGCCTGACACGGGGCCTGCACGCCTCATTGTTCTGCGCCATGCCGAGAAGACTGGCGGTAGGCGCGATCGTAACCTTTCGCCCGCCGGCCACGAGCGCGCCGCGCGGCTGGTGCCGTACGTTCTTGAGACGTTTGGGCGGCCGGATTTCCTCGTCGCCGCAAAGTCCTCGGACCGCTCGCGCCGACCGGTCGAGACGATCGAGCCTCTTGCCGCAGCCGCCGGTCTGGAGATCAAGAGCAAATTTGACGATGACGAGGTTGACGCGCTTGTCGCCGCTCTGGGCGAGAAACGCACCTATCGCAGCAAGTTCGGCGTCATCTCCTGGCGTCACTCGGACATCCCGCGCCTTGTCGCGTCTCTTGGCGCGCCGGCCGATACGTTCCCGGTCGAATGGAGTGAGTCTGACTACACGACCCTTGTCGATATCAGCTACAGCTCCGGCTCCAAGGTCACAGCGAAGCGGCTAACAATGCCGTTCTGAAACCTCCGCGTTCGTTCGGGCAATTGCGATCTCGCTGGCGCGACATCCGGTCAAGGCCCTCTGGCAAAGTGTGATCAGCTTCGCACTTCCAGTTAACGAATACGCCGGGTCAGATTCGAGCATCGCCACGGCCGCCAGCGGCGTACGATTCACTCCCAGATAGCCGCCAGTCACTTGACGACCGTCAGCTTACCCCTCAGCTTCGAGCTTGCGCAAGATGGTCGGTACTCGTCGGTTAGGGCACAACAGGCCAACACGCGATCGTTCGGCTTGTTCGTGCGTGTCCGGATAGAAAGGGTAGACTTGCCGGGACGGTCGAGACCCGAAAGAGATATTGAGTTATGTTGGTCGAATGAGAAATCACGCGACAGTTAAGCCCACAATTCGCTCAACCTTGCAGGCCGATCAGCCTGCGTTGGAGCGCATCATCAGTGCCGTTGAGCTTTTCCCGGCCGACATGCTCGGCGGGATGATGGCAGCCTACCTCGCTGCCGACGGTTCAGCCGGTGAGTTCTGGCTCACCGATGACGATGGCGGGCCGATCGGCATTGCCTACTGCGCGCCGGAGCGACTGACTGATGGGACGTGGAACCTCCTGATGATCGCCGTACATCCAGACAAGCAGCGGCGAGGGCGCGGTGCAGCAATCATCGGCGCGGTCGAGCGGCAGGTCGCCGCCAGGGACGGTCGTATCGTACTTATTGAGACTTCCGGCTTGGGCAGCTTCGAGAGGCAACGGGCGCTTTACAAGCGGCTCGGCTATGCAGAAGAGGCTCGCATTCGCGATTTCTACGAGCCGGGCAACGACAAGGTTGTCTTCTGGAAGTCCCTTGCCCGCTTGTCGGAAGCGGCACAGTGAAATTGGATTACACCGGTGACGTCGGCTATTGATTTTCGCCACCGTCAAACTGGACGACGAGAACAAAGTCGCTCTGGGTCATGAAGATCTATCGTGGCGCCACGAGGCTCCGGCAGCCCATACCCCAGCTACGGACATATTGCGACAGCCTGTCGCACTTTGGCAGATCCTCACCCGATCGCGTCGACAAGCGCTCCACTCACGTCTGGCAGGGTCGGGCCAAAAGCGACAACAGCCAGACACGGATCATCAGACGGCGTGTGCTTTGGAAGCACATCAAGTTGGTAGTCGTCGCCGCGATAATCGCTGCAGTGCATCGCGCGGGTGGTGGATTCCTGCTTCCGGCGACCGCTTTCGAGCCTACCGCGTCGGTCGACACTCGGTCAGCGGATCGTGTGTTTTGACCCACATCGACCGTCGTGCATGCGCTCATCACTGGTGTTGCCTCTCAGCCTTCAGTGCTTCGGTCGGCGTGGTGCGCCGCAAAAATTGCGGCTGCGGAGGCCAGCGGCCTCAATGGCGGATTTCCACCCGGGTCCGTTTCTGGTCCTACTCCGAGATGGGCCATATCATAGCTGTCGATCGAGGCTGACATTTCGTGATCTATCGTCTCAGTGGTCGGGGCATGGCGACTCAAGAGCATGCACTAGTGGATCGAGCGACCCGGGCGGCCTGCGCCGCTGCGCATCGCTTTGGTATCCGTGACTTCACGCCTGTGGTCCTGGGCGGCTATAGCAACACGCTGGTCAGGATTGCTCCACATCCTATCGTTGCGCGGGTCGCAACGCTCGCGAGCACAACGCGTGATTGCGCGTCAGCTATGGCCCGCGAGATCGCTGTTGGGCTCGCCTTGGCGCAGGAGGGAGCGGCTTCGGTCCGGCCCAGCAACTTGCTACCACCAGGACCTCATGAGGAACAGAACCTGTGGCTTAGCTTCTGGACGCATCTTAACACGAAGCCTGAGCGAGCGACGCCTTTCCAGGCGGGGCAGCAACTTCGCGCTCTGCACGAATCTCTTGCCCAGACTGGTATCAAGTTGCCGCATCTAACACCCTTCTACGAGGGGCAAGCCATTGTTGCCGATCACCCGGGCCGTCGCCTGGATGTCGAAGCCAGAAGGCGGGTTGTGATGGAATTCGAAGTCGTGAGGCAACGGATTGAGGGCGAATGCGGTGTCCAACCTCTTCACGGGGATGCGCACTACGGCAATTTAATGCTCACAGACAAAGGGTGTATTTGGGGTGACCTCGAAGACACTTGCTCGGGGCCCGTCGAATGGGACCTCGCTTGCCTGACGGCGTCATCCAGGGTGTTCGGGCGCGGTCGAGCCGCCTCGGAAGCTCTCGCCGGATATGGTCGACAATTCGATCAAGAAAGATTGGACCTGATGATCCGAGCCCGGGTGCTGCAAGCAGTCTCGTGGGCGCTTGTCGCACTGCCGGATCCTGCTCATGATCTTCGACTGCTCGCCCGACTTCGTTGGCTTTTCGGATCCCGCTAAGCGTCTGCTTCGGATCAAGGGGAAGAATGAACATCGATCAGTTGCTGCCCGGAAGTCCTCCGATACCGACTGACGTGGGCACGACCAGCGAACCATGACGCGAAGCGCCGGACACCGTCCGTCATGTCGCGCTGCAGCAAAGCGTCGAGGAGGGCCAGGAGCTGCCGTGCGCGATCGAGCCCGCAGGCTCTTGCGGTTCGGCAGCTGGATGATACGATACCCGACAGTCGCACGACGGTTTGGAGGAACGCGGCCGACCTTGGCCTGCCTTGAGCAGTTGCAACATGGGCGGCGCCCCATCAGTATAGCGGATGCAGAAACCGCGCTAATTGGCAAGCGGGCTCGACGTCCGCCTTTTTGCTGCATTAGTTCGCTCGGCAAACGTTAAGAGCAACAGGCCATCAGTACATGCTGCGGCTTCGATACGAGTGTCCTAGCCGCAGTTCGTGCTCTTGAGTCTACAGATTTCGCGAGTGGCTTGAAGTAGCTGCGTCATGAGCAATAGCTCCCGTTCCGTAGATTGAATGCGCGCTGCAAGCAACTTGTTCTCAGCTTGCAAAGACTGCAATAAATGATCGGATCGGATAGCTTCGGTAGACTCTGGCTCCTGGCTCTTAAGGCGGCTGACTTCTCGCTCAAGAGACTGCAGCCGAGATAGGGAAGAGTTGAGGCGCTCTTCGAGCGATGTTTTCTCGACCGCCAGTGCGGACTTTTCTCGCATGAGAACTGAGATCTGGCTCGTCGCAATCTCGAGCTTGCGATTGAGTTCGGCGATCGGACCATCGACTGCGGTGCTTGGAGTTGACGGTGGGGGCTGATCACCTGACTTCCCGCATTCGTCGATGTAGTAGGCCAGTCCTCTCGTCTTTGAGAAAACCGCTTTTACCTGGGGATTTTTTTCGATTCCGGCCGTCTGAAAATCCGCGTTCACGTCGAGACCCAGCGCTATGCCGCATTCGAATTGCTTGCGGCTAATCACTGGTTCGCGCCCGGACTCGAGTCGGAACATCGTGCGTGCCAGGTTCCAGCGGTTTTCCGGTATCGACATGTCGATGCGCTCATCATCGTCCACATCCCTGCTGAAGTAGGTGCTGGCAAACTTTACATACGGGGCTAGATAGACCTTCTGCACGTAGTCCGCGGACCGTCCAGCTCCGGCCATCGCTCTTGCCAGCTGCGCAAGGGTCGGAGTCGGTTTCTGGCCGAAACCACTGTGCTCAAGGCCTTCCCCGTGCCTAGCCCGGTTCATGACCCAGTAGTACCACAGACCAACCCCCGCCTCTGCGGTTCGCAGGGTGATGATCTGATCGTCGAACCGGTCCGTCAAGACCTCGCTCAAGATCCCCGGCCATTGCTGTACGTACTGCGGCATGCTCTCGAACGACTGTCCGCCAGGGAGGGTAATGGCCGTGAAGTTGCAGCTTCGTTCGCTTTTCGGAGGAAACTCGACGCCTCCGATGATCCTCGGCTTATCGCCGGGCTTCAGTCCAAAGGGGCACGTCAGCCCGACCACGCTCGGGGAAGGCTGACCGTCGGGGCCTTGCGGCCTGCCGCCAGTTGATTCCGCTCGTTCGAAAACTAGGTTTTCGATCGTGGTGTCGATGCCTTTGCAATTCGACCCCAACACTGCCCGCTCGCCCGTAAGCACGAATGATTGGGCGTCAAGCGAAAAGTCGCCGCTGATATCGAATGCAGGATCGTTGCAATCCTTATTGAACCTGATCGCCTTCCCTCTAAATCGACTGTCCTGCAAATTTCCTTGCACGAGGACCGGATTGCGGCGGGCAGCCTCCACGACAGTCGTTTGGGGTCGCAGGTAGACCAGCTTCAGAGAGCTGCCATCGACGACAGCCCCCATTTCGGAGCAGTTGTGGACCCACCGGCTCGAAACATTCAGCCCTCGGGTGGCTTCGAGCACTTCGCTTGAGGTCGCACAGCCGCCTGCGTCAGACGGTGCTTCCCTCTCCGGGTCACGTGCTAATATCCGCTGCGCAACGAGATCCGGCAGCCCCCAGGCTCTGCGATAACTGGCGACCAACGACGTGTAGACGGGCATGAAAACCTTGCGGCGAAGCTCTGGATGCGTCGCTTCACAGTCGAAGTGCAGATGTATCGATGTACCGGGCACGCCACCCATGAAGTTCGAGACCTTCCCCATGACCGTAACGCCCCTGACGACCTTTTGCTGCTTCTTGACCAGCACGGGCTGCATATGGAGATAGCGACAGGTGACGCCGTTGTTCGCGCTCGATCGCACGATCACGGTCGTGTTGGCATTGACGCTAATGACCTCTCCGTCGTCGACCGCAAGCACGTCCCAAACCTGATTGTCCGGCGACGAAGGCCGGATGTCCTGGCCTTGATGGCCAATACCCGCGGGGCAATTGGGCATAGACCAGCCGCGCTGGCTCTCACAGTAATTGTCGCGCCATGGATAGACGTAGTTCTCGATGCCATTCACGGCGACGCCGGGTGCCCGGAATATCTGGCTGTTGAGATACGCGTGCAGCGGTTGCCCGTCGCTGCCTGCGTGGGGGCCGACACGAAGTGGAAAGGCGAAATCCGGAAAGAAGACACGACGGTCGCGAACGCCTTTTTCCGTTGCCATTGGTTGCAGATCGCCTGGTCCGAAATAAGAGAAATCGTGGCGACGTTGCGCTGTTGCATCGCTGGTGCCGACGACACCGAGCAACATGACGAGAACCGCACGAATATAGGCATTTCCAACCCTCACTGCGGCGCCCCCCCTTTGAGAATTAACCGCTCGACCAATGCGCATTGCGCTGCGCGATTGGTGCAGAAAGCTTCGGCACCGCGCAGGCAAGAACCGTTGATTGTATATGGAATGCCGTTCAGCCGCAGATGCAGAACGAAGCTGCCGCGATCAAACTGCAAGCTTGGTGTTACCGCGGTCGTGCTGCGGCCGTTCTTTACCTCGCAGTCCGAGGCAGACGTAGTGATCTCGGTTCGCAGGCGCGGATCGTAGTTCCTGTCACCCATGATGTTGATAGAGATGCAACCCCAGTCGTAATCGTCGCTGTACCAGTCTCGCGTGTCGCCTTCCGCTTCGCCAACTTTCGGAACAGCTGCGGCGCAACTGGGCCAAGCGATTTCGGTTGTAGATGTGGTCGAGGACAAAGACCGCGCCCGTTCGTTCGCGTTCGGTCGCACAAGATCGATGCCGAACCCCCAACGGGGAAGGCTGAGTTGCCGGGATGTCGGCAGCGATTTCGGACGGGGCGTTCGCGCCATGTCCCGCTCGAAGCTTTCCAACGCACCTGAAGTATTGTTATCGGACCAGTCGACGGGCAGCTGGGAGCGCTGTGCCTCTGCCGTACCTGCCGTGACTACGACGGTTAGCAGAAACCATCCAGCAATCGCTCGACGCAACGGCGAACCGCGCATGGGTGTCGATCTCATATCGTCCCTCGTGGTGTGCAATCATTTCAAGGTTCGTTACTTATAATCTGCGCAGCTGGTGGGACTACCTGTGCTCCGCCAGAAGAGCATGGATCCGGGTCAGCGGAACGC
>Ga0247833_1007352_pt1 | contig 11717 bp, 8 predicted proteins | sample LaCruzMarch2015__7_FD_187117 | JGI IMG/M metagenome (GOLD analysis project Ga0247833, IMG submission 187117) | Freshwater microbial communities from meromictic Lake La Cruz, Castile-La Mancha, Spain - LaCruzMarch2015_8m | ecosystem: Environmental > Aquatic > Freshwater > Lake | place: Spain...
CTCTCAAACAGCCCCGTCGATCGCATCGCCACCTTGATCCCACGGTCGACGAGGGCCTTCGCCATGGCCTTCTTGGCAAAGCGATTCCGCACCATGATGCAGATGTCTTCCGGCTGGATCTGCCGCTCAGTGGCCGGGTTCGCGGGCGGCTGGAGCAGTCGCGTCACGCCGTCGGCGACCTGCGAGAACCGCTTGGGCTCGCTCGTTTCCGACAGCAGCCAATGCTGGATTTTTCCTGGGGCTGCCGGAACCGGCGCAGTTTGGATGTGATCCTCCGGCAGGTGCCGCAGGCCCGCCGCAGCATGCCCCCCGGCGACGACCATGGTCTTGAGTCCGTGAAACAGATCGTTCACGAACCGGATGACCCCAGGCAGCGAGCGGTAGTTGTCGTGGTGAGGCGTCGGGGCCGCGCCGGCAGAGAGCACGTTCAGGAGTCGCTTGGCATGGCTATCGACGGCACGGTGATCCGCACCCCGAAACGGGTAGATCGACTGGTTGGGGTCGGCGAGCCACGCCCCCCTACCGACCTCTTCCGTCACCGCAGCGAAAGCGGCAGCACTACGGGCCGTCATGTCTTGAGACTCGTCGCTACCTATAAAGCCGAAGGGCGCGCAGAACGCCTTGCGGCGGGCCGGGTGTACCAGAAGATCATGCAGCGCCTGCTCCATGTCGGCGAAGTCGACACGGTTGGCCTCGGATACAAACTGCCGATACGTCTGATGGACGACGACAGCGCGAGTGGCGACGGTCTCGACGTATTGCCGCAGGTCGGCAACGAGCTCAGGAAACAAGTGGTAATCGGCAGCCGCGGTACGGAGCGGGTCGACGATCGTAGCGTCGGGCGTGATCGGCTCCTTTTTCGTAACCCGGGAATACGCCTTCGCGGTGGTGAGCTTGTGCAGCTTTTTCCAGGTCGGTTTCGCGAGGTAGTCATCAATGGCCTCGAGAGTGTCCCGCGTCTCGCCCTTGTCGCTCTTCGGATGAATGCGAAGTTGCGCAGCCGCCTGTGCGGCGTGAACACGAAAGGCGGCCTCGGTGCCAGTGAAGCCACGGGCTTGGCGGACCCGGTCGAGCTCGTTGCACAGCGTGTTCACGCTCGCCATGCAGTCCATCACGAATCCCGACGATGGCCTTCCAAGATCAGAGATCATGTCAACAAGCGCTCGCACATCCGTGCTGACCGTGGCCTTCGGGTCGCTAAACGCACGCGGCTCGGTCTCGGACCGCCCCAATCGCAGCGACAGGGCCTCGAGCCGCTGCTGCTGCGCCGACGGCATGGGCACCGCATCGGTGGCCATGGCCACGAACTCGCGGCGGGTCGCCTCGTCGATCACCTCCGGCGACGGCGTCTTGCCGAGTGCGAGCCAGTGCTGCTCCATGGCCGCCCGGCCAAGGGCATGGTTCGTGCCGATCGTGGCGGCGTCGAGTCCGTTAACGAGCTCAAGCTTCTCTGGCCAGGGGAGGCCCTTGTCGCGGAGCACGAGCGCCCGCAGCCGGTCGAAAAGCTGGTTTGCGGCCTCACGGGCATAGGTCGTGAGTACGAGCCCTCTTGGGCTGCCGATCGGCAACTTCAGAAAGGCAAGTGCCTTATCGCACAGCCGAGACGTCTTGCGAGACCCGGCACCACCCAAAAGATATTCAAACATCAACGCACCTGATCCTTTCCACACAGGGTTCCGTAGTCGCAATACTCACAAGCCGACTTCACGGCATCTTTGGCGCTGCCCCCACCCACGAATGCCAGGTCGGGATGCGGGGTGCCTCCCGCGGCAGCAAGCCGAGGGTGGGCAAGCATGGTCACCCCAGGCTGCGTAGCCGTAGCCGTCGCCGCTGCGACCTGCTGGGCGAGCGCGGCGGTCTGCCCGGCGAGCGTTGCCTGGACAGGAGTTCCAACGATTTCCACGCAACTCGAAAACCGCGGATCTGCAAGCTGACCTGCTGCCCAGGCTGGGACATACAGCTTGCTCTCCGTAAGCACGAGATAGCCGATGGCATCGACGGGAATCCCGGGGGCGTTCTGCCCGGCGACGTCGGAATACATCACGAGCTGCCAGCAGCGGGCCTCTTTCAGGAGCTTGAGATACTTTTCCCGGCTGCCAAACTTCTCGTCGATGACGAGCGGCACTGTGCGGCCGTTGACCGTGAGAGATCCGAGAACGTCTATCGCGCCGTCAGGCATGACGCCGTTGTAGAGCGGCGCAGACCCCTGCACGGTCTGAAACTGGCCGAGTGCGGCGCCGAATGTAACCTGCACGCCGCCATCGACAAGGCACTGCATCACCGGTACGGCCTTCTGAAGGACGAGCTCGAACTTCTGGCGTTCCACCGCCGCCGAAGGCTGGCAGAGGCCGGCGTGAATGAATGGCAAACGGTCTCGCAGGATGGTCGCAAGCTTCGCGAGCGCAGCCAACGTGTCGGCAGGCGGCGACGGCTCGAACACCTCCCGCATCACCTGCTCCGCCGCCAAGCCCTTGAGAATCGCGTCGTTTTTCAGGCCGGCACCGGTATGGGCCCGGATGTGGCAGCCATACGTGAGAGTCCAAGCCACCGGGCATTCGAGCAGCTTCAGAAGCTCAGACTGCGATGATTTGGCCCTCGGCACCACCTGCACCTGCGCGGGCAGAATGATCCGGTCGACAGGCTGGGGAGGGGTCGTGAGGGGCGTTGCCGTCTGACGGATCACCCAGGGAGAGACCGACACGGGTGGCTTGGCAGGGTCGAGCGGCGTGGAGGCGTACGCCGCTTCCGACTGAGGCTTGATGCCGGCCCGCAGCATCTCACTGATTGTCACCCAAAACGGATGCGGCCGGCCCTCGGAATCCTGGCTCGGGTGGTTGATGATCAAGAGCGCCGATGAAATCCGGCACAGGCCGCTCCTCTCGGCCCGCCGCTTCGCCCCGAGCTGATGACTGGGGCTGTCGAGATCGATGGCAAACTGCTGCCGGACGGCATTGATATCGTGATGGGACCACTGGCAACGGCCTGCCGGCTTGGTGTTGGTACCGGCCCAGATGACACGAGTGACATCCGTGAAGACAGCATCCAGTTCGGCGAAGCCGCGGACCCGGCGCGGGCCGCCAGCACTCTCGGGATGCAGCGGTGCTGGCGGCACCGTCTGGCTCGCCGTGTCAAGCAACTGCAGATATTCCGTCCGGCTGATCGGGCTCGTGGACGCCCGGGTCGCGAGCAGCGACTCGAACGCCCGACAGGCCGCGTGGAGCGACTGAAGGTGCGACCGACGGGCCTCCGCGATGTCTAGCTTGGCAGTGTCGGCGGGGTCGGGCAGCCCGCCTGAATAGGCCTTCTTGATCGAGTCACTGATGCCGTGGGCTCGCTTGATGGCCCAGTCACCAAGGTTCTTCACGGCTGACCGAACGCTCGTCGCATTGAACGCGCCGCCATTTGTGGAGCCAGACGCCGGTGCCGGAATCCACTGGCTGACAGCGGCCACGAGGCTGGACCCATTTGGATATTTCGTACTGATTTCGGCCAAGGCCTCTTCCCATTTTGGGCTGCCGACTGCGGGCAGATCGTCAATAGCGCGCAGCAGGTGCCAACGCGCCTCCGACGGAATCGGCGACTCGGACAGCGAGAGCAGTTCCTTGACACGACGCGGATCGGCGGGTGTTGCCAAGGCCTCGACCACGAGCGGCAGCAGCGTGTGGACATCGGAACCCTTCGCCGCGATGGACGCCCCCATCGTCGGAAGACCGAAGGCGTGCAGATGGCTGTCGATGAGCGCTGCGCAGGTGTCGTCTTCGCACACGACGACCGTTGCGGTCAGTTCTTCGGCGGTCACACCGTTGAGGGCGGCCGCGACTGCCTGACTCGCGATCGCCATGCTCGTGCACCGGACCGTGCGAAGGCTATCGTCTTCAGCGATCGGCGGGACGGTGGCACTCGCGAAGCTCGGATCGACCGCGGTCTGCACAGTGTGGAGGGCGGAGCCAGGGTTCGCGTTGGGCGGGGACACGGTCGTCGACCAAACTACGACACATTCCTTGTCCGACTTCGACACTGTCTCGAGGAGGTGCCGCCAGCGGCCGGGCCACTCTGCTCGGTCGTCGGCAATGGTGATCCGGCAGGCCGGCAGCCGTTGGCCGTCAGCGAGCGCTTCGAAGACACGGGCGAGCCGGTCGGGCTCTGCGGAGGCGACAGCTCGACGCTGATCTGTTGTCGCGGCACCCATCACGGCCGCGTACTCCTGCAGGAGTTCCGGGAGTGAAGCAACCTGAGCGGCTGCAAAACCGCATGTATCGATGCATGGCACAGGTGCCTCCGTCGCACCCCCGACGGAGGCAATTCCTCCTACGGGCGCCGCCATCAGGAACGAGTCGCGATGCTCGAGCAGGCGACCGACCACGGCATAGGGATGGTCCTTGTACGGGTTGCTGATGGCCAGAGCGCTGCCAAGCTGCGCGACCGCCGCTGCCGCAGCCGCGTTGATCGCCGCAAGCCGCTGCGCCGAATCGGACGGAGCGTGAAGGCCGAGTTGCGACTCAAGCCACACAAGCAGATCGTTCGGCCCGCCAACGACATGCGCGAATAGGTTGACGCCCGGCGGTGGAGCCGCGGTGCCCCGCGCAAGTGAGATCGACAGTTCCCACACAGGGAGCGTCGGAGACGTCAGCAATTGCGATCGTGCGGCCATGAACAACTCTCTTGGACGTGACTCGCTCAACCCGCCAGACGCCCGGCAGCCGGTTGAGGCGAGTCACGCCCGGACTAGGAAGATGCAACCAGCGTGCCAAACCTCGCGGCGATCCGAATCCTCGTGAAAAACGCTGGCGTTGAACGCCCCGCACGCGACCGTGCCCAAAAATCTTTGGGTCGACCCCAACAATCCCTGGGGCTCTGCCAGCCGTGCCCTGGGTCAATCACGAAATCACCGCCAATTTCGTGCACTGGACGCAGTTCGCGGGCACATCCGCCCTGTGGCACGCAGATTGCAAAGACATCGAATCAAGACCTCGCTGCAACCTTAAGACAAGGAGTTTCCATGCCCCAGAGCGTGTGTATTGAACAGATCGAAGGCTATGTCCGCAATCGTGGCGACCGGGCCTCGTTCACGATCGAGGACGACGGCGCCGCCATCGAAGTTCGCGTGCCGTTGAACCGTCTAGTCACGAAGGAGGGCCACAATGCCAGTCCCCTCCGGATTAGCATCTCGGAGCAACCCTGTGGCATCGTGCTGACGATGCCCGAGGTCTACCACCCATGTGGCTTTACGGCAGTCAATCGTTTTCCCAAGAAGATTGGCCATCGCTCGAGCGGCCTCCGGCCATTTCCCTACACGATGGCTGCAGAATACGACCGGGAGACCCTTCGGCTAGACCTGACGATGACAGTGCCAGCCGTTGGCCCGTCAGTCACTCAGGCAGAATTCTATGAGGCAGTGTCGGCCTTCGTTCAGATCGCCGATCGGTGGGCCGCACGGGTCCAGCGGCCACCGGAACCGAAATGCGACGACAACGAGAGTGGCCCGCTAAACGACCCAATCGGAGGCGGGCCGGACGCCCAATGACCACAGGCCATTGAGGACGCCTCGCAGCCAGCGGTAGACTCCTACGGACGAGGGGTGCCTCGGAAACGCCGCCGCATGTATCGAACAATGCAACCCCTCTCTAACAAACCCCTGATCATCTTTACTTGGCTCGGCAACGTCGATCGCTCTGTTGCGATCGGCCATCTTCATGCTGCCGGATCGATCGGTGTTGGCGATGCCGATCGACTGCGCAAAGCCATTCGAAATACGGAAAGTCGCTACACGCAATCAGTCGATGGATCGGGGCCGGGCTTCGGCAAGATTCAACCGCTCGCGGAGTTTCTCGGCACTTCTGTCGAGTATCACGTGCTGAGCGACCACGATGCGGAGTCGACTGCACATTTTCGCGATTGGCTTACGGCCCTTGGATATACGGTCGTGATCCACCCGGTCTCACTGAAGTCCGCGAGCGACTATGAGGAGGTGTACGGCAAGGTGGACGCAGTGCTGGCCGAGGTCGAAAAACAGCGACCCCAGAAGGACTACGACTACGGCTTCTATCTCGCCCCTGGCACGCGAGCGATGGCGTCGATATGGCTTCTGCTGGCGAGAACACGATTCAATGGCCACGTATACCACTGGGGAACGAAGGACCCGCGGCCGTCGCTGGTTCAACTGCCATTCGACCTCGACGTCAAGTTCTTGCCCGCAGTCGACGCCCGTCGCGCTGCCGCACTTGCTCTATTTAGCGAGGATTTCCCTGATGAGAAACTCGCTGACATTTCAGGTACATCACCTGCGATCAACCGAGCCAAAATGACGGCTGCCCAGTATGCGCCGCTCCCATACGACGTTCTCTTAATTGGCGACACCGGTACAGGAAAAGAAAAGTTTGCTCGCTGCATCCACAAGGCGAGTCTCCGCGAGTCGAAGCCTTTAATTTCTGTGAACTGCGGGGAGTTTACAGACGAGCTTTTTTCATCGCGCATGTTCGGTCATCGCAAGGGTTCCTTTACGGGTGCATCGTCAAACCACGACGGTCTGATGAGGGCGGCCCATGGTGGCACCCTATTCCTGGATGAAGTGGGGGAGTTGAGCCTCGCGATGCAGGCCTCTCTTCTGCGGGCATTACAACCGCTCGACGATACAAAGCCCACGATTCGGCACATACGGCCCGTTGGCGCAGATGACGAACAGCCTGTGAATGTGCGAATTATCGCGGCAACCAATCGCAACCTCGTCGAGATGGTCAAGCGAGGAGCCTTCCGAGAGGACCTCTTGCAGCGTCTGGACTGGCTTACGATCCGAATCCCCTCCCTGATGGAGCGCAGGGAGGATATCCCGGAGTTAATCGAGAAGTTTCTCTCTGACATCAACGCTTCGTGCAAATACGCCGACTCCAGCGCGAAGCCCAAATCACTCATACCTCATACGATCCGGATCCTTCAGGCGGCGCATTGGTCAGGCAACGTTCGGCAACTCAAGAAGGTGTTGGCCCGCGCTCACGCGTTTGCCATGGGCACCGACATCACCACCGACGACGTGACGCGGGCCCTGACCAACGACGCGTTTGGAACCCCGGACCGAGCCCCACTTCTGGAGAGACCTTTAGGCGATGGATTCGACCTTGCGGAAGTCGAAAAAGAAGTACGCGCACACTATTTCCGAAGGGCTATGGCACAAACTGACGGTAACCGCGCAAAGGCAGGCCGGCTTCTTGGATATTCAGAAAATGCCGAAACTTTTCGGCAGCAACTAAAAAAAATGGGCATTGAGTGAGGCTGGGCCTCAGCCGACATTGGGTATCAGGGCCTGTCCTTAGGCACATGAATCAGAGCCTGGCCCGCGATTGCGGCCCGGCGCTTACTCGGTGGTCGGCGGTCGCTCAACTCCCTCCTCCCACGTCCCCGTCCACGCGGCGAACATGCGGACCATTCGGGCGATCTCTTTCCGGGCCGCCTTCTTCGTCGGAAACAGAAGCCCCTCGGGCATCCGCACGCCACGCGGCCCGGTGTAGAAGAACTCGCCCGAGTTCTCCGAGCGCTCGACGGCGGTGATCCGAAACGGCTCGATCTTCGGCTTCTGGTTGCAGAGCGTCATGATCATCATGGTGTCGCCAGGATGAGCCCGGGGAGGCCGCATCGACACGCCCCAGGGCACCACCTTGCGTCGCCAGAGAATCCACGGGTGCTCTTCCTTCATCCAGTCCTCTGACCTCTCGGAGTCTGGGAGTCTGTCGGCCCGGAACACGATCCAGTAGACCTGCTGGCCAACGCGGTACCGGGCGAGATCTCGGAGCGTCGCCTTCCTGCGAGGCTCCAGCGGCTCTGCCGGGCGCAGGTCCGGAGTGTGGGCCGCTCTTTCGTCGCTGTTCTCCATGGCTCTTCCTCTGGCTCGACTCGGGCACTGACACGTTGGGGCACAGCATCCGCGCCGCCCCTTGACTCGGCTGGTCAAGGCGGCAGGCCCCGGTGATGGACGTTGACCAGACCTGTCAAGGAGGGGCCTGCAGAATCCCACTCAAGTGCTGTGAAGAAGCAGCAGCAGGCAGCAGGCAGCAGCAGCAGGAACTGACTGGACACCTCAGGCAGGTCCAGCAAGAACAGCAGCAACAGCAGGAAGAGAAAGAGGACACAATGGGAGCGCAGACTGGCATCAGTTGGACGCAGAAGACCTGGAACGGTGCGATTGGATGCTCTCGGGTCAGCCCGGGGTGCTCCAACTGCTATGCAGAGCGGATGGCCGCCACGAAGTTTCGACACTTCACGGGCGGGCCTGTCTGGGGCAGGAGCAATCCGCGGTACATCACGAGCGATCAGTTGTGGCGGGCGCCGCTCAAGTGGGCCCGCGAAGCCCGCGCGACCGGCACGCGGGTGATGGTGTTCGGGAACTCCCTCTACGATTTCTGCGAGGATGCCCCGCAGATCAACGCGATCCGGCCACGGCTCTGGGAACTGGTGGACGAAACCCGTGACGCGATCACGTGGCAGTTCATCACCAAGCGGCCAGAACGGCTGGCCGAATGCCTGCCGCGGTCGTGGGGTCCGTTCTGGACGGGCGTGTGGCTCGGCACGTCCATCGAAACGGCGGACTACGCGGCCCGGGCCGACCATCTGCGGGCGGTGCCGGCTGAGGTCAGGTTCCTGTCGGTCGAGCCGGCCCTCGGACCGGTTGCGGATGCCGTGGACCTCTCGGGGATCGACTGGTGTATCTGGGGAGGCGAGAGTGGCCCGGGCTACCGCCCGGCCGATCAGCAATGGGCCCGTGACCTGCTTGTGGCGTGTCAGCGGTCTGGCGTTGCCTTCTTCTACAAGCAGGGTGCCGGGGCACGAAGCGGCATGAACCCGACGTTGGACGGCGTCGCCTACCACCAGTTCCCCACGCCGAGGTCGCCGTGATGGCCTCGACATCTCCCAACGCCCCAAAGGGCAACCCATCCCGGCCACCCAAGGGGCCGAGCGCGGGACTGCAGCCGCCGGCGACGGAGTGGTTCGACTTCTGGCGGCCGTGCACGTGATCGCGACGAAGCAGGTGCTGGCACGGCGTAGTACCGGAGCGCAACAGCGATGATCGATTTTGTCGAGGGCCGACTGGTGCTGAAAAGCCCGACGCGGGTCGTGATCGAGTGCGGCGGCGTGGGATACGAGGTCCTGGTGCCCCTCACAACCCACTCGGCTCTACCAGCGCCGAACAGTGGCGTCCGCCTGCTCACGGTCTTCCACGTGCGAGAGGATGCCCATGTGCTTTACGGCTTCGCCACGGAACTGGATCGAGACATGTTCCGAACACTCACCGGTGTCTCGGGCGTCGGCCCCAAAACTGCCTTGGCGGCATTGAGCCGGCTCCCCGCTCTCGAGCTTGCCACGGCCATCGCCCGCCGGGATGTCGCCGCCATCAAGGGCATTCCTGGCGTTGGCCAGAAACTGGCGACCCGCATCGTCACTGAACTCGCGGATAGCCCGATGCCAGGGGAAAGCTCATGGACGGCGTCTGGTCACCGGCAGCATACCCACCCTCAGGCCGTACGTGACGCCGAACTGGCGCTGATCGCGCTGGGGTACAAGCCGGCGGCCGCCAGCCGGGTAGTTGCCGACGTCGCTCGTGCCCAGCCCGAGATCCGCGACGACGTCGAAGCGTTGATCCGCGCGGCGATCAGCCGGTAATTCCCGGGCACGAAGACGGCCTCAGCCGTTGACCAACACCGTCAAGGGCCGTGTGGAGGATTGCTGCATCGTGGTGACCGACGGCGGGTGTTCCTCGGCGGCACAACGATCGGCAGCGTCCGGGATGCATCCCGGCCTGCCGGGATCCTGTCTCTCTCAATCTATGAGGTGTTTCTATGGCTATCTATTCCAGCTCAGCGCCGGTTTTCAACTTCTATCGGGACGACGACGACGTGTTCGTATGTGAACTCACGCACGGCATGGTCCGTGAACTCCACGGCCTGCTCGAGGAAGCCACGACGATGGCACACGAGAAGGGCCGCTGGGTTCCTTCACCGTGCGTTGCCCTGACCAAGCAACTCGGGAATGCGTCACGTGAACTCCGTCCCGGCGGCCCGCCGTCTCCGGGCCGGTCGGCGGACGACCGTAATTGACCCCTCAGCCCAAGGAAGGGTCATTCGCTCGCCACCAGGAGGAGCCGCGCCGGGGGCCGCATGCCCCCGGCGCCTCTCCGCCCGCCCTCCTGCAATCAGCAGCATTCAGCATGATCGCCGTTCATCACCACTGTTTCCCACAGCTCATCCAACCTCAGAAGCCAAATGACCAACCCACCTGACAACTCACACAACGACGAACCCAGCCCAACTCCCAACGCCGAGTCGAACACTGATCCGTTCTTCAACGCTCGGCCCGGGCGGATCGAGCGGATGAATCACCGACGCCGATCTGGCCAGCCGCGATGGAACGTCGAGATGTTTGAGTCTCCCCTGATGGACCACGGCATAGCCTACACCGTGCATGTCGCCTCACCTTCGGAGCCCGAGCTCCCTGCCAGAGGCTGGATCGAGTTCACCAGACCTACCAACGAATACCGCGACCAGAACGGCAATCACAAAGTCTTGGTCAGACTAACGGTCGACGACGGCCGCCTCTCCGTCACAGCCCCGCATGTCTACCCACGCAACAGCCTCATTCGGACGACCAACCCGCCGCCTGACCGCGACGGCAATCTGCGGGTCGCGCGGCTCGGCGAAGAGGGCCTGACTCAGGTTGATCTCTGGATGGCGGCGGACGGCCGGGTTACAGCCTCGCTCCGAATGGAAACGATTTTTCGCCCCTTCACCCGGCGCGAGATCGTGCCGATCGTCCACTTGTTTGTCGAGGGCATCGACCTACTGGACTTCGTGGTCCGGCAGAGAGGGCTCCTGATCGCCCACCACGACTCATGACAGTGGAATGTCTTGATTCGACCGCCATAACGCTGGAGGACATAATCTTCCCACATTCACTCTTCCCATATTCCCAGCCTGGGAAATGAAAGATTATGCCAGCACTACTCCGCACAGCGATCGTCTATGACTTCGACGGCACGCTCGCGCCTCACAATCTCCCCGAGCACAGTTTCCTGCCGGCGGTGGGCGTGACCGACACGGCCGCCTTCTGGGATTGCGTTCACAAGGAAGCCCGCGCACAAGACGGTTGCCCTATTTTGGCGTATATGCACTTGATGCTGCAGGCAGCGAAGGACTGTGGCGTGCCTGTGACGAGGACAATGCTCCAGCAGCACGGCCGCGATATTCCATTGTTTGCCGGCGTCGACAATTGGTTTGAGGAGATCGACTCTTATGGTCGTGAGAAGAACCTTGATATCGAACACTACGTCGTTTCGTCCGGTTTGCTCGAGCTGATCGAGGGCTGCCCCATCTATTCACGGTTCCACAAGGTTTTTGCCTCGGCCTATGCATACGACGGCGAAGGAAACGCGAAGTGGCCGGCGGCCGCTATTAATTACACGAATAAAACACAATTTCTGTTTCGTATTAACAAGGGAATTGAAAACGTCTGGGACGACTCCGCCATCAACTCCTGGATGCCGCATGAGGAGCGGCGGATCCCCTTCGAGCGGATGCTTTTTCTAGGCGACGGCGACACCGACATCCCGTCGATGAAGATGGTGCGGCAGAAGGGCGGGCAGGCAGTGGCAGTGTTCGACCCGGTGCTGTTCGAGCAGCGGAAGTCGCAGGGTCGACTGGAGAAACTGATCGCCGAGGATCGGGTGGACTACGTGG
>Ga0247833_1007356_pt1 | contig 11710 bp, 12 predicted proteins | sample LaCruzMarch2015__7_FD_187117 | JGI IMG/M metagenome (GOLD analysis project Ga0247833, IMG submission 187117) | Freshwater microbial communities from meromictic Lake La Cruz, Castile-La Mancha, Spain - LaCruzMarch2015_8m | ecosystem: Environmental > Aquatic > Freshwater > Lake | place: Spain...
ATCAACGCCTCGTCCTCGGCGATTACTACTCGGCGCGGTGGTGCCCCGGCAGGGTCGGGGTCGGAGGCGACGACGTGGTCGGTCATGGATTCATTGTGTCGCTACCGACCACCGCCATACCGGGCGGCATCCACTATCGTGAGGCGTCGCGCGCCGCCCTCGTATCCCAACTGGCAGAGGAAACGGATTCAAAACCCGTGCAGTGTGAGTTCGAATCTCACCGAGGGCACTTAGTGGGCTATGAGTGCTGATTATGGGCGATTCCGCCATAAAGTGGTGGCCATTGTCTGTTCACGCCAGCATTCGCGCTGCAGCATTAGACCGACAGATCGCCGCGGGGCCCTGTGCGCCGATTAGGATTCCTGCCATGACCTTGGGGGCGGGCGAGGTTTTCGCCGGGTACACCATTGTGCGGCCGCTGGGCGCGGGCGGAATGGGTGAGGTGTATCTGGCTCAGCATCCACGCCTCCCCCGCCAGGAAGCCCTCAAACTGCTGCGCCCGGAGATATCCACCGAAACCACGTTTCGGGCCCGGTTCATCCGCGAAGCCGACTCGATCGCCGCGCTGGATCATCCCAACATCGTGACCGTCTACGACCGCGGTGATGCCGACGGGACGCTGTGGATCGCCACCCAGTTCATCAACGGCACCGACGCCGCGCAACTGATGAAAAACCGCTACCCGGCCGGCATGCCCGTCGAGGAAGCTCTCGCCATCACCACCGCCATCGCCGAGGCCTTGGACTACGCCCATGGCTGGGGACTGGTCCACCGCGACGTCAAGCCTGCGAATATTCTTCTTTCCCAACCCGATCACGACGGTGACCGGCGAATCTTCCTAGCCGACTTCGGGATCGCCCGCACCTTAGATGACGCGGCAGGTTTGACAGCAACAAATTTCACCGTCGGCACATTCGCCTACGCCGCCCCCGAGCAGCTCATGGGGGAAGAAATCGACGGCCGCGCCGACCAGTATGCGCTGGCTGCGACGACCTATCACCTGCTGAGTGGGGTCCCCGTCTTCCCCACCTCCAACCCCATCGTCGCGATGAACCACCACCTCAACTCCCCGCCGCCACCTCTGAGTAAGACCCGCCCCGATCTGGCTATCCTGGATCCGATACTGGCCAGGGCCCTGGCAAAGAACCCAGCGGACCGCTATTCGCGGTGCAGTGAATTCGCCCGCGCACTAACGGTGCGCGACATCCCTCCCCGGACGGAATCGACCTCGGTCGGCCCGACGGTGCAGGCCCCGACCCTGACGCCCGAACCGCCCCCGCAACCCGCACCGCCGACGAAGTCCCCACCATCGGCGAACAAGCAGGTGTCCAAAGCGATGTGGGTGGCCACCGCCGCAGTCGGGGTCGCCCTAGCCGCCCTGGCCCTGGGCTGGACCCAACGGCAACCCCCAACCATCCCGGCACAATCAGCACCGTCAACGACCACATCGGTGGCGGCGAGCCCGGTCCCGCCGCCTTCAACGTCGACGCAGACGGTCACTAAGACGGTCCTTCCTCCGTCGCGCTCTATGACAACGTCAGTCGAAACCACTCCTCAGGTCCGAGCCGCAGTGTGGGCAGGAACGATCACGGGAACCTGCGATGAGGGCGGAAGTTGTGGGGTCCAGCAGCGCAACGCGCCCCGTAACGCGGCACCGGCGATCACTTCTCAACCGCTTCTGGACGGCTCGCGGGTCGGCATCCTCTGCCAAACTATCGGTGACACCCGCCAAAACGCTGGCTACGGCTTCAGCGATCTCTGGTACCAAATCTCCAACGGGGCCTACATTCCCGCGGTCTATGTGAACACCGCAACCGAGGAATTGCCTCAGTGCTAGAAGCAGCTTTGTGATGCGCCTCCGAGACGTCGCAGCGACCGTCCTCGCCGCAGCCGCTTGCACCGTGGCATGTACACCACAAACGTCTGATTCGCCAGATCCAGCGCTACCAACATCCGGTTCAACCGCTCTCAAACTGCCTACCCAGTCGGCCACCGCACCAGGTACCTATTCCGCCGGAGCCGGAGCCGGCGCCGGCGCCGATTCGGCCTGGCAATCTGCGGGTACGTCCGTCCTGGGCCGGCCCATCCGCATGCAGACCCTAGGCAACGGACCGCGACAAGTGCTTTTCGTCGGCGGTATTCACGGCGATGAAGCGGAGGGCAGTTACACCACTGCCGAACTTCCCGAGGCCTTCACCCGCGCTGGCCTAAGCGATCGGGCGACGTTGACGATCATCGAGGACGCCAACCCGGACGGTCGAGCCGCAAAAACCCGCGGCAACGCCAACGGCGTCGATGTCAATCGGAACTTCCCTGCACCCAATTTCGATCCCACCGAACCCGCTAACGGCGGAACCCCGCTGAGCCAGCCCGAATCACGCGCCGTCTATAAACTCATCGAGGAGACCAACCCCGACCTGATCGTCGTCATGCACTCCTGGCAGGACAAGCAGTTCATCAACTACGACGGACCGGCCCGCGACATCGCCGAGCGGTTCGCCGCCACCAGTGGCCTCCCGCTGACCGCATCAAATGAGTTTGCACCCACTCCAGGGTCACTCGGCTCTTACGCAGGCCGGGATCGGAAACGGCCCCTACTAACAATCGAATTCCGCAAGGGGTCAGACCCCAAGTCCGACTGGGAACAAATAGAAGGCGCCCTGCTCCAAGCGATCAGCGGCTGACCGAAAACCGAAATCCGGTGTAAATTTCGGCGTTTGATCGCGGGTCTCCGGCGTAGTTGATCTGGTCCGTGCATCTGACAGCCTGGGCAGGGGCTGAAAGAAGCACTGCCACTAGTGGAACGGTCGCCCCCGTCAACACAGCCACGACCACAGTCGACATATTCATGGTGGAAAGACTCGCAGATGGGCCGTCGGATCGCTGCGAAACTGCAACCCGCGTCACTGGCTGTCGCGGCGCGCTGTTGGCCGGTGGGGCTTGACCAAAGGGCGGGGTATCACCGCGACACGCGCAGCAATCGACGCCCCACCTCCGCCAAAGTCGTTCATCGACGGCAACAATTGACCAATGAAGAAGAACGGGTCGATGCGCCGTCGGGCGGCGCTGACCGTTCTTACGGCGCTGGCAATTGCCGCCCTAGTACTGACAGGAGGCCTCGCGATTGGGCGCTATGTCGCACAACGATCAGATTCCTCGTCCCCCGCGCCCAACCGCTCCGAAGCCGCACCGCCGGAGACGATCAAAACGCGGACCCAAGTGCCGCCCAGTAGGTACATGCAGCTTTTCGATGATTTCGGGAAGCTCCTACCCACACTGAACGCTGACGTGGGCATAGCCATCGGCGCCGTTGGCCTGGGCGAAGATCCGCTTGTATTCGGAGAGTGGGGTATCGGACCAGCATGGTCGACTATTAAGGTGCCTCTCGCATTAGCGACTCTGCGCAACTCGGAGGCCAGCGAAGCAAGCCCTGAGATGATCGCCGCGATCACGAAATCGGATAACACCGCCGCGGAAGCGCTTTGGCAGGGACTCGGCGACCCTCAAACCGCAGCACAAAAGGTTCAGGCAGTACTGCGTGAAACCGGCGACCAGACCGTTGTCGAGTCCCGAAAAATCCGACCGGAGTACTCAGCGTTCGGGCAGACGAACTGGTCGCTTACCGAGCAGGTGCGATTCCTCTCGGTCGCCGCCTGCGAGAGTCGAAATGAGCCGATCTTTGCACTGATGGGCCAGATCAGCGATGACCAACGGTGGGGCATTGGGAAGGTCCCAGAAACTCGGTTCAAGGGCGGCTGGGGGCCCTCACCGGAGGGTGCGTATTTAGTGCGGCAAATGGGCATCGTTTCCACGCCCTCCGGTAAGGCCGTGGTCGCTCTCGCTGCCGAACCTAATTCAGGTGAATTCGCTGATGGCATGGCCGCACTAACGACGTTGGCTGACTGGATCGCAAGTCGCCTAGTGGACATCCCCGCTGGTTCATGCGGGAACGGTGACCGCTAGGACAGGTAGACCACGGCGTCATTTCCACCTGTGCACGTCACGATGCGGCTGCCGGTGCAGTCCATCACATACCTGCGTCCGGTAACAGGACTCACCGCTTGGATAGTCACCATGCTGTTGCGGACCGACTGTTCGGTATAGGCGCGGCGCACCTGCTCTGCGAATGGGCAGGACGTCATGCTCGTGCCGATATACGAATTGGGGAACTCTCTGTCCGAGTAGGCCGAAGGACATATGCGCGCATTCGCGGGCAGCGACTCTGCAGGAACCCGCGTTGGCGATGGCGCCCGTGGTGTCGGTGAAGGAATGTTTGTAGGCGCTGGGTAGCTTGACGCCACGCCGCCCTCCTGCCGGGTCGAATCCGAATTTGCCAGCATTCCGATCACCACCCCTGCAGCACCAAGCAGTAGTGCAGCAGCTACGGCGATCACCACGGGCAATACCCAACTCGGCTGGCCACGGCTCGGTTGGGCATAGACGTAAGGGCCAGTAGATGGCAGAACCGGCCCACTCAAGGTTGGCTGAGGGCCGGTGGGCAACACCTGAGGAAACGGCCCCGTTTCCAGTTGGCTTTCACCTTGCAACGCTCTGCCTGCGGCCCGCGCCAATGCGCCGGCGCTACCGTAACGATCGTCAGGATTTTTGGCCATGCCACGCGCGACCACCGCGTCGAACGCGGGACCTAAAACGGAATTCAACAGACTTGGCTGGGGAGGCTGAGTCGTCAAATGTGCGCGCATCAACCCCTCGATACTCGTCGCTACAAATGGAGGCTTGCCGGTGAGGCTTTCATGAAGCACACACGCCAATGAGTAGATATCAACCGCTGGGCCGGAGTCCTGATCACTGAATCTTTCAGGTGCCATGTACTGAAACGTTCCGTTGAGACTGCCCGCCATCGTGAGCCTTGTTTCGCCCCGCGCCTCAGCTATGCCGAAGTCAAGTAGATATGCGAAACCCTGCGAAGTCACAATGATGTTTTGCGGCTTGATATCACGGTGGATCAAACCCTGGGCATGGGCCGCGTCGAGTGCAGAAGCAATTTGCGCAATGATATGAACTGCGCGGTCGGTCTGCACTGGTCCCTTCTGTAACAGCTGGTGCAGCGTCTCGCCGTCAACCATTCGCATGTCAATGAAGAGGTTTCCGTCGATTTCGCCCCAGTCATGGATCGGGATTACATGGGGCTCCTGCAGTTTCGCAGCAGCCCTGGACTCACGCTTGAACCGCTCACGGAACCGCGCGTCTTGGGAATACTGCTCGGCCAGCACTTTTAGCGCAACAGTTCGGCCCTTGTCGGTGTCGTATGCCTCATAAACTGAACCTTGGCCACCCTCGCCCACAAGACTTACTAATTTGTATTTGCCGAACATCGTGCCAACCCGTGGCTGCAATTTCCTACCCGTCCTCCCACTTGACATATGTAGTATCCACAAACTCGGTCCTCGCAGACTGAAAATTGGTGGACCCCAATAGACCGTGGTTCATCCGTGGATAACGGCAACACCCAGTCGGGCTTGTGCTGAGCCCTGAGAGGGCACCGAGGCTCCCGCGCGTGGCGATACTCGTCCCATCTGAACGCGCCGCCAGAGCCCCAAACCGATGGGAGTCATCAGTCAACGCGGCGGGAACCCGAGCGACGGTAAGCGTTGGTAACGCCATTTTCTCTTCCGGTGCGACCTACTCCGATACGATCGGCCGGTGTCGCTAGGGTTGGGCGAGGAGTTTGCTGGCTTTACGATCGTCGGCCGGCTTGGCGCTGGCGGTATGGGCGAGGTATATCTCGCCCAGCATCCCCGCCTGCCGCGCCGCGACGCACTGAAGGTGCTCAGCGCCAAGACACCCGCGGACCCCAGCTACCGGGAGCGGTTCCTGCGCGAGGCGGATGCAGCCGCAAAGTTGTGGCATCCCCACATCGTCGGGGTTCACGACCGAGGCGAATACGACGGCCGGCTGTGGATCTCGATGGATTTCGTCGATGGTGAAGATGCAAGTAGCCTTTTGAGTCGGAGATACCCCGCAGGCATGCCTGCGGAACTGGCGGTCGCGATAGTTACCGCAGTGGGCTCGGCCTTGGATTACGCCCACGGGCGGGGTCTGCTGCACCGCGACGTGAAGCCGGCCAACATCATGCTCGCCAACGTCGACGATCTGACTGAGCGCCGAATCATGTTGACCGACTTCGGGATCGCCCGCGAGATTGAGGATGTCACCGGCCTGACGAAGACGGACATGACCGTGGGTACCTTCGCCTACTGCGCGCCGGAGCAGTTAATGGGCGGACACATCGACGGAAGAGCCGATCAGTATGCCCTGGCGGCGACCGCCTACCACCTACTCACCGGTTCCACGCTGTTCCCCCGGACGACTCCGGGCGCGGTGATCGGCGGCCATCTGAACGCTCAGTTGCCCCGAATTTCGGATTCGCGCCCTGACCTCGCCGCTCTTGACCCTGTCCTGGCTACGGCGCTGGCGAAGGAACCTGAGGGGCGCTTTTCGTCCTGTAGCGAGTTCGCTCGCGCCCTGGCACAGCAGGCGGACCGCTGCGGCGCATCGGCAGCCAGTGAACCGACCGCACTTGCACCGGTCGCACCCGCTGCAGTGGTGACCCCGCCACATCCCGTACCGACCGGACAGCCTTCAGACGCGGGGCCACTGCGGGGCAGCCGGATGGGTCAGCCGGCGCTGATCGTGATGGGGTTGCTCGCCGTCGCGCTCGCCGGTGTGATCGGATTCCTGTTGTCTGACAACGACCGTAGCGACCCCGCCCAGCAGGCAGGACCTTCCGCGACCGTCCAACCACGTCAGGCCGCGGCCGCTGAGCCCGAGCCGAGCACCGTCACCGAGACGGCAACGCAGACCGTCGCCAAGCCGCGCGAAACCGTCATAGACGCCCCCCCGCCGGTTCGACCGGCGCCTGCGCCGTCACGCGGCAGCGGCGACCTGGGGCTATCGGTACCCATCAGCTACCCGCCCTGCGATGGCCTAGGTATCGCGATCGTGTACTCGGCGACGAATCCAGACAAGTACCGCCTCGCTGTACAGCAGGCCCTGAACTCCAATCCCGGCTCCTCATACCTGCGCACGGATCTGTCCTGTCCCTCGCTTCGGCAATCAAGCGATGACGGCACCGCGATCTACGCAGTTTTCTATCCGGCGGGCTACAGCAAAAGCTCAGTCTGTTCCGCGGTCCGCCAGTCAGGCCCCGGCGCCTACGGCAGGTGGCTGGACACCGACATTTCCCCGGCCCACAAGATCATCTGCTGACCACTGGTCGACCTAAGGGCAACGACGGGCATGACCGCCCGCCTCAGCCGTTCTAACTGCCCGCCTCGATCGCGGCGACCCGTTCAGCGGCCTGCTGGTCACATACCCACGGGAGATCCACCGGGCCCGCGTTCACCAACGCGTCGATGCGACGTTGCAGATCCTCCGACGCAACGTGGGCCTGGAGGCTCGCGCCGGGGCAGGAGGTCCCCGGCGCGACTTGCTGGTGGCCCTCCAACGTGGTCGAGATAGGGAACTGCTGGGTGGCCCAGGCGAACGCAAGTGCCGCTCCCTGGAGTTGCTCTTCGCTTACCTGCTCTTCGTCGAAGTTCCCCTCACAGACCACTAGGAAGTGGCCGTAGGGGTCATAACTTGTCGCGGTGTCGCCGGCGAGGTGCCAATCGCGTAACTGGAAGATGTTCCCGTTACGGTCCACAGCGATGTGGTAGGCGATGTCGATCCAGCCCTTGTCGTCCATGTGGTATCGCTGGTGCTGGCGAAGACGGTCGATGATGTTGCTGTTGTCGCCGAGGACCACGGCGGTGTGATGGATCGTCATCCGGGTGATGGTCTGGGGCCGACCGCCCGGTCGTGGGGGCCGGGCACCCCAGGAATCGCGGCACAGCAGGCTGGCCGAGGCCGACATCGGTACAGGAGCAGGAACCGGGGCGGGCGGCGGCACGACGACCGACTGGGGCGTCGGAGCCGTCACCAGAGTTGGCGTTGCATTCGCCTGAGGCTCAGGGGCAGCGGAATCCGCGCATGCACTGGCCATCGCTGCCGCGCCTGCCACACCTGTCAATCGCAGAAGCCGTCGGCGACTGAAGGACGAGCCGCTATCCGATGGATTCGTCCCCGCGTTTGTCGTCATTTGTGACTCGTTCCCCAGCCTGGACTTCTGATTATGGCAAACAGGTCGGGCCGCTGTCTAAGCTTGCCGGCGCCATCGGTCCGGCCGGTTGCATGGGGCGACTAGACCGGTTGCGCACTGTCGTGGCGGTCGACGGACGCCGCAAGACCCGTTCTACGCCCACTGTCGAATCGTAACCGGTCGGACTTCGCCTTTCGGCCAGCGAAAGACCGCAGGTGTAATGCGGCAGCACGGGCGCACTGCCATGTTCTACGCTCGCCCCTATGGGGGGAACCCACACCGACAAGCAGCCGTGGTACCGATCGGGTGTTGTGCTGGCTTGCCTTGCCCTGGCTGCCGGGTGCGCCGGTGAGCCGATCGTCCTCGACGGCCGGGCAGTCTCAATGCGCTATGACCCCAACCGGGTGGCCGGGTTGCCCGTCACCAACGGCCCCAACGGACCCCGCACGACACCACCGTCAGCGGTGGGTCGTGTCGTGAACACCGACGACGGGGACATCGACCGGTTAGCGCTCCTCGCTGTGGTGGACATCGAGGAATTCTGGACGCAGAACTACCGCACCCCACTGCCCGGTGAGTTCTCTCCGGTCTCGGAGTTGGTCTCCATCGACCCTGGGTCATCCGGGCCGCGGATGTGTGGCGCCCAACCCAGCGAGTTCGAATTCAACGCCGCCTATTGTCGAACCGCCGACGTCATCGTGTGGGATCGGATCGGGTTGTTCCCGACCGCCGGGAGGTTTTTCGGCGACATGTCGATTAACGGAATTTTGGCCCACGAATACGGCCACGCCTTGCAACAGAAAGCCAGACTCGGTGACGACGACACTCCCCTGTTGATCAGCGAACAGCAGGCCGACTGCTTCGCCGGGGTGTACCTGCGGTGGGTCGCTGAAGGCAACTCCCCCCGGTTCGCAATCAACACCACCGACGGGCTGGACAAAGTGCTCGCCGGGGCGATCGCCATCCGGGACCGCCCGCCGGACTTCAACCCGTTCGGACTGCTCTCGGTGGACGCCACGCACGGAACGGCCCTGGACCGGGTCTCCGCGATCCAGCAAGGCTTCGACCTCGGCACCGCCAGCTGCACACGCATCACCGCCGCGGAGATCAGTGCGCGACGCGGCGATATCCCCGCGTCATTGTTCGATCCCGCCGCCGAACAAAGCGACATGGCAATCACCGAACAGTCGGTGTCCGACCTCATCGACGACCTCAACGGCATCTTCGCCCCCACCGAACCGCCAACGCTGCGGTTCGGTGTGTCCTGCGGCTCAGGCCCCACCGCGTATTGCACCGACACCAACACCGTCGAAGTTGATCTTGACCGACTCGCCGACATCGGAACCCCGGCCAGCGAAAGCCAACAAGTCCTGCTTCAGGGCGACAACTCGGCAATCTCGGTGGTGACCTCCCGCTACATGCAAGCCGTGCAACAACAACGAGCAGTGTCGCTGAACGGCGAGATCGCGGCGATGCGCACCGCCTGCCTCACCGCCGTCGCGCAAAGCAAAATGTCAGATCCGGCGCTGACAGGTGACGGGCTGGTGCTCGGCGCTGGCGACCTCGACGAAGCAGTCTCGGGGCTTTTAACCAACGGCATCGCGGCCAGCGACGCCCGGGGACAGGCAGTGCCCTCCGGGTTCACCCGAATTCTCGCCTTCCGGTTAGGCCTGGGCGGCGACACCGAACGATGCTTCAACCAATTCCGGTGACCACATGACCGATCGCCCCGAACCCGAGAAAACCCGCGAGATCCGCCCACCCCAGCCTGATGGGCCGACCCGTAACATCCCCACGCCACCCCCGGACCGGCCCACCCGGGAGATCCGGGCACCGCAACCCGAGCGGCCGACCCGCAACGTTCCCACACCACCCCGGCATCCGACCCCACCTCCGCCACCACCCCGGCAACCGACCCCACCTCCCAAGCCGTCCGCCGGCGCGAAGGCACAACACCCTCCCGAAGTTCCGTGGTGGCAGAGCATCAACCGCGCCGCGCCAACACCGGCGGCATCGGCCAACCCCCCACCGCCGCAACGCGTTTCTCCCCCGCCGGCGCCCAACCCGCACCCTGCCAAGGCAGCACCGCGGCGACCGGTCCGGCCACCAGTCAGACCGGTTCAACCATCGCCGCCCCCTGTGGTTATGCAGCCGCTGAGCCAGTCGCGCCGCGCACTACTCCTGGGCGGTGGTATCGCCGCAGCAGTCGGCGTGGCAGTCGCAATCGGCGCAGTTGCCGCAGAAACAAAAACTCCCGCCGCCGTCCTAGACGTGACCGATGCGCAGCGCGGCGTCGAACTGGTCCTGCGCGACCCAGTCGAGGGCTATGGACTAAACGACATCGGCCCGGTCCTGTGTAACGACGGTCAGAATCCTGCCGTCGAACAGGGAACTGGATTCGAATGCACAGTCGCCGTTGAGGGAGTGCAACGCCAAGTCAGCGTGATATTCCAAGACAACCAAGCCACCTACGCCGTCGACAGGCCCCGATAAACCGCGGAGTCGGCCCACCGCCAGCCAAGAGGCCCGCCGCAAGTCGGGCGGCCATGAGCTAGCGAAAGATCGCCTCAAGTCCCCGAACAGCAGCAAGACCTGCGCCCACCCAGTCACCCCTACTCAGGGCTGGTTCGATCCCGCTCGAGCAGAAAGCTGTAACCCCTTCCCCCGGTTCACACAACAGCCACCAATCTTTTTTTTCCGATGGCCCCACTAGCGTGTAGCTGCCTTTTGTTGGATCCGCTGCGGCGCTCTTGTCCGTCTGGACCACGAGGACAAAATCTCGGTCGGTGTCGACTTGCGAGTCGGCTGGGAGAAAGCTGGAGTGGAAGGTGTAACCACCCGCACCATCCTCGTTAGCCGATATCGCCCGAGCGGCCTCGTTGGCGTAGACAACCCACAACCGGCGGTTATGCGCCGCAAACAGCTGATTGATGTTCCGGTTGAGGTCGGCCTCCTCCGACAAGGTCAGTGCACCGTCAAGGTCGGTGACGTAGGGCTGCAACTGCAATGGCTGGCGATCATCCATGTCTGGGCGAGTGCCCGGTGAGTTCTCTGCGGTGGACTGTGGGGTTGAGGTGATTGTGCCGGGAGCGACGCTGGAAGTAACGCTGCTGCCTGCGGGTGCGTCAACTGCCGGGGCCGAAGCGCTTGATTCCGCTCCTACTGTTTCCCCTTTCCCTCCCGTGTCGGGGGTGGGATTCTTCGCCCCACCCCAAACGGCCACACCGGTGAGTGCGACGGCGGCGGCAACTAGGGCGATCGCGGCGGGGTTGGCGACGCGGCGCCGCTCCCACCACTGCCGGACAGGACTCGGCTGTGACGGCACCCGTGCAGGTGCTGCAAGTTGGGTGTCGGCGCGGTGTATGTCCTCGTTGTAGGAGTGGGCGGGCATCGTGGGCGGGAGGCCTGGTACGGGACCCCGCGGGAACGGCGCCGAAGAACGGGCCTCTTTCGCCGCCGCCATGGTTGGGGAATCGGGGGCTAGTCGAGGCGTGACTAGGGGCGCTGAAGCTGCCCAGGCTTTGTGGCTGCTCACTAACGCGTCCAGTTTCGAGGCGAATTCGCCGCAGTTGTTGAAGCGCGCAGCCGGGTCTTTAGCCAGTGCTTGGG
>Ga0247833_1007360_pt1 | contig 11704 bp, 4 predicted proteins | sample LaCruzMarch2015__7_FD_187117 | JGI IMG/M metagenome (GOLD analysis project Ga0247833, IMG submission 187117) | Freshwater microbial communities from meromictic Lake La Cruz, Castile-La Mancha, Spain - LaCruzMarch2015_8m | ecosystem: Environmental > Aquatic > Freshwater > Lake | place: Spain...
AATGCGATTAGGTAGCTCCGATAGTCGTCTATCCATTGATGTTAATAATTTAATATATGACGGCCGTTTTTTGTGACATTTATCTATTCTCGATGTCGACCCTATTTAAGATTCATGAATGGCCTCTAGTTCCTACGTAGGCTCGGTACTGAAAAAAACTTGCCAAAAACTTGCCACGGTGAACAAAGGGTTAATCCCTCAAAATCACAAGATTAAAATAAGTATTTGAGTACTTGTCGTACTACTACTGACCACGGTCCTCCGTAGATTTCGAATATATCTACCTACGTTGTCGGGGCAATGACACGACGAGGAGGATGGGTAAGATAAAACCACGCGTCGATTCATCCAACAGGGCAGTGGTAGATGATGAATTTCATCATCGCATCTGTCGCAGCAGCACGGCGTTGATGGACAATTCACCGTTGAATAATCGGCGTAGTCTCGTACGACTGCTACTTGTGATCACCGCGCTGCTCATGGTGGTACCAACGACGTATGGTTCTGATGTTGATTTAGTGCATGATAAGTCTCGTGGGTGGTTACGCGGAGGTGGAAATAATTCCCCGTATTATAGACATTTGGATACGAGTGATATCGGCCAGACGGCTGTGATCCCACCTCCGATTTCAGCGGGGGATGAAGAAGAGGAGGAGGAGGAGGGTGGTGGTGTACATTTTGTTACAAACACAACTGTTATATTGGGAGGAGATACGATGAAGAATCCAACAGTAATAAATGATAATGATGAAAATATGGCACCATCAGTGGAGGAGAAGGACAAGGATCATTTATCATCGTCAACGACAACACCGGTTTCCACTTCTAACGAGATTATGGATAAGGAAGTATCCGAGGCTGAAGAAGTGGCTGATGCATTATTGGCATCGGTTGGCATGCCCACTATTCCCTTACCAACTTACAACAATAACGAGAATGCGAATAAGGAGGGTAATAATAATAATGATGGTAGTGAGACGGTAGCAGAAGAAATACAAGATGAATTAACAACGGTCGAAAATGAAATTTCATCACTAGTTGTGGCCAAAAACAAGATTGATACGCAGCTTACCAATAATTTCAATGGCGACAGTGATGGTAATGGGGATGATGGTGAAGTGATTGCTGAAAATATTGATAATACGATTGAAGATTTGGAAATGGTCGAGGAAGAATTAATTGTGGAGGCACTTGAAGAAGGTGCCGATGACACTATTTCATCGTCGGGGGGGAGCGTCACAGCCAGTAGTGCTGCAGCTTCTGCTTCAGCTCCTGCGGGGATGATGAACACGGATGACACTATTACTTCTACTCATTCTACTACCATGGTAGAAGATGGGGAGGAGGATGGCAATGGTGCACATCTATACCCTACTACTACATCCAAAGAGGGAGGAAATTTCACGAATAACGAGGATGAAACTACTGCTGAATTAAAAGAAGAGATTGATGAAATTGAACAGGAGATTAAAGTAGTCGAGGCAATAGGGGTTAATGATGATACAGTAATGATGGATGATAATGCTGAGATTAATAAAGAAGAGTATGTTGAAGAGTTGAAGGAGTACGAGGATGAGGTTACAGAAGAATTAGTAGTCAAAGAGAAAGTTAAGGAGGATCTTGCTACTGACAACAGCAATAATGGTACATCAATGATAGGAAACACAAACGATGATGATGACTCTGTCCAAAAAGACACGCAAAGTGGGATGGACAAGAACAACGCTAAAACACCATCTTTGATTCCAGGGGTCAACTTGGAGGATGAAACTACCGAGGAATTAAAAGAAGAGATTGATGAAATTGAAAATGAGATTAAACAAGTTGAGACAATTGTAATGGATGATGATGATGCTACTGAGATTAGAGAAGAAGAGTATGTTGAGAAGTTAAAGGAATATGAAGAGGAGGTGACAGAAGAATTAGTAGTAAAAGAGAAGGAAGAGGAGCTTGGGAACAAGAGCGACAATAGTGGCACCAATAAAACTAATAATAATGTAACGCCAATGATGGGAAACGAAAACGATGATGATGGGGCAGGGTTAGGCCTGACACCGGCGACAGAAGAGGAGGAGGACACATCAACGCCGTCCCCGACTGTCGAGTATGTTGAACCTAGTGAGTCACTCGATCCTTTGAAGGATGAGAACAATATCGAGACATATGAGAATGGTGAAGTAATATCCGAATCGCAACCGACGAAACACGGTAACAGCAATACTGAAAGTCATGAAGAAAAAGAAGACGAATTATCGGGGGAAACATTTAAGAATACATTTCCAGATTGGGCTGAAGAAGAGGAGGTGAAGAAAGTTGGTGGATGGTTAACATTTGCTGCTATTGTATTAATGATATATACGGCATATCAAATGTCAGAAAATCCAGATGGTATTTGTGCTAGGTGAGTATATATTGAGTGTAGACCAATCCACTGAACATTATAACAAAATTATACTCTTACCGTTCGTTTCTTCGTTTTCCTCTCAGTTTATGCCGACTTGTTATCACTGTTATTGGATGTGTAATCAAAATTATGATCATACCATTCAAATATGTCTTAGGTAGAGGTAGTTCAAGTGGTGTACGATGTAAGTAAAGAGCCATTTTTTTTCAGTTGGACCTGCAAATATATATTATGTATTTCATATCCAGAAGAAAACTAATTGTTTGCTGTGAAAATCTTCTGCTCCACCTTTTAATAAAGATATGACTACACCAGATTACCGAGATCCTTTTGGTAGCCGACAATTGGAATTGACATAATACTCGTGTTTTGTTGGGCTTTGTTTTTTACGTTCATTTTGTGAAGCTCGAGAAACAAACTTATGGGTGAGGCTAATCATACTAATGAGTACTATAATATTTTCTTATTACATTAATTAATACATAATGTTACAGGTAGGAGAGAAGTTAAATCTTCTAATTAATACCCTCCATCAATAATTGACGAATCGAAGGAAACTAAATTCGTATTCCCATCCAAGCTGCTCGTCAATTCGTCAGCAAGGTTTGGGGGGATAGATTGGATGAGACCACAGCAAGCCTCGGCCAACTCCGAAATGAATCGTAAATTGAACCCGATAAGTTTACAGAGGATCTGGTCCTCATCATCGGCATCGTTGAGATCGAGGTCGTCAACTTCATCAGCCCATAGCAGTGTATGTACAAGAGCTGCGCATGCAAGTCTTTTAGTAGACTTGTTACTGGCCAGATTATTGGCACTCGTTAGTTGACTTCCGCTTGTAAGATCGACCTTTTGTCGTAACCACTTCTCCAACCACTCGACCGAACTACTAAGATTGGAGGGGTGAGTTAATGAATACCAAGCCCGAAGGCATACTCTTCCTGTAAACACAGGCGTTAACTTGTCCTGAGTAACTGTATGAGAGGTCGAATCGAACTCTCCATAACTTTTAATATCAAGAACATAATGTTCTAGCAGCCAGAGTAAGTGATAATGCATTTCACTAGGAACAAAAGTCGATGAATGATGTTGAGCGGCCATTTGATCATGAAACCCTATCATAAGGCGCCTCAAGTCAACCAAGGACCCATTATAAAGCGCAATTTCTGCATCTTCAATCGACATTTCTAAGCTTGAGACAAGCATACAACCACACTCGATAATGAGGCCATGTTTGCCACCAATTAGAAATGCAGCTGCCTGCAGATTATCAGCCAGTGCACATAGCCGCATCACCGTTGCTCCATCAAAGATAAAATTTGTCTCGAAGTTCCTTTTCCTCCCAGCCATATCACAGAAAGCGTTCAGCAGAGTTTGAGTAGAAATTTCCCCATTATTCCAGAGGTCACAACGCCTGCTCACTAAAATCAGCATTGCTGCTATAACGAGATCAAAGTCAAGGCCAAAATAATCGTTCTGTTTCACAATTAGTCTTCGGATAACTTCCATATCATGACGATAACACGTGTCCTCATTCCCATGTTCGGTTTTGGGTATTGAATTTATGACTTTATCGCACCCAGCATTAACAAAAGCCCCAGTGACCACTTCAACCAGCCATCTATTTGATAAAAGTTGACTTGTGCTTGTGAAATCGGTGGGGGATTCAATTTCTTCCTTCAATCGAGTTAGAACCCATGCTCTCACCTCTGGTTCTAGCAGCATGACATTCCTTCCCTCTATTTTTAGAAGACAAAGTACCAGCCTTGTATCATCGGTAATAGAAAACCAATATTGAAATCCAGATTCTTCATCTATCGTGTTCAGCAAGCATCTAGTGGCAGCCTCCGTCGACTCCAAGATGATTTTTAGAAGACCCAAGAAGAAACCCATCGACGGACGCGGAAAAGATGACAACCCTTGACTTGGCGGAGCACGCCAGCGAAGCTCGTTTGGAATCGTTTTATTTAGCATCATTATTGCAAATGGTAGACACTTTCTGACCACAGCCATCTTCATTAGACATTGAATTGGCCAAAGCATATCGTCGCTTTGATTCTTAATAGTTGACATTAAGTCGACCATGCATTCATTTGTAATCATTTCAGGAACCGAAACAGATTCTTTAGACAAGGTTGATAAGATGGTGCCAACAAGCATAATGCTTGCAGACGAGGCAGTGTAGAGTGTGTTACGAGAAAGAAACCCCTGCAAGACATTAGATTCCCCCCCTTTCACAAGACACGCGACCGCCATGTCGGCAAAAAAATTGAGTATTTCTGGTGCATTGCTACTCAAAGGCTGGATGCCATCTAGCAAGCCCTTGTGGTGAATGGGGTTATCTTCTTCGGACACTTCAGAAATAGGGATTCGACACAATTTATGCACAGTGTCAGTATCGTCAAGCAAACTTAGGGCAATACACGCAGCAGTATAGTAGTCACGCCGTCGACACAACCAGCTCAATATTTGGTCAGATGGTGTTGATATCGGATTTGCAGCAACATTCGTTCTCAGTGTTAGCGATTGTAAGAGCGTTCCAATTCTTACAGTGGCAATAACAACTTGCCCATCAGTTTTATGATTTGTAGCAGCATCATCTAGTTGCGTCCATTTTGGGCATCGCTGTAAGAGTCTCAATGATTTTTCTTTATGCGACAACATCGAGATCTTCTTGCGATTAGAATGACCTCCATCGGTTGATTTCACATATCTATCAGGCGATGCAGGCTGATTAGGTAGAAATAGGCTGTCCAGGGCACGGACAATGATGTCATCAATCCCTCCCTCAATGTCAGCAGATATATCAATAGCTTCTTTTATCGTGCGTCTAAGGCCCGTTTGATAGTCCGATTTTAGATTGTTCATATCAACAAACTGAATTGAATTCGTATCTTCCTGGGCTACTTCAGTATTGGTGTCGTCCATCAATCTCTGCGCATACTCAATGTTGCTCATTAGAGGTATTACTGCTGAGGTTAGACATTTCGAATCCATGCCATCTTTCAACAATCCACCCAATCGCAAAGGGAGGATGTAAGGTCCTTGGCTATCATCCGAAGCACCATCCCAGCAGATGAAGTAGGATGTTCGAATCAACCCCTGTGTCGTGCCGACAAGTGACCATCCCTGACCACCCGTGCACCAATCAACCTTCTGACGGTTTGCTTCTGGTCCTAATAGCGCTCTGCGACCAGGGAGAATCTTCAGTGATATTGAAAATTCATGTTTGCTCAGTACTGAAAGTAAACTGTGATTCACAACAACCAGTGCAGCATCCGATTCGAACGAAAGCAATAGTCCGGGAGGTGATGACGAAATTGACGAGAATGAAACTGCTCTAGATATGATACCTAGATTACTTGTTTGCCCTCCCAATGAAAAATGAGACAGTTTCGACCCGAGTGACTCTTGAATTGAGGGCAGCTCCATTGGTAAACATTTAAATCGATCTGGGTAAACAGATATGTATGCGTCGTCACAAGAAGATTGTGGCACGTCTACTCTTATTGCCATAACATGTGGCTTTCGACAACGATGTTGATTTTGTGATGTTGAACTGCGCATGGAGGCAGTACTACGGAACGAGGCAAAGCTGCCTACCGAGTTCGATCTGCTCAGTGTATTCGAACTACCATTTGAATTCGACGGACCTTCACTTTCGCCTAACAGTACCACGAAATGCATACCTAACCAATACATATTTTGGATACTCTCTGGTGCAAATGGCAAATATATCGTTCTTGACTCGGCACAATGCCGCAATGATACGAATGTAACAAATCCTCCAAGGACAAATCTATCACGCCGACTGCCATTTGAGGTTGATTTTCTATTTCCAATACGACGCAACCCTCTCCCACAAATTGCGAGGTAGCCGTTGCTAGAATCAGACGTAATGCATGATCCAGTTATGACATTACTTTGCTGTTCAGTGCATAGGTGTAATGTTGACGGGTCTAATGATGCGTCAAATATACCAAGGTTTCCCCATTGCCCTCCTCTGCCACCCTGGGAGTCGCTGTTTTCGTCATTAATATTGTTTATGTCATTCGTGCCATCAAGCACTTCATCAGACTCACCATCCTCCTCAGTGATTGCGCTTGGTTGATGTCTCCCAATCTGTGATAGTCTCATTGAGGCACAAGGACGGCTTAATGGCATAACAGTCTTTTTTACCTTTGCCAGCATAGCCTCTCCAAATAACAGCGAAGCAAATCCATTTGAGATTTCACCCTTTTTATTACCATTGACATCGATATTGTTCAATTTGAAAGGCACGAGAACATGCAATGCATGGAAGTAATGAACTTGTCCATCATTACCTATTAGACACATGGATACTGCTTGTATACTTCTCTTCTTCGTTTCGTTCCTCCACTTCATCGCCATCTTATTAGCAACCATCGAAGAATTAGATGATGTTTGCATATCCATCATCATCACTCCTGAACCTTTTTCATGCCTTGTAATCTCCGCCTTCCTAAGGCCCATGCCGCCAATATTTGTTGACTCTCCACCAAAAAGAAAGTTTAGCGACTGAAATGCTTCTAATGCATCTGCGGCACGTTCATTGTCTCCAATTTTGTCACATGAGACTCCTTCGTCATCACTTTTATCGTTGTTTGTGTCATTCCTTTCGTCGCTACCAGTTGCAACAGCATCTAAATCATTGTCGTCGTTTTCCTTCCATTCATTTGTACGGCCTAATGAAACGAACGACGGACGATTGTCGCTATTGACACCACCACCATTGCTACCATCCATGCCTTGTGTAGACAGGATGCTAGATGGCCAATATAATACGCGACGTACCAATATCCGTGTATGATTTGTCATTCTTCCTCCATCGACCTTATTTGCTCTATCATCGACAATGTCTTCATCCGTTGATGGATTAGGTTCCAATGATGAATTTATTCGAGGACATATTTGTTCCCTCGTTGATAGCAATTCCATAACAATGACCTCCCCACCCAACCCCCCTTTCCGTACTGCCCACGATGTTGACGATGCTATTGACGAATCACTCCGTCGTGGAAGGGATGCGGTAGATGATGCAGCAGCTCCAGTGGTGGACATGGCAAAGATTGTTACCGATAGGACGATGTGATCGTAATAATCATCCCATTCTTGATCATCGTCCACATTACTCGAGCATCTTTGTTTGTCGGAGACGCCAGTTACTACATTCTCATTAGCCCCACGGCCGTTGATGATTTCTCGTTGTCGCATCTGCTGTCTCTGTGTCGGACGATGATGACGACGACGTTGACGATGACGTCTAATTTTCATTGCTTCCGCAGCAACTTCTTCTTCCTCCTCGGTTACTGACGGTAATGGCCTACCACCCTGTTTCATTATAGCCGCAGCATCCTCCTCACTTACTGATGTGAGAGACATATCCTCCCCCCAAAGGAATGATGATGCAGCTGATGCTTCAGTTAGTGATCGTCGATGAGGCAGTGTTGATTCTACATTGTTGCTGTCACCACCGTCGTGATAATTGTTGTTTCCGCCACCGCCGTCTTGTCTCTCTCCTCGTTTTGGTGACTCAAAGGTTGAAAACGAAGTAGGTGACGTTGGCGGTGATGAAGTAGTGTTCATCTCCGAATCATCATTATTATTTCTCTTACAATCATCACTCGTCGTAATAAGATGCGATACTACTTTTGTTCCACCACCAATTGATGGAGAATTAAAATCATTTGTTTCTATCGTAGATGTCATCGATGCTGCACTGGACGTCATCATTCTGCCATTCCATTTCTTTGTCTCGACATTGATTTGTTTCTGTCGTTGGATATTCTCGTTTTCTGATAGTTGTTGTGCATCTGTAATACCTCGTCGTTGATTGTCATTATTAGCACCACGATCTGGCTGAAATATAGATTTAAAGAACCCCTCAATGACCGAGATCTTCTTTTCATCCGCAATAGTTCCATTTTTGTTTCTATGTGATCCCACATGAGTGCTATCTTCATCATTCTTTTCACCCTTTTCACTGAATTTAACGACACCAGTATCTTTGTCTCCTCGACGAGTTGTTGTCACATCCGGGTTATCATCATCACGACGTCTACGGCTAACACCCAATCCATCAAGGACTGTGCGTGCCTCGTAACGTGTAAGAACAATTGATGAAGTTGATATAGGTATCCAATGATCACGTATGCGATTATTTTTGTCATCATTCTCGGCCGAGCTGCTATTATTATCAACATCATTAGAGGAACAATCATCAACGACAACATCCAGTCGTGGACGTTTCCATCGAAGCTGCCATGGTGGCGATGGCGACGACAACGACGACGTCGTGAGGGGCATGACTATCCTTCACTCTCCGCGTAGATCCCCAAAGGCGGGAACTGCTGGGGTTAAGTTGGGGTTAAGTTGGGGTTAAGTTGGGGTTAACCGAACACTTTTCTTTGAGAGCAAAATTTGACCTTTCAACGTCGATGCATCTATGTCATTGGGAGCGGCGGCCTACTCTGAATGAAGCACAGTAACATAATTCAGCAACGATCATCGCGCAAGTCGTTTCACTTGAATTTGTGTCACCCCTTTCCCCTAAGATTATTGCAATTCATTTACCAGCAGCAGAATGAGGGTTACATCGATAGTATTATTAGCGTCGTATCTATGCTCGTCAGTCGTCGCTGACGAAGCACAGTACGAGCAGGCAGTAGAGCGGGTGGTTGGTGATTTGCACGCTAATCGTCTCTTCTCAAGGATATTAAACAAGAAGGATAAGAAGAAAAAGAAGAAGGAGACGAGGAAGAAGGAGGCAGAGGCCAAGGCAGATAAGTACAACTCGACGATGGGCAAGTCTGGAAAGTACAACTCGACGGAGGGTAAGTCTGGGAAGTACAACTCGACAGAGGGTAAGTCTGGGAAGTACAACTCGACAGAGGGTAAGTCTGGGAAGTACAACTCGACGGAGGGAAAGTCTGGAAAGTACAATTCGACAATGGGCAAGTCAAACAAGTACAACTCAACAATGCGTGGCAAGTCGAGTAAGTATAATTCGACATCTACGTCGAATGGTAAGTCGAATAAGCCGACTACATTGGCAATGATGGAGTTGGAATATGAAGAGAAAATGATTGAGAAGGAACTAGAAAATGAGTTTGAGATTGTGAAGGAATTAACAGAGGAGCTTGTTCAGGTTGAGGCAAGGATGGGTAGTATGCCATTGAGACAGAGACGTTAAGTGCAATGTAAATGTTGTCATCTCAGCACGACCTTGAGGAGTGATGAACAGCTAGGATGTTCTCATTTAGTTGCCTCCGTTGCAGTTAATATTTTCCGTACCATGTCATGATTGATTAGAAAGTAGTAGTGAATATATGTTAAGTTTCAATTCATATTAATGTAAAGTTGTTTTGAGTTTTACGAGGGCACTATTCATTATTTTTTTTCCTGAACAAGAATATTTTGTATCTCCTCTTGAGATCCATAGTCAGACACCATTGATTTCAATTGGTTCATATTAAGAATGCGCCGAGTCAAAAATTGTCAGCGCTTGGATGGAATGTAAATTGCATATTTGTCTGGTCATATTATGATGATTAGTGCAATTGCGTGATCTTATGCCTTACCTCAGCACAACGGTTTGGCCTTCTTTAAAACCATTGAACCGTCTCAGCCAGAATGAGTTGTTGATTTACTCTGTTTGTCATTAAGAACGGCGCACATTGTTGACCTGAACAACTCCTCCAAACCGCCTTCGTCAATGAACTCAGCTAGAGCAACATTGTACTTAACTGCGGTGAACTCTGTAGCGGTACATCATCTTTCACTCAATTAATTGGTGTGGCGTTCCTTTTGCATTTACTCATGTCTTCTAACTCTCAGGGCAGGTGCAAACTCCCAAGCACGAAGCTACTCAATCGATTTTCAATTGGACGAAATGACAATGTAGTCCACTCGTCGTTGCTTTGGGATTATGTCAGGTCAACTACTGCCACGAGTGCCTTTTGGACCTTTGCTTCGCAGAGAAAGATTTAAATACTAAGTACTGATTCCCACGTACCACGTAATTGCTCCTCCCATCATGGCCTCTCTCTCTCCCTACGCAATGGCCCCCCTATTAAAAGAGGCTTACTGTCATTAGTGGCTCTATCCGGCGGCTCTGTTTTGCGCGATTAAGGCTTCTGTTCCGCTAGGTCTACCTACCAAAGTGTCACTGCACAGCACATAAACTCACTTCAGCTTACTCATCGCATTGTTCCTCTTCACATCGAAATTCAAATCAAGATGAAGTCTATAGCCATTGTTGCGATATCATTGTACCTATCATCGGTTTCCATTGCCGATGCAGCACAGCAAATCCAAGATCCGTCGTCTGTAGAATTACGACGACTGGTACAGGAGCAGGCTGACTATCTTGAGAGGAATTTGCAGACCAAGACAGGAAAGACGACGACACCTGCTACAAAATCAGACAAGGGTACAACGACCAACGGCACATCAATTACTAAGAGTGGTAAGAGTACTATTAACGGTACAGCATTTGACATAGCATTTGGTAAGTCAGGCAAGGGTACAAGCACTAACGGTACCAATAGTACATCCATGAGCAAGAGTGGTAAGACCACTGTTTTCGTAAACGGTACTGCAGTTGATGGCAAATCAGGCAAGGGAATGGACACTAACAACATGTCAATGGCCAAGAGTAGCAAGACCATGAACGTGAACGGTACATCAATTGGAAAGTCGGGCAAGGGCATGGATACTAACAGCACTAACAGTACATCCATGAGCAAGAGTAGTAAGACGACCGTGTTCGTAAACGGTACAGCGATTGACGGCAAATCAGGTAAGGGCATGGACACGAACAGCACAACAATGGCCAAGAGTAGTAAGACAATGGATGTGAATGGTACATCAGTTGGAAAGTCAGGTAAGGGTATGGACACGAACAGTACCAATAGCACATCCGCGAGTAAGAGTGCCAAGACTACAACGACACGGTTTGATATCAATAATACCAAAGCGTCCAAGAAGAACATTTTCGCATAAAGCGTAATCATGTACACATATAGTTTCATTTTTTTTTGTGAAGGTCCTAGTTTAATATCCATAGCCCACACTGAGTGTACAATAGTAGATTGGAGGTTAAAACATAGTAGTTTCAGTTGAGGACTTTTGTTATATCTTGCTATGTATCCTCTGCATGTTTATCCCTAATCCAAATCCAGCGATTCAAATCCCAAGTGCCAACTTACAAATTGATTGCCGTACCATCGGAACTGACACCAAACAAGTACAAGTTGTGGCCGTCAGTGCCATCGATAT
>Ga0247833_1007371_pt1 | contig 11686 bp, 19 predicted proteins | sample LaCruzMarch2015__7_FD_187117 | JGI IMG/M metagenome (GOLD analysis project Ga0247833, IMG submission 187117) | Freshwater microbial communities from meromictic Lake La Cruz, Castile-La Mancha, Spain - LaCruzMarch2015_8m | ecosystem: Environmental > Aquatic > Freshwater > Lake | place: Spain...
AAGAATGCCGCCGACTGCCCTCGGCAGGGAGGACGGAAACCAAAATGGCCAGGGCCAAAATCCACTTTAAATAACTGGGCATCATCATGTTAAGTAACTTTAAGGGCTACTTTGGAGCGGGATCAAGCGGCAGAGAGTAACCGCCAACGCCCGAGAGGCAACCCCAAAAACGCTGTTTGTGGTCTTGCTTTCAAACCAGAACAGAAGCGAGCGGTCAAAGCAGGACAGGATAGTTGTTGTGGTTAGGTTGGGGATTCCGCGCGAACCAACCCTGGAGGGCGAGCTTCCCCGCGAGCCGCCCCGATCCAAAGCGGCGTCATGCCGCCGCACTCCAAAACGCCCTCACCCCCGCGCCATAACCTTTTGCCGTGCAGTGGCAGAGCCACCGCTTTTCCGCCCGGGCAGGAGAAGCCCATCTCGGGTCTTTTTTTTGTGGGGCATGGGTACCTTTTTGCCGGAAGATGCGGACGCAAAAAACGATTGGGTATTTTGCAGATTATCTAATTGTTTGGCAGAACCCAAGGTTTGATCCGTTCGGTGTCCGGAGGAGGGCACCTTTGCCAGAGGAACCGATTCGAGGAGTTCGTCGGCCTTCCGGTGCTCGGGGAGGTGACACATTTTGTTGCCAGGGAAGTCGGATCGGGGCTGAAAACACAGAGCAAGGCCTGACCCCGCAGGCAGGTTCATGGGTTCATCTTGAAATGGCGCATGGTCAACATTCCTGGGAATGTTGGAATGCTTTCCGCAGGTTATTGGAGCGCGAAGTTCTGGTGGGCATTGGCTGGGTGAGCGCCCGGCGGGTCAAAAAAAGGAAACGAAGCGAACGAATTCCGGCGGCAGCGTCGCGTCACAGGCAAGAGGAAGCCGTCAGATTTTCTGGCGTGAAAAAATTCGGGCCGGCACGTCGCCCGGAAAACCAATTTCTTATCCGCCCCGGAAGGGCATACTTCGTGATATGAAATCGGATCAGGATCTCTACAAGCGGCTACGCGATCTGCCGAAGGGGCAACTCTGGAAAACCGAGGTGCCGCGATTCGATGCCGCCTCCCCGCGCGAGCGAATGCAGGGAGTGGCCCTGATCCGCGCGCTTGGGTCGATTTTCTCGCGCTTCGGGACGGAGGAGGAAAAGGCGGCCGCACGCAGGTGGCTCATGGCGCTGCTCCAGGATCCGCAGGAAAAAATCCGGCGCTACGCCATGGCGGCGCTGCCCAAGATGGGCGGCGATGACGGTGCCGAGGCGCAAATGCTGAGTTTGCTCCGGGAGAACGGCGGCGAGCGAGAGAAACGCCACCTTGGCCGTGCGCTGGAGAAGATCGGGGGGAGCGCGACCCTCTCCTTCATGGCGCAAGAGGAATCGCTCCCGGAACTGACGCAGCAAAAAGTGCAGGCCGCCATCGCCCGGCGCGAAAACCCCGGCACAGTGGAACTCGAGGCCCTGCTCCCCGGCAAACCCGGGATGCAGATCAACCTCCGCTGCCGACGCGGCTTGGAGAAAATCCTCAGGGAGGAAGCCGAAGAGCAACTCGATCCAAGCATTTTCCGCCTCGGACAAGTCCGCCCGGGATGTGTGACACTGACTCCGCTCAGGCCATTCTCCTTGTCGAAGCTCTATGAGTTGCGCTGCTTTGCCACCGTGGGCATCCGCATCGGTCTGATCGAGAACAGCTCTGGTTCTGCGTGGGAGGATGCCCTCGCTGGCTGCATCGCTTCCCCGACAGCCCGGAAGATCATGCGGGCAGCGACCAAGGGAGGGCCACGTTACCGCCTGGATTTCCCGGCGCGCGGTCATCAGCGGGGTGCCATCCGCAACGTGGTGCAGCAAGCCCACGCCCTCGCGCCCGAACTCCTCAACGATGCGCGTCAAGCTCCGTGGTCCGTGGATGTCATACCGGTCGGCAGCGGACCGAGGAAACAGAGGGACGCGATCGTCGAACTGCGCCCCCGACTCTACCCCGATCCGCGCCTTGGATACCGTAAGGATGACATCGCCGCGGCCTCGCACCCGCCATTAGCCGCCTGCATGGCGCGGTTGGCGGCGCAAGCCAGCCCTCACAGCGAGGAACCCCGGCAGGTGGTTTGGGATCCTTTTTGCGGCTCGGGACTGGAACTGATCGAGCGCTCCATGCTCGGCGGGGTTCGGGTCGTGCAGGGCACAGATCTCGATCCGGCCGCCATCGGGATCGCCCGCGCCAACTTCGAAGCCGCCGGCCTGGAAAATATTTCCGCAATGTTCACTCCATGCGATTTCCGGGACGCGGAAAAAGTGGCCGGTATTGCCCCGGGAAGCATCACCCTGATCATGACCAATCCTCCCCTCGGACGACGCATCCGGGTGAAAGACATGCGCGGACTCATGGCCGACCTCCTCCACGCCGCCGCCAAAGCGCTGGAGCCGGGCGGCCTGCTCATTTTCACCAACCCGCTGCGCGACGGACCAAGCGTGCCCTCACTCAAGTTGGAATACCGCCAGGCGGTCGACCTGGGGGGATTCGACTGCCAGCTCGAGATGTACAGCAAGCGTGTTGGGCGAAGAGACGGAAAGATTAGCTAAAGCGGTTTTGATCGAAGTGTAGCCGCGGCACTCCGTGCCGCGAACGCATGGATTCGCCGGCGGGGACGCCGACGCTAGAGCTAAATGTAGCGGCGCCGTCCCCGAAGCCGGAAACCGAAGCTACGCCTCGGCCGGGGTTTGGGTGTTGTCCCGAAGAATGAGGACGGCTTCCGCCAGCAACCAGATCGCCAGCACGGCGAGCACGGCCGCGACGCCCGCCTCGATCAGGAGAACTCCGGCGACCACGGGAGCTGTCAGGATGTTGTGAAGCGTCAGTCCGAGAGCCCAAAGCGAGATACATCCCATAAAGAGCGCGGGCGCCAAGCCGAGCCACGGATTGCGTCCGGTCTTGTGCAGCCACACCGCCACGCCGAGCAGAGCAAGCGCGGCAAGGAGTTGGTTCGACATGCCGAAAAGATTCCAGAAAATCCGCCACGCCGGGATTGTTTTTCCGTCGATGACCAGAGGCGGAATACTCAGAACGATGAGTGGAAAAATGAGCGTCAGCGCCGTCGCCATCGCCGCCCCCGCCCGCCCCTTCCAGCCGGTCAACTCCATCAAGACATACCTCGCCAACCGCGTGCACGCGTCGAGCGTGTCGAAAACAAAAGTAGCAAAGCAAAGCAGCGCGAATTGGAAGGCAATCTGCGGGCTGACCAACCCGAAGGTGGCCTGTTCGACAAAGCGCGAAATCCCGCCGGCGAAGATGGCATCCGGTTGCCCCGAAGGACTGGCCAGAATCATCACGGTGGCCAGACTCAGGCAGGCGAAAAATCCCTCGAGCAACATTCCGCCGTAAGCGATCGGCGTGGCATCCGTTTCGCGATCGAGTTGTTTGGAAGTGGTGCCGCTGGCCACAATGCTGTGAAAGCCGGAGCAAGCACCGCAGGCCACGGTGATGAAAAGAATCGGCAGCATCGGAGCCGCGACACCTGGTCCGGCTGCCGGACCGAGCAGCACGCTCCCCGCCATGATGGGCGGGGCGACCACATCGAAAGCTCCCGTGAAACCACCAATGATGATTCCCGCCAGGCCGGCGATGAGAACGAGGTAAAGGAAGTAGCCGCCGAGATAGCCGCGCGGTTGCAAAAGCAGCCACAGCGGCGCCATCGAGGCGAAAAAGCAATAGGCGATCAGAATGTAATTCCAAAGCCGCTGCGGATTGCCTCCGGCCAAACCCGAAAGATCGAGCGGCGCCAGCGGCCCGAGCCAGATCGCGACAAAGACGAGCGGTAAAAACACGAGTTTCGCCTGGAGAGCGGACATCCCGGTAAAGCGCAGGGCGAGGCCCATGAGCAGGGCCAGTAACAGATAGACCATCGACGAAGTAGCCACCGCGGGACCCGGCGCGGGGCCACCCGCCGCCGCCGCGGCTTGAACGAAGGTTCCCGCCGTCACATCGGTGAACGCGATGAGCACATAGACGAGCGAGACCCAGATGAAGAGAAGAAAAAGCACAAAGGCGCGCCCGTTCATGTATTGCCGCACCACCTCGGCGATGGACCGCCCGCCGTGCCGCACCGAGGCGATCAGCGTGGTGAAATCATGGATGCCGCCGATGAGAACCGACCCGACCAGAATCCAGATCCACGTCGGGAACCATCCGAAGAGCGTTCCGGCGAGGATGGGACCGACAATCGGCCCGGCCGCGGCAATGGCCGAGAAATGCTGCGGCAGCAAATACGACTTCTTGGCCGCCTCGAAATCCAGACCGTCCCGATGCTCATGCGCAGGCGTCCGGGCCTCCGAATCGAGCGCGAAATAAGCCGTCAGCTTTCGCCCGAGAAGGCGATACGCGAAAAAGAAAAAGATCCCGGAGGAAAGGAGAAAGGCAATGAGCCACATAAATGATCAAGACAGGCCGACCGCACAAGAAAAGCGCAGATGTTTTCGTACCGCTTGCCTCGCCGAATGCCAAGCGTTCCCGCCGGCGGGTGGTAATGCGCCGCTGCTTCTGCTCGACCGCCAAGACCTTGGCGGCTTGGCCGATCTCGGCCAACGGGTATTCGGGCGCTTGGTGGCTCGGGTAACGCATGGACTTAATGCCATTTTTCCATGTCTCACCGAGGTAGGCTTGGTGCGGGATAACACCGGGACATTTTGCCAAATGTCCCGGTCTCATTGAGGAGATTCTGAAGTGAGACGCTGGGGGTGGCGAAATGAAAGTAAAAAGACCTGCCTACCACCCTAGTCGAAATCCGCGGCGCGTGGCCCGATGCTGGTTCCCGCCCCGCTGGGAAATCACCATTCGACGCCGAATTCAGGCCCCGCATCCAGCATGCGCTGAACCATTCCGGGACTCGGCGGCGGCGGCGTTTCTTCACCCTCTCGAGCAGGATCCAATGTCTTCTCAAACCAACCTTCCATCCCCGCAGGAGTGAAGGTCGCGATCATCTTGGCGTGGTCTGATCCCGTGTTGCGATAGGTGTGGGGAACCCCACGCGGGGCATGGACGAAATCTCCAGCCCGGACATCGACCCTCTTGCCCCCCACCTCGATCTCCAACTCCCCTTCCACGAGATAAAAACATTCATCCTCGCGCAGGTGGGTGTGCATCGGAGGTCCACCGCCCGGCGGTACCAAGCACTCCACGATGAAACAAGAACCACCGCTAGTCTCTCCCGTAATCAGGAAGCGGTAGCGGTCACCACCGGGACCCCAGAACGATTTTCCTGAGCCGGATGGAACGTGAATGTCTGGCTGCGTGCTAATGAGGCGCATCATAGCCCTCAAGATCGGATCCCGCAAACCGGATTCTGCCCTCTGATCTCTGGCCGCTGGCAACTGGCGCCTGACTCCGGATCAAGGCACTTCGTACGCGAGCAACTTGTGCGCGGCGGCAAGCTGCTCCCAAAAGGCATCCGACTTCCCTCCCAGCGCGACTCCATAAAGGCGCGTGTTATCTTCCTCCCACACGAGGGCGACGCAGTCCGACGCCGCAGCGGTGTAGCCAATTTTGCCGCCGCGACAGTGGGGGTGCCGATGAAGAATGCCGAGCGGGTTGCGCAAAAGCTGCGACGTGCCGTCGGTCTTGCGCCAAAAGAGAAACTTGGTGGCGTTCGCCTGCCGGATCAGCGGATTGGCGTAGGCTGCCCTGAGTATTTGCACCATGTCAGTCGCAGTCGTGTGTTGGCCGCCAACACTGAATCCGGCGCTGTCTTTGAAGACCGAGTTCGTTGCGCCCACGCGACGCGCCATCGCCGTCATTTTTGCACCGAAAGCCGATTCGCTGCCGCTATTGTCGCGAGCCAAGGCCCGCGCCGCGTCGTTTGCGCTCACCACAAGCATGACCTGCAACAGTTCGCGGCGGGTGTAGCTGCCGCCGACCGACTTGGGCAACCTTGTGCGGGGGCAGTCGGCATCTCCCGCTGTCACCGTGACCAGCTTGTCCAAGTTTCCGGCCTCGGCAATGACCAGGGCGGTAACGAGCTTCTGCAAGCTGGCTGCTTGCCGAGGTTGGTTGGCGTTCTTTGCCGCGACCACGCGGCCGGAGGAGTTGTCTACAATGATCACCGACTCCGCTTCGACACGTTGAGCCGCAATGCGGGCAGGGAATGTCCCGTTGACCTTCGGATAAAACGGTCGCGCGTCTGCGCTGAAGGCAAAGAGAATCTGGACAGACAAGAATGTGAGGGCGAGACCGGGGCGAATCATGTCAGCATAAGAATGCCCGCGGGGATGCGGAGGGCAAGATAATCGCCACCCCCGCAAACGCGGATTCCGACCGAGGATGAGATCCAAGCCGAGATAGACGCGGCCCGGGAAAAGCGCCGCGAAGACTTATTTAGATTTCGTCGCCCGGCATCGGCGGCACGTCGGGCGCCGAGGCGAGAAATTTTTCGAAGTCTTGCCTGTTCGCCCAAGCTGCTCGCTCCTCCATTTTGGACACGTCATCAACGCGCATGCCGCCGAGCATTTGCTTAAACAATTCGCGCTCCTCGGGACTAAGGCGTGTGTAGCCATCGAGGATCTCGCGGATAGCAGGGCTCATGCGGTGAATCTCTCCGTTATCCATAAAGCCCCCATCGCACGTCCTCCAGCACCATCGACTCGGTCAACTCGTCTTCGGCCAGCATGGCAGCGATTTCGTCGGGGGAAGAAAGACGCGACGGCGGAAGCTCCCCGTCAGTGTCGCGCAACGAAACAAGCAACGAAACGACCAACCGCTGCTTCTCGCCGACAGACAGATTCCCGGACGCCTTGATGATTTCGTCGAGCGTGGTCACCGGAGTCTTATAAGGGACAAAATCGGTTGCTGCAAACACGGGCAGGACTCCGTCCGGTGCGCTCGAGCATTGCCCGGCGGGAGAGCCAGCATAAGATGATCGCATCGTGCGCCTGCCAAACGTCGAGAACGCTTTTGTCGAGGACGTTAAACTCTCCGGTTACCTTCTCGCTTTTGATCACCCGGAGGGCGCGGGTAAGGCGGAGTTTTTTCATCGTGCGGGATTCACCGTCACGAATCTTGCCGCCTTTGCGGATGCTCTCGTCCGCCACGCGTTAGCCAACGCTGTTTGCGATATTGTGCAGACTATCCATGGCACGAAATATGTGGTCGAAGGCCCGCTCTCTTGCCCCGCGGGCAAAGACACCGCCATCAGAAGCATTTGGATTGTTGACAAGGGGCGCGAACAGCCCCGGCTGGTCAGCGCTTATCCCTTGTGATATATTCCAGCCAGTGATCAGAGAACACGACAGAGTCATCCTTACGGAACCGTTGCCGGTGCATGGTTTGGAGCCCGGCGATATCGGCGCCGTGGTCCATGTCTACGCCGACGGCGAGGCTTACGAAGTTGAATTCGTCACCCTCGACGGACACACCGCGGCCGTTTGCACGGTCGAATCTTGCCAAGTGCGTCCAGCCTCGAGCCGCGAGATCCCACACGCCCGCGAACTCGTCGCGCGCTAATCAGCCTCTCCACCCGCAGGTCGCCGGCTACAAATCGCGCCACGCCTCATTTTCCTCGGCAGAGTCCCAATCCTGCGACCAAGACGTGGCGGCCAAGGGAAGCAGACTGGCATGGACGGCTTGGTCGGAAGTTCCACCCGAGGTGCTTGAAGTGCCGCGCTTGGGCAATCCCGCTTGCAGGATGGCGATGAGCCGTTGCTTCTGATCAACAGGCAAAACCTCGGCGGCCTGTTCGATTTCGGCCAATGTGCTCATGGGTGGACCATAACCCACACGGGCTGCTCCGGCAAATACGGATCGAAGCACCGGGTGCGCTGGCTGAGGACTAAATCAATTCGACGTTTTGCCAATTGTCGAAGTGTGGCCGGGGCGGGATTCGGGGGCAGAGGCGGGCGGAAACAGCTCGTTTTTTGGTTTCCACGCCCTCAGCGCTCAACCATAGACCCTCAACTTCCGTTTCAGGTTTATTCAAGGCGTGTTGCCAGAGGCGGATGGCGCGCCAGCCTTGGGGCCGTGGCGCCGGATGCTTTCGCCGTCATGCGGCGGAGTGTCAAATGTCAAGATGTGACCCCACTTGCTACCCATAAACACTGGCGGAAAGCTATGACGCGAAAACCACTTTCTCGTCTCCTTGCATCGTGGTAACTTTTCCGAAGCATCAAGAACGTCCTGCCGTCAAAGGCAGGGCTGCCAACCGAGGAGGAGAACCCACGGTGGCTTGGTGCGGGAGAGCGAGTCTCTTCCGTACCAATGCGCTGGTCGATCGGATCGACCGGAAAGCAAAATCTCCCTTGGTGCGTTTGAGGAAACGCACAAATGAGCAAAAACATCCCCGCCGCCCTCGCGGCATTACCGCAAGGCTGCGCACTCTCCCTGCGCACGCATCCCCGCAACCCCAACCACCACCTCTGGTGGAATAACGGCACCTGGTGGCTCCACGCCACCGTGCACCGTCCCGACTACACCAAGCAGCGCCTGCGCCTGCCGCTGGAAACGAAACATGTCGGCCTCGCACGGTCGCGGCGCGACGCCGTGCTCGGCGCATGGAGCCAAGAGCCGGGAGTCAGGAGCTGGGAGCGCGGAGTAAGGATCCAGAGAAAGTCAGCCCAGGCTTGCTCTCACTCGTCACCCTTCACTCGCAACTCGTCACTTCAAGCGGAGGCCGCATGAGCTATCTGAATATTCTCGCCGCCAACTCGTCGCGCGTCTCACCATGGTGTGCCGCCACATCGGACAATATTCCGGACAGAGTTCCCACGCGCAGCGGGCTGTGCTTCGGCACGGTGACATGGTGTTCGCCGTTCACCGAGGTAATCAGCCGCATGTGGCTGCCGGTTTGTCACGTCAGCTCATACCCACATGAGCGCAAGGCTTTGACCAAATCATCACCGTCCAGATCGCGGGGCAATCTCCTAACGGCGCAAACTTCAGGCCGCGAGGATTTCTTCCTTCACGATGTGCAAGCGCACAACCCGGGGAGCTTTCCCAGATTCAAAGTGGCATTGCACCGCATCGGCCACCTGCTTGCGGAGATCCTCCATCGAGTCCGCCTCGGTGAAGATGGCTTCTCCCAAAGCGCGCGCTGTGTAACCGCCTTGCGGGGCTTCCTCGACCATGAAGATCAACTCGCTCATGCCGGAACACTACCCGACACCGGCGTCCCCCGCAAACCGGATTCCACCCTCTGTTCTCTGTTCGCTGGCAACTGGCGCCTGACCCTCTCCATCTGCGCCCTCCTCCCGCTGCCATCTGCAAACTGCCAGCTGCCAACTTTGCCCTCGGCTCTGCCTCGCGCTGTCTACGTCCGCTGCGGCGGACTCCGGCTCTCCGGCTCTTCGTTTGCCCTCGGCTAACGCCCGGCGAAGGGATTGATAACGCGCAGTCCTTGGATTCCGCGGAAGTCCTGCTCGTTGCGCGTAACCAGTTCACTGTCCGTTTCCAGGGCGGTGGCGGCGATGATTGCATCGCCGAGCTTTATCTTCCTGACGCGGCGCAGGCCGGCAGCCCGTCGCAGAATCGTCTCGCTCACGGGCTGCATAATCAGTTGCGCAAACATGGCTTCGAATAACTCCTCATCATCGGAAGTGATCCCTTCGTAGCCAAGGATCTCGGTAATGCTGATGGCGGAAAGTGTCGTGTCCAGAGCCTCGAGCCATTCGTCGAGGAATGCGTGTTCCGGTTGGGCCGCGTAGATCAGGATATTGCTGTCCAGCAATCGGGCCTTGTCTTAATCACGTCCCGGCAAGCGCACATCTTCACGCGCCGCGCGCTGCCATGCCACGGGATCGCCGACGCCACGGAATGGATTACGGTCGCGGATTTTCTGCATGATGGCGCGCAGTTCGACAGGGCTCTTTGCCGCAGATGAAGCCGCTTCGAGCTTGGCCTCGACCCGCACGCGGATGCCACGCAAGTCCGGCGGCAACGGCAAGTGCAGCGTTCCATCGGGACAGGCGTCTAGGACAGCCGTAATTGAACTCATAGAAGCATCATACCGCACACGGGCTGCTCCGGCAAATACGGATCTAAGCACCGGGTGCGCTGGCTGAGGACTAAAGCAATTCGATGTTTTGCCAATTATCGAAGTGTGGCCGGGGTGGAATTTAAAGGTAAAGTTCTGACCCCCTCTAGGTGATGAGGGTTCGGCGGATGCGGTTGAGGCAGGTGTTGGGGGAATTTTTGAGGGAATGTTGCCAGATGCGCATGACCTTCCCGCCTTGGCGGCGGAGTTGGCGCAGAGATGCCTGCCGCCATTGATCAGATTCTTCCGGCAGCGCGCTCGCGGGTGAAAAACTTCGAAGGCAGCATGATTGGCATGCCATAGCACGCGGATCCGAGAAGACCGATGAAGTCGACACGGTCCAAAGTAAGCAGAACGTCAGCCCATGCCAGCGCGGTGACCAACACCGGCCGATCCTTCGCCACGGGGAACACCAAGGCACGATCCAGACTGACCACGTCGGCGACGATGGATAGTTGTGGCTCGAGTCTCTGCCAAGCCTCACTCACCTCGGTCCCGAACTTTGGGATGTTATGCTCCGCCTCTCCCACCACCCATGGGCTGGCCATCAAGTTCCAACCCGTCTTCGGGGCATAATCAAACAAGGCGCGCGAGGCGCCTGCGGAAGACTTGGCAGCGGCCAGCAACACGCTCGTGTCGCAGAAAATGTTCACGCGCCGGCTTTGAACTTCCGGAAGCCCTCTTCATCCTCCGTGGCCCATTGCTCAATGATGGCCTTCGGAATATCACGCGGCGGCGGCAATTCGGCGCCGCCCTTGCGCAGACCGGTCAGCAGAGAAAAGAGCAATCGCTGCTTCTGCTCGACCGGCAGGACCTCGGCAGCTTGTTCGATTTCGGCCAATGTGCTCATGGGTGGACCATAACCCACACGGGCTGCTCCGGCAAATACGGATCGAAGCACCGGGTGCGCTGGCTGAGGACTAAATCAATTCGACGTTTTGCCAATTGTCGAAGTGTGGGCCAGGGGGGCTTTGGCGTATGGACTTATTGTCATTCAACCATATGTCGGCTGCGGGGTGGAGGGTGGGAATGCAGACGGACAGGTCTGACCTCGCCTTAGGCCGGAGGTCTGGGCTTTATGACGCACAAAGGCCTTTTGTGGCTGGAAGATTTGGTCTGGCGTAAAGATCGATGGGTAGTTCAACCCGAGCACGTCCACGAAACCGGCATCAAGCGTTTGATCAGCGCCGCTCGTAAGGAAAGCGATCCGGATGGACCTGCGCACAAGCGCCTACTTAAACCGGTCCAACAAGCCTACCGAATACTTCTCACGCGAGCCATCAAAGGCCTCTTTATCTGGTGCGCAGATGATGAAACGCGGTCTCATCTAAAGGAGTGCTTTAACTCGGAGGACGGACGCGATGATTAAAGCTTACGTCGGCGTGACTGATCGACAATGGTTCGATCTCCTTCGGAGTCAGCCCAACCTTGACGAGGTCAACTTTTGGCAGCCGTCTGGTGCACGAAACTTTCAGGCTATCCGAGCCGGAGAGCTTTTTCTCTTCAAGCTGCATCGTCCTGATGACTTTATTGTTGGAGGCGGAATCTTCGCCCACTTCAGTCTGCTCCCTATCAGCCTAGGGTTAAGCAACAGTTTTTCTGTAAAAGTTAAATTGGGTGATGTGATTGGTTGAGAGTGGTGCTGGTTATTTGAGGAGTGTGGGGTTGAGGTAAGCTTTGGAGGTTTCCCAAGCCTCGGAGATTT
>Ga0247833_1007392_pt1 | contig 11667 bp, 5 predicted proteins | sample LaCruzMarch2015__7_FD_187117 | JGI IMG/M metagenome (GOLD analysis project Ga0247833, IMG submission 187117) | Freshwater microbial communities from meromictic Lake La Cruz, Castile-La Mancha, Spain - LaCruzMarch2015_8m | ecosystem: Environmental > Aquatic > Freshwater > Lake | place: Spain...
AGCTCCAGCTTCAGTAAACTCAATGCCTAAACCCAATTGATGGCTATAATCATTTTTATAAATTTTTACTTTTTTAAAATCTCTTGCTGTTAAAATTGGCACTGGCGCAATAGAGTGATATTCAATTGTGCCAATAAAGTTTCTTTTATAATCATTTTCTGAATCACTTATGTAATACCAGCCGGTAACTAAATTTGTATCAATTTGAGACGTGTTGAAAAAAACTTTTATTGGGAAGTTATCTTGATTAAAGATTCTCGGGTCGTAATTTAACGCAGCATTTGTTAAGCAAGTCCAGCAAATAAAGACCAAATTAATAATTGTCATGTTTCAAGGTATTGTAATGAATTTGAATGGAATTTTAAGGCCCAATTAAATTACTGCTGCCCCGCCCCCGATAGAGCCAAATACCGCCCGAGGAACGAGGGCAGTATAGGTGATAGCGGGAAAAGGCGGCCCTTAAAATTAACTTATTTTAAACTACCAATTCCTTTTCTTTATTTCTAAAAAACAATTCGTTGGCTACCATGTCTAGCACAATGGCGCTGCCAGAAATAATGCTGCCGGCCAATATTTGCTTGCTCAATTGGTTCAGCACTTTCTTTTGGAATACGCGTTTTACAGGACGTGCACCAAACTGCGGGTCGTAGCCCAATTGCGCCAACCAATCTATGGCTTCGTCGGTTACAGTGAGTTCTAAGCCTTGTTCATGCACCATTTTTTGCAATCCACGGAATTGAATTTTTACGATTTCTTCCACGTTTTCGCGTGTTAGCGGTTGGAATAAAATAATATCGTCTATTCGGTTCAAAAACTCAGGACGGATGGTCTTTTTCAACAACTCAAATACTTTTACTTTTGATTCTGCAATAACGTCTTCGCGGTTATTTTCTGTGAGGTTTTCAAAGCTTTCCTGTATCAAATGCGAACCAATATTGCTGGTCATAATGATGATGGAATTCTTGAAGTTCACCAAACGACCTTTGTTATCTGTTAAACGACCATCGTCTAAAACCTGCAACAGAATGTTGAACACATCGGGATGCGCTTTTTCAATCTCGTCTAACAGCACCACGCTGTATGGCTTGCGGCGAACTGCTTCTGTAAGCTGACCGCCTTCTTCATAGCCAACATATCCAGGAGGCGCTCCAACCAAACGACTCACAGAATGACGTTCTTGGTATTCGCTCATGTCGATGCGTGTAATGGCTTGCTCGTTGTTAAATAGAAACTCGGCCAAGGCTTTTGCCAATTCAGTTTTACCAACACCGGTGGTTCCTAAAAATATGAAGGAGCCAATCGGGCGTTTTTGGTCTTGTAAACCCGCTCTTGCCCTGCGAATGGCGTCAGACACAGCTTCAATGGCTTCTTCCTGACCAACTACACGCTTGTGCAATTCATCTTCAAGGTGCAGTAATTTTTCGCGCTCACTTTGTAACATGCGGCTCACGGGAATGCCTGTCCAACGACTAACAATTCCAGCAATGTCTTCGGCATCAACCTCTTCTTTAATCATTGCTTTGCCGCTTTGCGTTACCAATAATTTGCTTTTTAATTCTTCAATTTTTAGCTCAGCTTCTTTTATGCGACCATAGCGTATTTCGGCAACTTTCCCAAAATCTCCGCTGCGTTCAGCTTGCTCTGAATCGTACTTGTATTGTTCAACCAATGCTTTTGTAGCTTGAATCTGGTCTACCACATCTTTTTCGCTTTGCCACTTGGCACGCAAAGAGTTTCGGGCATCTTCAAGGTTGGCAATTTCTTCGTCCAACATTGAATTCTTCTTGGTATCGTTTTCACGTTTTATGGCTTCACGCTCAATTTCGAGTTGGCGAATTTTACGTTCCATTTCATCCAATTCCTCTGGCAAAGAATTGATTTCCATGCGCAATTTTGCAGCGGCTTCATCAATTAAATCTATGGCTTTATCGGGCAAAAAACGGTCGTTGATGTACCGCTGACTCATCTCCACAGCAGCAATTATTGCCTCATCTTTAATCATCACCTTGTGGTGATTTTCGTATTTATCTTTTAATCCACGGAGAATCGAAATAGCATCAGCAGCATCTGGTTCATCAATCAACACCTGCTGAAAACGTCGTTCTAAAGCTTTATCTTTTTCGAAATATTTTTGGTATTCGTTTAGGGTGGTTGCACCAATGGCGCGCAATTCTCCACGTGCCAAAGCAGGTTTAAGAATGTTTGCCGCATCCATTGCGCCTTCAGATGCACCAGCGCCCACCAGGGTATGAATTTCATCAATAAACAATACGATATCGCCTTCAGCACCAATTACTTCACTTACCACAGCTTTTAAGCGTTCCTCAAACTCGCCCTTGTATTTTGCACCAGCAATTAAGGCACCCATATCGAGGGAATAAATTTGTTTTTGTTTCAAATTTTCAGGCACATCACCATTTACGATTCTGTGCGCCAAACCTTCGGCAATGGCAGTTTTACCAACACCAGGTTCTCCAATTAACAATGGATTATTTTTAGTTCTGCGCGATAAAATTTGCAGCACGCGTCTAATTTCCTCGTCTCGACCAATTACAGGATCGAGCTTGCCTTTTTTCGCCAATTCGTTGAGGTTTCGCGCATATTTGTTTAGTGCGTTAAAAGTATCTTCACCGCTCGAGGAGGTCACTTTTTGGCCTTTGCGCATGCCTTCAATTCCAGTTTTAAGGCCATCTTGTGTTATACCTGCATCTTTCAATAAGCGAGAAATGGTATCGTTTCCGGCCACAATTCCCAGTAAAATATGTTCAATGGTTACGAATTCATCGCCCATTTTAGTTTTCTCTTTGTCGGCAACGTTCAAAGCTTTTTGCGCATCGTTGCTTAAATATGGAGTACCGCCAGTAACTTTTGGGTAAGTGCTTACTATTTTTTCTAGTGCCGCAACTGTTCCAGGCATATTTACGCCCATTTTACTGAACAAAAACGGTAATACTTGTGCGTCTACGGTTAATAATCCTTTTAATAAATGACCAGTTTCTATGGCTTGCTGGTCGTTATCGGCTGCAAACTGCTGTGCTTTTTGCACTGCCTCCTGCGCTTTATTGGTATACTGATTAAAGTTCATATCTATAAATTAATTTGATAAGTGGCAGTCAACAATTGCCCCAAAAACAAGATTCGGAAATTGTGTCAGTAGGTTTTGTGTTTTATTGTAAAACTGTCAGCTAGTCAAGTATTTAGCATGATTTTTTGGCGGGCCAATTCACGCTTTCAGAAGTACTCCGCGCCACGCGCAATGCAGCCCTTGGCGGGGTACTTTCTTCAATCGTGGCCCGTAGCGATTAAATTAGGAATATTTCGGTTTAATGCTTCTTATGTACTTCCCAAAACGTCATTCCAACTTATTACTGATATTCGAAATATGTATAAAGTTATATTTTTAATTAGTTTCAAAAGCTCTAGTTTCGCCAAACTTTAATTGTAAATAAGATGAGTGCACCTGTAAAAGAACGAAAAGTGCATATTTTTCTTCAGCCCATTAAAGTTTAAACTTAAACCTAACTATGAAAAAAGCAATTTCTCTTATTTTAACCTTTATCACATTTCAATCATTATTTGCTCAACGCTTCAATTGGGCTGCTACTGGCGGAGCAGCCGGTATTGCTAACTCCTTTTACGGTGCGGTTGATATTGCACGCGACCCGCAAGGAAACATTTACACCATGGATTACAGTAATCATGCGCAGCAATGCCAAGGTGATACACTTCAGCCAATTCAAGGTGGCGTCAGCACCTATATTTACAAGTTCAATGCGCAAGGTGAATTGTTATTCATGAATAGAGTAGGTCCAGTAAACGGTGCTTTTAACGCTTTTAACATCGAAACTGATGATGCTGGAAGTCTCTATTTGCTTGGCCAACCTAGCGGTGTTGGGTCTATTGTTGTGAATGAAGACACAGTGCCAACAGTTGCCTCTACTAACCAATTGATAAAAATGGATAGTCTTGGTAATTTTATTTGGATAAAGAACACTGGTGTTGCTACCAGTGGCGATGGTTGTATGTTGCAATATAGTAATGGATACCTTTACTATCAATCAGGTAATTTATCGGTGAGTAAAATAGATACAGCAGGTGTTGTAGGAGCAAGCCTCACAGCAAGTTACTACAGTTCTCCAACTGCAATAAATCGTTTATTGTTTAAAGGCTCATCTGTATTTCCGAATGGCGATTTATTGTTTGCAGCTTACTCGCCTGGCACCGTTGCGTATGGCACCGACACATTATTCCATATTGGAAATCCATTTTTAACAGCACCGTTTTTATTTCTTCGTTGCGATACCAACATGAACTTAATTTGGGCAAAATATGCCAGCAATGGTCGAGATCCTGATAATAGATTTATTCCGGTAGCCATAGATAGCAGCGATAATGTGTATGCTGCTGTGCAAGTTAATTTGGAAATGATAATAGGAAATGATACAATCCAAAGCACTGACTTTACTGGTCAGGGAACTATTATAAAGTTTGATGGTAATGGAACCGGAATTTGGGCAAAAGCCTTACAAAGTACTGGATTGGCTTATGCATGGTGCATGCAAAATGCGCCCGATAACAGCGGTCTAGTGATAGGTGGCGGATATACAGGTACAACACAAATGGGCTCCTTTACTTTAACTGCAGCCAGCCAAAGCCTGCCTTTTGTGGCCAAGTTTGATACAGATGGAAATTACATCAATGCGTTTAACTACATTCAAACCTTAGGGCAAACAGATGCACTTAGTATGTCGGGCGATGGTAATGGAAATTATTTTGTAGGTGGGAAATTGCCTAGCAGCACAGTACCTATTTTCAGTTGCACACCAGCACCTGCAAATCGTGGTTTTTATTTAGCTAGTTTTACCGAACAACCCGACATTGCGCCTACACCCACAATTATTGCAAACGGAAATCTGCTTACTGCTAGCCCTGAATTTTCAGGTGATATTCAATGGTATTTAAATGGCAATATTTTAAATAACGAAAATGGACAAACGCTCTTAGCTGCAGAAACAGGGAATTACAGTGTGACTTATTCCTATACATCAGGATGCATAAGTGCTGATACTTCTACTGTTTTAAATGTAGTCGTTAATAATATTTACGCTAATCATGGCAATTCAACTATTAGCATTTATCCAAATCCATCCACAGGATTGTTTCAAATAACAGGAATTGAAGACAATAATAGTTCTTTTGATGTTTCAGTTTGCAATGTATTAGGAGCAACTATTTACAGCTTCCCAAACATTAGCAAGAATCAAGCGATAAACATTGCTGATGCGGCTCCTGGTATTTATTTAGTGCAGGTGAAATCAAATAACACTATTTCTACATTCAAGGTTTTGAAACAGTAAAACAGCGATAACAAATTCCATTTTTTATTTTCACTTCTTACCAGTTAAAAAAGAACATCTTCTAAGTTGACTTACAGTATTTTCAAGTCAGCCGTTTGCTTAACGACTTTTTGCGCACAGCCGCCGTTTTTCAGAGGCGGGTGTGCGCTCTTATGGCCAGTACTTATTATTTACGATTCCGAAAGTATATTATATAAGTCGACATTCAAATAAACAACTTCTTTTCCTATTTTGGTTGAAGTCATTATTCCAAGTAGTTCCATCTCGCGCAAATATTTTTTTGCAGTGTTTAAACTTTTAATATCCTGGCCTAATATACTTTTCGGACTAATATATGGTTGCTCATATATCTTTTCAACTGTTTCTTTTCTCAGTTTTGGGATTTCTTTACTTATTAATGCAAGTGTATTTTCAAATAGCCTATCGATTTCAATTATCTTATTTATTGTATATAACGAAGTTTCTTCAACAGCTTTTAACATGTAAATTATCCATTTTTCCCAACTTTGACGAGTCGTTACAGAATTTAATAATTCGTAGTAATCTTCTTTGTGTTTAATTATATAAGCACTTAAATAAAGAATTGGTATATCAAGAAGACCTTTTTGAATCAGTAGTAGTATGCTCATAATTCTTCCTGATCTTCCGTTTCCATCTCTGAAAGGATGAATTGCTTCATATTGATAGTGAGATACGGCTAACTTAATCAAAGGATCATAATCGAATTCGTTATCATTATTTATATAATTGAATAAATTGTCAAGTTTTTGGTTAATAACATTTATGCCTCTTGGCGGTGTGTAGATTACTGAATTATTTATTAAGCTACTTCCAATTTTTTTAATTACGGTTTCAGTTTGTGGTGGTCTTATTTCGTCTTTTGCTTGTTTTATTTCTTGGTAAATCTTAATCACAGACTCAACACTGAAATTACCTTTTTTTTTAATTTCATTAAATCCAGCCCATAATGCATTTCTATAGAATAAAACCTCTTTTGCATTTCCTTTTATCTCAGAACTTTCCAAATGTAGAGCTTTATAAAGTTCATCATCTGTAGTAAATATATTTTCTATTTCAGAACTTGTTTTGGCTTCTCTTAGCGCAATTGTATTTACAAGCATAGATTGATTTGGTAATTTCCTTGCCAGTCCCTTTAACTCGGCTAATGCTTTATTAGCTTTATTGAGTGCTAGTAATACATTAATTGTTAAGACCTTGCTATCAATTGGAGGTAATTCGGGCAATTGATTATATGGTATATTTCGGTCATACTTTATCGAACTTGACATTAAATTCTATTTTTGTCAAATATAGCGAATAATTGACAGTTGATTAATTCGGTTTGAAATTTTGACAGATTATTAACACTAATGTCAAAATCAATTAGAATATGACAGAAGTATTTCCCATATCAATTAGATAATGCAATTGTGGAAACTCGTATTTGCCAGATTACTTAATTCAATTGTGGCCGTTTCGTTTTAATAAGATAAACTTAAGTGTATTTACATTTAATCGGAAAAAATAGAACTAATGTTATAGATGCCATGCTGCTGATTCATTTAATATTGCCAATGATTTCTAAGATACGATTAGTAAATTGTATCGATTAAATTTTGTAATTAATATTTAAAATTCACCCATTATATTTTTAAAAAATAAATTTCGAATATGAAAAAAGCTATTTTGTTACTCTTTGTTTTCACTATTCAAACAGTAATTGCGCAAATCACTGTAGATTGGCAAAGAACCAATGGCACAACTCGAGCTGATGCAGCAGATTTTCCAACTTGCTCGGTTTCCGATAATGCAGGCAATACCTATATCAGTGGAAGGACTTCAATAAATTCAGATTTGTTCTTAATGAAAGTATCCAGCAGCGGTCAACTTCTTTGGCAAAAAAGTTTTGATGTTGCGCAAACCTTCAGCGATAATTATTACTCAAGAATAACACTAGACAATCAACAAAATGTTATTCTAGCTTCTCCTGATTGGTATAACGCTGGCCTTTTTATTACAAAAGTTTCATCAACAGGAAGCATCATTTGGTCGGATACTTTGAACCCAGACACTTATTACACAGTTAGGAAAGTAATTACCGACAGTAACAATAATATATTCATCGGTGGTGAAGCTAATGGAGATATTGTTTTTATTAAATACGATCAGAATGGCGCCCTACAGTTTAATCTGAATATTGATGGAGGACTTTTCATTACCGATAATTTATGCAACATTTCACTAGACTCCAACAATGATATCATTCTCAGTTCAGACAGAGGCACTAGCGGTAGTGTTTATAAATATGGGAATAACGGAAATCAAATTTGGAATACTGTTATTACACACACTACTTCATCTCAAATATATCTAAATGACCATACCATTCTAAATAATGAAATAGTTGTTTGTGGTACATTTTATAACACGGTTGATTCTTACAGAGGTTTTTTAACAAAGTTGAGTGCTACGGGTGTTCAGAGCAGTTTTGCGGTAGATCCACAAATTTCATCTGGTTACAGCATAGTATCTGTGCTGGGCAATGAACTGGTTGTAGGTGTATACGATGCACAAGGATTTAACACAGTAAGTTCAAGTGTTAAACGTTTCACCGCAGCGCTTTCAGAAGTCTGGAATGAAGAATTGCCTTTCGGAGGAAAGATTTTTCAATTGGCAACAAATCAAAATGCTGATGTCTTTATTTTTGGCGAAGATGGCAATTTTCCTAACGTTTATAATACTGTTTACAAATACACTGGAGAAGGAAATTTGGCATGGAGCTTCGAAAACGACAGCAGTACCTATTTAGGTCGCAGCGAATTCATGAGTTTTAGTTCAAATGGAAATGTTCGTTTAACAGCACCTTACTATCACAGCAATGAACCCTACAATGAGAGCACAGACATTAAGTTGTTTGACTTGAACAGCAGCTCTGGACAATTAAATTGGACGTACCAATACGATGGAGCAGTATTGAGCGAAGACGAAGCAAATTTAATGACCAAAGACAGTCAAGGCAATATGATAATAGTTGGAACATTCGAAGCTGGATTTTCAAATAATGCAGTTGGAGTTGCAAAATATAACAGCACAGGTGATTTACTTTGGATAAGGAAGCTCGATTTTAGTAATAAAGACGACGAGCCACTTAGTATAACCTGCGATGCTCAAGACAATCTTATCGTAGCTGGATATTCAACAAATACAAATCGCGATTTCTTGCTTTTTAAATTAAATCCATCAGGTGATGTGGTTTGGCAAAAAGTATTCAATGGTTCGGGGAATAATACCGACCAGTTTAATTCTGTTGTAACAGATGCTGCATCAAATATTTATGTGGCAGGAAGAACTGCAAGAGATTTTGGAGTTGATGGTATTTTTTACGTGCACCAAGTTTATAAATACTCTCCCAGTGGAGTTGAACTTTGGGAGAACTGGGATTATTCAACCCCAACAGGAACTGAAAAAATCATACTCAGTCCATCGCAATTAATGGTGTACGTTGCTTGCGAATACTATGGCAGTTCTACTAATCCGAGCGATTTGGCTGTCTTTAAACTGCGGGCCGATAATGGCTCATATGTGAGATGGGCGAGTTACAGCGGCACGAGTAATAATAGTAACGATAAGATTAAAGGCATAGCTGTGGATAGTTTAGAGAATATCTATCTCAATGGGAGTGTCAATAGTTCTGGGTTTAAGGTTGCTGTCATTAAATACGATAGCACATTAACTGAAGTATGGGATAATATTGTGTTTTCTGGTTCGGGTACTGGAAATAAATTTTACCAAGACCAAAACCAGGACCTATTGGTTACTGTTGGAACGATAGCTTCAGATAGTGTTTCTATGATTAAGTATAATAAAAATGGCTCTATTATCTGGACTAAAAAATTACTGGGAAGCAATAACACCTTAGTTACAAACCCATATGTAAGGCAATTGAACGATGTAATGTATGCTGTTGTATCAGGTTATAACCAATTTGGTTTGTTTGTGCATAATGTATTTATTATGGATACGTCTGGAAATGTTTTAACTCAATTCATCACAAACAATACTGAAGCACGTTACCTTAGAGACATACAAACTAATGGTAATGAAATTTATACTTGTGGCTCTTTTAACGAACGAACGAACATATACACCCTTACAACAAATTATTTTATCGATAAATATACCATCAATGTTGATAATATACAAAATCAAGCACCCACCATATCTGCTATTCAAAATTCTAGTATTTGTAACAACCTTGTTACGTTTACCATACCATTTACTGTATCTGATGAAAACATTGGTTTACTTAATTTGATAGCAAGCTCTTCAAATGAAAATGTAATTCCTAATAATGCATTAACAATTTCAGGAACTGGTAATCAACAAACGTTGACAATTTCAATTCTCAGTTCCAATACTGGACAAACAACTATTAGCATAGCAGTCATTGATGAATTAGGATTAAATGTGAGTACTTCATTTTCAATTTTGCTTGAATTATGTTTAGGGAATGAAAATTTGAATTCCGATTTAATCGCAGTATATCCTAATCCAGCAAATGAACAACTCACAGTAAACCTTGGAAATCCAATGCCGAATTCGAGCATGCAAATAATTAATATTTTAGGGCAAATGCAAAAAGAGCAATTAATAATGAATAGCAATGAGATTATTGATGTTCACGATTTAGTTTCTGGAACGTATAATTTACTTATAAGAACCGATGGAAATATTGTTTCAAGGAAACTCATCCAAGTAATTCATTAATGAGTTTTTAAATAGTTTTATCCTAGTCTCATAGAGAGCTAATGGTTGCTTAGCTCTCTTACTTTTTACTATAGTTATCGGTACAGATTTATTTTTAAAAAGAGTAAATCCTAATTCTAGCATTTTATGTTCCGCAGAGTTAATCTAAGTGTTCACGGAAGTAATATTGTTTACACTGAGCTTGTCGAAGTGTTTGCGGTTCCTATTTTTGCACAGAGATTCACTATGGTCACTGAGCTTGTCGAAGTGAGGTTGTGGCACTGAGCGCACGGAGTTTTTGTTCACACTGAGCTTGTCGAAGTGTTTACTGCTGCTTATTTCTCAAGGATTTGTTCACAGAGATTGTCAAAGTGAGCTTATTCGCGTATTTTAAGATATTAATGAAAATTAGTTAAAAATGTGGTTTTTGAAGAGCCTATTAATGATTAGGTAACTGGCAATAAAATTCTGAAGGTAGTTCCTTTTCCTAATTCAGATCTGCGTACGAAAATTTTCCCTTTGTGGTAATTTTCAATTATTCTTTTGGTAAGCGAAAGACCCAATCCCCAGCCTCTTTTTTTGGAGGTGTAACCAGGTTCGAATACCGTTTTTAACATAGATTTTGGAATCCCTTTTCCAGTATCAATCACATCAATCTGGATCCATTTTCCTTTAAGCAAATAAGTAACTTCTAGAGAGCCCGGACCTTCCATTGCATCTATTGCATTTCTGAATAAATTCTCAATTACCCAATCGAATAAAGGCACATTTAAATTTACAATAATTGTTTCTTTATTTTCTGTCAGATTTTGAAGTGTGATATTTATTTTCTTGGAAGCCCTTAAGCGCATGTATGCTATGCTTTCTGTTAATACTTCTTCTAAACTATGTAAGGACAATTCTGGAATAGAGCCGATTTTAGAAAACCTTTCGGTAATCACTTCCAAGCGTTTTATATCTTTTCCAATTTCAGACAAGGTATCTTCATCGATCCCTTTCAATCTCAAGATTTCCATCCAAGCCATGAGGCTGGATAGAGGCGTTCCTAATTGGTGTGCAGTTTCTTTTGACATTCCAACCCAAACCTGATTTTGTTCCGCCCTTCGACTAAAATTAAAAAGGAAATAGGCCACTAACATAAAAAGGGCAATTACCACAAATTGAATTACAGGATAAAATTTTAATTGGGTTAATAATGCTGAATTTTGATAATAAATTAAGCAGGGGCCATATTCCGGTAAATCAATTCTAAAAGGAGTATTGTCGCCCGACATATTCTTCGTTAACTTCAGCATAGCTGTTGTGTCTGTAGAAATGGCATTACTCAAATTTCCCGATGCAATTATTTTGGTTGAAGAACTATCTGCTACAATTACAGGTACGCTTGCAGAATTTACAACAACTTCAGAAATAAACGATTTTATGATATTATCTAAAACTTCACGTAATTCAATAAATACTTTTGAATCTTGATAGTAGATGTAGTAATTATTTGAAAATCCATCATCAATTATGATGGGTTTATACCTAGTAAATTCGTTTTTAACCTTACCGCTAAATGTTG
>Ga0247833_1007397_pt1 | contig 11664 bp, 10 predicted proteins | sample LaCruzMarch2015__7_FD_187117 | JGI IMG/M metagenome (GOLD analysis project Ga0247833, IMG submission 187117) | Freshwater microbial communities from meromictic Lake La Cruz, Castile-La Mancha, Spain - LaCruzMarch2015_8m | ecosystem: Environmental > Aquatic > Freshwater > Lake | place: Spain...
GATCGGTGTTGGCGATCAATTGGAAAAAAACGAATGATAATAGAGTCGACGACGAGGCGGACGGGGCGTGGCATATATGCCCAAACTGTGACCAGCAATACCAGAATCAACACAGGATTGATTTAGCACGTGCATTCGTTGCATTTGCAGAGAGTGCGTGTAGTCACAAGTACGGAATGATGGTGGCACTAAGAGTAAATACCGATGCTATTGTAGATGTTCTGATGGAAAGGACGCATTGTCAACAAATTCCTTTATCGCGTTCTGGGGGAGATGATGATGCACTATCTGCTGTCAATGTAGCTCTTCGGGATGAGGCGGTTATTCTTCTCAAGAGATACCTAGCCATAGTCAGCGAGGAAGTGAAGAGGAATAAATCGCTATTTGCCAAATGTATGTACATGCCTCCCACGAGTAAGGAATATAAGATGTATGGGGTGGCTATGGCAAGTGACGCATATGCCAACGAGAGACTCGGGTTGATGTACACCATGGATCAAACCAGGGAGAACTGTGAGACCGCAGTCAATTATATGAAGAGGGCCCAAGTTATCCTCAAAATGTTGCACGGCGGTCAAGATATAACAGTGTGACAGCTAATTTGGAAAATACCAGAAATAAATTGGCGAAGATGGAGGGGAATACTACTCTTAATCCTACAGGTGGTCTCTTGAAGGCAAATAGAAGAGTCTATGAGAATAATATCCAACACTATGGAGAGAATCGTGATCTTACGATTTTTTCGGGGATTGAATTGGCACAATCTCTCAAGAATGAAACACACAGCATCGAAGCTCAACGCCTCGCGACAAAGTTGAGTACAAGCTGCCGCCAAGTACTTGGTCCGAGTCATGTATACACAAAGAGGATTGACGAAATTCTGAGAGCATGTAAGGAACGCCTCGTTGTTGTTTTTCCTGACCTGACAAAGCCTGACTCGAAACGATTTAACGCTCTGCGATATGACGATGATGGAGATGTTTACGTTGTGATGGGTCCCATCGAGGAGCCGAGGAATATTATTACCGAACGGGAATTCAGATTTCCTCGTGAGAATGTTCTTTTCAAGTAGGTTTGCCTGTCAGTTGCCATGGGTTGAAGAATTCATCTCATCTCAATGGCGAAATTGGAGATGTCAATCATTTTTACAATGCCAAAACCAAGCATCCTATTGAGGCAAGTCTCGTTGTGCTGACTTTTCTCCTCGAACGTCAATGGTTTCGAGTCATAGTACACTTTGCGAATGAAAGCTTGCCACCAGCGGCAGTCAAGCTCGAGAATTTGCGGATTGTGTTCGAATTACCACAAGATGCTCCCACTCCTACAAGGAGGTTCCATTGAAGGAGGGGAAAATGAGACAAAATCTCGATTGCCGACAAATGATTTACGAACATACTCGAAGTCCTTTGACAAGTGCGAACCTACTTTTACATTATCTGCATTCACAAGTTTGACATTCCTACAATCCATCAGAGCTACATTTCATGAGGAACTTGTTGCACGAGAGATGTTGTTTGTGATATGTTGTTGTCATGATATTGTTCGAGATACCACGATCGAAAGTAATGCATCTTTACACTCTGATCCACCCTGACCTCGGGTGATAAAGTTTCCAGTAAAACCGCTAACTTGAAGCTTTTCTCCAAATAGTATACCAAATTCATCTTTCGTAATTGTCCTCCCAAGGAGGAATGTCCCCTGAGGTGCCCAAAAGTCTTCCCTGGATGCTGTATCATCAAATGCCTGTGAGAGAAGGAGGACATCATTCTCTTCTCCGTTAACACTGGGAAACACGCTCTCATAGACTTCATCACATGATGTGCCCGCTGCCGATCGGATTGGATCTGCTTGATTAACATTAGTCACTGCCGTAATGATAGCCCAGATGCGACGGTTAGTATATCCAAGCTCTATATTCCATGAATTGGGATCGTCAACAGTGACTGTTCGATGAAATAGGGTTGTGCCAAGATCAGCACCATCACCTTTATTCCCATAAACACCTTGTTGGAAGAAAAGACAATTGTTACCATATTCCTCGACACAATCTCTTGCCAAAAAGCATGTAGGTTGTTCATTGCTCTTTTTAAAGCAACTCGCACCTCGTGTCCACCCCGCGAGGTTGATGGGCATAAATGCATCTGTCCTGCTAATAAAAAGAAATAATGTATCACCAACTTGTGTATGTTTAGGGATTTCAATTGTTATTGTTCCAGACTTTGACGAGGATGCATATGTGCCATGATTCCAAGCCTGTGGATCGTCATAGTTAAATGTCGGCATCGAACTGCTGGTTGGGCTGTTTGTGGGATTATATATCATCGGCGAATATGTTGGGAAATAAGTAGGCTCTGAAGGAGTATCATCTCCTCGAGCTTTGAAGTTGAGAGAAACTCCAATGGCCATGGCGATTATGAAGCAAATCAGCGCTGAAACAAATATCACTACAAGGCACTTCCGTTTCCACGGTAATCCAACTAGTACCACGTTATTACTATCGGACGCCACAGCACTATCAGTATCGGATCGAGTTTCTGAGAGATCGTCGGCGTATGCCCCCGTGCTGATCGGAGTCATATCGTAGGCGCTGTACGTTGAAACCACGACTGCATGATCGACGACGGCAGACTCACGCGCCTCCTCCTCGGTTCCTGGTTTCAACTCTGTATCATTGGTAATATCCACAGTATCAGTTGACGACTGAGCCGAGCCCCGCTCAATATCTGACAGTCGACTAACTGCCGAAGAGGAGGACGAGGCTGGTATGCCATCCTCCATGGCTGTCGATTGGTGAGTTATGAAATTAATATAACATGTGTGTGTGTGTGTGTGTTGTCACCTGTTGTCACGACCTCGTTGGACGAGGGAGTCATCGGAGCCGACTTTCGCTTTCGGTTTCGGGTTCGCACGCGTTTGTCCCGAAACATTCATGTGGGTTCTGATGAGCGCTACGCTGGCTGCGGTGTTCCTGTGGGCTGTGGGTAGATAAATGAAAGCTAATGCATGCCCGAGATTCCCATCAGCGTTCATTATCATCGGTCCAATCCTCACCTCTTCGCCGTCGCCGTATTTTTGCCTCACTTTCTCTGATATGCCTCTTCGATCGACAATACATCGGTATGAAAGTCCATTCTTCACAAGCAACGATGGAAATCACCACTCACCATCATCTGCGCTCATTATACTAAACACTCCCATCATCAACCTATCCCAAGATAGAGACGGGCACACCACCAACGAAGGAAACGATGATGGCGATTTGTCCGGTGTACTTGGCGTGCTATGGAAGGCATCGTCGTATCGCGTATGCGCCGATGGAGGTGCGAACCGACTATATGATGCAACTGTTGCAATGATGACTCGAAAGAAGGAGGACGGAGTGGGGATAAACGATGCTGTGTCGAATAATTGCAATCCTGACTTTTTACCCGACTTAATAACTGGAGATCTTGACTCCCTGCGCTCCGACGTGCGTATGTACTACGAAACGAAAGGGGTGCCAGTAATACGCGTGCAGGATCAGAATTATCATGATTTGGATGTGCGTATGTATTCGTTGATGATTCAATTTTTGCTTTTGTTGCTTGTCGTTTGAGCGTCTCATTGAACAAATCCATTCATATGTATGTATGCAAACAAAACAAATAGAAATCATTGATGGCAGTAGAAAAATGGTTCCAAAGTGCACCAACAATAGATGCAAATTCACCGGAGGATGATGAAGTTGTTGGTAAGATGCAAAACGAATTAATGAAGAAATCCACGACATTCATATATGGAGGATTCGGAGGTCGATTTGATCAAGAAATGGCAGTAGTGAACTCACTTTGTGTGTGGGGAAAGAAGGAGACATTCCAACGAACGAATCTAATACTTTATGACGAGCAAACTTGTGCCTTTATACTACCAGAAATGCCAATAAAGTCTGAGATACGCATAAAATTCCCATGGATTGACTCCGAGGATAAGAATATAATACGTCGCAGGTGTCACGGTATTGGAGAAGGTCCGACGTGCGGTCTCATCCCTATCATGGGTCGTTGCGAAATAGTGAAGACGACTGGTCTGCAATGGAATCTTAATGGCGATGTACCCTTGGAGTTTGGGGGACTCGTGAGTTCATCAAACCGAATTGTCAACGACCTGGTTACTATAGAGACATCATCACCCATGTTGTTTACAACGGAGATCATAGTGAGACATGATTGCTAGAATATTTTTACCTCATTGATATGAATACTATAAAGCTAAGTCCAAACATTAATAATAGATCCACCCTAAGGAATGCCCACTCATCCGAATCTATACATCATACTTTGATAAATCATCACCGTTCCACTCCGACTCCGACATTGCCCCGTAATGTCGTAACTGGATTTCAATGACTCTTCCCACCAATTCTTTTGCCTGTGGCCGTCGCTGTTCCATGAAGTGCTTTGCCATGTAATGACTGACTTGCCACCCAATGATTACTAAAATCCACCACACGTAACGAGGAAAGAGACTTGTCGGTAGAGGTGCAGGAGAATTTTCCGTGTTTGTCATGTTGCTTATGTAGTCATGCGCTCCGAGTTTCTAAAGCAGGCATGTAATGTGCGATGTCAGAAAGTCTCGATTATCGTGAACGAGAGATGATTCATGTTTCAATTAATTGCACTCACCGTTATTGTAATAGCTGAGAAATGATCGTTTGAAAGGTGGTGAGGCGAGTTGACGGCGGATCTACCACCGAATGATAAGGCTAGTATAATAAATGTCCACAGAAGAGAGAAGACGATGACGGCTCTCGCCGCGCTTGTTGGCTGCATCATGGAGGTCGTCGTGCTATCTTTGGGGGACTCGTTTCCACGAACACTATATTTATGTAGAATATTTATGTAGAAACACATCATCCTCACAATAAAAGGACGAGAGTTCCAATCGACAAAATCGCCGGACAACGATGATGGTGGCGCCGACCGCACGCGATGCATGCATCTCAATAATGAAGCATTATTCTGATCCAATCCATCATACCATCGCATCATCGTCTTCGTCGTCGTCAACCAATAATCTTTCGGAAGAAGAAAGCATTGCGAATGTTCATTTATCTTCAACGTCGCCTCCATACTTTGATTCCGTCCTTGGTCGCCCGATGCCTGAGCTCCCACCAGTGAGCGCATTTTGGTACCGTCGTTTACTCGATGCAAGTACTGGCACTGCTACATGCGGATCATCAATGTCGTCGAACGAGTCAACACCGAATGATGCAACGATGATGACGTCGAGGGGCGCAGCCTTCGAGTTATTGATATGCTACGAGTCAGTGCTCCATCCGTGCGTCAGAAGGAGGAGGACAAATGAGCACATCGACAAGGATCACATCGAATCAGAAACACCATTGAATGCAGTGGTCGAAGTAGTGAGAAATTATGAGTTACTCGTGGCTCATTTAATGAGAGTTGAGTCTGTTGGTGAACAAGCGTTAGTTGATGGAGGCAATATCGTGAATGACGTATCAATCAGCAGTCCAATCGACATTAGAGATTCGACAAAAAATCCGGTTATCAAATCCAGCGATGCTAGCGCTGAAACCAACAATATGCACAACCCCGAGCAAGACGTGAAAAGAATTGTTGCCACAATTGCTGACGACATTTTACAATGGTCCGTCAAGCTTCCAAAGAATGACAACCTGGCACTGTTTAAGGTTAGGAATGTCATATTACCATGTTTACTCCGGCTTATTAATCACTTTGTCGTCTTGATTCCTTCATACAAGCACCGCGTTAGTGGAGCAGAATTCAACATAATGTTTCGACACTGCCTCGCCATTGCAACGGTTTCAGCAGTACCATTCGTCGGCGATGGAAGATTGAAGAGTGGCGTATTTGGCTGCGGATGTCTTCTTGACTGGATATCGGGACGTAACAACGACAATACTATTAGATCCCCAGAGCATAACGAATTTTCTATAGCATACACTCTCAACAAATGTTCGCTGCCTCCCGAACTGCCTGCATCACTAGCGACGAGCGATTTTATGACAAGATCGGTGGTCGACTGGTCGGCGGCGTCAGCGCACTTTGGTGCACCTTGGGTGAGTGCTTTTGATAATATGCGAGAAACAATTTTTTTCTGACAATGTAACTCAATGAATTTACATCTCCTCATTCGCCCAAGAGCGACGGTGTAGCAGGAACGGGATCCAGAGTGGCAATTCAGTTGCTTCATTCAATATACCATTATTCGCGTACCATTGCATCATCTCCACTGGTTGTTGAAAATTGCGTCAATTCAAGTTTGGATAATAGCTCATCGGATAATATTCGCTTGCTACTTCGCAATATAAGTGACAGCATTGGTGTTGAAATTCTTGTATCAACCGTACGTGCAAACTTTTATGGTTTACCATTGTTTGCAGGTTGCGTGAATACCAATGTGATGACAATCCAACCTCAATCTCGTGGTCTATTCATGCCCATGGTACCACGCCAAAACAAATCGAACGAGTTTAGTAATAAACCAGCGGCTGTTACAATCAAGACGGAAGAGAAGCCTCACATTCAAAGTCCAATGAGGATTTCAGCAGCAGCAATTCTTCTCTCTGCAGTCAATTTTCACATGCAGGACGAAGCTTTTTCTGACGCTATTATAATCGCATTGTGCCTTCTCGATGATGTCCAATCTATACACCAAGCTTTCGGAGCTATCATATCCATGTCAGTATTTGAAGCGGCATCCACCTCCGTAGGCAAAATTCCTTTGTTTGTTGAGAAATTCAGTACTATTTTGACCATTTCATTCAAGGATGCAATCCAAATGCTTGTCCGTACAGAGCCACCAATTCTAACTTGTGTATGTCTGGCCCAGTCAAAATGGATTCGTCTCCTGGGATTATTGTCAATGCACAATCATGATGGAGCTTCATTGTCCACTTCAGCAATTCAACAGATGGCAAGCAAATCTGCAGCCATTTTACTCAATGCCATGGGGAAGCAAGTTCATTCTGGTGGCCGCGACGGTAACGACGAACGCATTGCAGGGGCTTTTGTCGCAGGAATTAATCCACTCCTAGCTTATCTAGCAGAATCTCCTTATTCCTTGTCTATCGAGATAGCACGAGCAGGCCTTGCGACGATCCTACCTTTGATCGGATGGAGTGGTACTAGATTAGAGGTCCGAGCAGCTCAGAATTGTGCACTCGTTGGTCTGGTTTCATTGATGAAGGGGTCGTACCCTATCATGTCCCATCATGGAAAGAAGATAATGACCGAAGTGTTTCTTCTATTGGATAGAGCAGATAAAGATTTTCAGTATTTGCGAACAAACAAGTCTACACACATCATTGATGGTGGACAGTTGAACGCTGAGGCAGTCTCAACGAATATTACAATCATACTCGCGCTTCATTCTGCTGCTGTGACGCTCGCCATTTGCGAAGATAGCGCAAAGACCGTACTAGATCACATTATGTCTACTCAGTCGACGAACAAGCGTTTGGTAGGTAGATGCCTAGAGATTCAGACCAACTCAGTTACATTGAAAGGCGGCAAAATCTAATTGTCCCAACATTAGCCAGTAGAAAGGGGAATGGATTCAATCAATACGCATGTATATATTTTTATGCAATAACGTAACCACTATAATATGAAATCAAAACAAGCAGCAAATACTATTCGCTGTATGTTTTAGCCTCTCACCAGTAGTCTGCCAAAAAATCTTCACTGTTTTCTCCAGTGGGAGGATTATCCGGAGCGTTCGTTGGGGTAATACGACGATGAAGTTGACTTGGTAACGAAGATGCCAAATCCTCGATCTTTGTGTTGTCGCTGCCTTTGTCGGCTGTGGTACGATTCGCAAGTTCTTCTAAAAAGCCAGCTGGGAACCGTGTGACAACTTTGAGCTTCTTCTCTTTGCTCTCGTCATTATCAAAAATTAATGTAGCGTTTGCAACATTCGCTGTTGCCACAAAGCCAGATTCATCTTCCAATTCTTTATCGAAATCATTATGACTTGAGTCATCAAATACTTTGTCATCGTAAGCAACAAAAGAAGATGATAGACCTTTGGGAGAGCCGATGACTTTACGAACAGACGAGCCTCGAAACGCTGATTGGATTTTCACGGCCGACCGTATCTCAATTTTGGCTGGTGATACTGTCAGCAAGTCAAGCTTGTTGAGTTGACTATACTCATCATCCAACAATTCACCGTATTCCACATTGGTAGAATCGTTCTCCACCTCCATCGATAGAGATGAATCGCCCACCGTACGTGCGTCGTTATTATTGATGCTATTGCTATCCGCTAAGACGTAACTCTCATTTACAGGATAACCCGATTGTAACATGGGGATAAATTCACCCACATCGTCGTCAGTGGGTTCTTTCAACGATATACCCCTCCAAATGCCGTCACTTATCTTTAGCCGATTGACATACGAAATGTTGTCAATGCCATTTGCATAATCATTATCCCTTGTTCCATCAATGATACACGAAACATCGGGAGAGACAATTCTTGTAGTATGCGGTTCTTGTACGTTGGACGACTCTTTTGTCGTATCGAATGTTCGAGATAAGTAGACATCGCTCTCCTCGTCATCATCGGTGAATGGTGCTGTTGTTGATTCGATCATACGTGACAGTTGAAGAGCAGTCACGTTCATTGGACGAGGACTGCACTCGGGAACCCTAGTAGGCGTGTCAAAGAGCTCACGCGGGAGATGATATGCCTCACTAATTGGTATAGGATAAATGTACGTGGTTCTTGACATCCTCGCTTTTGGTCCCTCATCCTCCTCCTCCTCCAATATGTTGGTGCTGAATCTCATTGGAGAGTAAAGTGTACTAGCGATGATGTCATTCCCCTCTTCTTCATCGACCGCAATGCTTTCAGCAAGCCTACTCGTTTTCTTGGGCGGAGTCTTGGGTGGGGACAGGAAGTCTTCGTACCAATGACGAAGTTCCTTCTCCACAGGAGGGATGGGTGGTGGTGTGATGACTGTGGTGTGCCTCCTCTCATTATTGTCGTCAGCATTGCTCGGAAGAACACAATTCATCAACACAGTACAACTGTTGTTGTTGCTGTTGTTTGTAGCACTTGTTTCACGTTCGACAGTTATGGCACTTGACGATAGACGCAATGGAGAAATAGAAATGTCGGAATCAAATCCATGACGTTCGATTTCATGTGGGACCGACATTGCATGATGTCGCCATGCTTCGTAGTTGGCCGACCTTCTCTTCCTTCCTCCCCCGACACCAACATGCGATGATTTTACCATCATTTTTCGCATTGTATATGCCAATGCCACAATGAGGACAGCACCCGTACCACCTAAAGCACAAAGTGTCTGTCGAATAAACAATGATTCCTCATCGAGCGAACTTACAATTGATGCAATTGCCTCATCATTTTTCATGTTGGTGCGGTCATGATGATGATGATATCTATTCGTCAAGTTGAGCGAGGATAGATTGCGATGCTCGCACTCACCGTCGTCGTGACTGCGGCTAGTCTTCTGACTTCTTTGACGATCACCCATGTCATCATCAAGTCGACGTCGTTGGGAGGATACGACGTCGTAAAACCCATTCAATGCGACTGTGTAATCAAATGACACTTGTACCTCGCCAATCGACGAGGGATGGAAAAGGAAATGATCACCTCCATTGATGAATGATAGAGAGAATGTCGATGGACGTGGCAATACGGGCAGTGGGAGCAATGACGATGACGACGACGTTGACGAATCTGCATCCATCCTCCCACGTCCTCGATGGCGGTTGCCATAATCGTCTAAGATGCTTTCAATTGAGCAATTCGTAAGGCTTAGTTGATATTCACTGTTGGAATCACTGACTCCACCGTGGGCATTATTACCACGCTTGACACGTCGACTTCTTATCGTCGGAGAAATACGACGGTCGATAACAACGACGTTGTTCGTCCCACATGGCTTGAATGAATATTTACCAAGAAATATAATACCATCGGCATTTATTTCTTGAGTAGTATTATTCAATTCCTTGCCAGTGGTGTAATCGACGGAGTGTTGAGAGGAGAGCTTTGGTACGAGCGCGATGTCGCATTGGAGAGGATGGGAGGTTAGAAACTTGTAGTCATCATCAGTAGGCGTAGTCCGTCGGATATATGACGACGGCACTTCATCATGACGGCGACCGCGGATGCCGTCATTGTCTTTCGCATTGAAGGGTTCACAATCCGAGCGGACGATGAGGGTCGCGGCCACCGTCATGCTTCCTGCGTGAGAGGTTAGGTGGAGCTGAGAAGAGAGTTCAGTATGTAATACGTAAGTATTTAGTTTTCTAGTGAGGAGGTTTGAAATGAAAAGTTTAGGACCAATGTTGAATATTCATATCTGTGGCGATGAAAGATGAAGATGCGTTGGAGGATAGCTCATACTCAACAATCAAATGGCATGGTGGTGGAGATGTTGGTGAGTTATTTCAATACTCAGTGTATTCTACCCGTTTTTTTCTCTTTCGCCTCGTCTTTTTGTGCTTGGTGGGACAGCAACAAAAACTGGACTGCCTCTATCGTCGACCACCGTGACTACTGCATCCATCACGCCTTCAAATCAACTGCCATCGTCCTTCCTTCATCAGCAATGTCCCATCAGAATCTGTGCTCCTTTTAGTAGCCGTACCGTTGTCGTCGTCGTCGTCGTTCTATTCGTCATTCGTCCTCCAATTTAAATCGCTCCATTGCCATCGATATTGGTATCGTTTGATACGGCTTGACGCATTACAAAAGAGAAGTGCAACGATGGAAGTCTCCAAATACTTTATTCACCGGTTTTATTCGAATGATGTCAATGACGACGAAGATGAATCCGACTGTGGTAATGACAATGACAACAATGACAATGGCGATGATGATTTTGTTGTCGACATAAGCAATAATAACCACGAGGATGTTGAACCAATGCTGTGTTGATTGATGAACAGTTCTATACACTTCCAAAAGGTTATTGACATAGGACGTGGAAGGGGACTCACTGTTTCGTATCCGAAGACCGGTTCAGAGAATCCCGAGGACGCCAAGTTGTTGCTAGCATTGAATTATGAACCAATCCGCGACGATCGTTTGCAGCCTTATAGCAGAACTCAATTTTATCATGCATACGATTCTTGTAAAGTTGTTAGGATTCAGACCGGAGGCTGCAACCGAGTATCTGAACAGCGTGTGATAATCATTGATCGAAGTCCCTACAAACATCGATATCTTGATGTCCAAGCCGATAAAGCTGGGTATAGCAAATTACTATCCTTGACAGATGAATTAATGGCCGAAGTGTTCGATCAAGTATTTCAGAAGAGATCTTCCCAAACTTGAATACTATGGTAGCATTTGAACATCCTGCTTTTGACTATTTCCTTGACCTTTTCCCTGAACGAACTATACAGGAGGAACATTGTGTACATCCTGAGGTGATTGTAAAGAGGCAAACTACTTCTAAGCAACGACAAACAATCATTGGGATTCTTACGACTAGTCTATCGATGGTGACGGGAGTGGAACCATCTCGTCTACTCACACCACTTGAGCTTGATGAGACCATCTTTGTATCACATGTTATGGCAGAAGAGAGACATGCCAAGGCTGCAAAAACTAGACAGCGTAACACAAGTATACTGGCTGTTTTGAGAGCTCACA
>Ga0247833_1007399_pt1 | contig 11662 bp, 14 predicted proteins | sample LaCruzMarch2015__7_FD_187117 | JGI IMG/M metagenome (GOLD analysis project Ga0247833, IMG submission 187117) | Freshwater microbial communities from meromictic Lake La Cruz, Castile-La Mancha, Spain - LaCruzMarch2015_8m | ecosystem: Environmental > Aquatic > Freshwater > Lake | place: Spain...
AGGTGTGTGGTCAAACTTAAATTATTATTTATTTTATCTCAAGATATGTTTGGCGGGGGTGGATTGAATGCCAACTTTGCAAGGTGTGTTATTATGAGGTGTGTGGTCAAACTTAAATTATTATTTATTTTCTCTCAAGATATGTTTGGTGGGGGTGGATTGAATGCCAACTTTGCAAGGTGTGTTACAAATGTACATTGAAAACATGTAAATCAGACTTATTATATATTTTTCGGTTTTGTATATCACACATTTATTGATCAAAGAACTACATCAAGACTGGATATTTGGAATTTCATAAATTCAATCTGCAAAGACAGCAATGAATCCTGTCAAGAAACCTGCTATAATTCCACAGAAAACGATGCACGTGGCTTGCAGTTTGGCTTGTGCTCATGCCAGTCAGCGTGTTGGCACTCAGCACTGCAGTAGTAGACTCGACGGCATGCAGAACATCGAAAGCGGCGAGGGGTCTTTCGATCACACACACTGCAAGGACAACCAGTCAAAGCAAAATTGAGTGATTCCATTTCCATCAACATGTCTCCATCGTTTGACACTGCATACGGAATTCTGTGCTTTCTGCCATTGATCACAACGCTTGTCTTGCCAGTCATTTTGAGTCCAATTTCTGGTACATCAACCCACTTGATATTCGTCCCATATTTGCTGAAGTGCTTAGCACACCGCTGTTTGGCATGATCACTCATCGTTGGAACTTCAAAAACGTGTGAGGCTTCAAATATATTTTAAAAAACGCTGCAACAAACAGCTGTATCCACCCGGAGGTTTCGGGGGTTCGGGATTTTAAGAATCCCGAATGATTGTTGCAGAGTTTTAGTAGTTTCGGGATTCTTAAAATCCAGAAAGATTGTTGCAGCGTTTTTTATATTTGAACGGGTTCACACGTCACAAATCAATATATTCTCAAGCACACAATGAGTTACCACATAGAGCAGCATAAGACAGTGCCACTCAAACAGCAACTCATGACCTTCAAGATTGATGGCATAACTAGTGAACTGAACTATGTTGACACAGTTTATGACGAAAGACTTGTCGCTGCAGCTGAATATGTAACAGCTTTGACAGGTTGTAATCCCAAGTATGCAGCTTCTAAAATCTCTTTGTTGTACAAGCACTTCCCAGATCTACGCCCTGCACCACATAAGCTGCAGGACTATGGAAAGGTTATCAGAGTTCTCATGCATACTGTACCTATTTGTTGACATTGAATTTTCTGTTTATAGGAATCGCTGAAATTCATGTCATATATTGAAAATGACCAACTTTTCTTCACATTTGAAGGCATCAAGAGATTTACAATCTCTTCCAAATCAGGAACACTTAATGTGAAATCATACAGAGGCCAAGACAAAAAAACTATCAAGGAATTGATTGATCTTCGCCGCAAGACAGCCATTGAAGTGATGGCATCCTTGTTCATGCCAAACATATGGAAGTCTGGTGTTGGTGGTGCTGTGGTTGGCGACAGCTCTTCCATGCAAGCAGCAAGTGACAAAACGAAGCAGCGCAATCGCCGCCAGACAGAGTCTATTGCAATGGTAGCATCTGATGTGAATGGAACAATTCATGACCCCAAACCAATGGACAGCCAGTCACATCCCATCATTGAAGAGCTCAAGACCAAAGTATCAATGCTGGAGCAGAGAATTGAAGAAATGAAAGCAAAAGATAAACTGGCAGATATCACCGAATTGGCCAGGCGCGATGACTATGAACGCAAGCGCAAGCTGGATCATGAGCAGGACGAAGAGCGTGCGTACAGGCGCAATCGCGAGCGTGAACGCGACCGTGAGCAGCATGAACGCGACCTTGAGCAGCAGGAACGCAATCGTGAAAACGAGCAGGAGCGCGAGCAATACGAGCAGCGCGATCAGGTCATGCGAACAGTGATTCTGGAATACGTGCATGGCGACGAAATCACCCGCCTGACGATCGAGCCTACGTTGAGCCATCTTCTGCAGCATCGGTACAGCGACGAGACAGCTCGTGCGACCTTCATCAAATCGCTGGCGGCGACAAAGGGCAAGCAGTCCGTCGAGTATGCGGGTGTGTATGCCCTGAAGATGCAGGGGATGCCTTTCAAATATTACGTCGGCTCTTCCCAGACGGTGATGGCGCGCATTTCACAACACCGTCGCGGCGAAGGCGCGGTTTGCACCAAAGGCGCGACGTTGATTGAGCAGCTGCCTCTTGTCACTATGGGCAGCGTCGAGAGTATGGACGACTGGGAGCGTGCGGAAACTTTGACTCTGATGTACACGATGGGCATTGAACATGTGCGGGGATGGCGGTTCGCACAGCGTGAGCTTTCTGACAAGCAGAAGGAAGAAATCATTGGCAGCATCTGCGCACGCAACAAGCTTTGCGACCGTTGCGGCTTTGGGAGCCACATGATATCAGCCTGCTACGCTCGCCGTCGCTCGTTCTGGATGGGCGGCGGCGCGCTGGTGTAGGTGCTTGCCGTTGTGGCATCGCCCATTGCGCTTGGGTTTTTGGCTATATAAAGTCTCTGCCTGCCATGTTGCTCATGACAACGCTTGATGATATGAACGAGTTTCTCATAGGATATTTCAATAATTTAGGATACAGGCTAAAACCTACGACTAGAGCTGGTGCAACCCCACGCACAAACTGCTATGAACTTAAATCATTGCCAATAGACAATAACAAAAGGCTGTGTATTTCAGATGCGTCTGTGCAAACGATGGTTAAGGCTGTGTTAGTCTGGCTGGAAAACCACGACCAACAACCACACACCAAGAGACAAATAACCAACACGGAAGAGCTTACAGCATATCTTGAGATTGAGTTTGGGACTAAAATTCGCAGAGTGCAACAAGAAGAGGTTGAAATGCAAGGGCAGCTCTGGGGTGCCATTGACAAAATGGCCACTATGCTGGAGAAAATGTCCTGACGATTCGGGATTAAATTAAAACATTTTAAAAAAGAATTGGACACCTGTCAAAGCGCCAAATGTTTCGGGATTACCTTACGCGTCTGAGCAAAACCGTCTACATACGAGAGCGGCGGTTGCGCATTCGGCAGTATCATGCCAAAGAGCGTGCAGCCTACTCGGCAATACCCTATTTTGATCTGGGTCCAAGCCGTGTGATGCTGAAAAACAGGACGTATGCCCTGAGTGCATACAAGAGGAAGACACGTCGCGTCGCGGTCTTCACGCTGATCAACCAACTGCGTGGAGCGCTGCATTGTGTGAATGACCCAGAGCACTGCTTGTTCACACGGCTGATAATGCGAGGCACGCTGAACGAAGACGACATTCACATCATCTGTTGGGCGTGCAATGTGCTCATGGCCAAGGAGACCCGGCAGTATATGGTTAGCACGCTCAAGCGCGTGCAGTGTAAGTTGCAGATGGTGCTAGGATAAAATATGTGACTGACACATTGGCATGACGTCTATCATAGAATACATATTTGAAGCAAAGACTCGGGCGCAGGGACTGGTGTGCCTCAGCGGGCGCAGGAGTGAGTTTGTGGTGGACGCTTGCCGTGGCATGATTCGTTGCAGAGATGGTCATGGGTTCGATCTGCGGATCAATCTCGCCAAAGTAGAGCAGCAGATGGAAGATCGGCCGCAGTTCTTCATTCCGTCATCGCTGATCAATTGTCACCTCTCGGATGGCAGCAAAATACGATGCGAAGGATATGCCGACCTGATCCTAGAAGAAATCCGAATTGATGCTATGGATCACGATTGGTTTTGGTTTTCAATTGCGTGAGCGCTATAAAAAAGAGTTTGTTGTGTGTATGGAATGCCACCTGTTAGCATGTCACTGCTTTTTACCTGGTCAGTAGAGTCTGTATTGCTGGGTCTGGTGAGCCTGGCGTTGTTTGGAAGCACGTGGCCTATGTTGTCACAGCTTGTCACCGCATCTGCTACGGCAGTGGCACATCTAGTGTTTGCTGCCACGCAGCGCGACGCGCACCACGATGTGTCAGTGGCATACCTGTGCATGGTGACAGGGCTTTTGGTGGCGCATTCGTTGAGGCCGCTGGTGTCGCTATGGGATGTGGTGGAGCTGTGCATATTCATCGTTGCCGAGCTAGCGGCGCTTGGGATGACATTTGCATCATGTGAGGGGACCACCACCCTGTTTCTACATTTCCGTGGTCAAGGGGTGCTACTGACTGCAATCGCGTTGGATACTGCATGTTGGAATAGTGTCATGGGATTGGTGGTGGGATTGGTGTTGGCGGTGATACTGGCAGTGCCTTCAAGGCGGGCGGTGCTCGTGCTCACAGGGATTGCGGGATTGCTGCTTGTGTGCTACACCATCATCACACAGGACTGGGCGCGGCTGGGCGTGGCTGCGTTTGTTGTGTGTGTGTGTGGGGGGTGGGGTTTGATGCATGAATCAGAAGACATGACAGAGATTCCCGTGGCGACAGCGCCTCCTTCACAAATGCAGCAGGGCAGACAGATGGTGTGGCCTAGGATGTCGAGGCCTGTGTTTAAGGATTTATAATTAATAAAACAAGTGGCCATTTGTGGCCACATGCAATGTACAATTGGTTGTTTTTAATGCGGTTTAACGCGTCACATGAGCTGGAGTATGTCATGTCAGAGGTGAACAACCGCATATTCAGGGTTGCAGTGGGGGTTTACGGCACAAGCATTTTGCTATTTATGATCTGCGTGGGACGGTGTCGATGGAACCGTGCCTGGACGGCGTGCATGAAGAGGACAGGCCGATCGTACGCAACGTCGTAGCTGTGCTGCAGGTCATAAAGAAGGATCCATTGTTCACGACGTGGACGTGCCACGTCGCCAAGGGATGCTACATTGTGACGGCATATATCGACGACGTGGACTGTGAGTTCACAGCACGTGAGCTGCAGACGCTACACGACGTGAACCCGCTGCGCGTGACCAGCGTAGCCATCCAGCGCGTTGGCACCCGCCTCAGCCTGAAGGTGCGCGTGTCCGATCGCAACGAGCCAATCATCATAACGGAGACTGAGGTAGTTCGCGTTCGGAAGCGATCCAGGTTTGCCTAGCCATCGAGCTCAACCAAGTGTCTGACAGGGATGACTTGAGCTCTGTCTCGAACCAGTCGTCAGCGTCGTAGGAGTCTAGTTGGGCTCTGATGGGCGCAGTTGGTATAGTAAACAATTGAGTGCATAAGTCTGTTTCTAGATCAAAATCAGAATTGGAATGGCAGAATGATGTCATTGACCCTTTTGTTAACGTATATCCCAGATAGTCACTTGAAGCAGAGTGTGGTGATCCTTGTCGTTCAATACAATACCTATTGCATAAACTGACAAATAATGCTATGGGTATATACAAACAGCTGTCTGTCTTACGTTTGATAAGCTCAACAAAGTCATGAACTGGATGTGTAGGAGGTTTATTTGGAGGTGTAGATGCAGCTGCAGGTATTGTAGCAGATGGAAATATTCTATGTTTTCTCAACAACTGATTAATAGCAATTTTGTTTATATAGAACTTATTACCATGTTGTATATAAAATTTGCCACGCCCAGTAGATTGATTTTGTTGGGCGGAGCTTGGTATCGATATGTCTTTGAAGTCTGTAATAAATGCAAGAGATTTGCTCCAAAATAGCTGCAACATTTTCTCAATCTCTACTTCATTGCCTATTGTTGGTTCAAGTAACCCAATTAACTTGTTTGGTGTTGCATATGTCACCAATGCAGATATGTCAGATATCTCCTTTTGAGATATGTTAATTAGTGGGATTTCTGCTGTTGCAGATGGTGGTGAAGTTGGTTGAAGTCCAGGCGTTGTGGCTGGCATCAAAGCCCCACTGGCAGTAAATTCCAGGAGAGCTATATGGAAATCTTGCTTCCACGTTGCCTGTAGCTGCTCTGTCACGTTTCTCACAATCTGTCTTGTGTTGGCTTCCTGATTCTTAATGTATTCTGTTACGAATAGTGTTATTCTTTGTTCTTGCATCACCAAAGAAGCATCAGTGATACGAGTACATGCAGCAACAGCGCCCTCTTTGAAATTCCCAACTGAGTCTTTAAGCGCTTGAAGTTGGTCATGCAGAGAATCAGAGAACTGTGTCTGAAAGGATGCAAGCAATGCACTAGTCTTTTCATCTGAAAGTGATGTGGTTGGTTTGGTTACAGGACGCAGATCTGCGATCAATGCCTTAAAATGTTCATCAAGCTCATGTTTTTGTGAATCTACAGATGGTATTTGATCCAACTTAACTTGCATTTTAGCAAGATTTGTATTTGATATTTCCATAATCAGGTCAGCCTGGGTTGTATGCAAATCTTGCATTATAGTTGTGGCTTCGCGAACACAGACAATGACACCATCGTTTAACTTTGGCATCTCTTCTGCAAATAGTTTCTCAATGTTAGAATTGGTGGTTGCCTGATGGGTTTCTATTGCTTCCGTGAGCTTATGAATGTCTTCATCAACAGTTTTGTTGACCTGTAGCAAAAGAAGGCCATTTGCAGCAAGTTGCTGTTGTATTAACAATACATCATCTACAACTTGTTGACGCTGAGTCTGCTCTTGTTTTGATACATCAACCAGTTGTTTTATGAGATCAGATGACACTGTGATGGCATCAAGCGTTGCTGACGAACCCTGCTTATCTATAGCAAGTGCCACCAATGATGCTGTGATTGCATCAAGCTTAGCAGGCGAGCTCTGTAGTGCATCCAGGCTGCTCAGCGCCGCCAATGATGCTGTGATGGCATCAAGCTTAGCAGGTGAGTTATGTAGTGCATCCAGGCTGCTCAGCGCCGCCAATGATGCTGTGATGGCATCAAGCTTAGCAGGCGAGCTATGTAGTGCATCCAGGCTGCTCAGCGCCACCAATGATGCTGTGATGGCATCAAGCTTAGCAGGTGAGTTCTGTAGTGCATCCAGGCTGCTCAGCGCCGCCAATGATGCTGTGATGGCATCAAGCTTTGCTGGTGAGCTCTGTAGCGCGTCCAGGCTGCTCAGCGCCGCCAATGACAATGTGATGGCATCAAGCTTAGCAGGCGAGCTCTGTAGAACATCCAGGCTTCTCAGCTCCATCAACGACGAGGTGATGGCATCAAGCTTAGCAGGTGAGCTCTGTAGCACATCCAGGCGGCTCAGCGCCGCCAATGACAATGTGATGGCATCAAGCTTTGCAGATGAACCCTGCTTGTCTGTTGCAAGTGCCATCAACGACGAGGTTATGACACCCTGAGACGCTACAATCTCATCAAGCTTAGCAGGCGAAGACTGTAGTGCATCCAGGCTGCTCAGAGTGCCACCTAATGTACCAATCATCGTGCTAAGGGCGGTGACCTGTGAATGAGTGTCAAGCAACGATACTCCCACACCCTTGAGCAGATCCCCTGACTCAGCCAACGTGGACAGCTTTTGAAGAGACAACAGGATCTCTGGGTCCACACCATCTGAGCAGGGTGTATTTGTGGCTTCATTTGTGACGCCTGCATCCCGCATGGCATGCTCGTAGAGCACGCCAAATTGGCTGCGACACAGGTGCATCCACTCGTCATGCGAGACGCCGAACGGGGCAGACGGAGGGCTCTCGGCAAGACGGGCCATCAGACGCACCCAGAGGGCAGGGACCTCGTGTCGAGGCAGGGAGCGCACGCCATCTACCACCTGATCCCACGAGGTTGGCGATTGCTGCTTCGTCGTGTCGGACATGTCAATGCGCATGGTGGACATGCAATCTACAAGCTCATCCATTCGTTTATTTAGAAGCAGTGAGTTTAAATACGTTATTGTTGTTCGAATCCCATAGCCATCAGATGCTCACGCGAATGAGAGCGCAGGGTAAGCTTGATGACGTTTTCAACCTCTGTAATAATTTTAGTCGAAAGGCCAAATACAGACTTGATCTGGTTCTCAGATGGCAGGACATCTTCGAGGCCCTGAACATACGGGACGATGACCACGTTGCCACAGATGCACATGCCAGCACGCATAAGGTAAAGCAGGCCGATGATGAAGCCATGCATCTTGACTGCAGGCGGGGTGCATTTCAAGGCATCGAGGAAAGTGCGGCAGAAGAATACTGCATGGTCCACGCATCTGCGGGCGATGACATTCATCCATTCGGCGTCCATGAGGCGCGGCAGTCTGAAATTAGCCATGGCATAGGCTGTGGCGGCACAGACGTCGATAAGATTGAGGGGGGTCAGGTTGGCCTTGTACTCCTTGGCGATACGCGTGAAGATGGCCGCGGTGCGAGTGTTGCGCTTGCTAATATCCACTTGGATAGAGGAGCGGGCTCGATCGGAGCAGAGGACATCTTCAATCCAATACTCAATTTGCTCGTGCTCTATGGTTCTATGTGCAGGCACATATGGCGTGCGAATGTATGCGACAGTATCTACAAATTCATCATCTGCAAATTGGATATTCTTGACGCAAAAGCCAGTGACCTCACACACCTGCCTGCCTTCGTAGTGTGTTAGGGGGCATGACTCTGGGCAGCATAGGTGGATTTTTCCGCACATGGTGCACCCTGCCTTGTCACAATCTATGAGCTCCCAGTCACCCAATCTGCATCGATGGATGCTTTCAGGAACCACAAATGGGCATGCGATCAGACGCCACAAGGCAATGGCAGGATCAGGGGGTTTGATTGCAGGCCTTTTCATTGATTGTTTCATTGAATGCAACACATATGTGTAAGATGGCCCTTTCTATTGTATTGTGACCGCTTCAAGATCGCGTGTCACAGCCTCTTGGAGTCTGGCAGAGAGATGATGCAAGAGGCGGTCTTTGAGCTTGGGGTAAATCTGAATGCTCAATCCACGACAGACAAGCGTCTCGACAGTGGCTTCGACCAGCAATTGGATGTGTTGATCGGATATACACTCTTTGACGGTATTGTCATATAGAATCTCCTGCTCCGCCCTGAACCGTGTAGCCTGCATTGCAACGTTGGCTGTTTTGACAGAGTTAGCCAGCGCCTGCCCAGTAGGGAATTTGGACTCGAGATACTGCAACAAATCAGATTTGGACTTGACCTCTGTGAACCAAACCCTGCCTCGACTGTTATCCTGGAGCCATATCTTTGGCGACACTTCTGAATCACCATGCTCCATGCCGCCACGAAGTATCCAGCCTTCGGTGATTTCTAATTTGACCGCAGAAGGGATCAACGGAGTCGCTGTGTTGGAGTAGGTTATGCCATACACAGGAATGCGCGTAGATGCACGCGTGTCATACTTTGGGCCTGGTTTCCAGACGCCATCGGCATATCCACCTTCGCGGAGAAAGGTCGTGACACAGTCATGCATCTCGTCGATTGTCAGCATGCGTGGCAATCCCACGCGTCACACGGACACGTGATGGATTTGGGATTCCTTTTTTTTAATATAAAGACGGACACGTGTTGCGTCGATGGAGATGCTTCAGGATGCATTTGGCCCAAATCTCACGCGTGCATGCAAGCACGTGGCGACTCGTCTCAAAAAACACAAGCTGAATGAGCTGTTCCAAGATAAGCAGCTCTTGGACTTGCTTCAGCACCAACCAAGAAAGACAGTCAACCCAGCCAAGGTGGAGGCATTTGTGCGTGCGAAGCGGCTGCCTTACAATCGACCATGTCTCTATGCTGTCGTGGAGGGTGACTACAAGGGGGTTTCCTACATCAAATGCCTGCGGAAGCTATACGGGCTATACGACGCAGGCCGCGAGCGGCGTCAACGGGTACTCAACGCGTTTCGGTTCGAGGCGTTTCGGTCCGATGGCATGCAATCGGCACACAAGAAGATTGGCGTGGCAGTGTGTTCTTCTTGCCAACGCAGGTGCAAGCTTGCAATCGACCACAGCGGCAAACCATTCGCGCAGATAGTGGACGAGTTTCTGGAGCACGAGGGCATGGCACTCTGCGATGTGGTCGTCTCATGGGCAGAACGCGCAAGCGAATTTCGATGCAGGCAGCTTGGCGGCCGATGGTGCGCGTGGCACGACGAGCACGCCAAACTAACGGGATTATGCCGTTCATGCAACAGCGCCAAGGGATCTGGCGGATACAAACACAGGGTATAAACGGATCTAGGTCAGATCGATGATGGGTGGCTCATCGTCAGTAGAACAGTCGTCTGGGTTGGTTGGTTTCGCCATCTTACGCATCGGCTCATCGTCTGGCTTGGTTTGTTTCTCCTTCTTGTTTGGCTTGGTCGGTTTCTCCTTCTTACGTATCGGCTCGTCGTCTGAAGAGCTGTATTCCGCCTTGGGAATGGGTTTCACCCATGTATGCGATGGCTGGACAGGTGTGTCTGGTTGGGAATCAGGTACAACCTGATCATCTTCGTCAGACTCAGTGCGTTCTGGATCTGGAGTTGGACGAACTCGAAGGGCGTGCGTGACATCATAACCAGACGTCGGCATTCCGTATTGCGAAAAAGTTTCCTCTGGTTGACGATCGTTGTATGACATGGGAGCGAGTTTACCAGCATTGCATCCGTTCTTTTATACTGCAAGCTATATAAACAGGGTGAATTGAATGTAAATGGCAGGACCAGGTCTTGCGATGATGACTGGCACCAGGATTGATTCCGCCTCAAAGCATCAGATTGCATGCCGAGTGGACTTTGAGCGCATGCTGAGCTGGGTAGGATACGATCAGCAGACCCTGCAGCGCGATAAGATGCGTTTCTGCATGCATAGAGACGACTTGGCAATAGGGTGCTCGATGCCTGTGCGCAGCAACGAGCCTCCTCGCACGGGGTCGCGAAATAAAGCATATCCACCCATCGTGGTAACGCTGGCTGACATGCAGCCAGCCGCTTTGAACTACTTGCTCGCGTTGTATCACAATAGCTGCTCAATGGCAGAGCGTGATCAATTCGTAGACGACGTGGAGCGCATGATAGACCACTGGGTGGGGACGCGAGGCAACGTGGAGCTCACCAAGAAACAGATCCAGGAGATGCCTGAGTTCTACTTTGTTGGCGTATCAGTAGGGCTCGCGTACGCTCATCCCAACTCAGGCGACAATGTGGCTGCAGCCATGATTGGAGGTCTCAAGACCGTGCTCAATGGGGCATTTGAGATCCAATGTGGACAAGACGTGCAATGGTACTGGGACGAGGAGCGGCCATGCTTCCTCCCAAATGGGCGTCGCATGCTTCATAAGATCACTAGCGTGCAGACGGTACTCTGCAGCGACGATGTCAGCCGATTCATCGAAGCAAACCACGAAACAGACCCGGATGACGAGCGTCGTAGGAAGTTTTTTGATCGTGGCAACGGCAATTTCCCCAATGTAAAGGGCAAGCAGCGCGTCGCATTCCCAAAACCATTCCACAATGACAGCCGTCATGTATACGACAGATTACGTGTGTTTGCCAAGGCAATCTCATACGCTCGCCCGTTTGAGCATGTGGATCTCATGATTTGTCGCCAGAGCATGTGAGTTGTTGTTAGATATATAAACAAGATTGGTGTGTATGAACCATGTTTCCTACTGACGAAGAGATCATTGCCGTGTTGATGATGTTGGATGATACAGATTATGTTGACGGATTTCAAGAAGAGACTGGCAGGGAATGGACAAGGGTTGTACCCAGCAGTGACACACATGACGGTAGACAAGTTGCTGATCCAAGCAGACAGGCAAGAGCAGCTGAATACCGCAAACAAATGGATGATAGACGTGGTAGGC
>Ga0247833_1007400_pt1 | contig 11662 bp, 9 predicted proteins | sample LaCruzMarch2015__7_FD_187117 | JGI IMG/M metagenome (GOLD analysis project Ga0247833, IMG submission 187117) | Freshwater microbial communities from meromictic Lake La Cruz, Castile-La Mancha, Spain - LaCruzMarch2015_8m | ecosystem: Environmental > Aquatic > Freshwater > Lake | place: Spain...
GGTGCCAGTTCCACACGATCCGCAACGCTATGGCGCACGTGCCCAAGGTGGCGATGCGTTCGGAGGTTGCCCGAGACCTCCGTCGCGTCTTCGACGCCGACGAGCCTGCCGAAGCCGAACGCCGCCTAAAGGACATCGTCGCCCGCTACCAGAAGACGGCTCCTCAACTCGCCGCTTGGCTTGAGCAGGCGGCCCCAGAGGCGATCACCGTGCTCATGATCCCACTTGCACACCGGCGGCGACTGCGAACAACAAACGGCCTCGAGCGGCTCAACAGGGAGATCAAGCGACGCACCCGTGTCGCTACGCTCTTCCCCAACGAGGCCTCGCTCCTGCGGCTCACATCCGCCGTCCTGTCCGAAATCAGCGACGATTGGGAAACAGAACGCGCCTACCTGAACATGGAAGCCAGATGACCCACCTTTGAAAACCGCGATTTACAGAAGGGGTGTTGCTTTATCCGACACATGGTGCTTGTGCGGGTGATACCAGTTGGCACCTACGCTATTTTCGTAGGTGGAGATCGGGATGTTGATGTCCACTGTTTCGCCTGGCTCGATTGAGACGTAGACATTGTCCGCCGTGCTCAGGTCGGGAGCGTGCGAACCGTGGTAGTGGAAATTGGAAGTAAAGACCGGATCGGAGGGATCGTTGTCCCCGGCGAGATCATTTGTCAGGCGAAGCTTGAGCGTGTCGCCGCTGTTGATCTGGAGCATCGTGCCCGGAAAGCCGGCCGGGTATGACGTGCCGTAGGCGTCGAACTGGTAGGCCATGGCGTAAGAGTTGTAGTCACGGTACTCATCCGGGAGGCTGCTGTAGACTTCTCGCCCGCCGACGAGGATCGGATTGGAGTCGAAGCCTGCCGTGACCATCCTGACGTTGGCCTCGAGCACGCCGTTCTGGCTCTTGATCACATCCAACGGCCGCAGTTCTGTCTGCTGGGATGCATATGCGGTCGGGAAAATAACGTTCTCCGCCGCCATCACCGTCCGCTGCTCGAGCTGCTCCAGGTCGAACTGCCTCTGGTCCCGGCGGGCCCCACGGTTGGCATGCTTACGGGCGGAAAAAGCAGATCGAAACCCGGTGTGGCGAATCATTGCGAAAGCCTTTTCAGAAAGAATTTTTGAAATAAACCCTCTACTCTCACATTGGAGCATAGACTCCGCTTCCGATACAGCAAGCTTTTTGCGCATTCATTTTTGTCGGGGGATCGCGAGGGGTTCTTTCTCGCACAAAAAGGCCTTTTCCCTGCGGGATCGCACCCCCCCACCGTCTGCCATTCGGCCGCCGAAATAGGCCGCTTTCAGCAGACGCCGCCCGAGAAGCTCCGTTCCCATCCAAGCCCGCCCCCGCTCCCCATCCAAGCCCGCAGCGCAAGCAACGGAATGCGGGCTACCTCCCAGCGTCGGTGTCGCCACCTGTCTCACGCCCGTTCGTGCCGCAGGCTCGGATCGACGGCCGCGGCGGCTCGGCTCGCGTCGAATCCATCGCCCAGGAACGCTGCGAGTCGCTCGGCGACCTTGCTCGGATTTTCGAGCACGTCGAGGTACTTCACGTCGAGAACGTCGAGCACGCCCTCCTTCCGCAGGTGGACGAGCATCGACCGCACCTGGCTCACCTGCCGGGCAAACGTGGCTTTGAGCGCCTCGTCGGTGATCCGCGCTCCGTCCTTCCCCAGCCGGGCGAGCATCTTCTTTTGCGAGGCGATGATCTCGTCGGGCGGCCGGTGCATCATCACCACGCGGTATTTCTGATTCCGCGGCAGGTGCGGCACGAGTTGCGCTACCACCTTCACCACCTTGCCGCGGGCGTCGGCCACCCACGATCCATCGACGGCCAGCCGGCGGGCGAGTTCGTGTTCGAGGTAGCCGCGTTCGTTGCTCGCATCGGCCGGGCGGTGGTCGTCGGCGAAGACGGGCACGCCCCCCGCCGCGAGCATCTGCATCATCATCGAGGTGCCCGACCTTGGCAGCCCCGTCACCACCATCACCGTTTCGCCGCGTCTGGGCAGCGGCAGCGGCGGCCGCGACGGCGTCCAGGTGTCGTCCCCTTCCCTCTCTCGGAAGATCTCTCGGATCTCCTCGGGGTGCTCCGGGCCGGCTGCGGCACCCGTGAACCGGCTCGCATGCTGCCTCGCCTCGTGGGCCAAGTGCCGATGCCGGCGGCTGGCGTCTACATCGCGGCGAACGAGCCGGTAGAAGCGGGAGAGCGAATGGTGCCCGAGTGGGAAGATCGGATTGACCTCCACCGCTTTCTTGAGTGACTCGAAGGCCTCGTCAGTTTTCCCGAGCTTCCAGAGCGCGAGGCCGAGAAGATGATGCGCCGGGCCAAAATGAAAATGCTGGCCGATCGTCGTCTTCGCCTCGGTCACCACCCGCTCCCACTCCCGGCGACGGAAGGCGACGCGGGCCAATCCAAAATGGGCCTGGGCATTCATCGGGTCGAGCTCGACCACGGCTGCATAGTGGCCCTCGGCCCGGGACCAGTCCCGCTTCCGTAATGACACGTCGGCCTGCTTGAGGAGGAGCGAGGGCCGGTTGTTGGTCTGCACCTTCTCGGCGAGCGCGAGTGTCTCGAGCGCCTCGTCGTGGCGGCCCTCGAGCGTGAGCACGCTCCCCTCGAGGTAGGCCAGCGCATGGAGGTTTAAGCCGCTGGCTCGCTGGAGCTTGCCAAAGCGGCGTTTGTCGGTTTCGCCGACCTTCTCCCAATCGATTCCGGCCGCATCCGCCGGAGCGTTTTCATCGGCGGGAAACTTTTCCTTCCACTCAGCCAGTTGGGCCTTCGCCTTCTCGGCGGCCTGTTGCATCGCGTCGTTTTTCCGTTCGCGCAGCTGAGTGAGCGTGGCCCGGGCTTCGATGGGCAGCTCCTGGCGGATGAGCGTCTGCAGGAGATGCAGTCCAAACCGGCTCTCCTGCGGAAACGTTTCCCAGAGGTCCTCGAAGATCGTTGCCGCCTGCGTGAGCCGGCCGGCATCGACGCACGATCGCGCGAGGTTGTATTGCAGCTCGCGGGTGGTCTCGGCAACCGCCTCGGCCATGTCCTTACTCGGCTCGTCGATGTAGCCGAGATCGACGAGCTGGCGGATCGCCTCCTGGGCATCGACGGGATCGATCTGCGTGTCTGGGGGATGGCGGCCGTCTTCGCCGCCGACTTTATCCCACGAGTCGACATATTGAACCGGCTTCGGCGTCTCGAAAATCGCTTGGAGTGGCCGGCCGTCCATGTCGCGGCCGACGGGCAGGCCGAACAGGGAAAGCACGGTGGGAGCGACGTCGAGAAGCGAAGCGCCAAAAACCAGATCGTCTTTTTTGATCCCAGGGCCACTGGCGACGAAGATCCCGAAGTCGCGATGCTCGGCTGCCGGGCCGGCCGGCTCGTTGGGCACGCTCTTGGGCCGCAGATGATCGGGATGGAAGCCGTGGTCGCTGATCAGGAGCACGGTCGTCTCGGGCCCGGCCAACTGCAGGAGCCGGCCGAGCATCAGATCGTGGTAGCAGTAGGCCCCCTTGATCACGTCCTTGTAGAGTTCGAAGTCGTGTTCCTTCACCCAGTCGAGCCGGGGCGGGTGATACTGCATGAAGGCGTGGCTGAAGTGGTCGATGGCGTCGTAATAGACCGCCGCAAAATCCCAGTCGGGCACTTTTTCAAGGAGGTGCATCGCCGCCCAGTGGATGCCGGTGCATTCGGCGATGGTCTTGGCGAGCGTGCCGAGCCGTTTGTCTTTTTCCTGGTCGATCTCCGGGGCCCTCGGCACAAACATCTGCAGGAGATCGCCGTCGAGTTCGTGCGGATGAAGACGCTGGTGCGACAGCGCCTCGGCAAACTCGGGCGGATGGACGGTGCCCGGCCGCAAAGGCCAGGCCGCGTCGAGGGGCGCCACAGCCTGCTGAAAATGGTTCGACACCATCGCGCCGCGGATCGGCTCGGCTGGGGAGCTTGGCCACCAGCCGACGACGAGCGACGTGTGGCCGGTCTGGTTGAGGATGTTCCAGACGGCTTTTGTTTTTCGCGAGAGATTCGTGATCGGTCGCACGGTGCCCGACTGCGGATCGGGCTCGGAGAAGCCGTGGATGCCGTGTTTATAGGGCCGCTTGCCGGTGGCGATGCTCGTCCAGAGCATCGGCGACAGGGCCGGCTGGAGCGTGGCGAGGTTGCCCATCACGCCAGTCTCGACCAGCCGGCCGACATGGGGCATGAGCCCCAAGTCCACCAGCGGCGAAATTACTTTCCAGTCCGCCGCATCCCAGCCGACGAGAAGGACGCGACGTTTTTCTGCCATGTGACCGCCTGCCCTGCGGATGGCGTCAGGCCGACACGGTGGTGTCGCCTTCGGTAGCCTTTGCGCGGCGGAGCCGACGGCGTTCGAGCATGGCGAGTGAACCCATCACGAGCGAGAGCACGCTGCCGGCCGAGGCTGGGTCGATCTCGGGAACGGACGACGGCGAACCGCCGGTGTCGCCAACCTGGATCGAAGCGTTAGGCGTGCTGTTGTAGTAGGCCTCGGTCAAGGTGTAGCCCCGACCCACTACAAAGCCGCCGGTTGCCCCATGGATGTTAATCTGACCCCAGCCGTAGTGGACGCCGCTCGTGTTCGAGAACTTGAACCCGAAGTAGCCGGTGTCGCCGATGGCCCAGCCTTGCGCACCGGCGTCTTCGCCGATGTCACCAGAGGAGGTTAAGCTGATGCCGCCTTGAGCCGAAGGAAAAAACTTGTAGCCTGCCACTAGGGAGCCGCCAACGATAAACCCGGCATTGAGTTTGGCAAAGCCGTTGTTAGCTTCAGCGGTTGGCGATACGAACCGTGCTGCCCCTAATTCCGTCAGCAACGCATAACATGAATCGTTTCTCAGCTTGAAGTCGTCCGTTCCGTCGCCATCGACGTCCCAGAAATTGGATCCGTATGATGCAGGCGGCGACATCGGCAGTGTCGTCGATTGAACGATTCCCGCCTCCGCCGACTGCGGGGCCGCAACGCCGGCAATAGCGGCGGCCGCTCCACTGGCGACGGCGAGTTTCTGCGAGAGCGACAAGCGACGAGCGGAGGTGGCGTCGGATACGTGAACCGTCATGGTGGATTTCCTATCGTTGGTGATCGAATCTGTGGCGGCCACGAACCATTCGGCCGAAACTGAGACCATAGAATATCCGCTCCTCGCATCCTGTCAATTTTTCGCCAGCAAGCGAAAAAAACCCCGCAGCCGCTCCCCATCCAAGCCCGCAGCGCAAGCAAGGGACCCCGCCCATCCAAGCCCGCAGCGCAAGCAAGGGACCCCGCCCATTCAAGCCCGCAGCGCAAGCAAGGGACCCCGCCCATTCAAGCCCGCAGCGCAAGCAAGGGAATGCGGGTTGCCGTTAGGGGGATGCCACGCGGATTCCTCTCGCTTGCGCTTCGGGCTTGCATGGAAATGAGCCGCACCCGCTCCCCATCCAAGCCCGCAGCGCAAGCAAGGGAATCCGCCATCCAAGCCCGCGTCTTCCTGCTGAAAACCCATAATTACGGGAATATGCTTTCCCATATGAAAACGACCGTTGATATTCCCGATGAACTTTTCATCGCCGCCAAGAAGAGGGCGGCGGAACTGCGGCAGCCTCTGCGAGAGCTTTTCGAGCGGGGGCTGCGGGCCGAAATCAGCCGGCCCGCCACTGCGGCGGGCAGATCGAAAGCAGTCAAACTGACCTGGGTGACGGTCGATGGCGGGCTGCCGACCGGAGTGGATATCACCGATCGTGCCGCCATGCATGACTGGCTGAGCAGGCGGGGCGATAACCGCGATCGACACGAATGTTCTCATCTACGCCCACCACTCGGGTGAACACGTCGGTTGAACAAGCGGGGTCAACACGAACACACCGGTTGGAGAGATTCGGGCGTGAAAATGGGGATGGGAGCGAATTTCTCTTCTGCTAGTTGGGGCGGGCGAAGAGCGTTGCCACGGGATCAAATGCTGTTCAGAGACCATGCTTTCAGCCGTCCACCCCGCTGCTTCCGGTGGCACGACGGAAGCCAATCACGGGCGTTGACGGTCTTGTATGTACGCCTGTATATTCAGACCAAAGCCGCACTGATCCGTTTTCAATCGCTGTGAAGCACCCCAACCATGATTTGTGATCTGCGACAAATTGAGGTCGTAGAGGACGCTATGGCCGCCGTGCTCCGCCAGAAAACGGAAGCCGAACGATTGGCGATAGCGTTTCGGATGTGGTCTTTCGCACGTGACATAACCGCCCGCCAGGTGCGGAGCGATTGTCCGGACCTGCCGGAATCGGAGGTCAAGCGGATCGTAGCCGGGAGATTGTCGCATGGCGCCTGCTGAACCAGCAGGGTCGGGCGAGCGCGGCCCTGCCGATCTGCTCGCTCATCTGGCCACCAGTCTCGCACTCCTCGAAATCCCCTATCTGGTGACAGGATCGATGGCGACGATCGCCTATGGCGAACCTAGGTTCACCAACGACATTGACGTGGTGATCGCCCTGCCCGAAGAGAAGATCGATGCTTTTTGCGCTCGGTTTCCTTCGCCCGAATACTACTGTCCGCGTCACATGGTCCTTGACGCCGTCCAGAAGAAGTTTCAATTCAACATCATTCATCCGGCGTCCGGGCTGAAGATCGACATGATGATCGCCACCGACAGTGCATTCGATCGCAGCCGCCTTAAGCGCGGCAAACGGATTGCCACTTCTGACGATGAGTTCGCTTTATTCGCATCGCCAGAAGACGTCATCCTTAAAAAACTCATCTATTACCAGGAAGGACGATCAGAAAAGCATCTCCGTGATATTGCCGGTGTCCTCAAAGTGCAGGCCGAACGCATCGACCGGCCAAAAATGGGGACGGGAGCGAATTTCAGCGAGCACCTGACCGATTCCCGGAGGAATCGCAGTCGGACCGAGATTGCCCGGGCCGGCCCCGCGGCCGTGGGGCCAAGTCGATCCCAAACTGGCTGGCCGTGGCATGTTGCCAGGCCTCGCCGCCGAAGGGTATGCCCCGTCGCAACGATCGTCGCAGTGCCTCCACTTCGGCTTCCGTCTGCGGTTCGTTGACGTGCTCGATCCAATTCGATGGCGGCGCAACGGGCCAGGCAGACAACCCGCCGCGATGGCCCGGATGCCGGCGATGCCAGAGCCCGGACCAGCGCCAGTCCTCGGCTCTTTCGACCAGGTTCGCCCGCAACGCGTTTCGCTCGACGTAGCGGCAGACCGTCAGAAAGTGTTCGTCTGTGTCGACGAGAAACGATTTGAACCGTCCCTGGTAGAGCGGCCCCGTGCCGAGCGACCCATGAACGTGGTGCCACCGCATCGTGTGCGTCATGGTGAGTCGATGCATGTAGGCCGAAAGGTCGCCATCAGCCTGCGGCCAGAGCACGAGGTGCCAGTGATTGGGCATCAGGCAAAACGTCAGTAAACGCACCGACGCGAGTTCGCCGGCGTTCAGCAGCAGGTTCTCGAAGGCGGCATAGTCGGCGGCGTCGCGGAAGATCGTCGCCCGACCAACGGCGCGGTTCAGCACGTGGCAGACCAAACCGCTTGTGTACATGCGTTTAGTTCTTGGCATGCCCCGTAGGATACGGCGTGCCCAACCGAATGCAAGTGAAATTCGCTCCCGTCCCTATTTAACCGCTTAGGCATCCGGCCCAGGCCGTGTCAAACAATTGGTGAAAACCATTAAAATGCCCCTACACCAAGGCTGCCGGCGTTTTTTCCAGCCGTTGATTGAGAGGTTTTATTTCCACTTTGCCAGCGCTTTTCGACCCTGGCCCATTCTCAGTTTCTGTACCAGTGCTCATGAGAGAGAAGGGACCAGTCCGCGTGGTGTGTCGGAGGAAGGAGCGCAGCACCAATCGGAGACACACCACGCGACGCCGCCTGGGTCATCCACTCCAGGCCGCGAAGCAGGCGTATGCGTCGTTTGACGCCATGAAGATGGCGAGGGGTGTCATGAGCGGCGCATTCCCCGAGTTGCAAAAGGGACAGGTCGACCAACCACACTTCTGCAACCGTTCGACCGGAGATGAGCGGTCTCCGGGAACATGGGGTGGGAACCGATGTGGCTCCTCGTGACTCCGGGCCACGGGACTGAATTCGCTCCCGTCCCCAATTTTCCCTGGGTTGACGGAGGCTGCGACTGCCGTCGACACTGAGTTGAGTTCGTGGCATGAGCATCGTGCGCCAGACCCCGCATCGGTTCCGAAGAAAAAGATACACCCGTGACACGACTGCAGCATGCGCTGCGCCCGCAACCACCGTCGCCGCCGCCGGCCCGCGACCAACGCGGTCATGCCTGGCGTGCCCTCGCGATCCTGGTCGGGCTTCTTGCGGTCGAAGCCTGCCTCATCGGCTGGTGCTTCGGCGGCTGGGTGCTGGCCACGCCGGGAAAACGCCTGCTGTCCATCGGACTGGTCGGCATGCTCATCGGATTGTGGTCGCACATCGAGCGGCACAAGGCAGACTACCGGTCGGCGCGTGTCTCCTGGCCGCTCGTCACGGGCCAGGTGCTCTCATTCGTGGGCGTCTTTGCCGCAGTTCGTTGGCTGGCCGCAGGAGCGCCGCCCGGCCCGCTCGGCGACACCGGCACACCCCTGGCCGTTGCGGTGACCGTGGCGGCATGGCTGGCGTGCTCGCTGGCCTCCATCGCCCCGACCCTCGACCTCGCGCGGACACTGCTTGGCAGCGCTGCACTCTGCGCCGCACTGGCCGTGACGTCCTGGAACATCGGCGACCTGACCCAGAGCTTCTGGAACCAGACCGGTGAAACCACCATCCAACTGGTGGCACTCCTGCTGGCGCCGTTTGCCGGCGGGCCGGTCATCCGACCGGAGCCATTCGTCCTCGGCACAGAAGCCTTTCAGGTCAAGATTATGGCGTCATGCTCCGGTTTTCACGGCATCGGCCTGATCACCATGCTGCTGGCGGGCTCCCTCTGGTGGTTCCGGCGGCTCTATCGCTTTCCGCAGTCGCTCCTGCTCCTCCCCATTGGCGTGGCGCTCATCTGGCTGGCGAACGTCGTCCGGATCACGGCTTTGATCCTCGTCGGAATCTGGATCTCACCGGCGATCGCCGTGGATGGATTCCACTCCACCGCCGGCTGGATCGCCTTCCTCACGGTCGGGCTGGGCATCATCTGGGCCGCGGCGCGGATGACGTTCTTTACCCACGCTGAGCCGATGGTGCCTGAGATCGCGACCGCTGCTGCGGCGCCGACCGCGGTGGGCGCGACGACCACCCCCACCACCGCCTGTCTCCTGCCATTCCTCGCGCTCACGGCTATCACGATGCTGACTCGGGCCTTCACGAGCGGCTTCGACATCTTCTATCCGGTGCGGGTCATCTGCGTGGCCGGGGTGCTCTGGTCCCTTCGCGACGCTTTGCCGTGGCGGGAATGCCGGATCTCGCTGCTCCCGATCGCGATCGGGGCAGTTGCCTTTGCGGTCTGGATGATCCTCGCGCCTGGGGCGACGGCATCGCCGACCGCGACGGCGTCGCCGACCGCGATGGCAGCCGGCCTGCAAGCAGACCCGCTCGATCCAGCCCAGTTGGGCCAGCCGTGGACAACGCTCTGGCTGTTCTTTCGCGTGCTTGGCTCGACGATCACGGTGCCGATCGCGGAGGAGCTATTCTTCCGGGGATTCATCACCCGCCGCTGCATCTCCGAAGACGCCGACAGCGTGCCGCTCGGGCAGTTCTCGTGGTTCTCGCTCCTCGTGTCTGCCGTGTCGTTTGGAGCGCTCCACGGCAACGCCTGGCTGGCGGGCATCGTGGTGGGGATACTGTTCGGTGTGGCGCTCTACGCACGGCGGCGTCTCTTCGATGCCGTGGTGGCCCACTCGACGACCAACGCCCTGCTCAGCGGCTACGTGGTGGCGACCGGATCATGGTCGGAGTGGGGCTGACCGACGACGGTTCACGAGCGAGCTTCCGCTCAGGGCTTGTATGGCGGCACCCATACAAGCCCTCGGCGGTTTGAGCCGCTCAACTTCCACGGGATACCCCATCACCGGCAAGATCACCCCGGCACCCCATAGCCGACCGGAATCCCTTGCCGCCAGGTATCCATGTGCCGTGATTCCGCGACATACCCGTCCCCAGGGATCGGCTTTGATCCGTGGCCGAATCCACTCGTGGCCAGGCTCTTTGCGTTGGCGGGATCACATTCCTTGCGGAACTCCTCGTCGATCCAGCGGTAGGTCGCGGCAATGCCCTGCCGGAGCGAGATTGATGGCTCCCAGTTCAGATACGACCGGATCTTGCTGTTGTCGCTGTTGCGGCCCGTCACGCCACGGGGGGCGTCGAGCTTGTAATACCGCTTCAGTGTGATGCCCGCAATCTCCTCCGCGATATCGACCAGTTGGTTTATGGTCACCAATTCGCTTGAGCCCAGGTTCAGCGGTTCATAGATTCGGGAATCCATGATCTTGCCGATGCCTTCGACGCAATCGTCGATGTACATGAAGGACCGGGTCTGCGTGCCATCGCCCCAGATTTCGATCGAGTGGTCGCCCGACGCCTTCGCAGCAATCACCTTGCGGCAGACGGCAGCGGGAACCTTCTCGCGACCACCGCGCCATGTTCCTTCCGGCCCATAGACGTTGTGAAACCTCGCGATCCGGGTCTGGATGCCAAAATCCTCGCGAAAATGCCGGCACATTCGCTCGCTGAACAGCTTCTCCCAGCCGTAGCCGTCCTCTGGGAGCGCCGGATATGCATCCGCCTCCGCAAGGGCCGTCACATGGGGGTTCACCTGTTTCTCGGCGTTATAGACGCACGCAGACGAACTGAAGAAGAACCGCTTCACCCCCGCCTCCTGCGACGCCAGGAGCATGTGGGTGTTGCTGAGCACGCTCAGCATGCAGAGGGCCTTGTTGTTCTCGATGAACCCCATGCCTCCCATGTCGGCCGCGAGCTGGTAGACATCGCTCGCATCGCGACAGACGGTGCGGCAGACCCGAAAGTCGCGTACATCGCCATCAGCAGGCCCGGCGAAATTCTCAGCCGCTGGAAACACCTGATGCCAGTCTTCGAGCGGCTTGATGTCGACCGCCCGCACGTGGCTTGCCCCAAGTTCGAGCAGCCTCTTGATGAGGTGACCGCCGATGAATCCACCGCCACCGGCGACGACAATGATTTTCTTTGTCACGCGCAATCCTGTTTGATTCCGGGCATCGCCTGATTGAAGGTGTGCTTCAGTTCACGAAGCTTGACACCGATGTGCCCCAATGAGACCGCCTTCGAACACACTTACACACACCCTGTATACCCCACTCCTGCAGAGAAAGTCGCAGAAAGCGTGAGAGCCTCGACGGCCAACCGCCCGCCGTAGGCCTCCAATAGCGTCACCAGCCAAGGACTTTTCCAAGCCCGTGCCGTGCACCTTGCAATGCTCAGCCCGCTTGTGAACGTGACCGTGGGCTGATCTGTGGAATCAGTCACGAGGAAGAGCCCAACATTCGTGTTGAAACCACTGCCGCTAACTAAATTGATCGCCGGAACCGGAGAAAGGCGACTGTAGATCGGTGTAGAGTCCAGAACCAAACAGACCCAAAGCAATGTTAAGGTCTGAGCCGTCGCCCGAGCTATAACCGAAAGTTGTGTTTTTAGGGGGGAAAGAAAAGGCGGCGTATCCTGCTGTGACTTATTCACCAACAGCAGCCCACGACGGGCCGAAAGG
>Ga0247833_1007409_pt1 | contig 11646 bp, 10 predicted proteins | sample LaCruzMarch2015__7_FD_187117 | JGI IMG/M metagenome (GOLD analysis project Ga0247833, IMG submission 187117) | Freshwater microbial communities from meromictic Lake La Cruz, Castile-La Mancha, Spain - LaCruzMarch2015_8m | ecosystem: Environmental > Aquatic > Freshwater > Lake | place: Spain...
CCATCGCGCTTGAGGGCTCGATCCAAAGATCGTGCCCTTTGCAGATCGATCCTCACCAGTTTGATAGGATCGCGACAATGACGCACTTGTAAATTTGCATGATTTCTACTTTTCGTTGCTGATAGGAAGGGAACTTAGCTGAAACCGTCGCTAATTAGAGCGAAGGAGTGAAAGGCGTTTGCGGAACAGGCAGAACAAGGGTCGCACCGTAGTGGGTCTTGTCGTAGCCTTCCCCCTTTTCGTCTGCCGCTAAGTAATGCGCCACGGCAAGCAAAAGGTTGCCCTCGGAGGGTGTATACGTGACGTAACCACCAGCGTCCGAGACACGTTCGAACTGCGGGTCTGTGTCCTCCGCCAGTTTTGCACCTCGCGGAATAAATGCGACCGATGTATTGGGCAACGGTTTGCCATTCCAAAGCACTCGAAGCTTAATTTCGCGATTGGCAGCAATCGTTTCAAGCGGGGTATCCAACTGGAATTCAAGCCCCTCGCCTAATGGTTGCAAGGCGTCGTTTCCGCTCGTGGGAATGGCATCAAAGCGATCGGATGCGATAAAATACGACTTCCCCGACTTGATGGCTCGCGTCTTGCCATGCAGCGTATCTAACGTGTGCATGACCTGATAGGTCCCCTTCTGATCAGCAATCATCTTGGCTGACCAAAAGCCCTCCTTCTCAGCGGAGCCCATATCGACCACTTTGGACTTGAGATCCGTTCGAGTCCCATCGGGGGCCATGATTTCCAAAGTGCAAGGAGCTAAGGTAATCTTGCTAGCTAGTTTGAAATCGCGGTGATTGTTGCCGTGATTGCCCAACATCAAATCGATATGCACTACATCTTGATACCGAGTTACCAATGAGCCCGACTGGACCCAGGTATCGTGCGCTCGCACCAACGATGGCGTCAGAGCAACGAGAACCGATGCTAACAATAAAAATGTACTTTTCATTTAAGAAGTCTTTCGTTTTAAAATTAGAACAGGAAGAAACGTGATTTGCACAAAGGGCCTGTGATACGCCCAAGCCCAAAATCCAATCAAAGAGGCCTGACCCCTTTGTTAGTCGATGGCGGAAACTTCGCCGCCATTTCGAGTCCCCAAGGCTCGCCAGACTGCGAGCTCCGTAGCACTGCTGATAAATCCAACACTGCCGTCACAGCGCGCAACATGCACCCCACCCGTATGCAGGCTTCTTGCTGCGAAGATTCCATAGCCGCAAGTATTCATGTCAAGAATAGGAGAGTTCGGGGCATGGTAATGATTGTAGGCTGTGTAGTACTCGCGACCGTTGATCCAGCCGCCACCGCGTTGCCCATTGAAGCCACGACTGATGGCAACCACCGCCGTTTCAAAAAGACTTGGATCAACCGGTGCTTGAAATCCGTTGGCTAAACCCGCTTGTGCGGGTGGCACCGTGGAAGAAGACCAAACGCAGGCAACATTGACCATCGTGCGAAACCGGTCGGCCTGGGTTGTTGGCGCAGGTACGTTATTTGTCGCAAGTCCGCGCAGCGATTCGGAGAAAGCGGCTGTGTTACTGAGTCCATCGATTACATCCGCAAATCGAAGACGCGAGTTGGTCCACGCAATGCCATCGGTAGGAAGCCGGGAGTCGTACAATGTACCAACCGCGGTGCCTGTATTGATATGGTAATTGTTGCCAGCATATTGTTCCGTCGGGCCGCGACCGCTCAGCGTGATCACATCAAAGAGATCGGGACCGTTATCACTGGGGCATCGGAACGAACTTACGATCGTCTTGGCCGGTTGAACAAACGGTGGACGAAGGGTTCCTGGGCAACAGCCTACCGTCAAGCTTTGATTGTAATCCAAGGTGCTTTGCAAATTCGATTGCTCCAAGAACGGTAGCAAGTTGGAGTGGATCGAGAAGTTGCCTGCGTTGCCCGTATTGATCGAATAAAACGCAGGAAGTCGCCGATGCGCCGATTCATAGTTATGCATGGCGAGTGCAAGCTGGCGAATGTTGTTGCCGCATTGCATTCGACGAGCCGCCTCGCGAGCCGCTTGTACCGCAGGCAACAATAGCCCGACAAGAATGCCGATGATGGCAATCACGACAAGGAGTTCAACAAGAGTGAAGGCCCGGCGTGGCCGGAAATTCCGAGGTGAAATGATAGTTGTTTTCATGATCTATGGTTGGGTATTGATTTGACATGGAGAAATGGATTGATTCCGCCAGCAGCAGTGAAGTTGCAATTCATTTCAGCGATCCGAAACGGCATGCTTGATGCGGAAAACAAACCCGCTTGTGGAGGGCGAGTGGAGCTCCGCGCAAGCATGCCATATCGAACCGGTTCCAATGAACGGCAGTTGCTAGCAGGCTACGAACAGGCTGCAACTCATTCGGTCTGCGATAAAAGACGACGGAATGGCAACAGCCTTGCTATAGAAGGGATCCCTGAAAGAAGATCCTGGCTAAGCGAAGGTCGCTTTCGGCGGGGGAGGATCCAGATCCAACGAAACAGAAGTCAAGACACTCACACGAGGGCGGTCGAACACCACCCGCACGTCTTCCAAAGCAACGGCCGGCTGTGCGATCGACAGGGCCATCCAGGGCAAATGCGTGAACACGGAATCTTTGCCTTGGCACTTCAGAGCGAGCATGGTCAAAACGAGGTTCTTGTTGGTTTTGCGATGAACAACTGGGACCTTCGTTTTGGAAGTGCATGATGCAAAAAGGCTTGCCTCTTTGTCTTTTTTGTTGCTGGCCCCACAGCAGGAATCGCCCGGAACGCTCGAAGAAATCTTCTTTCGAAGGGCTGCGGCAGATTGATGATTTACCTTGTGCGTTTCTTCCAGGATGGCGTAAGAAGGGGGTGTCACGCCATTTTTCTTGGCCCATGCCGCACGCTTGGCGGGAGAATTGCAGCAGCAGCTGGTCCAACATTGACGTGCCGACTTACAACCGCAGGCACCACCCTTACAAGGGTAGGATTCAGAAGAATCGATTCGAAGGGAGTCGAATGATTGTATGGGAATAGGTAATGAAGAGGCGCAGAACGATACCAGGAGCAACATTGCGGTTGCTCTTGTCCACACGGTACCTGTTCTTAAGGAATCAGTACCTTTTCTCAAGGAATCGGTTTTCTTCTTCAACGAAACTAGCTTCCTCGCCGCGATCTCAATCCGGCAAAAGTCGTCAGCTCGCCCTCCACACCATCAGTATATCCCGCAAGGCCCTTACGTCAACGACGACACCCTCCTTAAGTCGGAAGCCGGAAAACTGGAATAGACCGAAGATTTAGAACTTTGTTTCGAAACACTGATCCTAGATTCCAAAAACAACTTTGGCGGGGTACTGAAGCCGACTTAGAGTTTGGATGGTCTTTAACTTTCGCCTCGAATGAGACTCAAACCATTCGTACGACACCTATTTCCAAAGAGAGCTTCCGAACAATGAACATGGCTCAATCTGAATTTCCAACCATTGCGGCACCCGAGCTGCCGTTTGTGGACCGTCGCCAGACAAGCGCGAACACGAACGGGACTGGGGAACGTCGCCAATTCGGAAATTCTTATCACAATCTTTCTTCCGCAGGGAAAGAGCTGGCGGAGGCTATTGATGCCTACAAACTAGAATATCGTCGCCGTTACATTACTACGGATGAAATGCTTAGTGTTTTGACCGACTTGGGATATCGAAGGGACTAATGTGGACGCCCGCTTCGCTAGGAATGAGTTATGATGGTCTCTGCCCGCACACAAGAGACTGTTTTTAAATCAACCTACGGAGCCTGTTGGAATGAAGTTGCACTGCTTAGGAACAGCAGGTTATCACCCGAGTGCAACGCGGCACACGAGTTGCTATTTCATCCCAGAAGCAAACATAATGCTTGATGCCGGAAGCGGCATGTTCCGCGTCCAATCCCTGATCAACTCCGACGAATTTTCCGTTGTGCTCAGTCATGCCCACTTGGATCACATTCTTGGGCTGACTTTCTTGTTGGATTTTGTTGCAGTCACACCCGTCAAGAAAGTTCACGTCTACGGCGAACGAGCCAAGATTCAGGCCGTACAAGAGCATCTTTTTGCCGAAGCAATTTTCCCCGTTTTGCCTCCGATCGTGTGGCATTCCTTAGAGGATTTAGGGCCGGAATTCTGGATCGGCGAAACGCATTGCCGTTGGTTCCCTTTGGAACATCCGGGTGGCAGCGTTGGCTATCGATTCGAGGGAAAAGACCTCTCTCTTGCCTATGTTACCGATACTACCGCATCGCCAGAGTCTAACTATTGGCGTGAGATTCAAGGTGTCGATTGGTTGCTTCATGAATGCAACTTTTCGGATCAATGGATCGAACTGGCCATCAAGACTGGGCACAGCTGGACAACAGGCGTTCTGGAAAGCGTTACCAGGGCAGGCATTCAACGTCTTATCCTAACGCATATCAACCCTTTAGCTGCGGATTCTGACCCGCTGGGGTTGGGCGACTTGAACGAAAAAGCCGTCAATCACCATCTCCAAGAACTGATCGTGGCTCGCGATTCCTTGGTCCTTGACATTTCAAGCCTTTGAATCGTTTGTCATTGAGCTCTATACTTACGGCCGAACAGCTTCGGTGTTCAGGCCACTTTTGCGCACATGCTAGGAGAACCCATCAAGATGCATCCCTACAGCTCCCTCAGCGATGATTTTTACGTCAACATGCACTTACATACCGAAATGGATTTGCCCACGCAACGCGAGACCGTCCTTCATTTCTTTGAACAAATGCAGCGTCGATTTCCAAAGCTACGACACTTCTACCAACGCGACAAAGGGGAGTTCGTCCTGGAAGAAGACAAGGATCACGGTGCATACCGCTGGGTTGCGGCCGAACCCAAACGGATGTGCAGCGGGATCGTCAATCCCAACACCTTGGACGAAGCTATGGACCAACACCGCGAAGTCCTGGACGTAGTCCCTTACGCGATGTCGATCAGCAAGCTCGATTGCGAATCCATTGGGCTCATGTATGGCTTTGACTATGCATGTAAAGGAAACCACAACCAGATCTTAGCCGAGGCGCTTGGGATGCCAGCCGGTTTTGATGCAATGTCTCGCCGGGTTGGCTCGCATTTGATGAGCTACGAACCCGTGATTCAAATGTCTTTGGATGACACCTTTCGAACTCATGCCCGTATCAACTTTGAAACGCGCACAACCGTATTCCAAGCGAAGGCTGGCGAATTCGGCGACGAGCTGCTGAGCGTATACGTAACCGTTCGTCGATTCGATTCGTTGGGGCCGGATGAAGATTTTAAGACAGAGCTCATGCGGTTAGACACTATGATCCGCGAGTTGATGGACAACTACATCGTCGAAAACATCTTGAAACCCTTGCAAAGCTGCATTGCAACACGGTAGTGCTAGGCTCCCTTTCTCGCGGTAAACCGATTCCTCCGCCCCGCGATTAGGCGAGCAGCAGGATAAAAACTACCAATCCTAACCCGAAACGTGACGGCTCGTTGCTTTAGTGAAGTCGTAATTGGGTAAGGGCGATACGACGGACTTCCAAGTCCGTCCATGGGGAATTCGCCGGACTAGGAAGTCCGTCCATGGGGAATTCGACGGACTTGGAAGTCCGTCGTACCATTAAACCATCAGCCCGTCACACATCGGGTTGGGATCACATAGGCTGCCGCTTGCCTTACTGACAATCTACCCAGCGATCCGTAGACCACTGACGCACTAAAACCGTCCCGTCGCTAGCAATTTCATAGCGTATCGCGTCGTCCCGAGCTGTCACTAAAATCTGACGCTGTGGGGCTTCAAATAACTGCAAGACTCGCGGCGACATCGCTCGGGTTGATCCACTGATGACCACGGTTTCCGGCTGGCACCATTTCAACAGCAAGTCCGCTTTGGAGCTCAAAGAACCATGATGAGGAGCCATCAAAAGATCGACGTCGATTGCGTCCTGAGCCACCAGCATCGACAAGCCCGGTGGTTCTAAATCACCCGGCAGCAAAACTCTTCTGCCTGCAAATTCGAACAGCAAACATAAACTGTTGGCATTGTCCGAACCTGGAACTCCTTGCAAGGGCGGATGAATCGCTAGCGTGCTCCAACCCCTCCCTTGATGCAGATCCCCACGCTCCCGAACTTCTGTCCTCGATCCGAAACGCTTCGCAATCGCCAGGTTGCGCTGCAGCAATGGACTGGAGTGCTCGAAAACTTGTTGGGTGGAAACAATGCGATCGATGCGAATTCGTTTGGCGATTCCTTCGAGACCGTTGTAATGATCCGCATCCGCGTGCGAAAGTACCACCGTATCGAGCTTAGGAATCTGCATGGCCCACAAAGCTTCGATCATGACTTGGTAACTGCGTTGGTGGTCCCCCATGCGACCCGCATCATACAGCCAAGTTTCATGATCGGGTGTTTCGATAATGACATTGGTTCCATGTCCGACATCGATAAAGGTAAAGCACAGCTTGGACGCGTTGCCATCGCCGCTACGTGCGATCCAGTCGGAGATGGGTTGCAGCAGCAGACCGATCAGAAACCAACCGCCAAGCACCCACAGCAATCGCCGTCGACCGCGAGACTGCTTGACCCCACCTCCCAAAGCAGCTGCAAGCCCAAAGAAATAAAAGGAGTAAAGCCACCAAGCGGGCGGTGAACGCAGCCAAAAGTGCCCGAAAGGAACACTCTCCCCAATCCCAACAGCACCATCCACCATCCACAAAGAAAATCCACACAGGATTCCAAATAGCCAACCCGTCGGTGGAAACCAGCCCAAGACAATCAATCCCAAGCCAGAAATCAGGGCAATCAACATCGGTACCCAAAGGACGAGGTTCAAGAGAATTGCGATCGGGCTGATGACGTGAAAACTGGTCCATACAAGTGGTGCGGTGATGAACCAAACCCAGAAGCTGGTCCGCAACATTTCGAATGCCCAACCTCGAAGCTTCCTGGCATTCTTGCGCCAGCGATTGGACTTGGATTCGATCAGCTTTTGCAGTGCGTCTTGCTTAGGAAAGGTCGCTTTGGTCGAAGAAATCAGAACCGCCACGGCCAGGAAGGATAACTGTGTCCCTGTTTCAAAGACGACGCTGGTTCGGTACAGGATAAGAACGACACCTGCGAACGCAAGCATATTCATGCTAGAGAATCGCCAGCCCATCCACTTGGCAAAGCAGATGCCCACAAGCATGATTGCAGCGCGAGCCACTGGCGGATTGGCTCCGCACAGCACTGCGTAGCCGAGCACAATCACACAAACACCCACCAGCAAGCTTCTGTTTGGAACATACAGAATGGTTCCGAGAAGGAACAGCGACATCGCCACCATCTCGATATGCATCCCCGAGATAGACAGCATGTGAATGGTACCGGTGGCAAGCAATTCTTCTTGCAGTCGCCATTCCACCTGTTCGCGCTGACCAAGGACCAATGCGGCGGTCAATTCTGTTTGCTCCAGGACGACATAGCGTTCGATTGCACTCAGCGAGCATGCAGAAACCCAAGCTAAAAAGCGATCGAATCGGTAACGATGTGTCCCATCACTTCGAACCAATTGATCTTGAGAATCTGCGCGGGCTTGAGCGGCGTATCCAAGCTCTGCAAATCGCTTCGCTTGATGGTACTGTCCTGGGTTGGAAGGCTTGCTCGGAAGTCTCCACTGTCCGTATACTTCCAAAGCATCACCAGGGTAGTAGCCCGTGATCTTTCCATCGACGGAAAGAGGAACCAGAAAGGAACACGGTGACCATCTTCCCCCGATGCGAATTTGGTTTACATGCAGAACCGTGATCGTTTGCCAACTAACCTCCCCGATCTCCTGATTGCCGCTAGGTAAACTGGCCTTGCGATATCGCAGCGGTGCGTCGATTCGAGCTCGGCAGGCCACTGGCTTCCAACCAGAGGGACCATCGTCCGCATCGAGCTCCATCTGCCGTAGCGATTCATGCCAAGCTTGCAATTGCTCCAGCGATTTGCGTTGATTGAGCGCATGCAGGAAGCTCAAAACAATCGCAATACCAAGGATCAGGCATACCTGAGGCCAGTACCAACGCAGGGCCGAACCTCGATACCAGGCCACAAGCCCGGTTGCGAGGGAGCCAACCAATGCAAAGGCGAGAAGCTTTTCCCAAATGTCCGGTAGAAGTTCTTGCATTCCGATCGTGGTCAATGCGACCGCCAACAGACACACCATGGGATACAAGGCCCAAAGGGCGAAAAGCCGTCTTTGGACGGCAGTCGGATGAGGTAGGAATCGGCGAAAACGGCGAATTCCGTTGACTTGAGGAAGCACTTGTTGCATTTCGAAGACATTCAGGTTGCGTTTTGTATTCACGCAACTTCCACAGACCGGAACATAATTTCACATTCGACCAACGATTTTACAGGGGAAACACTTCGCGACTCAAAAGGTCTAATCACTCGGCATGGGGAATGCAACTCTATTTTTTTACAAAAAGGAACCTGGGGCGAATCAGGTCATCCAAAGTAGTCAACCTTAACCAAACACAACCAGCCATGACCAAGCGATTCAATCGAACGACTTCGAACAACGCCGGTAAAAAATCGGGCTATTCGTATATTAACGAAGACCAAGACTTCGTGGGTGGCGATGCAGTAGGTTTTGGCTTCGAAGAAGAGGAAGAGGAAGATGCCGACCACTCGGATCGCATCGTCGATGAGGATTCGCTTGAAAACGATGGGATCGAAGACGACTTCTTCCCAGAGTCGGACGACAATGAAGTTGTCGATGCCACGGATGACCCAGTTCGAATGTATTTGATTCAGATGGGCGAAATTCCTCTGTTGACTCGTCAGGAAGAAGTCAGTGCTGCGAAGAAGATTGAATTCACCCGCGCCGACTACCGCCAATGGATGCTCGCTTCGGATTTTGTCCTTCAAGGGGCGACAAAACTGCTCGAGCAAGTTCGCGACAGCAAGCTACGATTGGACCGAACCATTGAAGTGAGCGTAACCAACGCAACGGAGAAGGTTGCAATCATGCGTCGCATTGGGCCGAACATCAAGACCCTTCGTCAATTGCTTCTTCGCAATCACGGCGATTACCACGTTGCGATCAACAAGAGCCATCCCATGGACGAGCGACGGTTGGCTTGGAAGCGATTGGTCTGCCGACGCAACAAGGCGGTTCGTCTGATCGAAGAAATGAACTTGCGAACGAACCGGCTCGAACCGATCTTTGCTAAGCTTGCAACCATCTCGAATCAAATGCAAGTGCTCAAGGGTCGCATGAAAAACGCTGAAGAAACCGGCTTCTCCGATGGCGTGCCGATGTCCAAGCTCAAGGAAGAGATTCGATACTTGATGCGAATCACTTACGAGACACCTGCAACCCTTGCTCGTCGTTGCGAAAAAGTACATGGATTCCGACTCCAGTACGACGCAGCCAAACGCGAGCTGTCGGCTGGCAACCTTCGCTTGGTCGTTTCGATCGCTAAGAAGTACCGCAACCGTGGGCTCAGCTTCTTGGACCTGATTCAAGAGGGGAACACAGGTCTGATGCGAGCTGTCGATAAGTTCGAATACGAACGAGGCTTCAAGTTCTCGACCTATGCTACATGGTGGATTCGTCAAGCCATCACCCGCGCTATCGCCGATCAAAGCCGTACCATTCGTGTGCCTGTGCACATGATCGACACGATGAGCAAAGTACGCCAAGTGACTCGCGATCTGATTCAAGAATTAGGACGTGAACCATCCGTCGAAGAAACAGCACAACGAGCTGGCTTGTCGCTCGACGATGCTCGAGTTGTCATCAAGATGGCTCGTCAACCGCTGTCCTTGGACCAACCTGTCGGTGACCATGAAGACAGCTTCTTTGGCGAATTTTTGGAAGACTATCGAGACGATGATCCATTGTACGAAACCAATCAGCAAACCTTGCGAGAGCAGATTCAAGAAGCCATGCAAACGCTGAACTACCGCGAGCGAGAGATCTTGAAACTACGATACGGTTTGGCGGACGGTTACGCTTACACCTTGGAAGAAGTGGGCAAGATTTTTCAAGTGACTCGTGAACGTGTTCGTCAAATTGAAAGCAAAGCAGTCAAGAAGCTACAGCACCCACAACGCAGCAAGTCGTTGACCAGCTTCATCGATGGTTTGGACATGACTCCTTATCAAGACGTTGTAACCAACGGCGAACGACCTATGTAGATCAGCGACTATGGAAGGTAACTCTACTCGATCAAGGCAAAGGGTGCGCTCTTGTTCTGACTCACCCGTAATCTATCCCTGGAGCAGATCATTTTTCTTGTACCAAGAGACTCGGCTGGACATTGGGTTCGCAATCTCTTCAAGTAGCTTGATCGCTCGAGTGCTCGATTCATGCAAAGTGACGTGCGACAGCATTGAGTAAAGACGGACCTAGATCAAGTTATCTTCACAGCCCATCGGTCTTACGTTGGGCTTGCTGGCAAATGGAAGCAAATGTTCTCGGAGCTTCCAGTGGAGTCAAGTGAGCCGTATTATCCACCAGAAAGGTCGTGGCTTTCGGAATCGCCATTGACATCTGCTCGAGCGAAGTGGGTGGGCAAATTGTGTCGTCGCGTCCGCCTATACAGACAACTGGGATTGTCCAGCTTTTCATTCGTGACGAAAAATCTGCGCGATGCGTCATTGCTAGCTGAGCCCACGCGATCGTTGATGCTTTGGTAGAAGTCATCATTTCCTTAACGACTCCGACGGTGACTGGACTGTTGGTGAAAGTGTCCTGACTTAAAAGTTTTGGAAGCATAGGCAAGACGGCCTCGGCCGCCCCATCGCGAAGCGCGATGTTAGCAACCGATCGACGATGCAATGCCGCCGCGGGTTCATCCGAATTGCACCTTGTATTTGTCAGTATAGCCATCGAGCACAAGTCCGGATGACGTTCTATCAACTCCATCGCGACATAGCCACCCATCGATAATCCGCATACAAAAACTTGGTTGCGAATACCCAATCCCTGAAGAAGGGATTCGCAATCGTCTGCAAGGTCGGCAATCGAAAAAGATTTTGTTTCCTCGGACGATTCTCCAAATCCGCGAAAATCGGGAGCGATGCAAAAAAAACTGCCGGCCAAAAGAGGCATGACGCTCGACCAAAGTCGATTATCAAGCGGATAGCCATGAAGTAGCAGCAGGGGTTGCCCCAAACCGCAAGTCGAAAACGGAATGGTTCGATGCGTCAGTCGATGGAGCTTCTTCTGAATCATGACTGCTTGATGACTGCGTGAAAGTTGGTCGAAAGTGGGGCTATTGATCGTCATCATATCGTCGCAACTACAGCAAAGTTCAACAATCATCAAATTTCAACCAGCAAAACGGCGCCACCCACCTATTGCATCTTAGTTGTTTCAATCGCCAAGAAGTACCGCAACCGTGGGCTTAGCTTCTTGGACTTGATTCAAGAGGGGAACACAGGTCTGATGCGAGCTATCGATAAGTTCGAATACGAACGAGGTTTCAAGTTCTCGACCTATACCACATGGTGGATTCGTCAAGCGATCACCCGCGCTATCGCCGACCAGAGCCGTACCATTCGTGTTCCTGTACACATGATCGACACAATGAGCAAAGTGCGCCAAGTGACTCGCGATCTGATTCAAGAATTAGGACGTGAACCATCCGTCGAAGAAACAGCACAACGAGCTGGCTTGTCGCTCGACGATGCTCGAGTT
>Ga0247833_1007410_pt1 | contig 11645 bp, 9 predicted proteins | sample LaCruzMarch2015__7_FD_187117 | JGI IMG/M metagenome (GOLD analysis project Ga0247833, IMG submission 187117) | Freshwater microbial communities from meromictic Lake La Cruz, Castile-La Mancha, Spain - LaCruzMarch2015_8m | ecosystem: Environmental > Aquatic > Freshwater > Lake | place: Spain...
CTCGACGTCGCGCAGCTGTGCCTGCACAACGTCGCCGGTGAAGACGTCGTGGTCCAGGCGGCCATCGAGCCAGGCCGCTACCGGTTCGGTGACGCGGGCCTCGAGTTCCTCGGACCGGCGGAGCGACTCTCCCAAACGGAGGCCTACGACGAGATCGTGGTCTCCGGTGAGATCCCGATGGAGGGCACGCACCTGTTGCGGCAGTCGGACGAGATCTGCAAGGTCTACTCCTACGAGCCGGTGCTGGGATCCGACGGCCGCACGCTCACGCCGCGAGCCCGGAAACTGGTGGCGGCGATCCAGGCAGGGTTTACCCTCGCCCCGGTCCGGAGGTAGCGAGCCATCACCGCGTTCGCCGACCCCCGGGTGGCGTTTCTCGCGGACTCGTCGGCCGCCGAGCGGGAACGATTCCGCGCGGCAGCCGAGACGCGTCGCGCCTACGATCGCCGCGACCCCGAGCCCTGCGACCTCTCGATCCTGCCGCGGGTGGTGTCGGCCGCAGAGGCCGCGACGCTCGGGGCGATCTGCCGCCGGATCGTGCGGGCCTCGATCGAGCGGGTGCTCGACCTGCAGGCCGGCCGCGAGCCGGCGGGCGACGTGCCACTGGCCTGGATCGCCGGGCTCGGGCCGCAGCTGCCAGAAGAGCTGATGGGCAACGTCCGGCTCGACTTCCTGCTCGAGCGGGGCTGGCCCCGGCTGCTCGAGGGAGGCTGGGTAAACCTGAGCGCGGTTGAGTACGCCCCCCAGGCGGCCCTCGCCCTACTCGACTGCCAGCCAAAGCTCGCCGACGAGTTCCATGTCGAGCGGCCCGCCGCCCGGATGCGGCAACGACTCGCTGAGCGGGGAACTCGCCGGCTGGCGATCCTCGTCAAGCAGCGGCACACGGTCTATGCGGCCAACGACTTCGAGTTGATCCGCGAGCTGCTTGCGCCCCTGGAGTCGGTGATCGTGGCGGAGCCCGACTTTCCGCTGATCCGTGGGGGCGACGGCTGCATCATCGTCGGCGACCTGGCCTGCGACACGGTCTACCTCCGGTCGCTCGACGGCCCGGCTGCCTTCGCCGGCCCACACGCCGCCACGAATCGCCGCACGCTCGAGATGCTGCTGGCCTCGGGCGTGGCCTTTCATGACCATCCGTTGATGCTGCTCGCCGAAGACAAGGAGCTTGGTTGGCTCGTGGCCCGTGACCCGGCGCTCGCCGCGGTCGTGCCGCGGTCGCTACCGCCGGCCGCGGTGCCACCGACCCAGGCGGATCGCTGGGTGCTCAAGCTTCGCGACCGGCACTCGGGCGAGGGGGTGTTTCTCGAGCCGGCCGAGATGGCAGCGCACTGGGATGCTCCCGACGCCATCCTGCAGGAGCGGATTCATCCTGATCCATTTCCGGTGGTCACCGTCCATGGTCAGCGGGGCGACGCGGTGGCTGACCTGGCCGTGCACGTGTCGTACCGCTATCACATCGCCCGCCGGGAGCTCGTGACTGCCGAGATCGCTGGCTACTTCAGCCGCTTCTCGCTGACCAGCGGTAAGGTCAACCTCTGCACTGGCGGCGGGATCGTGCCGGTGCTGTCGGAGCGGCCCGATCAGGCGGATCAGCCCGGGCTGGGGCAGCGGCCGAGCCGCGGGGAGGATCGCTGATGCCGCAGCCGGTCGCCCCCGCCCACGAGCCGATCGTCACCGCACTCGACCGGGAGGCGTTTCGCACGGCGCTCGTGGAGCGGATGTTTTGTGCGGCGGACGACGTCCGTGACGTGGCGCTCGCGCCCTTGGTGATCTCCCAGGCCGAGCATGCCCGGTTCGGGAGCGCGGCCCGACGGATCTGTGCCGCGGCGCTGGCCGCCTTCGCGCGCCGCCGCGATCCGAACCGGTTTGTGGGTGACTCGTTTCAAGGGCTCATCCAGGGCCTGCCCGTCCGTCAGGGTGTGATTGCCGGCAACGCCCGGTTCGACTTTCTCCCCACCGCGGCCGGCCCACGGCTCGTGGAGCTCAACTTCGTCGGCGTCGGCACGACGGCCCGGCCGCACCAGGCCGCGCTGGCGGTCCTCGATTGCCTGCCGGAGTTGCGGGACTCGCATCACGCGCTTTTGCCCACCGCCGCCTTCACCCGCCAGCTCGGCCGGCTCGGCTGCCACTCCCTCGCCCTGCTCACCAAGGACAACGACCAGGAATACGTCACGCCCTGGCTCGACCGGCTGTTGATCCAGCGGCAGCTCGCGCCGGTCGAGGTGCTGATCGTGCCGCGGCGGGAGTGGGACGGCTTCACGAGTGACGGCCGGTCGCTCGCCTTCCGGGGCAAGACTATCGACGCCATTTACCCCCGCGAGCTCACCTGGCGGACCTCGCTCGAGGCGGGCATCGAACAGTGCCGGTCGTTTCTCGAGAGTGGTGCGATGTGCCTCGACCATTGGGGGCTCGTGCTGGTTGAGGACAAGGATCTTGGCTTTTTGCTCGAGCAGGATCCGAGCCTCGCCGACCTCGTGCCGCAGACCTGGCCGCTGGGCGAGCAGCCGGCCACGATCCCGGCGACTGAACTGGTGCTCAAGCGGCGGCACGACCACGGCGGCGAGGGGGTCGTGGTCGGCCCGGCCACACTGCCTGAGGCCGACGGCGACGAATGGCTCGTGCAGGAGCGGCTGCGGGGACCACGGCTTCCGGTCACCACGCTCCTGGGCTTCGCGGGCACCGTGACCCACGACATCGCCACTCATGTCTGCTACGAATACGACCTCGGCCGTGGAGAACTGCTCCACTGCGAGGTGAGCGGCTACCTGGCGCGGTTCGCACCCACCGGCGACGTCGTCAACCTTTCGCAAGGGGGCGGCGTGATCCCCGTGCTGGTGGAAGGGGCGACTGCATGAGCCGCACGATCGGCTGCCTCGGTTACATCGGCCGACCTGAGTTTGCCTTCGACTGCCCGGTCGACGAAGACCAGATCACCTCGATGCTCGCGGCTCGGGACGACCGGCTCGTGATGGCCCACTGGGATGACCTCGACGTGCGCACCCTCACGGCGCAGGCCTGGGACGTTCGGCGCGGCGCGTGGGTGACCTGCGACTTCGGCCGCTGCGCCGCCCTCTTGATCCTCGAGGCCCCGGCCCCCGGCTCGAAGAACGCCGACTTCGGCCATGCCGAGGCCGCGATGCGGGAGATCCTCCAACGGGGCATCCCGGCGGTGAACTCGATGCGGACCTTCCTCGAGTATCCCGACAAGCGGTATCTCGTCGACCGGCCTGATCTGCCGTTTCCCAAAACGGTACTCGTGACAAGCCACAGCGACCTGGGGCCACTGCTGGCCGGACTACCCGCCGAGGTGGTGCTCAAGCCGCTGATCGGGGCCGGCGGCAAGGGGGTCGTGCGACTGCCCTGCGATGCTGAGGCGATCCGAGCCGCGCTGGAGCCGGGCCGCGAGTATCTCCTCCAGCCGTTCCTGCCGGAGATCATGGCCGGCGAGCGGTGTCTCTACTTCCTGGCCAAGCGGTTCCGCTACGCCCTGGTGAAGCGACCCAAGCCGGGTGAGTTTCGCACCAACGAGGGGCTGGCGATCTACGCCCGCTACGACCCGACGGCGGAGGAACTGGCCCTGGCCGAGGACACCGTCCGCCGGTTCGCCAGCCCCTCGCTGATCGAGCGGGTCGACCTCTGCGGCCGGCACGTGCTCGAGATGACGATCGAGTGCCCGGGGCTCAAGATCAAGCGCTGCGGCGTCGAGCGGGAGATCGGCCCCTGGACGTACGAGGCCATTGACATGGCGATCGAGAACGCCCGCCGCGGGATCACTTAAGCCCCGGCCGCCGGTCAAGGGCCCCGCGGACGCCGAGGCTCTCCGGATGGCGGGCGATCTTGTCGGAGAAGACGCGGATGTCGTCCACGATCGGCCGCAGTTCGCGAGACAGGGTCTTGACATTGGCGGCGGCGGCGGCGAGATCCTCGTAGACCTGCGGATCTCGGACCAGTTTGCCGAGCGTGCCGTCGGATTCGTTGAGCGCCTTGGTGAAGAACACCGCCTGCTGGAGCACCTCGTCGAGCCGGCCGATGGTGGCGTCGATCTGGGCGACCATCCCCTCGCCCCGCTCGCCGAGCGGCCTGGTGAGACCCTCCAGGTTTCGCAGGTTGCGGTCGGCCGTGTCGATCGTCGTGCCCATTCCCTGCACGGTGTTCCGCAGGTCGGCGATCACTTGGGGCAGGCCCTCGAGTGTCTGCTTGATGTTGGCCCGGGCCTGCGGATCCCCCATCACGTCGTTGATGTTGGCCATCGCGAGACTGAAGTCATCGAGTGCCTTCTCCGTCTTGCGGACTACCCTCCCAAATTTGTCGTCGTCGCCCATCAGCATCCGATCGAGGTCGCCGGAGATTTTCGATACCGCGGTGCTCGCCTCAGTGATCGCCTCGAGCGCGCCACCGAGCTTGGGCTCGAGCGCGGCGAAAGCTTCGAACGGATCGCGGGACACCGTCCCCGTGAGCACCTCCTCCGCGGCCACCTTCTGCCGCGGCAGGCGGATCACACCAGGCACCAGTTGGATCTCGGCATCGCCCAGGAGCGTGGTCGCGATCCGCGGCTGCTCGTCGCGGTACACGGGCACATAGGAGTCGATCTCGGCCACCACGTCCACGCCGCCCCGCTCGTCGAGCATGACGCCCGAAACGCGGCCCACGAGGATCCCATTCTTCCGCACGGGCGTGCCGTCGGCGATCCCGCGGGCATCCGTGAAGCTCATCCGGATGGGGTAGGTGGACTGCACGAGCGACGGCAGGTCACCAAACAGGACGACCAGGATGCCGGCGATGATCGCCGTGGCGAGCACCACGACGCCGACCCGAAACTGCATCACGCGGTCGCTCATGCGGTCTCCTCCTCGTCGCCCGCTGCAGCTTTGTCGGCCAGCGCCTGTTCTTCGCGGAGTTCCATCAGCCGCCCGCCTGCCCGCCCCTCGACAAACTGGCGAATCCGTGGGTCGGTCGAGCGGTCGAGTTCGGCCGGGGTGCCGTCGAACACGATCTGCGGCTCGCCCGGCCGCAGCCGGAACAGCGGATAGAGCATGATCACGCGGTCGGCCACCTTGCGGGCGGTGTGCATATCGTGGGTGACCACGACGCTCGTCACATTCGGCCGCCGCCGGACCCGCAGGATCAGCTCGTTGATGACGTCGCTCATGATCGGGTCGAGCCCCGTGGTCGGCTCGTCGTAGAGAACGAGATTCGGGTCGAGGGCCAGCGCCCGGGCCAGCCCCGCCCGCTTCCGCATGCCGCCGGAGAGTTCGACGGGTTTCTTGGCCAGCACCGACCGGGACAGGCCCACCTCATCCACGAGCGACTCGGTGATCCGCCGGATCTCGGCCGCTGGGATCTGGGTATGTTCGCGCAGCGGAAAGGCGACATTCTCGGCGATCGTCAGGCTGTCAAACAGGGCGGCTCCCTGAAACACGAAGCCGTATCGGGTGCGGAGATGGGCCAGGTGGCGGTCGCTCATCCGCAACAGCGACCGACCCTCGAACTGGACGTCACCGGCCGAAGGTTTGACGAGGCCGATCATAGACTTGAGCAGCACCGTCTTGCCGCAGCCGCTCTCCCCGAGCACGACGAGCGCGTCGCCGGCGGCCAGATCGATCGAGATGTCGCGGAGCACCTCCTGGCGGCCGAAACGCACCCCCAGCGCCTCGACCCGGAGCAGGGGCGGCGTGGCTTCGGCGCTGGTGGCGGCTGGTGCAGTCACGGTGGCGGTCATCACAGTAGCCGGCGGGGCCCCTCCGGCCGGAAGAAGTCGTGCACGTTGTTGAGCCAGATGCCCAGGAACAAGTCGAGCACCAGGATCAGGACGAACGAGTGAACGAAGGCGTTGGTGGCGGCCCGGCCCACTCCCTCGGCACCGTGCTCGCAGTGGAACCCGTGGTGACAACTCACCAGGGCGATCGCCGACCCGAAGAACAGGCTCTTGAACACGCCCATCAGGAAGTCGAACACGTCGACATATTCACGGGAGTTGGCCCAGTAATGATGGTGGTCGATGCCCAGGAGCACGTGGGAGTAGAAATAGCCCCCCAGCACACCCATGAAGTCGGCCATCACCGTCAGCGACGGGATCAGAATCAGGCAGCCGAGAAAGCGGGGCACGACCAGGTAATAGATCGGATTGGCACCCATGCTCTCGAGCGCATCGATCTGCTCGGTGACCCGCATCGTCCCCAGTTCTGCCGCCATGGCACTGCCCACGCGGCCGGCGAGCATCGTGGCGGCGAGCACCGGCCCGAGCTCGCGGACCAGTGACAGGTTGATCACCGACCCCAGCCGCGTCTCCAGGCCCAGGGCCTTGAACTGGGCATAACTCTGGACGGCGAGCACCATCCCGATGAACAGCCCGGTCAGCGCTACCACCGGCAGCGACATGACGCCGATGCGGTAGAAGTTGGGGATCAGCACGTCCCGCCGCTGGGGGCGGGCGAAGATCCAGCCCACCGTCCTGAGCGCGAAGATCGCCACATCGCCGATGCCTGCGACCAAGTCGATCGCGCCCGCGCCGAGGTTGGCCACTTGACCGGCGAGCCAGCCGGTCAGGCCGGTGGAAGCGGACGGAACTGGGGCTGCGGTTGCCATCGGTGGAGTCACGCGCGGACGGCGACCGGGATGATCTGCCTACGGGTTGTATCGGCTGTGCTGGTTGCGGGGCGTGAGCCGGATGTGCGGCGATGGTGGAAGCTCGGGTGGCCCGGCAAGCTGGGTAAAGCTCGCTTTACCTCGACGCCGGCAGCCACTGCCCGCTGCGTGCGTCGGCTCAATAGTTCATCTGGAACTGGAACCGGAGCAGGTCACCACGGAACTGGGCGTAGTTGGCGTCCACGATCTGGGCATCGGCGCCGGTGTTGGTCCGGTTCGCGAAGTCGTACTCCATCGTGAACTCCATCTGGGGCTGGATCTGCCACTCCACTCCCATGTCGAAGCTGTTGGTGAAGGTGTCGGGGGAGTTCCGCTCCCAAAGAAAGCCACCGGTGTACTGCTGCCAGCGGAGGAAGGGGAAAAAGACTCCGCTGGGCATCTTCCAGGGCAGTTCCAGCCGGATCACGAAGTGCATGTTGTCGTTGGCTTCGGCCCGCGAGACGCCCTGCCCGTTGTCGGCCCCGATCCCGAACACGCCGTAGTTGCCCGACCCCTTCAGGCCCTCGTCGAGCACCTCCTTGTAGAGGTCCTGGGCGAACTCCGGGGTCCAGTAGTAGAAGACACCCGTCCCGCGCTCGCCGTTGATCGCGCTGTTGATCGGATCGGAACGGTCGAGCGGGATGCGGTTGGAGCTCGACTGCATGTTGTCCCAGCCGAAGGGCACCTTCGAGAGCCCGATCCGCACCCGGTTGACCTTGTTCTCCGTCAGGTAGACGTCGCCGTAGCAGTCGCGGAGCTGCGTGTAGTTGATGGCCCCGTCCCGGGCACCGGGCACGCTCGAGGCGAAGTCGGGCTGATGTAGAAGTAGAGCCGGTCGCTCAGGTCACCCGAGAAGATGATCCGGCAGCGGCGGATGAAGAACTCGCCGTCGGGCCCGACCGACCGGTCGCCGGGATGGAAGGGCTCCGCCTGGCTGTCGTCGTTCCAGAGGGTGCTGTTGATCCGAAACTGCGTGTAGCCGCGGATGTTGATCCGCTCGTACCACTGCTTCTCCTTCGGCTTCACCGCCCCATAGGTCTGCTCATCGACCGTGCGAATCGACGGGTCGCGGATCGAATCCCACCACTAGCCCGATCAGCCCGCGACGGGCCATCCCGCGGGCTTGTGCCCGGCGGGCGATCCACAGGGCGGCAAACAAAGTTGGCAAGATGGGGGGCCTCGGGGCAGCATGCCCGCAAGGTCTGCCCCTGCCGCACAAGCCCCCTGATCGGAAAATCCCGGGTCGCTTTATGAGGATTCGATTGGGATTTGATGAGATTTCCCCTGCCGGCGCGAGGCCGGGGAACTCCGGGAATCAAGGCAAGGCGAGCGGCGGCCGTCAGCCCCCGCCGCCCTCTGCGGGGCCGGCGGCCACCGGCTCGGCGGTCGTGATTCCTTTGAAGGAGAGCCGCTTTTTGCCGGCCACTTCGGTGCAGTCCACGCAGATCGTGTCCTTGCCCTCAAACTCCCCCTTGAGCAGCTCCTCGCTGACGGGATCCTCGATGTAGTTCTCCAGTGCCCGCCGCAGTGGCCGGGCACCGAAGTCGGTGTCAGACCCCTTCTTGATCAGGAACTGCTTGGCTTCATCGGTCAGTTCGAGCTTCAGGCCCCGCGCCAACAGCCGCTCGCGGACCTTCTCCAGCTCGATGTCGATCACCTGCTTGAGGTCGTCGATCGTGAGGTGATGGAACACGATCACGTCGTCGAGCCGGTTCAAGAACTCCGGGCGAAATACCTTTTCGATCCGCTCGTTGACTCGACCCTTCATGCTGTCATACGAGGCGTCACCGTCGGGCTTCTGGAAGCCGAAGGCGGCCTCATTCTTGATTGCCTCGGCCCCCGCGTTGGTGGTCATGATGACGATCGTGTTGCGGAAGTCGACGTTGCGACCAAAGGAGTCGGTCAACCGCCCCTCTTCCATCACCTGGAGAAGCATGTTGAACACATCGGGATGGGCCTTCTCGATCTCGTCGAGCAGGACCACGGCGTAGGGCCGGCGGCGGATTTTCTCCGTCAGTTGCCCCCCCTCCTCGAAGCCGACGTAGCCCGGCGGGGCGCCGATCAGACGGCTGACGTTGTGCTTCTCCATGTACTCGCTCATGTCGATCTGGATCAGCGCGTCGGCGTCACCAAACATGAACTGCGCCAGCGCCTTGGCCAGCAGCGTCTTACCCACGCCCGTCGGCCCGGCAAACACGAATGACCCGATCGGCCGCTTCGGATCCTTGAGGCCCGACCGACTGCGACGAACCGCCTTGGAGACGCTCCTGATGGCGGTCTCCTGACCGATGACCCGCTTATGGAGTTCGCCCTCCATGCCCATCAGCCGGGCCTGGTCCTCGGTGCTCATCCGCGTCAGCGGGATGCCAGTCATCTTGGAGACAACCTCGGCGATCACCTCCTCGTCGACCACCCCGTCGGTTTCGCGGCTCTTGTCCCGCCAATCGCGGGTCATCTGCTGCTTCTTCTTCTTCAGTTTGTCGGCCTGGTCGCGAAGCCCCGCCGCCTTCTCAAAGTCTTGGTTGGCGACCGCCTCTTCCTTCTCCTTGTTGAGCTTTTCGACTTCGTCGTCGATCTCCTTGAGATCCGGCGGCTTGGTCATCGCCTTGAGGCGGACCCGCGCCCCCGCCTCGTCGATCACGTCGATGGCTTTGTCCGGGAGGCAGCGACCGGTGATGTAGCGGCTGGAGAGATCGACTGCCGCCGCGAGGGCCGCGTCGGAAATAGTCACCCGGTGATGGCTCTCGTAGCGGTCGCGGAGCCCCTTCAGGATCTCCACCGCCTCGTCCTTCGTGGCCGGCTCGATCATGATGATCTGGAACCGCCGATCGAGGGCCGAATCCTTTTCGATGTACTTGCGGTATTCGTCGAGCGTGGTGGCCCCGATGCACTGAATCTCGCCACGGGCGAGAGCGGGCTTGAGCACGTTGGAGGCGTCGATCGCCCCCTCGGCGCCGCCAGCCCCGACGAGCGTATGCAGTTCGTCGATAAACAGGATCGTGTTCTTGGCCCGGCGCACCTCATTCATGACCGCCTTGATCCGCTCCTCGAACTGACCGCGATACTTCGTGCCTGCGACCATCATCGCGAGGTCGAGCACGACGATCCGGCGGTCAGCGAGCAGTTCGGGCACGTTGCCGTCGATCACCCGTTGGGCGAAGCCCTCGACGATCGCCGTCTTGCCCACACCCGCCTCGCCGAGGAGCACGGGATTGTTCTTGGTCCGCCGGCAGAGGATCTGAATCGCGCGCTCGATCTCGTCCTCCCGACCGATCACGGGATCGAGTTTGCCCTGCCGGGCGAGTTCCGTGAGATCGCGGCCGAAACTATCGAGCGCGGGCGTCTTGCTCTTGCCCCCCTTGGGGCTGCCCTCGCCGCCGCCCGCGCCAGCGCCTGCGGGTTGGCGGCCGCCCATGCCGGCCCGCTCGCCCCCCTCCTCCATGCCGTGGCCGAGCAGGTTGAGCACCTCTTCGCGGACATCCTCGAGCTTGAGCCCGAGGTTCATGAGCACCTGCGCCGCCACGCCCTCCTGCTCGCGGAGGAGCCCCAGCAGGATGTGCTCCGTGCCCACGTAGTTATGGTTGAGGTTTCGCGCCTCCTCCATCGAATACTCGATCACCTTCTTGGCCCGCGGCGTCTGCGGCAGCTTGCCCATCGTGACCATGTCGGGGCCGCTCTGGACGAGCTTTTCAACCTCGATGCGGATCTTGCGCAGGTCGATGTCGAGATTCTTGAGCACGTTGGCTGCGACCCCGCTGCCCTCCTTGATGAGGCCCAGGAGCACGTGCTCGGTGCCGATGTATTCGTGGTTGAACCGCTGGGCCTCCTGGTTGGCCAGCTGCATCACTTTTCGGGCCCGATCCGTGAATCGCTCGTACATCGTGCTACCTCTCTGGGCTGCTCGGTCGCCGGCTGCTGGCCTGGACGACGGGGGCTGACCACCGGACTATGTTTCACCCTGAGTCGCCTGCCAGGACGGCAGACAGACTCCTCCTTCAGAACCACTGCAAACCGCACGCCAATCGCCAGGGGCATTGTATGGTGTGGCCTCAACGGCGTCTGGGCAGGCAGCGAGAAACCGGGAAAAGAGCCGGTTGCAGAGCTTCACGCCGGCCCGCTCAGGCGGCAGCCCGACCGTCGGTCGCAGCGGCTTGAGCCCCTCCCTGGCTCGCCAGCGGCAGCGTTGCCGGTTCGCCGCCGCCCCCGCTGGTCTCGACCAGGCCGCGTTCGGCCGCGATGGCCGCCCGCCAGCGGCGTCCGGAGTCACTGACAGACAGTTTGTCGAGCGCCGTGCGGGCCTCGTCCAACCGACCCACCCGCCGCAGGAGCGTGGCCAGTAGCAGCTGCGCCTCGCCGTCGGTCGGCGCCAGTTCCAGGAGTTGCCGCAGTCTGGTTTCCGCGGCCAGCCAGTCGCGGGCCAGGTAGGCGTCGCGAGCCTTGCCAAACAGCGGGTCGATTTCGGCTGCGGGCGGGCGGGCGAGCGACGGCGGGAACGCCGCGGCTGCCGATACGGTGCTCACGAGCCACACCACACCCGTCGCCGCCCAGACGGCGAATGTGAGCGGGAGCTCAACCAGCCCCGGCCAGAGGAAGGTCGTCGCCACGGCCACGTCGAGCGACACGGCGAACGCCAGCGCCAGCGCCAGCCCGGCGACACTGCCGCGGAGCCACAGCCAGGGTAGGCCGGGCCAGACGAGCGTGAGGTAGCGGAGGGATGTCATAAGAGCCCAAACAAGGACGCCGGAAGGTACGCGATCGTCCCCTGTGGGCCAAGACGTGTCGGAGCGGGGCTCTGTCGCGTGCGCACGCGGAAAAACAGCGGTCCAGGAGCATTCCCGTCGCTCCCGTGGGCCACGGGTGATCGTGCCGTCTCGCCAGCCGCTCGCTTCGGGCAGCCTGGTAATCCGGTGCGGCAGCGGCTTTACTGCGATCCTCAACGGTGTTCCCAAGACCTCTGAACAGCCTGGATGCACCGACCGTGACGACCACCGCAGCCGCCGGCGAGCTCCCGCAACCAAGGT
>Ga0247833_1007414_pt1 | contig 11639 bp, 1 predicted proteins | sample LaCruzMarch2015__7_FD_187117 | JGI IMG/M metagenome (GOLD analysis project Ga0247833, IMG submission 187117) | Freshwater microbial communities from meromictic Lake La Cruz, Castile-La Mancha, Spain - LaCruzMarch2015_8m | ecosystem: Environmental > Aquatic > Freshwater > Lake | place: Spain...
GTTCCATCACCGCCGATGTAGGTGTCATTACTGTTGATGAAGTTAGAAACTAAACCCAGCGGACCACCAAAGGTTTCACCGAGGCTGTCGTCATGGAGTACATACGACGGGTCCCCAAGCTGCGAATCCACCTGCAGGTTGGCGAACTGCAGGCCATTGGGAACCGCTCCACCGACCGGCGTGATCCGGAAGTGTGCCGAAAACGAGTCCAGGAAATCTGGCATTGAATCCGCGGCGTCACTGGAAATCTGAACATCCAGAGTCCCCGTTCCGCCCGCAGCTATGGAATTACCATCGTAGCTGATGATGAACCCCGCATACGCCGATCCGGAAAACATTGAACAAACAGCAATGCAGGCTGTGACTATCATGCCCTGCTGCAAACGACAAATAAGTCCTGCCATTGTCAATTACCTTAAAAGTTGTTTTTTGCTGGATCTTAAAATCACACCGCTATTGCAAAGACACGACATCAGTCATTGAGAAACAGGTCATCCTTCAACTTCCTTCCGAGAGCCCGAAGTATAAGAGTCCGGTCATTAGCGTTGACGAAACCATCACCGTTCACGTCACGTTCCGGGTTCGTTGTGCCGAACGCGGAAAGCGTCAGATTTCTGTCAGTTGAGTCCACTTTCTTGTCCCCGTTGACGTCGCCCAACAGGCGGTAGAAGGACTTCTTTGTTTCGAATGAACCATTTCCGTCCATATCCACAGCCAGTTCATAATAGCCGTCTCCGGCGTTCGTGTTTCGATTGCCGCCGATTCCCTGGGCTCCAAAATCGAAATTTATTTTGTTACCCACGACGGTCGGTTTCAAAAAGCTCTTCAGCACGCCGTTCTGACCGTTCAGATCGAATTGGGTGAGTTGCAGGCGGTTATTGTCGATCAGGTCCATCAGCCCGCTGGACTGGTCAAATAACAAATCAAGAGTACGAAGATAGGAGCGTTGAGTCTGGCCGTTTTGAACATCAATCCCGCCGAGTTCTGTCGCGTTGGTCACCGTCACCTTAACGGTTTTGTTGACAGGGGGATTGACACCGTCAGAGACAGTCACAGTGACAAAGTACGAGTTGTTGGCTCCGGTGTCGGTCGGTGCCTCAAAATTCGGGGCAGCAAGGAAACTCAATGCTCCCGTGTTTTGATCGATCTTAAATTTTCCTGAATCCGCACCGCCGCTGATTGCAAAGGTCAATGCGACGCCTTCCGGATCGACTCCAGTGGCCGTGGTCACGGCAACGGTGTTCTCGGCGACGCTTACAGTTTCCACGGTCGAGTTTGTCGGTGATTCGTTCACGTTGGTGACTGTCACTGTGATGATCTGAGTCACGGCAGGGCCGACTCCGTCGCTGACGCTGACCTCAACGACGTACTCGTTGTTGCCATTGTCATCGGTCGGTGCCTCGAAGTTAGGAGCCACGGCGAAGGACAGCCTGCCCGTTGCGGGATCAATCGTGAAGTCCGCTGCATCAACACCGCCGCTGATCGTATAGGTCAGCGGGCTGGAATTGGCATCTGTGGCTGTCACGGTCGTCACAAACTGCTCGCCGCTGGTCACGTTTGTCCGCATGAACAGCAACTGGCCCCCTTCAACCAATTCCGGGTCGCCAATGTTGAAGTGACTCTGGACATTCAACAGATACGTGCCTGCACCGAGCATCTCCGACACGTCAATCACGCCCGAGTTTTCCTCATCCAGGGTAAAGGGAGCAAGGGCTGGCACTCCCACATCACCAAAGCGGGCTCGGTCGTGCTGAGCCAGTTCAGTCAGCGTATCGGTGGCAATATCGTATTCCCAGACTTTGGCAAGATGCTGCTGATTACCGGGATCTTCCTGAAGAATCACCTTACCGTTCGAGACAGTCATGTTATCAAACATATTGCCAGCTTCCGTTCCGTCGAGGAGAGCCGTGATGGTCCCGCCAAGTTCCGGTTGGGTGATATCCGTGAAGCTTAGTTTGTAGAGACGACTGCGGCCGATTCCGGAACCGACGCCATCTTTGGTCTGGTCGTAGTTGCTGGTCGTAACAAAGTAGAAATCAGAGGGATTGTCCGGATCCCACTGACCATCTTCGGGACGCAGGAACTGTGTCGCTCCGTGGCTGTCGCTCAAGGCTTCCAGGCCAGCGAACGTCAGACCGGACACGTCACCTTCGTTGACCATCGTAAACTCACCACTGACTGGCGAGCCCAGCGTTTCGATGGGCACTCCGCTGCCATCCACTGTGGCCAGCGAAGGCACGCGAAGGACGTACATGTTGTCGTTTGCACCTTTCTTGGTCAGGCCTGCTCGCTCGACGACGTTGCCCGTCGTCTGCTTGTCGCCGACCCACATGTAGACCTGGCCGATCGGGCTGCCGTCGTCCATGCCCATCACGATCGTCTTACGCTGCGGAAGGGGATTGGCGAGGTTATTCTCCCATGCGAACAGCCCGGCGTGCGGAAGTTCCCACGCCGTTCCGGCCTCATTGAGTTCGGTATTGGGGTCATCGGTGGCCACAAAGGCAAACTGTCGACCAAAGTGAACAGTTCCTTCCGGCCCGAGGTTTCCGCGCGATGTGGAAGTGGCGATACCTCCGGATTCTTCACCTGATTGGAAGATCCGGGCCGCAGTGCCGTACATCGTGCCCATTTCATCGTACCACTGGTAGGCACTCACCGGGGCCAGGTCGGCCGAACAGAGACGCGAAATCACTGTCGTCGCCGCAGCGAGGTAGTCAGTGTGCGCCGCACCCGCAGATGGATTGTTGTTGCTGAGGTAAACGCTGGTGCCGTTTGCGAGGAAGTCCTGGATACTGAGCACTTCAAGAGTCGACTTGTTTATGACCCACCGTGAGACAAACGCTCCAGGGCTGCCATGAGCCCGAATCGCGCCCACCGGATTTGCGACGCCGCTGGTAATTGATCCACCCAGCTCATGATTCATGAGCAGAGTCAATGTACCATCACCGTTGTCGAAAGCACCCATTCCGTCCGGAATCCCCACCATCCTGTAACCGTTGACCGCATCACCGACGGTCATGATCGAGGTGAACTGCACGTTGGAGTTTGTCGAAGTCAGGTACGGGGTCGCACTGCTTGACGGACCCGTTACGCCATTTGTGTTCGCCTCCGCAACACTGAAACTGGTCCCGCTCGTAAACACCGGTGCATAGTTCGTGATAGTTCCCGGTGAACCGATCTCTTTCGTGTCATTCACCGCCATGATGGCACTGTTAACGCCGACGGCACTCAATTGTGAGATGGCCACATTGTTCAAACCCGCCGTGTTATCGAAGGTCGGGAACGCAGGTCCGGCAGGCGACGCAGCAAAGGACACGCTGGCCCTCAGGACGCCCGTGCCGTTGTAGAGGTTTACGGCATCTCCCCCAGTGCTCAGGCCGACACCGGAACCACTGTAGGTTCCGATGCTGAGGCCAGTTGGCGAACTGGCACCGAACCAGAGCGACTTGAAGGCGGGAACAATGGTCGCCGGGGCCGAACTTTCGATAAAGATGACTGACTCACCAGGAGCAATTCTGGAAATACCGTTCAGGGCCACCGCAGCAGCAAAGGAACCTGAATTGTCGTCTATTTTCCAGCCAGTAATGTCTGCGGCAAAGGCCGTGCTGTTCGTCACTTCGAACCAATCAGCAGCAAGAGGGCTGTTGCCGCTGGACCATGGTGCCACCTCGGAGATGAACAATCGACCGATCGTTCCCGGAGAACCGATTTCGGTGTTTCCCGTAGAATCAAGGACGGAGAAGGCATTGTTCGTCCCAACGACGCTCAGCGTCGAAATGGTCGTGTTATTCAATAAGGCTGCATTGTTGAATGTAGGAAGTACTTCTGGCGCCGGCGACGCTCCAAAGCTGACATTGGCCTTTAATACTCCGCCCGCATCGTAAATGTTGACTGCATCACCCTCTGTGCTCAGGCCTACGCCTGATCCCTGGTATGTGCCGAATTGCAGATTTGCCGGTGCACTTCCACCGAACCAAACACTCTTGAAGGCACTAATGACCATCTCGGGGGGATTAGAAGTAGAACTTTCCAGGAAAATTACCGACTCGCCGGGAGCAATGCTGGTGATGCCGTTCAGGGCACGAGATGAAGCGAAGCTGTTCGAGTTGTCATCAATTTTCCAGCCTGTAATTGTGATTACGCTCGACCCTGTGTTGGTGAGCTCAAACCAGTCTGCGTTCACAGGCGAGTTCCCACTGCTCCAGGGAGCCACTTCTGTGATGAAGAGGCCGATTGGCGTTTCATCAACCAAGTCAGTAACTGACAACGAATAGCTTGCTGATGCATCCGGGTTGCTGCCAACGGTCGGGTCATCAACATTAACCGTAACGCTGTAGGTAGTTTTGGTCTCGAAATCCAGGAGGGTTCCCGCTTTGATGTACAATCCGTTGTTATCGACTTCGAAGAAGCTGGCATCAGGACCTGTCACCGTCAGGATATTTGTTCCCTGCCCATCATCCGTGACAGCGATATCTGCGACTTTGAACCGGGTTGTCGTGTTGGTGTTCTCCACAATCGCCGTCACTTGATTGTTCAGTAACAGAGCTGTAGGAGCCTGATTAGGAGTTGTGGCAGGTGCATAGACCCAAAGCTGGGGATGATCGAAGTCACCGCCGCCATTTTCGCTGACAACGTACAGATATCCGCTGCTGTCCATTGTCAGTCCCTCATGCTGCTGATTCGGAACAGTCAGAGGATTTCCTGGATCGGAAATGATCGTCAATGAACTCACTATTTTTCCCGATCGATCCAGTTCGACAATCTTGCCTGATTCCTGACTCAGCGCCAGGATGTGATTGAAATCGGCCTCCCCGGACAGGTACGGCAGATTCGACAGCGAAAAAACATCAGCGAAATCGAGCAGGCCTGCCAGAGCCGGATCAAAAATGTTCGTCGAGTTGACTGTGGTGGGCGATCCGTTCGTTGCGGTGCCTGCTGCGAAGTCGATTCCAGTCTCGAAAATTCCCTGCGGTAATGCTTCCTTGACAACAATGAATCCGCCGGTCAATGGGTCATAAGTGATGCCTTCGATCCCAATATTCCCGATTGTAGTACCGAGCTTTACCGTTTGAGCGCCACTGCGGGAGAGAGTGGTTCCTGCGGCATATGTGAACAGGACTGCCTGCCGATCGCGCTCTTCCGCCATAACGAACATGCCGTTGCCGACGTAAGTCAGTCCTTCCGGATCGTAGAAATCCGTTCCCTGAGCACTACTGCCAGGAGCCAACGTCATGGAGTTGATCAATTGCCCGGTCTTCGAGACCTGGACGACCGACGTACCGCCGTCGCCAACCACGAACAGCGTGTCTGTGTCCCAGTTATAGGTCACTGCCGACACTTCCTGGGCCAGGAGGCTGTTGGCAGGCGGAGTCGTCCGCGTCGGTTCGGGCAGATCGTACCGTCCGATTCGGACATAGTTGGACAGGTCTACACCGGGGAATACGGTGTCGGCCTTCGACGACAGGTTTTGGATGCGCTGATCCAGTGCAGCACTGGTATCGGCAACATCGTAGGCTGTGCCCACCGTGCCGTGGAATTCGCCGAGGAAGTCTTGGAACGCCTCCTGCTCTCCGAGGGCATTGGCAGGAAAATTGACAGCCGCATTGAAGTCCAGAGTCTCGTCAATCGCTGCCGAAAGGGTGCCGTCGTTGAGCAGAAAGCGGAAGTTCTCGCCATTGGCCTTGATGGGATAGCCGTCGCCGCCGTTCGCGGTAAAGTTCAGCACCGCGACGCTGATTGTCGCTGGAGCGCCAGGGAGAATTACTCCGTTATCGACAACGCTGGCAACGAGATTGTCATCGAGGTCGTAGATTGCGACATCCACGACCTTTTGACCAGCCGGCCTGGATGGGATGTAGGAAAATCGCACGCCGCCGATCTGAGCATAGCCACCATTACCGGGAGTCAATCCGGCCGCGTAATTCAGGATGTCAAGCAAATCCTGAGGATTGGTATCGAACACCATCAACCTGTTGTTGAAGCGCAGCGCATTCTCAACATCCAGTTGCGAAATCGCGCCAGCCGGCTTCACGCTTGAAGCCGCTGGAGGCAGTTTCTCACCGTCTTCGCCGACCGATCCAATCGAAGCACGAATTCCACCGCCGTTCTTCAGCGATGCCAGGATCACGCCGGGACTGAGCGCTTCCCTGGCTTTGTACAGGTTCGCGTCGGCAGAGATGTCGCCGAGATTGACTTCCTGAGCCCGGCCAAAGACTCGATCGCCTTCCAGGTAAACGTCCGTGTAGCCGAAGACATTGCTGTCCTTAGCAACGATCACGTTGTTGATCGCCTGAACAATCGCATTGACTTGGGTGCCTATTGTGCTGCTCGCAACGATCGTGGCTGCGTTGGCCGTTGTCTCATAGGCTGCCTGCAGGGCTGCCTCTGTCGAGGCGTAGGCGCCATTGATACTCTCATCGAGACTGCTGAGGACGATTTCACCATTTGCGTCGAATTCCACCACCAGGCGACCGAGGTAGGTGAATTCCGTGTCGGTCGTTACGATCAGTGTCGGCTTAGAGTCGGAGCCAGCTGTCACGATAGGATACGTCGCGACGAAGTTGGCGTCATGGCCGTTGAAACTGGCGGCGGTGTCCGTCGAATCCCCCATCCGTTCGTGTCCGCCACCTGCAATCATGACATCAACGCCGTAGACCATCGGTGCCAACAGCTGATTGCGCGAGAGTGTGTCCAGCTGATCTACCAACACAATCTTATTGACGCCGAGGGACGTCAGGGCGTTTACGGCCGCCTGAATGTAGGCCGCAACTTCCTGCAGATCATCCGTGGACGGGTTGCCGTCGTCCCTGGGGACCGTGCCGTTGGGCGAACTCTTGGTGAGCAGCTCGTAAGTGGTGGCACCAACGATGCCGATCTTTTCGCCGCCCTCGGTTACAACGGTGTAGGGAGCAATTTTCCCCTTGATGGTGCTGGCTTCCTTGCCTGCGAAAGCGTTCGACGCGGTGCCGCCAATGGTTGCGTCGGCCAACCCACGCAGCGAGCTATCGGCGCTGAAGTTCAGGTTGGCAGTGATGAACGGGAACTGCGCTCCGACCCAGGCACCGGAGCCGGCAAGCGCACCCTGCAACACCGGAGAACCAAGGTCGAACTCGTGATTTCCGAGTGCCGAGGCATCGGTTCCGAAGGCGTTCAGAATGGCAATATCAGGTCGCCCCAGCGCTGTTGAGCCAATGCCTGGCACGCTGTTCAAAGAGGGATCAGCGCCGCCGATCAACCAAGGCCCGGGAATAAAGGTATCGCCTTCGCCCAGTTTCAGCGTGTTGGAATACTGATCGTCGAACTTATCGATCAACGCGCCCATGATCGGCGCTGTTTCGACGCCGAGCAGACCGCTCTCGCCGTAATAGTGCAGGAATTGCAGAGTATAGCCGAGATTGAATCGGGCAACGACTGGATCGTGGTCGCTGATCTGATCGGCAAATTCAGAGTTGATGTGAACGACATCATAACCATTCAACCTGTTGCGCAGACTGTTGCTGACCATCAGGTGGTCGAGAACCTGGGCGTTACCCTGGAAGTTGTAGGTATAGCGTTCATTCGCTGGCAGCGTTTCCACCAGTGTATGAAGCCCGCCGCTTTCCAGAATTGTCAGCGGAGTTGAAAACTCAAAGTCGTTCAAGTCGCCTGCAACCACGATGTTTGCGTTGGGGTTGATGCTCAGGATGCTCTGGACAAAGGTTTTGACAATCGTTGCCTGCTGGTTACGCTGCGCTTCGCTGGTGAGCGTGGGCGGCTGATTGGCCCCAAACAGAGGTTGGTCGCCACCCTTGGAGTTGAAGTGGTTGCCGATCACGTACACGGTCTGCCCATTAAACAAAAACTCACCAACGATGGGCTTGCGGCTGGCGACAAAGGCAGAATTGGTGGGGTCAATCAAACCCGGGCTGGCAGACAGGTCAGGAGTCCCGTTACTTCCGACATCCGTCACTGTCGTGCTGGACGTTGAGGTGCCACCGGAGCGATCGACAAAGCTGACGCGATTGGGATTGAACAGGAATGCAACACGAATGTTGCCGCCCGGTTGACCTCCGTTCGTATCGTCTAAAGGGTTAATTTGACGGTACTGATAAGTCGGTCCACCTGCGGCGGCAATCGCATCAATCAAAGTCTGAAGCGTCACCGAAGCATCCACAACGCCGTCGTTGATTGCTCCGTTGTTGTCCTGAATCTCTTCCAGATTGATGATGTCGGGGGATTTCAGATTGTTGACGATCGCGATTGCGAGGTTATTGAATTTTGCCGCACCATCACCGGGATCCAGGTTTTCAAGTTTAAAGTTCGCAACCGTTAATTGAGTCGCATTCCCAGTCAGATTGGTCACTTCTTTTTGCAGCGTCGACGTCTGCACCACAGTGGGGGATGTGGCAACCAGCACTTCGTAATTGTTGAAGTCATAACTGACGACACCCGAAATCGTGCTGAGTTGGGCACCGACATCGACCGCTGGTAAGCTCACTGCGGCATTGATCAAATCATCTATCTGAATCCGCTCCGGGTTGAAGTCGGCGGAGGTAATAAGGCTTCCGCCGCGAACCGTGCGACTGCTGGCGTTGCTTCCATTGTCTGCCAGAACCCAGATTTCCTCAGAAGTGCCAAATACTGCCGTTGGAGAGGTGCTGACAGGATTGTTAATCTGAACCCACATTCCTTCCAGGCTCTCGTAGAAGTCGATCCCATCTTCAGCCGGATCAAAAATGAAGCCATCATTATCAATCACTGAGGCGGGAATGAGGCGACCACCGATGCCCAGAACGATTGCGTCGGGCAGTGCATTGCCACTCGACATGACAGAAATTAATGGACTGACGATTTGGGTTGTCGTCAGGCTGTCTGGATTGTTTCCGGGCCGAAACTCCGCGACGGTACCGTTGACGATGATCGAGTCACCCACTGCGGCGGTCGGAGCAGAACTAGTGAAGACAAAAATCCCTTCCGACGTTGCGTCATCGGAGTCAGGATTTGTGTCTTGGAAATAGAGACCATTGGTCGCGATCGCCGTCACGATCCCGCTAACCCCGTGGACAACCTGACCGAGCAATGGCGAAAGATGACCTGCCCCTTGAATGTCGCGAATTCGCGTCGGAGCCGCATCGTTGTCAACAATTGTCACAGTTGCCGTGATGGTTCCGCCCAGATCGTAGTCAGCAGTGTCCACCAACGTCAGCGTTGCAGTTTCAGTCCCTTCGATGTCGCTGTCTTCAACGGGAGTGATAATGACATCAGCAAAGGACTGTCCGGCACCGATGATTACAGTACCTGTCAGCGAGGGAGTGTAATCGGAGCCGTTGATGGCCTGGCCAGCCCCGGTGGCCACGCTGTAGTTCACTATCAGATCGCTGGTTGTACTTTTCGTTCGACTGATGCGAAAGGTGCCGGGATCCGTTCCGGCCTCGGCTGCGTTACCGTCTATAGCTGTGATCGTGACCGAAGGTGTCAACTCGTCTCCGCCCGCATGGCTCCCCAAACCGTCAAAAGTATCTGTGGCAAACCCGTCCCATTGTACGGTAGGATCGAAAGCATCAGTGCCGTTGACGTCTCCGCCCGAAGTCCCTGCCTTGCGACGCAGGGTGTTGTCCTGCGTGCTCTGCAGCCCTGTGCCCCACTCCGAGCCGGGGTTGAAACCGATTTTACCGATGACATCCAAAGTGGTTCCGTTTTTGGTCAGCACCACAGCGTCATTGCCGTTAAACCATCCGGAGCTATTCCTTTGGTCGGCCTGCGCGAGAATTGTTGCATTTGCTGAACTCTGTGCCACAACAAAAACGTCACCCTGCGCCACAGTTCCGCTCAGATTGATAGTCAGACCAGCGGATGAAGAACCATTGAAGTACATTTGCACAGCATACTGCCCGGTCGCCAGGTCGACCGGTGCTCCGGTGTCGTTAAAGATTTCCAGAGCTTTATTGTTGCTGGTGCCCTCAATGTATTCGGAGATGAACAGGTCCGCGGCGAGCAGCTCGCGTAGCTCCAGTGGCTCAATCTTCATTGCACTTGAACCGCGCCGTACCCGGCGATTCTTTCTTTCCTTACGGGCATTAAAGAGAGAGACCAGTTTTTGCGTGATTGAGAGATGAGACACCACGAACCCTTCCAATCAAAGAAAAGAAGCGCGAGCGAAGTAAATCAGATATCGCACTTGGTCGAGAATCAGTTCCAGAGCGTGGATTGGATCAGAGCCGCATGAACTTCAAATGAAGCAATGGTAAATCTTTCGAGTAGAAACGAGGTCCCGAAATGCGGTTCAGTTTTTTGCACGTCGCAGAGCCAGGGAACGGGTACAGATTTTCTCATTGACCGAGCGGAACATTCATGCACTCGTGCCGCAGGTCGCAGTGAACGACCCAACTGGCATGATGGTCGGTGGTAATCCGGAAAGTAAATAAAACCTTGCTGCTGCGGCTCGTTATACTGGAGCACGATACTGATCAGCCCGATTGCACACGACCACCGCCTGAATCTCATGACAGCACGTTCTGCACTGGCATGCAGGCATCGAAAACGACCAGACCTGGCGGTTTCTCGCACGGGCCAAAATGTAGCAAAGTCTTCACGTGGCATCGGAGGGAATTTGGAATCGCCATTTCAGTGGCGATGGAAGTTCGAAAGCGGCGAACTCGCAGTGAATCACTCGGCGATGACCGGATCGCTCCATCGGGGTCGACGAATGAAGTAAAAACGGTCACATCAGCTCAGCAGATTGCCAAAACATTCTGGAGCTTTTGTTCGAGTTCTCAGCGCAATGCGGTTCGGAGTGGGAAGTGGTCGGGCTGAGTCGCGTTTTTTCTCAGTCAGCAGTCGTCTTGCAGATCTTTATGTCAGAACTTGTCGCTCGATTTTTCGTTTTTCCTCCGATTTTCCGCTGTCCGGGCAGACCGCGACACAGTCGGGTTTCCTGATGTTAAATTTTTGATTCGACGTCCATGCTGGATCAACTCGTTTCTGACACCGTCGATTGCAATTGCACAACGTCGATTTCCGCAGCAGGTTCTACACGACACCGCCAAATTGGTTTCGCGACGTGCGGCTCGTGCGGTTTTCTGGGCAAGCTCTAATTGCGAAGGCACTTCGGCTCCGGTCGAGTCATACATTTCATCCGGCATTTGCCCCTTGAATGCTGAATGAGGCAGGTGCGTGTTGTGCTGATCCACATAAAACGTGACCAATTTCGTGACGGTTGCACATGAATCCAACTGATTCAGGTACAATCACTGGTGCTTCAGCACCCGCCACCGAGCTTCGATCATCGAGTTCGAATACGCGATCTCAGTCTGCGCTAACAGGCGTTTAGGTTTCAACGTCATGATCGCCGCGTCCACCAATTTGCTGTAATTCTCGACTCCGCCGTCAACCATGACTTGCGGAGGTGTTTCGAATTTGTCTACTCCGACTCCTTCAGCGGCCTAGTTGAGAATCTCTGAGGTAATCGCGGGATCGAATTTCGCGATTGTTTTCCACGCCAGGATGCGTCTTAAAAAGTTGTCGATCACTGCGTGTGTCCTGCATCGTTCGGAATTGGAAGGAGGCTTGTTGCCGGTTAGCATGACAGTGAACAAAGGAGCACCGACATGCGCAAGCCTCGAAAGAACTACTCCCCGGCCGAGAAAGTCGCGATCCTCAAA
>Ga0247833_1007416_pt1 | contig 11637 bp, 8 predicted proteins | sample LaCruzMarch2015__7_FD_187117 | JGI IMG/M metagenome (GOLD analysis project Ga0247833, IMG submission 187117) | Freshwater microbial communities from meromictic Lake La Cruz, Castile-La Mancha, Spain - LaCruzMarch2015_8m | ecosystem: Environmental > Aquatic > Freshwater > Lake | place: Spain...
ATGATGATGATGCTTTGGTTGTTGGTGCCTGAGCGCACCGCCGTCACGGAGACCCCATGACCTGCGCCTTCGCCCTGCTGGCCGCCGTCATCAGCGCGGCCTCGCCGGCGTCTCCTGCAGTTGCCGATGCTCCCGGGGCCGCCGGCGTCGCCGTCGGTGACACCACGCCGTTTTTCACCCGGGCCGAACCCAATCTGGCCGCCGGCCGCCGGGCCCTCGACAGCGACGACGTCGACGAGGCCCTGGAGCGGTTTCGCCGGGCCGTCACCGCCACCGACGACGAACGCGCCGTGGTCGAATACGACGTCGCCCAGGCCCTCACCGTGCGGGCCATGGCTGCCGCCAAGGCTTCGGCTGCGCCACCAGCGGCTGCCACCCCGGGGGCCGGCCCTGAAGCGGCCACGCCACCGCCACCGCCCGACGTCGACGACGCCCTGGCAGCCTTTGAACGCGCCGCCACCCTCGCCCGTGACCAACGCCTGAGCAGCGAAGCGCGCCTGGGGGGAGGCAACGCGGCCCTCGTGGGGGGCAAGCTTGACGACGCCATTGGCCTGTTGCGCAAAGCCCTGGTGGCCGACCCGGGCAACGAGCGTGCCCGGCGGAACCTGCAGCGGGCCCTGACCATGAAGCAGCAGCAACCCCCGCCACCGCCAAAAGACGGCGACAAGGGGGACAAGCAGGACGGCGACAAGCAAGACGGCGACAAGCAGGACAAGCAAGACGGCGACAAGCAGGACGGCGACAAGCAGGACGCCGACAAGCAGGACGCCGACAAGCAGGACGCCGACAAGCAGGACGCCGACAAGCAGGACGCCGACAAGCAAGACGGCGACAAGCCCGGGGAGGAAAAGGCGCCGGGCAAGGCGGAGCCCGTCAAGCCGAAGCCGACGACGAAGCAAGAGGCCGAGCGGCAGTTGAAGGGCATTCGCTCGCGAGAACGACCGTTGTCGCCCTTCGAGATGCGCGGCACCGAGCGCCAGGCCCCCAGCGCCGGCAAGGATTGGTGATGGGCGCCTCCAGGCTGGTGATGCTGTTGCTGCTGTCGACGTCGTTGGCGTTGGGCTTCGCCCAATCGGCCCGCGCCGAAAGCGCCCTCGGGCTACGGATGACGGCCAGCGCCACCACCGTCAAACGTGGCGACACCTTTCAGCTCGACGTTGTCCTGTCGGTCAACGGTCAGGACGCCGTCGACGAGCTCGACCTGCCCGACCTGAGCGACTTCGCCGTGCTGCGCGAAAACGAGTCCCAGCAGGCGAGCTTCTCGATGATCGGTGGTCGTCGCGCCATCGTCGTCGAACATCGTCGAACCTTCATCCTGCGGGCCACCGACGTCGGCACCAAGCAGGTCGGCGAAGCCACAGCTCGGCTGGGCGGCACCACGGCCCGGGCGGCCCCGATCACCATCCGCGTCGTCGGCACCCCCGGCAAGACCTCGACGACGCCGGCGGACCCGGCGGCGGGAGACGCCGGCGCCAGCGCCCCAAGTGGTGCCGTCGCCGACGAAGCCGCCACAGCCGCCACCGCCACCGACGGCACCCAGCCTGGCGCCCGCTTCGGCGACGCCCTGCCCCGCATGTTTGCCGAGCTGCGCGTCGACAAGACGTCGGCCTTTGTGGGGGAGCAGATCACGGTCGTCGGCGAGATCTACACCCAGGTGCCCCTGGGCCAGTACCCGCGGGTGCCGGGGCAGAAGCCGGCGGGCTTTGTGTGCCTCGCTCTCGACGACGGCCTGAAGCCCCAGGCCAGCCAGCGGATTGTGCAGGGGCGCAGTTTCTACGTGTACCCCGTCACCCGCGACGCCATCTTTGGCCTGAAGCCTGGCAGCGTTGAACTCGACCCCCTGGAGATCGAAGTCTCGCCGTCGGGATCGTTCTTCTCGCGGAGCCAGGACGTCAGGGTTCGCTCGGCGACGGTCACCATCGAGGTCAAACCCCTCCCCGAGCCGGCGCCCCCCGACTTCCGCGCCGACAACGTCGGCCGGGTGGAGCTGCGGGCGGCGGTTCGCCCGACGGTGGTGAAGGTCGGCGAGCCCTTCACCCTCGTCGTCGAGGTCGTCGGCTGGGGCAATACCGAGGGCTTCATCCTGCCCCAGTGGGCGGGCGATGGCAGTGCCCGCCTCTTTCCGCCAACGACCCGTCGAGAACGGCGGGATCGCGATGGCATCATCGCCGGTCGCATCGTCGAGGAGACCCTTGTGCAACCGGCAAAGGCCGGACGCATCACGATTGCGCCCCTCGTGATGGTGGTCTTTGACCCTGCCGAAGGCCGCTACGTCACCCAACAGACCGCACCCATGACGGTCGTCGTCGGCGAAGGTCAGGCGGCGGCGACGGCGACCGCCCCCCGCCGGCAGATCATCGCCGGCGGCGCACGCCCCCTGGCCCTCGGCATCGACGTTCGCCACGTGGCGGCCTTCAGCCTGGCCCCCTTCGTCGGCGGCGCCCTGGCCATCATCGGTGCCGCCGTTGGCGCCCTTGGTCGTCGTCGTCGTGCCCTGCGGGACAGCGTGGCCGGCCAACGAGACGCGCGACGGCGTGAACGTGCCGTATCGGCCACGAAGGCCCGCGCCAGCGTCAACGTCGCCGCTGCCCATCGCCTGCTGCTCGATGCCCTGGCCGAGCGCTATGGCGACGACGTGCGGGCCGCTGACAGCCAGACCCTCGCCACGCTGTTGGCCGGGCGGGGTCTTGGCACCAGTGCCGCCGACGGCGTGGTCGCCGCCATCATCGCCGCCGACGCGGCGCGGTTTGCACCGGGCGGTGCTGCCAAGGCCCAGGCCGTCGACAACCTGCTGGCACGACTGCACGACGTAGACAGTGTGGACAGTGTGGACGGTGTTGTATGAACAGTGTTGTGCTGGCGTTGCTGTTGGCAACCGTTGCCGATCCGCGGCTCAAAGATGCCGAGCGTCTGGCCGCCCACGGCGAGCTCGATGCCGCCCGGGCCCAATACCAGACCATCCACGACGAGCTGGCCAACAGCGGGGCCGACGCCTCGGCAGCGCTCCATTACAACCTGGGCACCCTGGCCCTGTCTGCCGACGATATGGGCCCCGCCGTACGGCATTTGTTGGCCGCCGCACGCCGGGCCCCCCTCGACGACGACATCCGCCACAACCTGGCCACGGCCCTGACCCGTCGGGCGGATCACGTCGAGGCCGCTCGCCAGGATGCCTTCGGGGCGCGCCTGCCCCCGGGCCCTGTCACTCTCGTGCTCGGCATCCTGCTCGGCCTGCTGGGCCTGCTGCTGGCAGCGCGCGGCGTGTTGTCGGGGCGTCTTGCCGTCGTCGCTGGCCGGGGGCTCGTGCCAGTCCTCGTCGCCACCGTCGTCGCCGGTCTGGCGTTTGCCGTGCGGCTCGCCGCTGACGGCGCCGTCGTCGCCGTCGTCATGCTCGAGACCGAGGCCCGCCCCCAGCCCGACAAGGGTGCAGGGGGCTTCACCATCCACCCCGGGCTCACGGGGCACGTGGTCGCCGAGCAGGATGGCTTCGTGCGGCTGCGGCTCGAAAACGGCGTCGATGTGTGGGTCGACCACGCACACACCAGTGTGGTGCCGTAGGTTCTTGTGACCGGGGCGCCTCGCCAAGCACCTGAAGAGTCAGGGCTATTCCAGGTGACCCCTACACGTGGGTCCGCCTCCCACCCGCGGTCGGGCGGCACGAGAAAGAGAAAACGCCGCCCTTGCAGGCGGCGCTCTTTTGGCGGGACGGCAGGCACGTCAGGTCACTCGGAGCTCACTCGGTGGCGGCGGGGCCGCCGGTGCCCTCGGGCCCAACAACGGTGGTCACCCGGGGACGGGTCAACACCTTCTGGGCCACCCGGCGGACGTCCTCGAGGGTGACCGCGCCGAGCTTCTGTTGGTGATCGCGGTGGGCCAGGTGCCCAAGGCCGTAGAGGGCGTTGAGGGCCATCGTCGTCGCCCGGGCGCCCGTGCGCTGCAAACCAATGGCGTGGCTGCCGAGCAGGTAGCGCTTGGCGCGATCGAGTTCGACCGCCGTGATGCCGTCGTTCACCAGGGTCCCCAGGATGCCGTTGATGCCCTCGAGGGCGCGATCGACCTTGTCAGGACTTGTCCCCATGTAGACCGAGAACGTGCCCGGCTCGAGGCCGTCGACGGCGTAGGCGGCCACCGAGTAGCAGAGGCTCTGCTTGTCGCGCAGTTCGAGGAAGAGGCGCCCGCCCTGCCCCGACATCGCCGACACCAGCACTTCCAGCGCGAAGCGATCCTGGTCCGCCAGGCGAAGGCCGGAGGTGCCCGTGACGAGGTGGGCCTGGGCCCGCTCCCGCACCAGGCGGGCGACCCGCGGGGCCTCCGGCGGCGCTTCCGTCGGGGGCTGGGGCGGCGGCAGGGTGTCGTCGCCGTCGAGGGCGTCGTCGACGAAGGACATCACCCGATCGGGATCGATGTCGCCCACGAAGCACAGCACGGCGCCCTTGGCCCGGGCCCGCGAACGCCAGAACGACGACAGGCTCTCTGACGTCGCCGCCTTGACGCTCTCGGGGCTGCCGAGGAGGTCCCGCCGGTAGGGGTGCTCCTTCCACAAGGTGCGGTTGAAGAGGTCGAAGGCGAGGCCCGCGGGGTTGTCGGCCTTGGCGCGGATGTCCTCGAGGGTGTGGGCCTTCTGCCTCTCGAGTTCCTCGGTGCTGAACGCGACGTGGTTGAAGACGTCGAAGAAGAGCTCAAGGCCGCTCTGGAGCTGGGGCGTGAGAATGGTCTGGCGCAGCCCGAAGGAGTTGCGACCGGCAAAGCCGTCGAGCCCGCCCGCGGTGCGGTCGAGGTAGTCGGCAATTTCGACGGCGCTGCGGGTGGCTGTGCCCTTGCTGACGAGTTCAGCCGCCAGGTGGCTGTAGCCGCTGGTGGCGTCGCTCTCGGCACGCAGACCACCAAGCCAGGCGGCGCGGATGGCGACGATGGGGTTGGTCTCGTCGCGCTCCACGATGACCGTGGCGCCACGCACGGTCTCGCTGACGATGCGGTCCTTGACGGTGGTGGTGCGGCGTTTGCGGGGCCGCAGGGCTTCGAGTGCAAGGGCCTCGAGGGCTGCGGGCTCCACGCGGGCCGCTTCATCCTTGGGGACGAGGGCGACGACGGAGGCCTGGGTGTGGTCGAAGATCCAGTTGGCGGCTTCGCGCACTTCGTCGGCGGTGACGGCCTGGACACGGCGCTGGTACTCGAGCTCGAAGGTCGGGTCTTCGGTCATCAACTGCCAGGTGCCCAGCCGGCGGGCCAGGCCTTCGACGGTCTCGCGCTGGTAGACCATGTCGGCGGCGAGGATGGCCTTGGCCTTCTCGATTTCCTGGGGCGACACGCCGTCTTGCATGCGCCGCAGCTCGTGACCGAGGGCGTGCATGGCGGGCACGAGGTTGTCGTGACGCAGGGTGGCGCCGACGACGAACAGCCCGGGGTCCTTCGGGGTGTAGGCGTAGGCATAGACCTCGTTGGCGAGCTTCTGCTCCCGCTTGATGCTGCGGGTCAGGCGCGAACTTTCGCCGGTGCCAAGCACCACGCCGAGGACGTCGAGGGCCGGAGTGCGCGGGTCGAGGAGGGACGGCCCCCGAAACCCGATGGCGAGATGGCTCTCTTCGACGTCGTCAACCAGGCCCTGGACGCGCAAGGCCGTCTGGCGGACCTCGGTGGGCCGGGGCGGCAGGGCCCGGGCGCCGGTCTTTGCATCTTTGAAGGCTTCCTCGACGGCGGCGCAGGCCACATTGGCGTCGACGTCGCCGACGACGACCACCGTCAGGCGATCAGCGCGATAGTGCGCATCGAAGAACGCGGTGACGTGCTCGCGGGTGAAGCCGGCCACGACGTCGCGGTAGCCGATGACGGGACGGTGGTAGGGGTGTTCCTTGAAGGCGCTGGCGAACAGGGCCTTGCTGACGCGAGAGCCGGGGGAGTCCTCGGACCGCTTGATTTCCTCGAGAATGACCTCGAGTTCCTTCTTCAATTCGCCTTCATCAAACGCCGACCGCTGCACGGCATCGGCCAGCACATCGAGGCCGGTGGCGAAGAAATCCTTGGCGATGACGACGTGGTAGACGGTCTGGTCGTAGCTCGTCCAGGCGTTGACCTCGCCGCCAGCGGCTTCGATCTCGGCGGCAATCTGGCCGACATCGCGGCGCACCACGCCGTCTTTCATGGTGCCCTTGAACAGCATGTGCTCGTGGACGTGGGCGAGGCCCGCTTCTTCGGCGGTCTCGTCGGCGGAGCCGACGCCGACCCAGACCTGGATGGCGACGACGGGCGCCGCCTTGCTTTCAAGGACCAGCACCGTCAGGCCCGACGGCGTGGTGTGCTTCACGAGGCGATGACCGGTGCTGCCGAAGGTATCAAGCATGGGAGTGTGGTAGCGGCGTCCGCTCCCGACGGCAACAAAACCGGCCCAAACGACTCAGGGCCGGGCCAGGACCCCGCACGGCGCGCTCCCACACGGGTTGACGATGACGCCGTCGGTGAAGAAAGCCGTCATCTGGGTGACGGCCTCGACGGTGGAACGCAGCTCGTTGTGCACGAAGTTCTCTTCGGCGGGGATGTTGGCCGACGCCTCAAAGGCGGGGTCGATGCCCATGTCGAAGACCGCGACGCCGCTGCCGTCGAACGGCGCCGTGACGACGTTGAAATCCGAGGGGGCCACCACCTCGCTGCTGGCCACCCACGGCAGGCCCAGATAGCGCGCATGCAAGAACGTGCCGAGGTTTGGGACCTGGCTGTCGCCGCGCCCGGTCTGCAGCAGGATCCGGCGGCCCACATGGCCTCCATCTGGTCCCTCCGGGAGGGGCTGGTCGCTGATGTAGGGGGCCCAGGCGGCGGCGTCGAAGCGGTCGAACTCACCCTGCATGTGGGCCGCCAACACCTGCTGCTCGAGGGGATCGGGCAACGACAGGTTCAGGAAGAACAGGAACCCCTCAAAGGGCCGAGCCCGAAACATCATGTGGGAGAAGCCGGCGCCCCCCGACATCAACACCGTCCGACGGATCTTGGCGTTGAGGGCGCTTTGCACGCCGCCCAGGATGTGGCCCTGGGACACGCCCAGGAAGGTCACGTCGTCGCGACCGACGACGGCGCCGTTGGCGTTGCTGATGGCCCCCTGCACCGACGTCCCTGGACCGTCGAGGGGGCGACGGAAGGGCTTCACCTCCACGTTGCCAGAGACGGTGGCCGTGACGTCGTCGAGAGCACCGCTGCTGACGAGTTCGGTCAGGGTCAGCCAGTTCATCATGGCCTGGGGGACCCGCTCGCCGAAGCGCAGGGCCTCGCTGACCTCGTTGCCGATGCTGCCCGACACCACGCCGACGTCTTCGATGGACATGCCGAGCCAATCGAGTCCGAACAGCACCCGACCGGCTTCGTTGGCGATGTGGCGGGTGCTGCCGAATTCCACCTCGTCACGGCGACCAAAGAAGCCATGGCCGTACAGCAGGGCCGGCCCGGCGGCGAAGCCATCGCGCACGCTGGCGGGAATCACCACGGTGACATCGAAGGTGGTGGTGCCGTTGAGGATGACCTCGCCGCTGCCGTCGCGGGCCAGCAGGGCACCAGCGGCGTCGCCGTCGACGACGCGCGGCCCCGTGACCCGCAGCTCGATGTAGCGCCAGGCGTTCTCCGGGCGGTCATCAAAGACCCGCGCCAATTGCTCGCCCTCGAAGAAGCCTTCGACCTCGACGGTGGGCGGCGCACGCTCCAGCTCGGCCAGCACCAGGGTGCGGGCCTGCAGCATGTCGTGGGTGACCTGGCGGTCGCTGCCGGTGGTGAAGTCCCAGGCCAACTGCAGGGACTCACGGGCCAGGCCGGCGCCCTGCACGACGGGGAACACGGCGTCTTCGTAGTGGGCCAGCACAGGGCCCAGCACGGGATCGTCGCCGACAGCGACGCTGCCGTCGCGCAGGCGCCGAAACGCTTCGGGGACAGGGGCGGCAGCGCCGTCGGTGCCTTTGACCCCGCTGATGGCGACGACGTAGCGGGTCTCGGCCTCGAGTTTTTCCAGGGGGCGCATGATGAGCGCTTCCCGGGCGCCGTCGGTGGCCCGGGGATCGACGTCGACGAAGACCGGGACGCGGACCCCATCTGTCGCCCGTACCAGCGCCACCGCGAAGCCCGCCACCGTCGTGGCGGCGGCGTCGTCGGCCAGGCGGGGCAGGCTTGCCGGGTCCACGGGCACACCGAAGGTCCACACGATGGGGGCGTGCCGCGAGAAGCCGTCCTGGGGCAGGAAGTCGTTGATGTCGGCGCTGCGCCCCTCGGTGGTGAAGAGCTTGGCGGCCCCCGTGATGGTCACCCGATGCCCGGACGGCAGCGAGGCATCGTCGACGAGAAAATGGTCCGACGGATACGGCAGGGCGCAGGCAATCTCGTGCAGCAGGGGCTGGCAGCCATCGGGGATCTCGAGGGGCACCACGGGCGGTGGACACCCGGCGAGCGCGCCGAGGCCTGCAACACCGACGACGACGACGAGAGACCGCAGGCAACGCACCATCCAGCGATGATGCCCCAGCGGCCGTCGTGGGCAAAACCGCCGTCGATGGCGCCACGCGTCATCCCTCCGGCGAAAACGAGCACCAGCAAAATTGCGCTGCTCTATTGAGCACTTACCGATCGACACATCGACCACGAGCGCATGGACATCACGCACCGAGCGCGTGTTCAGGCGTTGTCGTCGGCCAGGGCCTCAGGCCATTGCACCCCGGCGGCCCGGGGGGGCTGGACCCGCTCGATGAGCACCCGGGTCAGCAGCCGGTAGATCTGGCGGTCGGCGTCGGTGTCGAGGACGGCCAGATGACGGGCGACGGTGGCGCTGTCGCCGCGGGCCACGGGCCCGGTGAGGGCCGTCCAAAGGTCGGCATCACTGGCCCGTTGTGCCGTCGACGCCAACAGCCGGGCCAGGCTGAGGCGGGCCACGTCGGCGTCGATGCCAACGGCCACCAGCTGCTCCATCCCCACCTGCAGCAGGGCGGTGGCGAGGTTGCCGGCGATGACGGCGCCGGCGTGGTAGCGGGCCCGCTGGGCATCGGTCACGCGGGCGGGCGACAAGCGCAGCCGGGTGGCGAGGTCGAAGAGCCGTGCCCGGTCATCGTCGCGGTCGGCGTCGATGGCGCAGAGGGCGCCGCCCGGGATGGGCGTTTGGCCGTCGAGGGAGGCCAGGGGATGAAAGGCCCCGCGCCGCAACGACGCCGGCAGGGCAGCGAGCCCCAGACTGCCGGCCAGATGGACGACGAGAACGTCACCGACACCCACACCAGTGGCCGTCAGCCCGGCGGCCACGCCACCGATGGCGCCATCGCTGACGGCGAGGACCACCAGAGTGGCTGTGCCGACGTCGACGACGGCGCGGCCATCATGAAACGTGTGGGGGATGCGGGCCCGGCGCAACGACGCCGCCAGTGACAGGGCGGCCTTGCCCCGACCGACGATGGCCACCCGCCAGGGCGCGGGTCGACGACGTCGGTCAGACGTCATCCGGCAGCTCGGTGAGGTCCACCTGGCGCAAGGCGAGCCGCACGATCTGGCTCCGGCTGGCGCGACGGTGACCGAGCTTGCGGGCTTCGCGCAGCAGCTCGTCGAGGCGGGCCACGTCTTCTTCGTAGATGGAGAACGTCACCAGTCGAAAACTCTTGCCGTCCTGCAAGGGTTGGCGCCCCTTGGCGCGGGCCCGGCCGGCCAAGGCTTTGGTCGGCGGTGTCGACGCAGCCGTCGTCGTCGTTGCCGTCGCCGTTGGTGCCGTCGTCGGCGGCGATGGCGCAGGGACCGCTCTCGGCGTCGGCGCCCGATAGAAGGCGGCGGTCAACGGATCGTCGCCGTCGAGGGGGTTGACCCCGAGACCTTGCTCGATGCCCTCAGTGGCGGGGGGGCGACGACTGGCGGCCATGGTCAGCCCGCCTTCGCGGCAGCGGCGGCGTCCTCGCGCAGAATCATCTCGGCGCGGGCGGCGATGGTGGCGACGACGACGCGGTAGTCTTCGGCCCCCGACGACGTCGGATCGTGCTCGAAGATGGTCTTGCGGTGGCTCGGTGCCTCTTTGAGCTTGGTGTTCTGGCGGATGGGGGGCAGGCACAAATCGCCGAAGTGTTTGCGCAAGGCCTCGAGGGCATCGCGGCAAATCTTGGCGCGGGCGTCGTAGAACGTGGGCACGACGCCGCCGACCTTGACCGTATGGCCGAGGTGGGTGTGGACGTTTTTGAGCGTCTTCAGCACCTGCTTGACGCCGACGAGACTGAGGTAATCACAGGCCACCGGGATGATGACTTCGTCGACGGCGCACAGGGCGTTTTGGTTGATGAGGCTCAAGCTCGGCGCGCAGTCGATGACGATGTGGGTGTAGCCGCCGATGCCTTTGCCGGCGGCCTCCAGACGACGGGAGAGCACGGCGCCCCGGCCCGGATGCTGGGCGAGCTTGATTTCAGCGGCGGCGAGGCTGTCGTCGCTGCAGAGCACGTCGAAGGTGTTGCCGATGGGCACGATGGCGTCGTCGATGGACACCTGGTCCATCAGCACATGGTAGAGGGTGTACTGGGCCTTCAGCCCCAACGAGACGCCCACGTTGCCCTGGGCATCAGCGTCAATCAGCAGCACCCGACCACCGCGCTCGGCGAGACCGGCGGCGAGGTTCACCGACGTGGTGGTCTTGCCCGTGCCACCCTTCTGGTTCAACACCGCCACTCGATAGGGCTTGGCGGGCAACGGCGGTGTCGTCGTCACCACCGTCGCCTTCACGCGGCATGGCTCCGAGCACAGCTGCCGGGTGGAGCCGTCGGGCTGCCGTGACGCCTGCCAGGCGTACGTCGGGGTGAAGTTCGTGCCGCACACCGAGCAGTCGGCGCCAGCGGCGCTCTGACCGGCTCGACATGGCAGCGAGCAATAGGCCCGCTGTCCCGTTGCCGTTGCCTCGATCTGGTAGCTCATGCGCGGCACGAAAGTCTTGCCGCAGACAGTGCACATGGTGGGCTGGCGCGGTGTCGTCGTAGTCGTCGTCATCGGTGCCGGATCCTAGCAGACTTCTTTCAGAAGTTCTTGGCTGGGCCGAGACGGCATCGATGGCGATCGCCGATTGTGGCGCCTGTCGCGATCGCGGCACCGGCGCGCGTGCCCAAGTGCCGCGATCAGAGGGTGCGCGGCAGAAGGGTGAAGACCTTGGTGAGGAAGAAGTCCACCAGGACCACCATGATGCTGACGTTGACGACGGTGCGGGTGGTGGCGCGGCCGACGCCCTCGGTGCCCTGCCCGCAGGTCAGGCCTTCGTGGCAGCCGATGATCGCGATCCCGAAGCCGAAGAAGTAGGGCTTGATGAAGCCCGAGATGAAGTCCATCGCCTGGATGGTCGTGATCGCGGATTTGTAAAACAGCGTGGGCGACACATCGAAGGTCACGTAGCTGATGATGAGGCCGCCGATGATGCCCACGATGTCGGCGAACAGGGCCACCAGGGGCAGCATGAAGGTGGTGGCGATGACCCGGGGGACCACCAGCTTCTTGACGGGGTCGGCGCCGAGGGCGCGAATGGCGTCCACCTGCTCGGTGACCCGCATGGAGCCGATTTCGGCGGCGATACCGGCGCCCACGCGGCCGCCGACGACGAGGGCGCAAAACACGGGCCCCAGCTCGCGCATGATCGACAGGGAAACGACCTTGCCGATGTAGGGGACG
>Ga0247833_1007420_pt1 | contig 11632 bp, 6 predicted proteins | sample LaCruzMarch2015__7_FD_187117 | JGI IMG/M metagenome (GOLD analysis project Ga0247833, IMG submission 187117) | Freshwater microbial communities from meromictic Lake La Cruz, Castile-La Mancha, Spain - LaCruzMarch2015_8m | ecosystem: Environmental > Aquatic > Freshwater > Lake | place: Spain...
GAGCACTGCCAGCGCGACGAGCGGGGCGACGGCGGCCGAGGCCGGCGCCGGCAAAGGGGTCCGCATTCGCCACGCGTTGATCATACCGGTTACCGCCCGCCCGATTCCCCAGCCGGTGAGCACAAGCGCGGGGAGCGTGTTCTTGATCACGAGACACAGCGGGAAGAACCACCACCAGCCACTGATCGAATACTGTCCGATCGCAAACGCATTTCGCAGCCGGCTGAGCGCCGCGACGTAGCTCATCCCGTAGAGCCAGGCTTCGGGCAGGAGCTGCCAACGGGCGATCGCCGCGCAGATCCGGCCGATCCCGCCCGCATGCTCCGTGCAGTTTTCGAGCGTGCCGTAACGGAAGAGCTCGACCGGGCCCGCGCCGGCGGGCACCGCCGCATACCGAAATCCGCAGGCGGCCCAGATACAGACGACAGCGGCGATGAGCGGCACGACGAGCGCGAGCAGGCGGACGGTAACCTGGGCCGGCCGCGACTCCACGACAATCCGCCACGACCCGATCCGGACGGGCAACGGTCGACCCGTCGCGGTGCAGACGGCGAGGAACGCGAGGGCGACCGGCGCGAGCAGCACGCTCGAATGCTTGGCGATCGCCGCGAAGCCCACGGCCCCGGCGGCGGCGAGGAGCGTGGCGGGAGTGATCCGGTCGAGCAGCGACCAGACCGCCCAGACGGCGAGCGTGAAGAACAGGCCGCCGCAGGCATCACTCGTTGCGAGCGGCCCGTGGGCGACGAGCGCCGGCCACCAGGCTGCAAGCGTCAGCGACACGAGGCCGCCGCCGATGCCGAAGAGCGACCGCGACCAGAGCCAGACCGCGAGGCACGTCGCCGTGGACCACACCGCTGCCATCGCCCGGCAGGTCCGCAGGATCGCGTCGGGATCGTTGCCCAGCGAGAAGAGATACTGTCGCCCGAGGAGCACGGCATTCGACCGCCGCCAGAGGTCGGAGTCGAGCGCCGGAAACGCCGGCTGCGTGACGAGGAGCGGCAGTGCCGCCCAGCGCTGCGGCAGGTTGCCGTTCTCCGGCTGGAGCCGGTAGTCGTCGAGCGTCCAGTAGCTGACTCCGGCGACGATGTGGAGCACCTCGTCGAATGTCGTCGTGGAGCCCAACGTCGCGGTGTAGGCGAGGGCATAGTGGGCCACGAGCAGAATCGCTGCGGCGGCCGCCTCCCGCGCCGACCAGTGCCGCCCGCCCGTGTCGCCCGGCTGCGCGTTCATGAGTGCTCGCCATCCGGCAGGACGTAGTCGCGCCAGTCGCGGTGCGGCAAAAAGTTCGCCCCGCTCCGGCTGCCGAGCACGAACAACGCCAATAGCAGGCAGACGACGCCCAGCAGGATCACGACGAGGATGATCGTGCTCGCCACGACCGTGGCCCAGCCGGGCGTGAACGGGTTGGCGACCAGACGGCTGGCGACTACGAGCGACAATGCCGCCGTGGCGATCGCCATGAGCGCGACCACCACGAGAAACATCCGGGCCACGATCACATCGCTCCACACCGAGAGCGCGCAGATGCCGTGCATGACGAGGGCGGGCAGATTCATCTTCGAGCGGCCGGCCAGCCGCCGGCCCCGCGCCACCGGCACCCGCTCGACCGGAATCCGGGCGTGGACCACGCCCGCGGCGTAGTGATTCCAGATCTCCGACACGCCGACGACGCGGGCGAGCACCCCCCGAGGCAACACGCTGAAGTTTCCGATCCGGATGTCCTGCCCCACGAGCAGCCGGTGGAGCCAGCGGAAAGCGTGGTAGCCGGTGAGAAAGCCGAAGCCGTCGTGCCGCTTGAGCCGCTCTGCGAAGACCGCCCGGTGCGGCCCGGCCGCACTCGCCGCCGCCAACAAGGCGGGGAGCGTGTCGGGGGCGTCCTCACCGTCGCCGTCCATCACGACGACGGCATCGGCGGTGCCTCGGGCGGCGATCGACGAGAGACCGATGGCGATCGCCCGCTGGTGGCCGAGGTTGCGCCGCAGCCGCAGGACTTCGACGCCGGCAATCCGCTCGGACGGCCCGGGTAGCGCCTCGCACTCCGCCTGCGTCGAGCCGTCGTCGACGAACAGCACCCGCAGCCGATGGGGCACCGTGGCCGCGACGCGATTGAGCTCCTGAAGCAGCAGCCGGGCGCTGGCCGCGTCGTTGTAGACCGGGATGCAGATCGTGATGTCGAGGCCGCCGTCAGTCATCGCCGCGTTGTACCCCGAGGGCCCGGAGGACGGAATCGGGCGGCCTGCCGCCCAGCCGTGAGAAGGCCTCGATGTCGGCCCGGGCGGGGCCGAGCCTGCCGGCCCGCAGGTGCACGACACCGCGGTTGAAGTAGGCGTCGCGGAAGCGGGGATCGCTCCCGATGGCGACGCCGTAGTCGGCCACGGCGTCGGCCGGCCTTTCCAGGACCACGAGGAGATTGGCCCGGTTGTAGCGGGCCTCCGGATCGGCGGGGTCGCACGATACCGCCCGGTCGAAGGCGGCGAGGGCGGCCTGCCGGTCGCCAAGCTCCTGCCGAGCCAAGCCGGTGTGCGACCAGGCTTTCACGCTGGCCGGTTCCACGGCGACGGCCCGCTCGAAGTCGGCCAGTGCCCCGGCGATGTCCTTGCCGTCGAACCGGACGTTGCCACGGTTGATCAAGGCGGCGACGAGCACCGGATCGAGTGCGAGGGCGCGGTCGAGGTCGGCCCGCGCAGCGGCGAGGTCGCCCCGCTTCCAGCGGGTGTAGCCACGGTCGGCCAGCACGCTCGCGTCGTCGGGCGTGAATTCCAGGATGCGATCGTAGTCACTACACGCAGCCGCAAACTGCCCCTGGGCCTTGAGCATGCGGGCCCGGTTGACGAGCATCGTGCGCTCGTAGCGGCCAGTGGCCTCCACGGCGGCGAGTAGTCGCTCAGCCTCGTCGTATTCCTTTCGATCGACAAGCTGGCTGGCGAGATTGAGCATGGCTCGCTCGTTCCGCGGCTCGGCCGCCAGGGCCTTCCGCCAGAGCAGTTCGGGCGTCGCGAACTCTCGGTTGCGGGCCGCCGTCGAGATGCCAATCGCGAGTGCGACTGCTGCTGCGGCCAGGCCACAGAACCGCGGCGAGAGCCTAAGCCGTTCCCGGGCGATAAGCCAGGCGGCCGCAACGGCCGGCACGATCAGGGCGGCGCTCGCCAGATACGCCCGATGCTCGGCGATCGTCTGGGTCTTCACGGGGATGATCGAGGATGTTGGGCCGAGGAGCACGAAGAACAAGAGCGGGCCGAGAAATACCACCGGCGATCGCGCGTAGCCGTAGACGACGGCTGCAAAGACCGCTGCCGTCAGCACGAGCCAGCCCCCCGACTCGGCGAGCCCCGACGAGAGAAAATCGCCGTAGTCGAAGACGAGCCCCCTCGGCCAGACGATCCGCGCGAGATAGAGCCAGAGCGCCTTGGCCTGCGTGAGCAGGTAGAGCCAGGGGGAGGCATCCGAGCCGAAGCCCGCCGACGAGCCGCGGCCGCCGAGCGCCGTGAGCATGACCGCAACGCTCGGCCAGGAGGCCGCCGCCGCCAGGTGCCATGGCCAATGCCGCAGCGTGCCCCGCCAGGAGCCGGAGAGCAGGGCACGGTCGATCAAGAGTGTGATGAACGGGATCGCCACGCTTATTTCCTTGGCCGTGCCTGCCAGGGCGGAGAGCAGGGCGACGAACGGCAGGGCCCATGTCTTGCCGCCGGCGTCGGCAGCGAGTATCCCCCGCGTTGCCACGAGCACCGTCGCCAGGATCATGAAGGCCCCGAGCGACTCGGCCCGTTGGACGACATACGTCACCGCGCCCGTGCCGAGCGGATGCACCGCCCAGAGCAAGGCCGCTGCGAATGCGATCTCGCCGGCCCGATCGCGGACGGTCGCCGGCACGGCCGGCTGCGCGAGCAACAGCCTGGCCAAGGCCATGAGCAGGATCGCGTTGCCGTAGTGAATGAGAATGTTCAACACGCGGAAGCCGATGGGCGACGTGCCCGTAACCGCTCGATTGACGGCCAGCGAGAGATTTAAGAGCGGCCGGCCGTCGATCGTCCGCCCCTCGCCATGCTCGTAGGCGATCACTGGCCAGAGCGGCCAGAGCGAGCGAATCGAGCGGTTGGCCGTGATGCTCGCGACATCGTCCATGATGAAGGGCGCGGTGAGCCCGCTGGCGTAGGCGAGCCAGATCGCGGCACAGATGGCACCCGCGGCTGCAAATGCGGGAGCGTTTCCGACACGACCCGACGGATTCTTCGCGGCACTGTGGACCATACGTCGAGAATATCAGTCGCTGGACGCTCGCTTTTGTGAGGAAAACGTGAAGCCGGATACGCCCATAATGCTACGGTTGAGCGTCTCATTGCGCCCCAAAAACCGGGGCCGCAAACGGGCAAAATTGGAAAAAGCCCTGTATATTCCGAAACGTTCATCCGCTGCCCCTCCTTCTCGTTCAGCCATGCCAGGATTCCCCAGGTTAAGCACGATGCCGCGTCAAATCTTGAGCCTCGCGGCTGCCGTGTTGGTCCAGGCAGGGCTGGCCGTGGCGGCTGAACCGCCGGAAGCCAGTGCGACGGATGCTGCGACGCTTGTCGCCGACGCCGAGGCGGCGGTGGTGACCGCCGTGAAGGACTGGGGCGACAAGAGCCGCGCCGCCACCGACGCCCGGGAGCAACTGGCTCGGGCCTATTTCCAGGCCGGCAGGCTGCCGGACGCCCGAAAACTGGTCGCCAAGGTGATCGCCGCCCGCGAGGGAGCCGAGGGTGAGCCACGGGCGAAACTCGCCGATGCGCTCGACCTCTCGGCGGCGATCGAGATCTCCGCCCGCCGATTCATCGAGGGTGAGGCCGCTGCCCGGAGAGCCGTGTCGCTCCGCCGCTCCGCGCCCGGCGATTCGAAAGCCCGGCTCGCTAACTCGCTCACGCTCTTTGCCGAGGCGCTCCGCTGCCGTGGCTATCTGCCCGACGCCGCCGAGCGGCAGGCAGAGGCGGTGGAGGCGTGGGAGTCGAGCCTCGGGCCACGACATGCCGTGACGCTCAGGACGCTCGAAACCCTCGCGTCGATGCGGGCGGAGATGGGCGCCCGCGACGAGGCTGCAGAGCTCATCGACCGCGTGGTCGATGCCCGCGTGGCGACCGCAGGCCCCGATCACCCATCGGTCGCCCGGACGCTCGAACTCCGGGCAAATCTTCTTGATGAAGCCGCCAACCACGTCGCCGCCACCCCGATCCGGGAGCGCGTGGTGGCGATCCAGTCGAAGGCCTTCGGGCCGGCGCATCCCTCCGTGGCCGTCGCGCATGCCCATCTCGGCGACACGCTCCTTGCGGCCGGCGATCGGGCGGGCGCCGAACGGGCCTACCAACGTGCGCTGGCCATCGACACGCAGGCCCTCGGCGGCGAGCACTGCGAGGTGGCTTCCGACCTCGTCCGGCTCGCCCGCTGCACGATCGGGACCGCCCGGCGCGAGGAGGGCGCCGGGCTTCTCGAGAAAGCGGCGGCCATTCTCGCTGCAGAGGAGGGCGACCCGGTGCGGAAGGCGCTCACGCTCCACGAACTGGCACACGCCTACGATGAGGCGTTCGACCTCGAGAATGCCGAGAAATACTTCAAATTGGCGATCGAGCTCGACAGAGAAGCCTTCGGGGCCGAGCATCCGGAAACCGCCGTCGATCTCTTCAACCTGGCCCGCGTCGTGGAGCGGCAGGGCCGCTACGACGAGGCCCGCACCTACCTCCGGCAGGTGCTCGCCATCGATGTCAAGGTGCTCGGCACCTTCAACCTGACGACCGCCGAAACGATCGAAAAGCTCGCCGACGTGTCGATGCAGCGCGGAAAGGCCACGGCATCCAGGGATCTCCTGCGGCAGGCTCTCGCAATCCGCCAGCGGACGTTCGGCCGCCAGCACGCGACGATGGCCGACATCTACGAGCGGCTGGCCGACATCGAGCAGCGCGACGGCGACCGAGCCGAGGCCCTCGAACTGCTCGACAAAGCGATCGGCGTGCGGCTGCAGACCCAGGGCGCGATGCACCCCTCGATGGCCCTCACGCTCGAACGGATGGCCGATGTCGAGGAGTCGGTGAATCCGGCGACCGCAGCCGACTTCCTCACACGAGCGCTGGCGATCTGGGAGCAGCACCTCGGGCCTGAGCACGATGTGACCGTAAAGGCGATGCAGCGACTGGCCCAGTGCAAACTCGCCGCTGAGCAGCCGGCCGAGGCCGAGGCCCTGCTCACGAAGGCGCTCGAGATCGCACGACGCCGCGGCGGCGACCGCAGCCCGCGGACTGCGGGCCTGCTGGTCGATCTCGCCGCCGCCGCCCGGATGCAGCGGCGCACCGCAGACGCCAAGCAATTGCTCACTGACGCACTCACGATCTATCGAGCCGCCGACAAGGCCCCGAATGCCGCGGTGGGTGTGTGCCTGCATCGCCTCGGGCAGATTGCGCTCGACGAGAAGCAGCCCGCGACCGCTCTCAGGCTCTTTCAGCAGGTCGTGGCGATCGACGAATCGATCTACGGCTCCGGCCACGTGGAGGTGGCCGACGATCTCCTGATGTTGGCTGCAGCCCATGCAGCGATGGGCCAAGCGGATCTCGCCGAGGAGATCAGGGCACGAGCGCGGGCGATCGAGGAACGGGCAGCCCGGAACGAAGCGGAAGCAGACGACCCAGCCCAGTGACCGGAGACAGGGCTTGGATGATCAGTTGGCTGCCGCAGGCTCCGCGGCGGCAGGCTGAGCGGCCTGCTTCGGCTCCTGCCCGTCGGAGGCCGCAGGGTCTTCTGTCTTCTTCGGCACCACGCGGCGGATGACCCGCCGCTTGACCACGGTTTTTGCGGGGGAGGGCTCGTCTTCTGCTTTCTTCATCGCCACGTCGGCCGCCTTCTCAGCTTCGTCGAGCGCGGCAACGGCTGCTTCGGTCGCAGAGAGCTTCGACTGCACGGCACTTATCAGTTCCCGAGCTTCCGTCCTGCGGGCAGCCGCAGGAGCCCAAAACTTCTCGACGAGCGTCTCCACCGAGGAGTAGGCGAGCATCGCCGCCTGGAGGGCCGTGCGCGCCCCCCGTGGGTCGTTTTCCTTGAGTCGCCGGTCTGCCAGGGAGCCGTTTGCCTTGACGAACAAGATGGTGGGTTCAAGCACGACTCCATGCTTCGGCCCGAGGGCGGCGGTGCCCGTCTCGATGGCCTGCCGCGCGAAGGCGGCAGCGTCTCCGACGTTGCCCTCCGCAAGCTCGACCTCGCCGAGATGGGTGAGCAGGCTGACATGCGTCAACGTCCGGTCGAGCATCGTGATCAGCTGCTCCACGTCGTCGGTTGGGGCCGGCTTCGCCTCGGAATCAGGCTCTGACTGGGCGGTGTCTGCCTGGTCTGGATCCGCGTCGGTGTTCTCGGCAGGGGTGCCTGCCTCGAGAAAGGCGTCGAATTCCTCACGGGCTTCCTCGAGATAGTGCCTGGCCCGCTCGAATTCTCCCTGCCTCAGCTCCAGCAATCCCTTGAGGTGCTTCGACATCATCAGGCCTGAAGGCACCGGTTCGTTCGGGAGCAGGCCGTCGGCGATCGCCGCCTCGCGGGCCTGCAGCGACTCATCGAACAAGGCCTCGGCTTCGGGATACGACTTCTGCTCCAGCAGCACCTCACCGAGCCAGTCGAGGTCGCGGCAGAAAAAGGCCGTCGTACTGCCGGCGTAGGCTGCGAATGCGCCCACCTGCCCGCGGGCGACCGCCTGCCGGTAGTCGTCCTTGAAAGCCTTGCGTTTGCGCGTGTAGCCATCCTTGGCCTCGGTGAGGTGGGCGGCGGCCTCGGGCAGCAGCCCCATTCGCAGATCGATCGCTCCGAGCAGCGAGAGGCACTCGAGATAAAACGACGACTTGGCTCCGAGCCCATTCTCACGCGAGTCTCTAGCCGTCGTGGTCAGCGTCTCGAGCATCGCCCGGGCCCGGACAAAGTCGCCACGATGCAGCAACTTCCAGACCAGAGACTTCTCGGCCTGGAGTTCTGTGACCGATTCGGCGTGGGCCGACCCGGCCAGGCTCGCACACCAGGCCGCCAGAAGGGCCACGACCAGGCATTGGCGGATCATCGACGCGTTGCGTGTCATTTTTTCTCGGCGCCGCCGCCCTCCTCGGTGACTTCTTCGACGACTTCTTCGACGACTTCTTCGACGATCTCGACGTCGCCCTCGGCCATCTCCTCTTCCGAGATGATATTGCCGTCTTCATCGACGAGCACGACGACTTCCTCTTCCTGCTCGTCGGCCTGCTCGCCGGCGGCGGGTGGCTTCGGCTTTTTTGCCGCCTGTGTGGGGGGAAGTGGCTGCTGATCGGCCGGCGGCGGCGGGGGCGTTGGGGGGGCCGCGGGCTTGGCCGCTGTCTTTGGCGGGCCCTTCGCGGGACGATCACGGTTGGCCACGAGCACCTGCGCGTCCCAGCGGCCGACGGTGTATTTCTCGATCAGGCCGACCCGCCGCAGGCGGTTGCCATCGACATCTTCGTAGTAGAAGTCTTTTGTGAACGCGCCGTTCGCATCCGCATCGAAAAACGGATCGTGGTCGTCGAGCACATTGTTGGCGTCAGTGTCGTACCAGGTCTCGCTTGCGAGGCGGGCTGCCCCGACGCTCTCGCGGCTCGGGGGCTCGCCGTAGAGCACGAGCGACCGGCCTTCATGTCGCTCACCTGAGAAGCCGCCTGCGGTGCGCAGGGCCGTTTTGCCGACATCGAGAAACATGTGCTGCGCCGGAATGCGTAGGAACGACAGGAGCGGGCACATCGACCAGGTGACCATGGCCGCGCCGATGAACAGCGCACCGGCGAATCCGGCTGCCACCGCCCCGCCGGCCATGTCGATCGCCTCGATCGTCTTGATCTCCTTGGCTGCGACGATTTTCGGGTGCACGACGAGCCAGAGCGTGAGCATCGTGCCCCACATCAGGAGGGCGAACACGAGAAAGATCGTCCACGCTTGCATCGACACCGTGTCCGGCAGGAAAACGCCGAGGTTGTCCTGGAGGATCGGGGCCAGAAACCCGGAGATCGGCTCGTAGAGCAAGACGGCGAGCGAGAGCGACACAAAGAGCTCGAGGGCGGTCACCGCCGACGCATAGATGCCGTGGGCACTCCCCAGCCACCCGAGGTAGAGAATGCCTATCAACACGCCGAGATCGAAGATGATGGATGGCATGAATCGCTCCTGCGCCGGTCACGTGGTGACGCGAATGACCTCGTTGATACTGGTCAGGCCCTTGAGCACCTTGAGGAAGCCGTCTACCTGTAGCGAACGCGTGCCCGCCTTCCGGGCGGCCACTTTGAGCTCGTTGATGTTGGGTTCGGAGGTGATGAGTTTACGGATGTCATCGTTCATGACCATCAGCTCGTGCAGGCCGACGCGGCCCTTGTAGCCACTGCCGCCGCAGGTGTCGCAGCCGTTCTCCTTGAAGATCTGCTTGACGACGCCGGGCTTGACGCCGAGCCGTTTGAGGAGATCAGCAGGCGGCTCGTACGCCTGCTTGCACTTCTCGCACAACTTCCGCGCGAGCCTCTGCCCGAGCACGGCCGTGACGGCGGTCTGGATGAGCATCGGGTCGAGACCGAGATCGAGCATGCGGGTGATCGTGGCAACGGTGTCGTTGGCATGAAGCGTGGAGAAGACGAAGTGGCCGGTGAGGGCCGCCTGGCAGGCGATCTCCGCTGTTTCCTTGTCGCGGATCTCGCCGACGAGGAGCACGTCGGGGTCTTGTCGCAGCACGCTGCGCAGGATGCTCGCGAACGTGACGCCGGCGGCGGAGTTGACCGCGATCTGCGTGATTCCGTCGAGCCGGTATTCGACCGGGTCTTCGATCGTGGTGATGTTGTGCTGCAGCGCGTCGATCTCGCTGAGAGAGGCGTAGACGGTGGTTGTCTTGCCAGATCCGGTAGGCCCGGTGACGAGAAACATGCCGTAGGGCTTGTGGATCACTTCGCGCAGCTGCTCGAGGATCTGGGACCGCAGGCCGATATTGCCGAGCCCCGCCTTCATCACGCCGCCCGACGAGTTGAGCAGCCGGAGCACCACCTTCTCGCCGTAGCTCGTGGGCGTGGAAGCAGAGCGGACATCGTATTTCGCAGTCTCGAAGATCGCAGAAAAGGTGCCGTCTTGCGGTCGGCGGCGCTCGGAGATGTCCATGTCGGACACGACTTTGAGGGCAGAGATCACACCCTTGCCATCTGCCATCGACAGCAACGAGGAATTCTTGAGCACACCGTCGACACGAAGCCTTACGAAATACTGCTTTTCATGCGGCTCGACGTGCACGTCGGTGGCACCAGCCTTCATCGCCGCGATCATGATCTGCTGGAGGTTTCTCACGTTTTCAGACATCGTGTCTTCGTCAGAGCCGTCGGCAGGCTGCGTGAGCGCCGGTCGGCCGTCTTTTTTCAGAAGCGTGAATTGTGGGACCTCTTTTGCGACCGGCTTCTTCTTGCTGGCCATCTGCTGGAACGCCGTGCCGAAGCCCTTCACGCGATCCATCAACGACTTCGGCGGCTCGGCCGGCTTTGCCGCCACTGCCTTCGCCGCCGTCGCCTTCGCGCGGCCCTCGCGGATGCCTTGCATCAGATTCTTGAAACCGTCTTTCGTGAGCAGCCGCTTGGCCGGCGGCACGCGTTTGTCGCGCTCGCGGGTGAATGCCCCGAGGAAAGCGGGCAGGCCCACCGCCACCGCGGGGATGGTGAGCAGGCCCACTTCCATCGTGCCGATGAGGAGCACGGCGAGGATTGCGCCGATGCCGAGATTCCACCACTCCATGTGGGGCATGGCGAGCTCATGGTTTTGCCGCTCCATCCAAGCGGCGGCCGCGATCGCGGCCGCCATCACGGCTGCGAAGCCGACCCAGGCAAGCAGCCCCAGGAGCGGAAATCCCGAGAACGACGGGAGATCGAGGTTTGCCAGCAGTGGCACCACGGCGCCGGGCATCGTCATGAGGGAGAAACCATGCTGGACGAACGGGCGACACCGTGAATCGACGCTAAGCTGCGCCCGTACGACGGCTTGTATCGGTTCTAACCGCGCCCGGGTGGTCTGGCAACATCGCAAAGCCTAATTTTCAGCGGCCAGACGCGGTCGGATCGGCTCCCTCACACGTTTCTAACTGGACGGCCCCCACCGCTTTGCCGACTATGGCAAAGCGAGCGTGTGGCAAGGCTGCCGAGTCGTCGATGTGCTCGGGTTGAACCGGGTGTGAGGGGGATCGAAGTGGACAAGAGCCTTGAATCACGATCGTCCCACCTGCCTGATTCCTCGCCCCGCTTTCGAGGAGAAATGTGATGCGTCGAAACAATTCCGGGACCGTGTCTGCGCCGAGTGGCTTCACGCTTGTGGAACTGCTCGTGGTGATCGCCATCATCGGCATCCTGGTCGGCATGCTGCTGCCCGCTGTGCAGGTGGTGCGAGAGACGGCCCGAAGGTCGAGCTGCCAAAACAACATGAAGCAGATCGCCACGGCGATCGTGCACTACGATGCCACAAAGACCAAACTGCCGGGTTGGCGAAATGTGATCGATCCGTACAGCACGGTGATGGTGTCGGGGACGCCGGAACGAGCCTGTGTTTCGTGGACGGTGCCGATCCTGTCGGAGCTGGGCAATAACGAGATCTTCAACTGGTATGAGACGTACAGCGGCACGTC
>Ga0247833_1007424_pt1 | contig 11622 bp, 13 predicted proteins | sample LaCruzMarch2015__7_FD_187117 | JGI IMG/M metagenome (GOLD analysis project Ga0247833, IMG submission 187117) | Freshwater microbial communities from meromictic Lake La Cruz, Castile-La Mancha, Spain - LaCruzMarch2015_8m | ecosystem: Environmental > Aquatic > Freshwater > Lake | place: Spain...
CCGCCGGCGATATTCGCAAGAACAGCCTCAATGATTTAGCTGATGTGCCTTACTACGAACTCGATGAAATTAAGCACTTCTTTGAAGTCTACAAAACGCTAGAGCCAGGCAAGGAAGTACATGGCGGGGATTGGGTTGGCCATGAGTCAGCTGAAGCAGAAATTCAAGCGTCCTACCAACGGTATAAGGAGACCCATTAACAATGCCGGAGATCAATAGCGGTGATACCGCATGGGTTTTAGCAAGTGCAGCACTAGTACTTTTCATGACTCCAGGTCTGGCAGTCTTTTATGGCGGCATGGTCCGCGTTGAACAAGTAATTCGCATTCGCGGCGGCGAGCGCGGCGGCGATGCGCTTTAATTGACCGTATGACGCAGTCACTTAAGACTCAGAGTTGGGCAACCCCGGCTTCACAGGAGCTCATCGCCAGAATCGCAGCTCAAGTTGATGGGAAAAGTGGCTCCGATGTTCAGAGCTGGATTGAAGAGTTAGCGCAAGAGAATCATCGCCTGCACGATATTGAAGGTATCAATCTCAATCCGGCCACAAATATTCTTAATCCTCGGGCAGAAAAATTACTTGCATCCGGCATGAGCTCGCGCGCATCTCTTGGTCATCCGGGCGATAAATATGAAACCGGACTTGGCGCCATTGAGCAGATTGAAATCATTACCCAAGAGCTAGCCTGTGAAGTATTTGGTTCCACCTATGCCGAGTTTCGCGTTCCTTCCGGTGCGATTGCAAACCTCTATGCCTTTATGGCAAATACCGAACCCGGTGACACCATCATCGCTCCCCCTCCCACAATCGGTGGACATGTGACTCACCATAAAGGTGGATCTGCTGGCCTCTATCGCCTCAACACAATCTCGGCACCGGTCGATGAATCTGGCTACACCATCGATATCGATGCATTGCGCAAAGTTGCCCACGAAGTAAAGCCAGCGATGATTACGGTGGGTGGGTCGCTCAATCTATTCCATCACCCGATTGCAGATGTGCGTGCGATTGCTGATGAAATCGGTGCCAAGGTACTTTTTGATGCAGCACATCTCTGCGGAATGATTGCTGGAAAGCTCTGGCCCCAACCACTTGTTGAAGGCGCGCACTTGATGACCTTCTCAACATATAAGTCACTCGGTGGACCGGCAGGTGGACTTATCGTCACCAACGATGATGCCATCGCACAGAAGCTCGATGCCATCGCATACCCAGGACTGACCGCTAACTTCGATGCCGCGAAGACTGCCGCCCTTGGCATCACTTTGCAAGATTGGAAAGCTGTTGGTTCTGATTACGCGCAGATGATGGTTAAGACTTCCCAAGCACTGGCCCAGAACTTGCAGAACCGCGGCGTCAATATTTATGCCGCAGATAAGGACTTCACTATGTCTCACCAATTTGCGATCCTGGCAGCTCCTTATGGTGGCGGACAAAGTGCGGCAAAGCGCATGGGAGAAGCTGGACTGCTTGCCTGCGGAATTGGATTACCGATTGCACCTGTTGCTGGAGATCTAAATGGTCTTCGTATCGGCACCCCAGAAATCGTGCGTCTTGGCATGAAGGTAGAAGATATGAATCAGCTCAGCGATTTCATTGCACAATCACTTGATTCATCGGTTGAACCCAATGGAATTAAACAAGAAGTGACGAAGTGGCGTAAGCAATTTAGCGGTGTCCACTACACCGTAGATCTTCCTAACTAACCGGCACTAGCTGGGTTGGACACTGAGCCAAGATTGCTGACATCGCAGCTTTTTCCGGGACCACAACCCATAACGAATACTTCGCTTTCACCGCAATCTGTTGCGCCACATAAGCACATCTAAAACTCTTCATTGGTGGCACCCACGTTGCCGCATCGCCATCACTTTTCTGCAGATTAAGTCTGCCTTTGACCGCAAAGAGATTCAGTGGGTCATTTGCAAGGGCAGTTCTTTGCGCGATGCTTAACTTAAAGGCACCTGTCTGCCAGGAATTAGATAGCGCCACCACATGATCTATCTGCACCTCCATGCTGCTCACATTGCCGCGCACGAAGTTGATCATCTCCCCGGAATATCTGTCGATGAGAGTTCCGGAAAGCACCACGCAATTGCGCGTTTTGGGCTTAAACACAATCGAAGTCATATCTCGTTTCAAGATATCGTTTCGGGTATCGCATCCATTGCGATCAACATCAGCCCAGCTCTGCCCGAATGCAGCTCTGGAATATCCAGTCTTTGGTGCACGCCCTTTAACCGGCAACGTCTCCAAGACCGCCAGCGAAACCCCTGGCGCACTCTCTGCGGCGCTAGCAGGCGGTATGGAAATCGCCAATACCCCAGCAGAAATCAGTAGCGCTATCTGTATTTCCCAGCGAGACATTTGACTATCTTCTCCCCTGTGAGGTGGTTAGACAAGGCGCGCCTCGCTGGTAGGGTCTGCTCTGCATTTAAGTGTTTACGCACTTAAATGGGTTGTTAGCTCAGTTGGTAGAGCAAGGCACTCTTAATGCCTGGGTCGGGGGTTCGAGTCCCTCACAACCCACTTAGATATAGGCGGGAATCACGATCTCGTTGAACTGCAAGAAGCCAGGTTTAAATGGCGGATCAAAATGACAGATTCGCGTTTCATCAGAGAGTGCGATGTTGGCTATAGAAGCATTTGTACGAAGCTCTTCCGCTATCTTTCGTGACGCTTCATCGGTTGCTTTTCCACGGAATGATTTGGCTACGCATGTTTCGGTATCTAATTCGCGTGAGGTGACTTGTGAATTGTTGGGGTATGGCAAGTCGCCAAAGGTACTACCCGAAGGCATCACAAAGGAAACAAAGAATTCAGTGGATTGCGACCTATCTGCCTTTTGGGCGGTAATTACCGGAGCAGTCATCGCGATTTTTTGAGAAGACTTATTCCCCTTTGAAATGTAACTAAACAATGCAGAGAAGGCGCTGCTTGATGAAGTTGATAACTGGCCAGAAACTCTAACCTCTGCGATGACGCAAGGCAGATATTCACGAAGTTCAAAATCCTCATAAGTTTGTAGCACTTCAAATTCTTGACGTTCAGTCATAAATCGAGCCTACACTTTCCTGACGCCTAGATTCACTAACTTTGAGTCAGGGCTCTTACTAATGCCATTCAGTTGTAGGAAAAAACAACGCGTTCTTGAGCATCACATTACGAGGAAGATTGACTTGAAGCATCACCATTTCGGCAACATCTGCTGGACTCATTAATTTACCGCGTCCTTCGGTTCCGGCGCGATTGATATCTTTATTGAGATCATCCCAAAATGCGGTATCTACGCCACCGGGGCAGAGTGTGGAGACACGAATTCCTTGAGTAATTACTTCTTGCGCAAAGCTGTCCATAAATCCCATTACCGCCCACTTAGTTGCGCAATATCCCGACCATTCCGGATATCCCTTAGTGCCACCAGCAGAAACAACTGCGATGACATCTCCGGAGCCTTGCTTGAGCATTGCAGGAAGCACAGCTTTGACAATGTGCGCTGTTCCTAAATAGTTAGTCTGCATCATCATCGCCCAGTCAGCAGGATTTGACTCAACAACGGAGCCAATAATTCCCATGCCAGCATTGGGAACGAGCACATCAATAGAACCAAACTCGTGCACTATTTTTTCAACAGCTGCAACACAATCACTCCAGGCTGAAACATCGCCAACTACTGCCAAGACTTGAGTGCCAGAGATTTCGGTAATCTCTTTAGCTGCTGCTTGAATTCTTGTTTTATCTCGCCCAACAATGGCAGTTTTGAAACCTTCTTCTGCTAAACGAAGTGCTATGCCAAAACCGATACCACGTGAAGCACCTGTAACCAGGGCGGTTCTAGCTTCTATCATGCTAACTCCAAGGTCTGGCGTCTACCGGATCTTCCCAGCTTGGAATTGGCGCTTGCAATGGTTGATCAATCCAGCAGAATCTGCCATTGACCGAATCACTTTCACTACTTACTAACTTAAGAACGAGATCCATCGCCTTCTTCGGATCATCCCCGCCAGTCTGATCTACCCAATCAACCCATGCTTTGTAATCTTTGCCCACCTCACCAAGAGCCTCTGCCTTGTCCTTAATATCGCCCCACATATCACTTCGAACATCACCTGGATGAATGACATTTGCGGTGACACCTGAGCCAGCAACTTCGGCCGCAAGATGTCTGGTGAGTTGATTCAGTGCCGCCTTAGAAGTTCCGTAAGCACTGTTAAGTGGGCCTGGTGGATGTAAGGAGGCAGCAGAAGTTAAATTGATAATTCTGCCCCACTTGCTCTTAAGCATTCCGGGTAGGAATGAACGAGCGGTGTAATAGGGCGCGATGGCATCGATAATGATGGTGCGCACCCATTCGCCTGGATCGGTATTTTGGATGAGATCAATGGGTCCAAATACTCCTGCTGCATTTACAAGAATTTGCACAGCGCCATGCTCTTTTGAAACCTGCTTCTCAAGCTTTTCAACAAAGGAGTTGTCGCTGACATCGCCGGTGATACTTGTGATCATCGACTTCTGAGAAGCCGACAATGCACTTGTATCAAGTGCCGAACGTGAGACTGCAATAACTTGGTGGCCTTGGTCAGCCAGACCTAACGCAATCTGGCGCCCGATTCCACGACTAGCACCTGTTACAAGAGCAAGTTTTGCAGCCGACATCTTTGCTACTTGCCTGCGTTCGTTTCGAGATGGAAGACTTCGCGAAGCTCTGTTGAGTTAACAATTCCATCTGAGTTGAACTCCATCAGTGGGCTCATCAATACCGCCCAGCGGTCGTGTACCTCTGAGTGCCATAGTCGATCCCATGCCTCAACATCGGTGATCACTGAATACATCACGAGAACTGGATCATTTTCAAAAATAGTCATATCTGCAATACCGGACTTTTCTAGTTCGGCAATCATCTCTGCCCAAATCGCATCGTGGTGCATCTTGTATGTCGCCAAGCTGCCTGGCTTTAAACGCATAGTGAACGCTCTTCTTACCATTTCTTCCTCTTTCTCTTCTCAATCGGTCTTATGGGTGGACTATTCGTTAATTAATTTGATGAGCTCGCCATCATCAACACCGGAGACCTCACGTGTACTGACACCATCTTTTACTACAACTATGCGATCGCACAAGGTAGTTAACTCAGAGATTTCCGTTGACCTAAATAAGATGCCCTTGCCTTCGGCAGCAACTTCGCGAACAAGGCGGAAAAGCTCGACTTTGGCTCCAATATCTACACCTCGCGTTGGGTCATCGAGCAGGACAAGTCCTGGACTAATTTCTAGCCACTTGCCGATAACTACCTTCTGTTGGTTACCACCAGATAGATTTCCAACATTTACTTGAACACCTTCAGTTTTAATCACAAACTTATCAACTAGCCTCATGGCAGTTGCAGCCATCGCTTTTTTAGAGATCAATAGCGTTCCTTTTTTATCTCCACCTATAGCAACGTGAGATAAATTATCTGAAACTGTTCGCTCCAGCATCAGCCCTACCCGTTTACGATCTGCAGGAATTAAAGCAACACCATCGCGCACTGAATTCTGAGGACTTAAATGGGTCTTTTCAACGCCTTGCACAGTGACCGTGCCTGCGACCCTTGGGCGCGCTCCAAAGAGCGTTTCTAGTAGTTCATCGGCACCAGAACCAATGAGCCCGGCAACACCAACAATTTCACCTGCTGCAACGTTTAGCGAAATGTCTAGAACTTGTTTACCATTACTGAGGTTCTTCACTTCCAAGACTTTTTCCGCACTTGCATATAAATCGGCACTGCCGGATTTCTTGGCAATGGAGGAAGCGGCTTTTTCTCCCACAATTCCACCAATGACGGTAGGAATGTCGAGCTCCGTGGTGGGTTTTGAAAACACAAGCGAGCCATTGCGCATCACAGTGATGTGATCTGCAACTGCAAAAACTTCATCTAATCTATGTGAGACATAAAGCACTGTCGTTCCCTGCGCCGGCAAAGCTTTCACTAGGTCAAGTAAGCGCTTACTTTCACGTGCATTGAGGGCAGAGGTGGGTTCATCCAAAATGAGAAGTTTAGGTTTTTCAATGAGAACACGGGCAAGTTCAATCAGTTGCTGGTCTGAAAGGGGCACTTCTCCGACAATCTGATTGAGATCCACATCGAGTCCAATGGACTTAAGGACCGGTAGCGCAATCTCAGCCATCTTCTTTCTAGCAATAAATGGGCCGATGCGCATTTCTCGATCTGGAAAAAGATTGGTCAATACATCACGATGCTGAAACAAGCGCAGCTCTTGATACATGATTCCGACACCAAGCTTTGATGCTGATTGCACGGTAAAGGAGGAGAACTTCTCCCCCATGAATTCGATACTGCCCTCATCGGGGGTGACTCCACCCGAGAGAATCTTCATAAACGTTGACTTGCCAGCCCCATTTTCACCAACAATGGCGTGGACTTTATTTGCCTCTAAATCTAAATCTAATCCGTTGAGGGCTTTAACCCCACCGTAGCGCTTAGCCAGGCCACGAACGGAGATCACGTTATGAACGCTTTGAGTATTCAATGTGTGACCTCCGTTCGTAGTTTGTCCCGGTTACTTATTAATTAAGCAGATTCATCTGAGATTGGCTTGAGGTTCTTCTGCCAATCCTTGATGTAACCCTTAACTATTGGGTCGTAGTACTTACGAGTCAAAGCCTTTGAAGCTGACATTTTCTGCAGCGCTTTGAAGGTAAGTGGTGCTGAACCGAATGGCTCTATGACCTTAGTTGCAGTAACAATTTCTGTTCCTGAGTCTAAGAAGCCTGGCTTGTTAATCTTGATCTTGTTTCGGAGGCTATCTGCCAACACCTTGACAGGAAGGTATCCCTGAACGAATGGAGTCTGTCCCAAGCTGATGTGGGCAGTTCCATTTGCAAGTGCTTCGAGGTTTCCGGTTGTGAGGTCATAGCCGCCGCCAATTGCCTTTGATGATGGAGCAGCTGCATTTACTTTGCCGATGCTTTCAACATCGGGAGCGCAGAGACCGACCATTGCAAGTGCATTTGGATTTGCAGCAAGCAGACCTTGCCATGCAGCGAAGTTCGCTACTGAGTCAACCTTGACATCTGATGGTCCAACAATCTTGACCCCAGGAGCCTTAGCCAAACTTTCTAGCACACCCTTCGAGCGGTTTTCCAACACTGGGAATCCTGGGTAGCAATTTCCAACGATGACATCACCCTTGGCGGTAGTTCCACCAATCTTCTCCAAAACCATCTTTCCAAGAAGACGTCCGGATTCAACAGACTTTTCACCAACATACGGTCCGTTAACTCCTTCACCGAGTCCGTTAAACATAACGATTGGTGTTCCGGCCTTAATGATTGCGTTAAGTCCCTTAACCATGGAAGCAGCAGGAACAGAAGTTGCAATTCCGTCAACACCAGATGCGGCTAAGTTTTGCACCGCAGTGAGTTGAGCATCGCCTTCAGCACCGGCTGGGCCAGTTACTACGAGCTTTACATTGAGATCTCTAGCAGCCATTTGGGCTGCATCGATAATTTGTTGAATGAATGGATTACCAATCACGTGTACTACGAAACCGATGGTCAGTCTCTTCTGCGCAGCCTGCGCAGGAGTGGCTACTGCGCTAGCAGAAAAAACCAACGCTGTAACAACTGCTATTGCACTAAAACGTGCACGACGGCTCTTGATTGTCATCTTTTCCCTCTCCTTCTTTTCTATTCAAGCAATGCTCCCGATGAGCAAGGTTGAAACTTGTTTTAACTCGCTCGATTTTTCCGAACTCGAACAATTTGATCCACACCGATTGCAAAGATAATAACGAGCCCGGTTACCAGGGTGCTCCACACCGCATCGATACCCAAGAAGACAATGCCTACTCCGATAACTCCCACAATGAGTGCACCGACTAATGAGCCCCAGACTGTTCCGGCTCCACCTGAAAGTGGAGTTCCGCCAATGATTGCTGCTGCCACAACTGGCAGTAGCAAGTTAGCTCCCGTACTTGGATCAACTGCTCCTCTAAAACCAAGGAAGAGGATTCCACCGATGCCAGAGACAACACCCATAAGTGTGCAGGTGAGAATCTTGATTTTCTTAGTTGGTATGCCAGCTAGACGCGCCGCCTCTGGATTACTACCAATAGCAAGAATTCGATATCCAAAACGAGTCTTATGCAAAGTCAAATGAAGTACTAGAAATGCAAAGACCACAAAAATCAAAATAAAAGGTACTGGTGTTTCAATATCACCACCGAGAACTCTAAAGAAGATATTTTCAGTAAGTTTCTTATCAGTTGGAACAACAGAACCTGACTTATTTGAGATCAGAGAAAGACCCTGAAATACCGAAGCTGTACCCAAGGTAACAATGATTAATGGAAGTCTCATCACAACTGTGAGCACACCGTTGATTGCTCCCATAAATCCACCGGCACAGATTCCAAAAATGATTGCTATCCAGACCGGAACTCCGGCAATCATGGAAAGACCTGCAACCACAGCAGAAAGATTAAGGATCCAACCGAATGAGAGATCAATTTCTCCCATTGAAAGTAGATAGACAATGCACCCGGCAAGTAGCGCTGAGATGGAATAGCTTGCAGCAAGATTAAGAAGGTTTTCAGGCTTTAAAAATGTTGGGCGCAGCGCTCCCACAATGCCGACTAGAACAAGGAGGGCGACAATAACGCTCGCCTCTTCTGGGAATTTAACTCGACGAGATTTAGCCTTCTGCGCCATGCCTGCTCATCCTCTCCGATGAATGCATCCGTGGAATCCTTTCCAGGCGCAATATGGGTATAAAACTCCCAATCCGCCTGGATGTCAATAGGTTTTGGGCAAGTGTCGCTGGGTTTGGCCTAGCCAGAAGAGAGTTCGTGGGCTGAAATGACGGGCGAGGAGGATCACTCCCTAATCGGCTACCTTTCAGTAACTCTTTGTCTCAGCGCTACTCGTATCAGAAATTATCTCGATTCCGGCGCTGGTACCAAGTAACGATGCACCTGCTGCAATTAGCGCGCGAGCTTGGGCTAAATGCTTAATGGAACCAGAGGCTTTAACGAGAACTCCGCCCTTGGCGCGCGCTACTAAATATCGCACGCTCTCAGGGTTAGCTGTCTCTATCTGGCCACTGCTCGCATTCTTTAAATATGCCACACCGGCCTCCATTGAAAGTTGCACGGCTAACTCCTTCTCTTCTTCTGTTAGCAGTGGAAGTTCTAACATCACTTTGATCGGAACACCGGAAGCGCGCACCACACCCGCTATATCTTCCCGGAATTCGTCATACATTCCAGATTTAAGCCAGCCGATCTGAACCCCAATATCAATTTGAGTGGCACCTAATCTGACAAGTTCTGCTGCCTCGGCAGCTTTGCCCGCACTAGTCATCACACCTACGGTTGGAAAATCTAAAGCTGAGGCAACTTCAATTCCTGTTCCTTTCAGAATAGAAGCGGTGAGTGGGACCCAAGATCCGGCAACCATAGCCGCGCTAAAGCCATATTTGATGGCATCTTCCACATGGGCAATCATCTCTTGCCGAGTTGAGCCAACTTCTATCTTGGTATGTTGAATATACGGAGCAAGTTGGGCTGGGGTTAAAGTGGCGGCATCTACTGTGCTAGACATTTTTCAATCTCTTCTCTCGTAGGTAGTGAATCGATTACTCCTGCAATTCCAACAGAGTGTGAACCTGAAGCGGTTGCAAATTTCACACACTCATGAAAATCACGCCCTTCAGCTATAGCAACAGCTAAGGCAGAGGTGAAACTATCTCCAGCACCAGTTGTATCAACTACTTTCTTCGCCTTGATGGCAGGAACGGCATACACATCGCTACCATCATCTACGAGCGAGCCTTCCGAGCCTAAAGTCATCACTATCTTGGCGCTGGTCTTAAGGCGCATCTGGGCAATGAGTTCTTTAGGTGAGAGCCCATGATCGCCCGGGATCCCTAGTAATACCGGGGCCTCGGTTCGGTTGGGTGTGATGACATCAAACATCGACCATGCCTCTGGCGGTAATTTCACTGCTGGAGCTGGATTTAGAACTATTAAACGACCTTCTTCCCGCCCAATCTTTAGCGAAGCCAAGACCGCGGGCAGAGCAAGTTCCATAGAGACTACAAGCACATCAGCTTTAGCGATATGTGAACGGAAACTTTCCACATGAGCTGGCGTTAATTCATCCAAGGCCCCAGCTGCAACCAAGATTCTATTTTCACCATCGGATTCGACCAAGATAAATCCCACCATTGTGTGGCCCTTGCCGGTGACCACACATGAATCATCGACACCTTCTACGTTCCATAGTGCACGTGCACCTTGCCCAAAATCATCAGGGCCAATAGCGGTAAGAAAACTTACTTCAGCGCCAAGTCGCGCCGCACCTATTGCTTGGTTAGATCCTTTGCCACCTGGTCCAGCATCAAATACGCCACCCATGAGAGTTTCACCAGCCTGCGGAAGTTGCGGAATCCGCATCGTCATCCCAACGCCATAACTGCCAACAACAGCGATTTTCATTTGGCTCCTAGATTTGCCGCGAACATTCTGGCAAAAGTACTGTGTTATGAGCCAATGTCAATATCCAAGGTGAGATTTGATGAGAACTTATCTCAACTGCTACTTGCTGAACTTAGGCAGGTGCAGATCGAATTGGATTGAGATGACACGGGTAAGCATCACTACTACTCCCCCAATGATTGCCGCCAGATTATCTGCAACGCTGAGCTGGTGAAGTGCGACAAAGGTAATCGCACCCATGAGTGCTGATGTGCCAATCGTTTCGCGGTGGAGTAAGACCGGCTCTAGCTGACAGAGAATGTCTCGCAATAGCCCGCCCGTCACAGCTGTGATGACTCCCAAAAGAATGGCTGCATACCAGGCAACGTTTTCTTCAAAGGCGAGCTGTGTTCCAGAAAGTGTTGCCACAGCAAGGCCAAAGGTGTCCATAATGAGTAGCGTCTTACCAATATGTGTGACACGCCTAAAGACAAGAGTAAGAACTACAGCAGCAATAATGCTGATAACAATCCACCCATCTGTGATCCAGATCGGAGTCAGGCCAAGAAATACATTTCGAAGGGTGCCACCTGATACTGATGCAATCGCTGCAATAAATGCGATGCCGCCGTAATCAAGGCCCTTATCTGCAGCCACCCGAGCACCAACAAGTGCGAAGACAAAGGTGGAGAGCAGGTCCAGGATATGTAGCAGGGTCATGGGTACAGACTAGAGAAGGCCACGAGAAAGAGTGCCAACCTTTTACCTTTTTATGAGCCCATTCTTATAAAGGTAGTCAGCTGATTCCAGAATGCTTACCTGCGCCGGAATAAAGCTCATTCCTAGCAATCGCTCGGCCCTGGCATGGCTAATGATGAGTGGCTTACCCAGCATTGCTACGACTGACTTGATTGCCGGATCAAAGAGTGAGAGGAACTTGATTAAAAGATTGGGTGCAAGTGCGGTCTTGACCTTACTTTTTGGGTAGTTTGACTTAAGTAATTTTGCGATTTCAAGAAATGATTTAGTCTCAGAAACGGCCAAGATTCGCTGTCCACTCGTTGCTGTCACTTTGATTGAATGCACGTGCATGCGCGCTACATCTTTGACATCAACCATCGGCATCCGCAAATCAGGAACCAT
>Ga0247833_1007427_pt1 | contig 11615 bp, 14 predicted proteins | sample LaCruzMarch2015__7_FD_187117 | JGI IMG/M metagenome (GOLD analysis project Ga0247833, IMG submission 187117) | Freshwater microbial communities from meromictic Lake La Cruz, Castile-La Mancha, Spain - LaCruzMarch2015_8m | ecosystem: Environmental > Aquatic > Freshwater > Lake | place: Spain...
CGAGGCATGTCCGGCGTTGATAGAAGGTCTCACGATCAAACTTTTGAATGACAGAGTTTGTCACCCATGTTTGATATACTTAGGCAGATGCAAAGTTGTTTGAAAGTCCTCAAGCTCGTCACTGGTGCCGAACTTTCGATCGATGACAATGAGCGAGCAAATGTATGCTTCGTTAATCCAACTAATCGCAAAAGGCATGCGGAGAGTGTGGCAAGGAAGGCGGCGGCAGCGGCAGCGGCTGCGGCGGCAGCAGCGAAGAAAAAGCATACTAGGGAGTTATTGAAAAGAGTACAAGCTGAAGGGATGATGGCAATTCGTAAAAGGATACGATTAGCTCCGAACAACGATCTTAGTAATATTATCAATGGTGATGTCGCGATACCAAGGAGTGCATCACCAGTGAAGAAGGCACCTGTTCGGATCAAGCTGTCACTTTTGAATAAAGCTCCAACCATTGCTGTTGCCACACCTGATGAGTCTGAATCCGACAATGACGAGTCTAATTCTGACGATGATGAGTCTGATTCCGACGATGACGAGTCTGATTCCGACGATGACGAGTCTGATTCCGACGACGATGAGCCTGATTCCGACGATGACGAGTCTGATTCCGACGAGAGTCAATGTATGACTAGATAAATGTAGAATTATCAGAACTAGTCCCATCTATTCGCTTCAGAAAGCAATTCCCGTCCACACAAAATTTCAGGGTCATGCTGAGATTACTGAAGATGACGAAATCATGATTGGCAATTCGCCTATTGTACCAGTTGTCATCAACTACAACGATACCGCGCGGAATTACGACTCTACTTGGATGCCGGTAAGGTCGGGTATGTATCGATTGAATGTCATTTATCAATTTCATCATATCTTTGGATCTCCTTTTCTAGTGAAGATAAAGCCCGGCGCCACTAGTGCTTCTGAAAGCATTGCAAAAGAAGGTTATGGAAATTGTCTACAAAACATAAATTGGTTGTGCCCAGGAGGTACCTCTCACGGGATGGCTGGTATGGATTCAATCTTTTATATCGAGACATATGATCTCTATCGCAACCGGCGGGATGTTGGGGGCGATGATTGGAACATTGTTTTGAGTTCATTGAGTTCCTCACAGTACAGCATCGGCAGGATACACGACTTCCTCAATGGAACATACAGAGCTGCGGTGACTCCTATTATCTCCGGTCCGAAGGAGTTGCACATCACTCTGAATGGCGTTCACATCAAAGGCTCACCGTTTCGATTTGACGTTACTCACGGCTTAGTTGACGGTGCGTCATCGTATGTGGTTGACGAGAATCATGTCATGACGATGACTGCCATGTCGGAGAATACCTTTCAGCTCAAGGCAACTGATGAATACGGTAATATTGCCATCTATTGCGGTGTCCACCCCTTTGAAGCTAATGTGATCGTCGAAGCTGAATTTGTTGACAACGACAAAACTCGAGTCCATTACGTCGGTGCAGGGCTTTATGAAGTCTCGATTTACATGCTGCGTTCGGGTCAAAGAAGTATTAGAATCAAGATAAATGGTTCTGAAGTTCAACGCTCTCCTTTCAATGTGACTGTCCTTCCTGGGCCATTCGCTGCACCATTTACCTCCGCTAGCGGTGCGGGACTGTCACTAGTCACTGCTGGAAAAGAGGTAGAGTTTGTTATACAAGAGAAAGACCTTGGAGGCAACAATAAAGGGGAATACAATGCACAGTTCAATGTGTTTCTCCAGCTTGTGGGTAGTGTCAATCCAAGTGTAGAATTGGGTAGTATAGCGTACGTCGGTAATGGACAGCATTTAGTGAAATACACATGTCTCGTTAGCGGCGAATACATTTTATCAGTCCATGAAGTGCACATTTACATTTCAACCTAATCTGACACCTCTCGCATGTATATTTTTATATAGGATATTGATCGCCTGTTGCTGCAATTATTTTGGACATCGAAGCAAACAAAACAAGGAGTAATACAAAACTTGTTTAGTTCGCTGGCGCCGATTCGCGGCTCTCCATTCAATCTAACTGTTATATAGTCATAATGTACGCCCATGATAAATATATATTCGCATTGTCACTGATCTACCTTGAAGCCAAGACCTGTATGTTAGGTGACATTCTCATTTGTTTTGATTATTGCACGAACACAAGCGTCTCTTGCTTCACTACTCATCTTGGCGCAAGAATTATAGTAGGCTATCAAAGTTGAGTCGATCTGAGCCCTACTGATAAAACATATTGTTCAAATTCTATTTGCAAATGATACATGGCTTCATAATTCCCAGCTGACGCAGCAATCATCCAATGCTTCAAATCTTGTTCCACGTTTCCAGATTTATACTCCATGTTTCCGGTTGCATCTTGCCCCGTCATGTCCTGCCATAGCTGCGACCTCGAAGTGGAACTTGGCCTTCTTCAAATTTTCCACCTTCTAATAAATGATACCCAATTTAGAATGAGCCTTACTATAACCAAGGTCCACTCCACTGACATAGTAAATAGTTCGATTGCCTTAATATGATCCTGTTGAAAACCGTTTAATCCGTGGTGATAAGAATTAGCCAGCATACCAATCGCAACAGGATCATTCACCGCCACCCGCTTCATTTATATCTTCAACATCATCTTCAGCTTTCATGCTAACTCGGTCTGAATTGCAAAAGGGTCTTCATGCAACACGAAATATAAAGTTTGAGGGATTCATCCTTAACCGTCCCAATCCCTCATTTATAGCAATCACGAAATCATGGATTGGTGGTACGGAAGATTGAGTCGCAGGTTGACGCGACGCACAGGCATTGGTAGAAAACATATGGGACAATCCTCCTTGGCCGGAGGGTCTTTGACAAGCGCCTCATCGTGTAGATATCTGGCACTTAGCATTCGTCTTTTAGGTGTTTTGGCCACGATTCTTCTAAAATTGGCGTTTGACCTTCATCCCCGCCAAATGAAAAAAACATCTGGCAAAGACACCACGCTTCTGATCAACGTGGGCGTGTTGTTTGTGTTTATCTAGTAGTGGTCGGTGTGTGTTGAACCTACTAGAGACTCTCGCTACTAAACAATGTCCAACGATCAAACTGACCTAGCAGTGGTAAAGAAGAAACGTATAATGTCAACCGATTCTCTCCTCCTCCTCCAGCAGCAGGAAGATGAGAAGAAATCCAAAGTTAATTCGCCGGGACTAGCTGGATTGAGTGCCTCTACATCACATCGATCGCTTGCTCAATTGAGTCTTCATACCCAAGACGACAAAGACACGGAGGAAGGGGGGGGGTCGTCGGTAAAAAATCTCTCGGGCGGGACGGAGGGGAATCTGAGCACGCGTGCCGTATCAGAGGATGGATTACTCCTCGAGGCAGCTGCCGCAGGTGGTGGGAATAATAATAGATCTCAATCGTCCTCCGAGGATGAATCATTCGATGATCGATTCTCATCGGGGGAGAATAGTCGAACGGGCACACCCTCTGGTAATTGGGGTTGGTTTGAGGATGTACATGCCAGCACTCAGACGGACGGTGGACCGTTCTTATTTGCAAATACTACTGCTGCCAACAAATCTGATACTGATACTACAGGAAGTAGTGGTAACAATATTAATATTAAGGGCAAGGACAGGGGGGTGAAATTGTCGAACAATACTAATAATTACAATAAGAGAGGAGGAGGAGGAGGAGGAGGAGGAGGGGGGACAAAGAGTAAGGGATTGTTTGATGAACTTATGCAAAATATGTTATCTATTGTACCTCCACAACATCATCAGCAGCAGAGACAGGGTGAGTAATCTTTGTTTGTTTTTGCTTCATGTAGTGATGTTGTCCTCGTCATTCATCCCACAAACGCAAACATGTTTGTTTATCCTGACGCGAATTATATCTCTCACACACACATTCCCTCCATATGTCATTTCCGTTCCTTTACCCCAAATACAAATCCACGCAACCACCACCTATAATTATTTCTACTATATATATATAATATATGTATATATATAATATATGTATATATATAATATATAGAAGATAATACCATGGCAGTAACTGCACCAACATATGTCCTCGAGGAATCATTATCAAGTCAAAAATTATGGAAACAAACGGCGGGGAATCGTCCACCTCAACCAGTCGAAGAACGTGCGTACTTTGAACAAATGTGGGCACAAAACTTTGCTCGATCAAGCGTCAAGTATGAAATACCGGTAGAGGTACTGACTGCGTCGACGCCTATATCTATATCACCATTTAACGATGAACGTTTTATGGATGACGAGAATATATCTAATTATAATTTGGCGGGTACATTCCACAATGTTGAGGATACGACGGGGGGAGGTAAAGGCGGTGGTGATCATGACGCAGACTGTATCGCAGAAGCAGCGTTGAATCAACGTCGGCAACAACATCAACAACAGCAACGCTTTAGTAGTAATGGTGCCGTTCACATGTACTTTGATCCGAATCGGCCAAAGGAATATAATCTTAAGACACTGGGTCCTCATCATCATCATCATACACTTGTGAATAAGAAGGTTAATAATGTCAATGGTGAGAATACTATGACTGTACTTGTACGGGGGGATAATGTCTTTGGTACAACAGTTAGTAAGAGTTTTCAACGAGTGAATGAACATGGTGAACAGACTAATGGGATTGATACTGTTAGTATATCAATTGCTAGTTATCGTGTTGTTGAGGTAAGAACATTTGCTGTCCTACTCGATTGGGTCCCATATTGCTTTTCATTATAAATTTCTTTCTTACCACTTTGCAATTCCATATCATATCCCCTTACATCTAAGTCGAAGAAACACGGCAAGTATGCACAGTACCTTGTTATCTTCTGCGATGGCAACTTTCGTAATACCATTGGAGTATGGAAGCGATACTCGGACTTTTCTGAACTTAGTCGTAAGGTAACACAGGGTGAAAAGAGTTGTGCGACAGTAGTTACCGGATTAAGTCCATTGAGTGTGGATAGTGATGATCAGGATGATACTCCTCCTGAGATATTACCCAATGCCATAACAAGTTGGAGGCTACTTAAGAAGCGACAACGCTGGTATCGTTGTCTGGATGCAAATTACCTCTCACTGAAGGTATTTTTGCTTGAACGATTCCTACATGATATACTATTTGAAAGCTCCAATCCGCAAATATTACGTGATTTTGTAAGTGTGAACTCGTCTGAGTCAAGCAAGTTGAATACCAAGGGCTGAACGAGCCTGTACATACACATGCAAACCATTTGTCCAAATTGTTGCGTGTCCCATGAGGGTACCATGATGCTGTCTTGTTGAGTATTAAGCAATGACAAATAGAGAAGTTTAGTTTAGTGAGAAGTTTTATTCATGCTCTGCTGATCAAGTACATTAATCGAATCGATTTGCTCCTTGGGAATGCTACGTGCCTCCAATTCCTTACGACACAATCGCAATAATTCATTGTAGCTCTTTGTAGCATTGAAGACGGAAATGTGTAGCTTCTCCAAATCCAAATTAGTTCGATGGATAAAATCTTGCGTGGTTGAGAGAAGGGCATCAGACCTGGCTTTGTCAATGCCAGCAGTACCAAGGGTGTGCTGCAGGTGACGATGAATAATCGAACTGGAGTTCTCCTTGTCAGCAAGCTCAGCACGAAGCAATTTAGCCTTGGCTTCTTCCGTGGCGACTGCAACCCTAGTAACGTCTTCCTCCGACGCAGCTTGAAAGTCACTCCTTTCGAATGTTGCGACGTACTTCTCTTGCAATAACTTGTACTTCTTTTTTGCCTCTACGATTGCCTTGCGGGCTGCCGCAAGCCGTAGCTTCGTGCCCTGGAGTGACGTAGCATTCTTCTCCTTGTCCCGAGTTTGAGTTGCCAAAGTTTTGACCATTTCCATGGTTTTTGTGAGTTCGTCTCCGCACTTCTCGTTACTCTTTTTTACATGCTGACTCTCAGCTTCATGCTCGATCGCTACTCTCTTCAGCCTTCGTACCTCGGCCTCGAGATCTTCAATATCGATCTCTTGCTGCCTCTCAACGCCGTAATAATACGTTCGCATCTCCTCACAACGATGATTATGCGTCTCTGTCAGATTCTTCTCGTGCATTTCTTTCCTATCGTTATTGAATTTCAATTGAGCAGCCCTTCTCGAAACGAGCTCGTGTATGAGCTCCAGGTATTGGTCCTCACATCTCTGCTCGAACAACTTCACATCCACGTCGAGCTTTGTTTTAGCATGTTCGAGTTCCGCATCACTCGCTTGCTTCAAGACTGCCATCTCTTTTGCCTTTTGCTCTTCCAATCCGACCAATTCGTTTGTCATGTTCTCCTTGAGTCCCTCGATGGTCTGAACGTACTTGACATGACCCGAGTTTGCATCCATCATCTTCGTTTCATTTTGTTCGAGGGTCTCCTTCAACTTATTATCGTGACAATACTTGACGAAGCTCGCCTTTTGTTTGTAGACGTTCAACTCCGATGCATTGCTCTCCTCCGCATTCTCGATCTCTATTTCCTTCTTCTCGATGAGTAGATCCAGCTCGCGTATCTCCTCCCTCGTCCCGTCCCAGAAGGATTGGATTGAGGCATGCTCAGCCTGTGCCTTGTTGCGACAGCTCCTCGCCGAGTCTAGGTCTCTCTCGTACTGAGCGACCAAGGACTTGAGTTCCTCAACCGACTTACCGTCCAACTCCGATGGCTTCTCCGGGTCCTTCTGGGGGACATTCTTCTTCGGCGGCGGCGGCATGACAAAATAAAAATCTTAAGGGAGAGTTTGAAATTAATATTGGCTTTTATATTGTTTTGTATTCTTGCCAGATCCACATTTAGCGGCTGCAAAGTCGTAAATTGGCACAGTCGATTATAGTTGCGGGTGGACGCGAGGTACAAGATATTAAATTTACTGGGCATAGGAACGAAGCCAATAATGGGACAGTCTTCCTTATCCGGAGAGTCCTTGAACAGCGCCTCGCCCGCGTATTTCGGCAGCACGTCGTTTGCATTCTTTTTTATGTTTTGGCCAATGATTCCTCTGACAATTGGTGTTACAATACCTGACGAGCATACACGATATCCATGAGACTGACGCCCCCCTGATTTACGCAATCGGCACAGCAGACGACGTTGATCAGTTCATCCCACAGACATTGAGGGGCTCCTCATAGATGTTTCCCGCCTTTGTTGTGGGAAACTCATCCGTGTTCGGTACCATAATCGCTCAGACCACGATCAGACTGGTGCTGTTTCCTTCAACAATGAAGCTAAAAATGTCATATTTAGGCTTCGCCGCCACGACACTCCTATCGACTGCAATGCGAATAGTCGCAGTATCGGCCTCTTCTTCTCGTTCAACTGCCGTGTCATTATCCATCGTAACTACCAATGATAGAGGAGCATTCTTGAATACTGCACGACGACGGCAACGACGATGGCAACGTAACACGTCGTCCTCGTCATTGCCATCGTCGTCACTACGACCCATACGCGTTATTTCTACGGCAGTAACGAAGACTGTTAATATCATCCCTCGCTCGAGCGGTGACATGCGTTTGTTTTTTTCTTCCACGGAAACAACAGCAACGACACAACGTGTTGACGAGGAGGCTGCGAATATTAGTACCGCCTCCGATGACGATAACGCAATGGCGGCAATGTCCAATCTACGGTCGTCGTTTTTAACGATAATGCGCGATCGTGGCTACTTACATCAATGTACCGACCTGACCGCCCTGGACGAATTATTATTCGTCAATCAACAACAACAAACGACGTCATCAACTACAACGACAACTGCTGCACCGTCATCATCGGGTGTAATATCGGCATATCTGGGGTTTGATGCCACGGCCGACTCGCTCCACGTTGGCTCTCTGTTACAGATCATGATACTCCGCATATATCAACGGTGTGGACATCGGCCCATAGTGCTCATAGGCGGAGGAACGAGTAAGGTGGGCGATCCGACGGGGAAGGATACGAGTCGACGATTATTGACGAATGATGATATTGCGAGTAACATCGCGGGTATATCGACGGTATTTCGTAAATTTCTAACCTTTCGAGATACTACTGCTAATCGTGATGATGATGGTGATGCGACGACGAAGGAGAAGGAAGGTAGCAGTAGTAGTAGCGATGCTATCATGGTCAACAATGATGATTGGTTATCGTCACTCCATTACCTACAATTCTTACGTGACTACGGGACGCATTTTACAATTAACCGCATGTTGAACTTTGAATCCGTCAAACAACGTCTAGATCGCGAGGCACCATTTACATTCCTCGAATTTAATTACATGATACTACAGGCATATGATTTTTTAGAATTAAGTCGTCGACACGGTGCCGTGTTACAACTGGGGGGGAGCGATCAATGGGGGAATATGATATCGGGCGTCGAATTGGGTCGACGCGTCGATTCGACCAGGTTATATGCACTAACGGCACCGTTAATTACTACCAGCGATGGTAAGAAAATGGGCAAGACTGCCAACGGGGCGGTATGGTTGAATGTCGATAAGTTGAGTGAGTACAATTATTGGCAATTTTGGAGGAATACGTCGGATGAGGATGTAATACGATTCCTTAAATTATTTACAGAGTTACCGTTGGAGGAAATCAATGCCATGGCGAGTTGGACCGGAAGTGATATTAATAAGGCAAAAATTATACTTGCCGATGAGGCCACGGCATTATTGCACGGACGAGAGTGTTTACCAGGTATCCATGGTACTATTAGCGGTATGTTTGGTGGAGAAGGAGGAGGAGACGGGATTGGCACTGAAGGTTTGACCCGTACTGAGGTATATGAGGTCGATGTCGCACCCGGTTGTGGAGGAAGTGGTGGTATCAAGATTGTAGACTTACTTGTTCGTCTTGGTTTGGCATCAAGTAAGAAAGATGCCAAACGTTTAATTGCCGGGGGAGGTGCAAAACTTGGTGAGGAGAAGATTGTGGATGAGGATGCAATATTAACAATTGATTCATTTACCAATGGTAGTAGAGAGATTACTTTACGTGCGGGGAAGAAGAGGGCGGGTGTTGTGGAGTTGAAGTAAGTAGATAAGTTGAAGACAAAAGTAATATCTTAAGATATATAACAAGAGATTTTTTGTCCGACATCATCCTTTGATCCTCAAACCCTACTTGAAAATTAATAAATGTGAATGCACAATGAATAATCAAATGCTTGCATACATACGCAAGTTGATGTAAGCATCTCTGGCTTCACTTCTCATACCGACACAAGAGAAATTGTAGGCTGTCAATGTTGAATCAATTTCGTCTCTACTAAGAGCACCATGTTGAAAGGCATTTCGCATGTTATACATGGCATTATAACACCCAGCAGACACTGCAATCCTCATATGCTTCAAATATCGTTCCATGTTTCCTGATTTTCCCTCAATGTATCCAAGGTTGTTTCTTGAATTTTCGTGTCCTGCCATAGTGCAGCCTGGTAGTGGAACTTGGCCTTCTTCGAATCTTGCTCTTCATCATAAATGATACTCAAGTTGAAATGCGCCTGACTCGATCCTAGCTCTGCGGCCCTCATCAAAAGCTCTTTTGCTTTCTCCCGATCTTGCTGAAAACCTAACTGATGACCATGGTGATAATTATTACCCAGTTGAAAAATCGCACCAGCATCATTCGCCTCCACCCGCTTTGTTATATCTTCAATACTCTTTTCAGCTGTTTTGTTAGAGTTGGAATTGCAAAACGGGCACTTCTCATTGTTACCAGACTCACAAAAGGAGTAGACGCATCCTCCACAAATACTCTTCCCGCAACAGGTATAATATTGTTTCATGGCCTTACTTGCCAGCTCCTCATTTGCAACCGCATAATTGTAAATTGGTAATGAGGATATAGTCACGGGTGGAAGCGAGATACAGCATATCAGATCTATCGGCATTGGTAGGAAGCAAATGGGACAGTCCTCCTTCGGCGGTGGGTCCTTGAACAGCGCCTCGTCGTGTAGCTCAGCAGCACATTGCTTACATTCTTTTTTATGCGTCGGCCAATGATTCTTCTGGCAGTCAGCATTGCAATACCTGACTCAACTTGCACGCCTTGAGACTACCTAGCGCCCCCCGCAACGCCGATGCAATCGGCGGGGGGCTAGTCCATAACTGGAATCAATGAGACCCGCCATTTCTAGATCAAGCCAGAATATATTTGACGACAACCCTAATGGACTCATTCGTCATCGGTTGGATTGCCGTACTAATTGCAGTCATCGGGTTTGGTAGCTATGCCGTACCCATTAAAGATGAGGCAGCGAACTCCGTCGATGTGGATCCATTAGTCATGCAAAGTTACAAAAGTTTCATGTGTTTCGTAACAAGTTGGTTCGTGCTATTTATTAATGGACAAGAACTATCATTTACATATTGGGGTATCGTATCGGGATTATTTTGGGTACCCGCTGGCACATTATACATCTACGCGGTTAAGAATTGTGGTATTGCGACCACACAGGGAATTGTTTCGTCATCCATTGTTACAGTATCATTCATTTGGGGACACTTTATCTTTCATGAGCCAGTACAAAGTCAGCTAGCTGCATATATTGCCGTACTAATCATTATGACAGGCCTGATTGGTATGAGCTACTTCTCTTCGTCCTCATCAATCCTTCGAGATGAGACTCTTGTGGTGTCAAGCACTCCGAATATTGAACGAGAGAACGAAACTAGTGATTGTGATCTGCATAGAAATGATTCCACTCATTCATTTCTAAATGAAAAGGAAAGTGATGAAATTTCACATGTTGGACAAATACCAATCTCACAACAACTGAGCAGTGAGGGTCGAAAGAGAAAAGTATCAGATACATATGACGATGACACCACCGATTATGGATTGTTACCTCGACGGAAGTATTCACATCGCAATCTAGGACGAGTTTCTGCACTCGTGTGTGGCGTATGGGGTGGATCATGTATGATTCCAATGCATTATTCCAATGACAATACTCATGGTCTAGGATATGTTATTAGCTTCGCGACAGGTGCAATAATTGTGACCATCCTGTTATGGATACTACGTTTTGGATAGTGTATTAGTAATGAGATCTATATATGCTGCGTACATGTCGCTGCCATCATTCCATTTACGAGTAATGTGGTTACCAGGTACAACTGCCGGAACTCTATGGAGCATTGGGAATGTCGGATCGATTGTGGCATGTCAACGTCTTGGCCAAGCAGTTGGTTACTCAGCATCACAAGCTGCATTACTTGTTAGTGGATTGTGGGGTATATTTTACTACAAGGAAATTACAAATTCTTCTATAATAGTAAAGTGGTTCCTCTCAGCCGTGGTTACAGTATTAGGGATTTTTCTTCTTGGTTGTGTGAGTATCCCAGCTGCTTTTGTACAAGGGTCTGATGACGAAAGATAATGTAAACATGCTGTTAACGTTGGGGTTTTTCAGTTGTTTCTTCCTCTTATTTGTGTACTCTGCCCAATACGTATAATATACACACACACAATTGAAATGACAAATAAACAAAAATTACAATTACGTCTTTTACTTCATCTTGCATCTGATTTCCAGCCCCCTTTTATTCTGGAGACGAGGCTGGGGTTACACCGACTAATCAAGAAATAATCTTCTCCCTCCTAATGA
>Ga0247833_1007438_pt1 | contig 11596 bp, 6 predicted proteins | sample LaCruzMarch2015__7_FD_187117 | JGI IMG/M metagenome (GOLD analysis project Ga0247833, IMG submission 187117) | Freshwater microbial communities from meromictic Lake La Cruz, Castile-La Mancha, Spain - LaCruzMarch2015_8m | ecosystem: Environmental > Aquatic > Freshwater > Lake | place: Spain...
TCACATCGATGGCGAATGACCTGGTGAATTCAGGTGTGCTGCTCAACGAGCTCAGCAACCGAATCGCCAATCTCGGCAAGGAGGGCACAGAGGAGGGCAAGCTCAAACAAAGCCTCTGCGGGCTGGCCTTCTTGATCAGCCGGCTGCCGCGAGAGCAGGGCGCCGATAAAGGCATTCGCGCCACGGCCCGCACCCTGGCCGACCTGATGGTGCCAGACCTGCGCAAGGACAGCGGCCCCCTGCGAAATCAAATCGCCGGCTTGCTGGAGGCGATGGCAGAAGACGGCACCTTGATGAAGGTGGGCGATCAACCGGGGCTGGAGGAATACCGTTTGCAGACCACAGAAGGCGCCCAGTGGCAGCGGTTGTTTGAGGAGAAGCGCCAGGCAGTTCGCAACGACACCGCCGAAATCACCAACGAGCGAGAGAAGCGCCTCAGCGCAGAGCTCCAGAAAGAACTTAAGGCGGTTCGCTTGCTGCAGGGGGATGCCAAAATCCCGCGGCAGATCCTCCATTGGGCAAGCCCAGAAGCACCAAATCCATCAAAGGAGCAGGTGGTGGTGTGGATTCGAGATGGCTGGGGCTGCAGCGACAAGGAGGTGCGCGAGGCCGCCCGCGAGGCCGGCGCGGATGATCCGGTGCTGCATGTATTCCTGCCGCGCAGAGGCGCGGAAGAACTGCAAAGCCGGATCATTGATGCCACGGCCGCCCGCCGGGTGCTTGATCACTACGGCACCCCCTCCACGCCAGAAGGCAAGGAAGCAAGGCAGGCGATGCAGAGCCGCCAGAGCCGAGCAGAAGACGACTGCAACGAGCTGATTGCCGATGTGATCGCCAATGCCCTGGTGCTCAAGGGCGGCGGCATCGAGGAGTACGGCATCAAGCTCAGCGAGAAGCTGCAATCCGCGGCTTCTGAGGCATGCCTAGCCCGGCTGTTCCACGAGTTCCACAATGCCGATCACGGCGGCTGGGGCACCGCTGTAAAGCGCGCCAAAGATGGCAGCGATTCACCGCTTTCTGCCGTGGGCCATCAGGGCTCAAACGACAGTCATCCGGTAGCGCGCATCGTCATAAGTGCCATTGGCGGCGGCAAGGAGGGCAGCAAAATCCGCGATGAGCTGCGCATTGCGCCCTATGGCTGGCCCCAGGATGCAATGGATGCGGTGCTGCTTGCTCTGCTGCGGGATGGCACCCTCAGCGCCAAGGACAGCCAGAACAACGCGATTGCGGTTGGGCAGCTCGATCAACAGAGCCTGGGCAAAGCGCGGTTCTACCTGCAGGAGGTGCGCCTCACCGTCAAAGAAAAGATGGGGGTGCGGGGCGTGTTTGGCATTGCCGGCGTCACGGCCCAGTCAGGGCAGGAAGAAGCCAAGGCCGTCGAGTTCCTCGATGCCCTTGAGCACAAGGTTCTCCAATCCGGTGGTGATGCACCATTGCCCCCGCCATTGAGCACAACCCTGCTGAAAGAGCTGCGCCAAAAGAATGGCCCCGAGCAACTCAAGGCAATCCTTGATGGCAAGGAGCAGCTGCAGGAGTTGTGGGATCAGGCCTGCAGCCTGGCCGCCCTCAAGGAGAAACGGTTGCCTGGCTGGGAACGACTGCAGGCTCTGCTGCACCAGGCCCAAGGGTTGCCAGTGCACCAGGAGCTGGAGCCCCAGGTGGAGGCGATCCGTAGCCAGCGCTCGCTGCTGGATCCCACCACCGACTTCGTGGCCCCATTGCTCCAGCAACTGGAGCAGGCACTCACGGCCGAGCTGGAGCAGGCCCAGCAACAGCTGAGCCAGGTGGTGGCCGCCGAGCTGCAGCAACTGCAGGCCAGTGTCGAGTGGCAAGACCTACCGGAAGTCGAGCGAAATCGCATCGGTCAAGCGCTGCAGTTGCCGGCATCGGTGCCACCAGCTGATCCCGTAGACCGAAGCAAGCTGCTGGAGGCGCTGCAGCAGCGCTCCCTGGCCAGCAGGGCGGAGCTGGCCGAAAGCCTGCCCACGCGCTTTGGCAAGGCCCGATCTGCGGCAGCCAAGATCCTTGAGCCCAACACCCAGGAGCTCAAGCTCAGCAGTGGAGTGCTCAAAGACGAAGCGGCGCTTGATGCCTGGTGGGCAGCTGAGCGCCAGAAGCTCGCCGCTGCCCTGCAGAACGGTCCAATCCAGATCAACTAATCCCCATGCCCGCCCTCGCCTCCGATCTGCGCAAGACCCTCGAAAACACCGTGGTGAAAGCCCGCGATAAAGCGGAAGGCGGCGCGCGGGATGCCCTCACGGCATTGGCGGTAGATGCCAGCGAGCCGTTTGCCTCGATGAGTGAGGAGGAGCGCAAGCTGCGCAACCGCCTGCGCGCCCGCGGCCGCCAGCTGGGGGATCAGCGCGATCCTCAGAAGGGCAGCCAAAGCATCGAACGCCTGGTGCGCGAGATGGCCTACGAGCACTGGCACCGCATGCTCTTTGCTCGCTTCCTGGCGGAGAACCAGTTGCTGATCGAGCCCACATCAGGGGTATCGATCAGCCTTGATGAATGCGAAGAACTCGCCGCAGAAGAGGGAACAGATCTCTGGGGGCTGGCGGCGCAGTTTGCTCAGGAAATGCTGCCCCAGATTTTCCGAACGGACGATCCGGTGCTCGCCGCGAAGTTGCCGCTGGAGATCCGCCAACAGCTGCAGGGCCTGGTAGCTGGGCTGGAAACGGAGACCTTTACCGCCAGCGACAGCCTGGGCTGGACTTATCAGTTCTGGCAGACCAAACGCAAGAAGGAGGTGAACGATTCCGGCGTGAAGATCGGCGCTGATGAAATCTCCCCGGTGACGCAGTTGTTCACCGAGGACTACATGGTGGACTTCCTGCTCGACAACACCCTCGGCGCCTGGCATGCCGGGAAGGTTTTGGCGACCAATACCCAATTGGCTTCAACTGCCCAGAACGAAGAGGAGCTTCGCCAGGCCGTGGCGCTACCGGGGTGTCCATGGAGCTACCTGCGGTTCATCAAGACAGAAGATGGCCCATGGGCGCCGGCAGCAGGAGCTTTTGAAGGTTGGCCCAGAACGGCAGCGGAACTCAAGTGCCTTGATCCCTGTATGGGCAGCGGGCACTTCGTGGTGGCGATGTTCGAGCGGCTGGTGGCCTTGCGCCAGGCCGAGGGTGAACAGATGGAAGCGGCGGCCGTGGCGGCCGTGATCGAGGGCAATCTGTTCGGCTTGGAGATCGACCCGCGCTGTACTCAGATCGCTGCATTCAACCTGGCTCTTGCTGCATGGCGACGCGTGGGCTACTCCCAGTTGCCAGCGATGAACCTGGCCTGCTCCGGCCTCGCGCCGAACACCCGCGAAGCCGACTGGCTGGCGATTGCCGGTGACAACCAGAAGCTCCAGCGCGGCATGGAGCGGCTTTACCGGCTGTTCCAAAAGGCGGCGGTGCTGGGCAGCCTCATCAACCCGCGCGCCGGCGAGGGCGATTTGCTGGTGGCCGCGTTCCATGAACTCCAGCCGCTGCTGGAAAAGGCGCTGACGCAGGAGACCAAGGACGACACCGCGCATGAAATGGCCGTGACCGCGCGCGGCCTGGCCAAGGCGGCAGAAATTCTCGCCGGCCAGTTCACGCTCGTCGCCACGAACGTGCCTTACCTCGGGCGTCCCAAGCAGGTTGAAACACTCATGGACTACTGCGAGCAGGCTCACCCGGATGCCAAAGCTGACCTTGCAACCTGTCTGCTCGAAAGAAGCCTGTCGTTTTGTGCAAGCTCATGCACAAGCGCTCTAGTTACGCCACAGAGTTGGATGTTCCTCGGTAAGTATGAACAGCTCAGGCGGGCGTTGCTCACCAGCGCCGTTTGGAACGTGGTAGCGCGCTTAGGTCCGAAAGGCTTCCAGACACCCATGTGGGACTTCAATATTGTGCTCTCAATCCATTCTCGTGCGATACCAAGCGGCGAGCATGGATTTCTTGGTCTCGACGTGGCCGAAGAGAGCACACCTGAGGCTAAGACAAAGGCGTTGACGGATTCGTCCACGCAGGTAGTCACCCAGAGAAGCCAACTTCAAAATCCTGATGCCAGAATCATCTTGGAGGGTGTCGCTTCGAGCAACTTGTTGGGCAATTGCGCGAATAGCTGGCAGGGAATCAAGACCAGTGATGACGGGCGGTTCACTCGGTCATTCTGGGAGATTTTAGGGGAAAACACCGGTTGGGTCTTTTATCAACGGTCGCCGAGCGGAAAGATAATTTTCTCTGGAAGATCCGAAGTCCTTTTCTGGGAGGACGGATACGGCCAATTGACCTCGGTTTGCCAAGAGGGAGCTTCGTTTCGTGGAAAAAGCGCTTGGGGTCGGTTAGGTGTTGCGGTTAGCAAGATGGGACAACTCCCGGCAACGCTCTACACCGGCGAAAAGTTCACCGGAGATGTTTCGATTATCGATCCGATAGACCCGAAAAATCTCCCCGCATTGTGGGCGTTTTGCACTTCCGAAAATTACGTCAAAGAAGTTCGGAAGATTGACCAGAATCTTGGCGTATCCAACACAGCGATGGCCAAAGTCCCCTTTGACCTCGCGCACTGGCAGAAGGTGGCTGCGGAGAAATATCCGGACGGACTACCCAAGCCGTTTTCTAGCGACGCTACCCAATGGCTATTCAACGGCCACCCTGCCGGCGCAGACCAGCCATTGCATGTAGCCATGGCGCGACTTGTTGGTTATCTTTGGCCGCGCCAGACAGGTTCAAGTTTCCCCGATTGCCCCGCCCTCGGACCCGATGGCCTCGAAGCCCTGGCGGATGAAGATGGCATCGTCTGCCTGGCGCCAGTTCGAGGTGAGGCATCCGCCGTAGAGCGCCTGCGCAAACTTCTAGCTACTGCTTTAGGAGATGAGTGGTCTTCGTCCAAAGAACGCGAGCTGCTTTTGGCTACAGCTGTGGACAACAATGCCAAAAAGCCCGAACCAGATTTAGAGAGTTGGCTGCGCAGTTCGTTTTTCAGCGAGCACTGCAAGCTGTTCCAAAGCCGGCCCTTCATCTGGCAAATCTGGGATGGCCTTCCCCTTGGGTTTAGCGCCCTGGTGAACTACCACAAGCTCGCGGCTCCCAATGGCCAAGGCCGTAAAACTCTTGAGCTGCTCACCTTCACCTACCTGGGCGATTGGATCGATCGCCAGAAACTCGATCAAGCAGAAGGAGTAAACGGCGCTGACGACAGGTTGGCCGCCGCCCTCGATCTACAGGCCCAGCTTAAGAAAATTCTCGAAGGTGAACCTCCCTACGACATCTTTGTCCGCTGGAAGCCTCTTCACCAACAAGCAATCGGCTGGGACCCCGACATCAACGACGGCGTGCGGCTCAACATCCGGCCCTTCCTAAGCGCCCAGTTGCGCAAAGGAGGCAAGACCGGCGCTGGGATCCTGCGCGCCAAAGCGGGCACCATCAAGTGGGCCAAAGACCGTGGCAAGGAGCCGAAGCGCTCCAAAGAGGATTTCCCCTGGTTCTGGGGCTGGGATGAAGACGATCACGCGGTGGCCACCGATTTCGGTGCTCCGATTCCAGGCGCACCACCTGCGGGCGAAAGCTTTGACGGCAACCGTTGGAACGACTTGCAGTACACCCGTGCTGCTAAGGAAGCCGCCAGGGCCCGACATCGGGTTGAGGGTTGAGGCATGTCTGTGCATACCCTGGACATTCGCCGCTCTCACGAGAGGTTCCCCGATGCCATCCACCACACCTTCGGCATCGACCCCGGTGCCCTCACCGCCAACGAAGCCCGATATCTCAGTGGTTTCCGAACAGCTGACGAGCTCCGAAATCGCGCAGCTAAGGCAGCAGAAGAGATCGATCTCCGCCTACGGGCAAAGGGTTTTCAGCTTGAGGCTCAGCCGGCGCCCCTGAACCAGGAGGGTGAGCGCTGATGGCCTTTGCCCGCACCCTGCTCGAAGCCCTGATACAGAAGCTGCACGGTTGCAACGTCCACGGCGATGCAGAAGAAGCGCCTGTTGCCATCCTCTGGACAGACCCCCGCAGCGAGTGGAAACCGCTGCTTCCCCTGCTGCGGCAGCAGTTACCCGAGCTGCTCTGCCTGGGCGACTACGACCCCGAGCACCAGCAGGGTCCGGCGCTATGGCTGCGCTGCATCGTTGATCGCAGCCTGCCTGCAGCTGTTGTTGCAGCAGGTCAGATCCCGGTGATCTATCTCCCTGGCATCAGCCGCCAGGAGTTGCGTGCCGGCGAGGGTTGCCCCTGGGCGCTGGAGCCTTTGATTGAGCTGATGTTCCGCGGCAGCCTCTGGCTCCAGCGCAATGGACGCGACTGGACCCTGGCCGCCTTCCTCAGCTCCAGTGATGCCCTGGGCCTTGATCTGGCTGGCGATCAGGGCACCAAAGCAGCTCTCAGCCGCGCTCTTGCTGAAGTGGCCTCCGTGCCGCTTGAGCAGCTGCGCGGCACGCGGCTGGAGGCAGAAGACTTCAATTCCTACTTAGTTCCTGATTCGATCCGCGACCTCCTGCAGTGGATGGCGGATCCACCGGCGTTCCAGCAGCGCTGCAGCCAAGAGCAGTGGGCAGTCCTTTGCTCCACCTGGAAAAAAGACCTCAAGTTCGATCCCGCCAAAGACGGTGAGCTCTCCGCTGCCGAACGGCTTACCAAGGGCAAGGGCGGTTGGGACAAGGTCTGGCAGCGCTTTGCAGAAAACCCCACCGCCTTCCCGGGCATCCCTGAGCTGCTGCGCAGGGTTGAGCCAGAGCAGATGGGCCTGGCCGTAGGCGGGCAAGACCTCTCCCGCTGGCCCTCCCATAACGCCGCCTGCGAAGACCAAGTGCATGCTGCTCTCCAGGGCCTAGCTGCTAAATCACATGCCGAGGCCTGCCGCTGCGTCCGGGATCTGGAGGCCCTCCACCGCGAGCGGCGCAACTGGATCTGGGCCCAGCTCGGGCTTTCACCAATGGCAAAGCTGCTTGAGCCGCTCGGTCTGCTCGCCCAACGCGCCGATCAACCCCTAGTAGGGACCACCCCTGAGGAGTTCATCGCGCCCTACACAACCGATGGCTGGGAGGCTGATCTGAGCGCCTGGCAGGCCGTGGCGATGGCCAGCACTGCCGAGGAAGGCGTGGTGCGTAGGGCAGTTGCAAGCTTGCTACGGCCCTGGCTGGATAACACCGCCAGCTGCTTCCAAAAAGCTGTCGCCAGCAGCAGCCTGCCGACTCCAGCAGACCAAGGAGCCATCACCGCGGCACCCGGCGAGGTGTTGTTTTTTGCTGATGGCCTCCGCTACGACGTTGCCCGGCAGCTGCAGAAGTCGTTGGAGGTGATGGGCATCACTGGCAGCCTCACCACCCGCTGGGCGGGACTACCCACCGTCACCGCCACAGCCAAGCCCGCGATCACCCCCCTGATCGGCGAGATCCAGGGGCAGGCCCTGCCGGAAGATTTCGCTCCAACCTTCCGCACAGGCAAACCCACCAGTGCCGCCGAGCTGCGCAAGGCCCTCGTCTCCCATGGCTACACAGTGCTGGGCGACGACGATCTGAACATCCCTTCTGGGCCAGAAGCACGCGGCTGGCTGGAGATTGGCGATCTCGATCATCGCGGTCATCAACTTCAAAACGACCTGCCGAGTCAGATCCAGCCGGAGATCGAACGGCTGGCCTTCCTTATCCAGAAATTGCTAGAAGCCGGTTGGCGCTCCGTGAAGGTCGTCACCGACCACGGCTGGCTGTTCTGCCCCGATGGCTTGCCCACGGCTGAGCTGCCCAAGCACCTCACCGCCAGCAAGTGGGCCCGCTGCGCCGCCATCAAGGGCGACTCCCAGGTGCCAGTTCCCACCGCCGCCTGGAGCTGGAACACCAGCGAGCAGTTCGCTACCCCGAGCGGTGCTGCCTGCTTCAACACAGGGGGCAAGTACTCCTATGCCCATGGCGGCATCAGCCTGCAGGAATGCCTCACCCCAGTGTTGGTGGTCTCAGGCGGAGTAAGCAATGCGCCCACTGCGGCTATTAGCGAAATCAGCTGGAAGGGCCTGCGCTGCAACCTGGAGGTGAGCGGCGGAACCGCAGGCATGAGCGCCGATCTGCGCCGCGAAACCGCTGGCGGCCCGTCAGTGGCCACCTCCCAAAAACCGATTGAAGATGGGGGCGCACGTATGTTGGTGGAGAATGAAGATTTGATGGGCGAAGCCGTAGTTGTGGTAATACTCACCACTGATGGCCGCGTAATTTCACAACGCAGCACCAGAGTCGGAGAAGCCGCTTGACCGCCACACCAGCGCCCACCAGTCAAATGGACCAGCTCGATTTCATCGGTTCCCAGGCCTTCGATGGGTACTTGGTGCGTAAGGACCTAGTTCGCAAATACAAGAACGCCTATCCGGTACCCACATACGTGGTGGAGTTTTTGCTCGGCCGCTATTGCGCTAGCACTGATCCCTCAGAGATAGATGAAGGCCTGCAGATCGTCGAGAAGCAGCTCCAGGGCCGCACAGTTCGCACAGGGGAAGAAGAGCTGTTTATTGCCCGGGCCAGGGATCAAGGCAGCGTCAAAGTCATCGACATCGTGCGAGCACGACTCGATACCAGAAGCGACTCTTACGTGGCAGAGGTGCCCAGCCTTGCCATTAAGGATGCCCAGATCGACGATGAACTGGTGCGCGCCAATGAACGCATGCTCACCGATGGCTTTTACACAGAAGTCACTCTTGAATACGACCCAGTGATCGCCCAAGAACGCAATGGACGGCCTTTTCGTATTGCTGGTCTGCGGCCAATACAGATGTCTAACCCCAATGTGTTGGGGATACTTGCCAAAGGCCGCAAGGCATTTTCCACTAATCAATGGCGCGACTTCCTTATTCGCTCCATTGGCATTGAAGCTTCGGCGTTGGATGAACGAGCCAAGATGGTGGTTCTTCTGCGCATGGCTCCTTTCGTGGAGCGCAACTTCAACCTGGTGGAGCTAGGTCCCCGCGGCACCGGGAAGAGCCACCTGTTCCAGCAAATCTCCCCTTACTCCCATCTCGTCTCGGGCGGCAAGGCAACCGTCGCCAAAATGTTCGTCAACAACGGCAACGGCCAGCGCGGCCTGGTTTGCCAGTACGACGTGGTTTGCTTTGACGAGGTTTCAGGCGTCTCGTTCGATCAGAAGGACGGTGTCAACATCCTTAAGGGTTATATGGCGAACGGCGAGTTCAGCCGTGGCAAGGAGAGTATCCGCGCCGAAGGCGGCGTGGTGATGGTGGGCAACTTCGTCGACAACGTGGACTTAGAGCAACAGCAGCGCATCGGCCACCTGCTCAGCTCGCTGCCTACGGAAATGCGGAACGACGTGGCGTTTCATGACCGCATCCACGCCTACGCACCTGGCTGGGATTTCCCCAAGCTGAATCCAAACGAACACCTGACGAATCACTTCGGCCTGGTGAGCGACTTTCTCAGCGAATGCTGGAGCCGACTAAGAGAAAGTGGCCGCGTGTCTGCCCTGCAAAACCGAGTGCACCTAGGAGGTGCCTTGAGCGGTCGCGATATTGAGGGCGTTAACAAAACCGCGAGCGCCCTTATCAAGCTTCTCTTCCCGGATCCTGAGATGGATATCCCGGATGAAGATCTTGAGTGGATCGTGCGTCTGGCTCTTGAATCACGCCGCCGCGTCAAGGAGCAGCAGAAGCGTTGTCTCAAGAGTGAATACCGCAACACCCACTTCAGCTACACCCTTGGTGTTGACGGTATTGAGAAGTTCGTCGCCACACCGGAGCTCCATAGCGACGATGCCATTGATAGCGACCCCCTGCCGCCCGGCCAGGTTTGGGGCATCAGCCCCGGCATGGGTGAAACCGGGGCCAGTCTCTACCGGATCGAGGTGGCAGTGGGACCCGGCAGCGGGGTCAAGATCCTCAACCAGCCCGTACCCCCGGCGTTCCGAGAAAGCACAAGGGTTGCCGAGCAAAACCTCTACGGTCGAGCCAAGAACCTGGTGGGTGACCGCGACCCCCGGGGCCATGAGTTCTCAGTCCAGCTGCGCGCCATGGACAACGACCGCAGCGGCGCCGGCCTGGGCCTACCGGTGATGGTTGGCCTGGTCAGCGGGCTGCTTGAGCGCCATACCCGCGGAAGCACGATCATCGCTGGATCCCTTAACCTCGGCGGCTCAGTTGAGATGATCCCTAACGCCATTTCTGTTGCAGAATTGGCGGTTGAGAAAAAGGCAAAGGTTCTGCTGATGCCCGTTTCAGCGCGCCGCGCACTCAATGAACTACCAGACGCATTAGCAACGAAGATATCAATCGTTTACTACGTTGATACGGAAGATGCGGTTTTTAAATGCCTTGATGATTAATCGAGTAGCTCATTGATCGCCATACATGAACATACAAAAAATCTATGAAAAATTTTTCACTTCAAAGGGCCCCTATCTTGGGCTCTTACCCCGCTTACTGCTCTCTGGTGTTGGCTTTTATTTTTTAGTTTTCACTTCCACTAAAGCCTTCTCGCAGGCACCTTTACTCGTTTTCCTGCTCGGGTGCGCATTAGCCTTTGTTGGCCTGAACGGATTGAGATTTTCGGTCCTTGCCCTCTCCAAAGACGGTTTTAAGTTCGAGATCTTTGAAGTACCTGCCCCTACGCCGGCTAGCCCAAGTATGCTCCAGTCTGATAAGCCGGAGGGTTCGGAGGATCGCAGTTGGACCTCTGTGGAGGTCGATTCGAAAACCAAACAGATTATCGCCGGGATTGCGACAACAGCCTCTGGCGAAACAACTCAACCCGATCAGATCAGCAAAGTATATGCAATAGAAAACGACCTCAATAATCTTGTCGTTTTCACAAGCAATGGTCGTACTCTCAATCTTAACTTTGCACAATCTACCGTCAGTGCAAATAGCGTTGGAATTCAATCAAAATTGATTCATTTGTGATACCCGTATTGCGAAATCACCTGGTAACAACTTTGCAAAGCATTTAGGTCATGTCGCATAAAGATCTTCACCGCTTTCAACAAGCTCAGAACAATGGGTCGCCAAGCTTTTACAACACTGCCCTCGCCGAGCTGGCAATAGGCAGAAAGACTGGTCACTGGATCTGGTTCGTTCTGCCGCAGCTGGCTGGACTTGGGCATTCAGAAATGGCCCAGCGCTACGGCATAGCAGACTTAGAAGAAGCTCACGACTACTTAGCGGACCCGTTGCTGGGTCAGCGACTGCAAGCAGTTATAAGCGTGATCGACGAACAGCTCAACCAACCTGCCCAGTCCCTGGAGCTCTTGATGGGCGGCGAGCTCGATGCCGCCAAAACGGTGAGCAGCCTCACCCTCTTTGAAGCCGCCGGAATGAATAGCGCAACCTTGTTGCTTGATCGTATCGGGCGGCGTTGCGAGCGCACACTCCACAAATGCCGCTCTGATTCTCAAATAGATCGTCAAACCCTCTAAAAAGCTTTCCAGTGGCAGTCACCGGATCACGGCTGCAGCTGTAAGCCCAGGTTTTTTCAGATCACCGAATTTGCTGGTAATTGTGTAGTCAGTGATCCCGCTGAATGCCTCCAAACGCACATTGGTTTTACCTGTGCCGCTAGGGCTGCTCACACGAATCGTGTCGCCATCACCAATGGAAAGCACCTTTAATTCAGCTGCAGCAACAGGTGTTA
>Ga0247833_1007446_pt1 | contig 11586 bp, 10 predicted proteins | sample LaCruzMarch2015__7_FD_187117 | JGI IMG/M metagenome (GOLD analysis project Ga0247833, IMG submission 187117) | Freshwater microbial communities from meromictic Lake La Cruz, Castile-La Mancha, Spain - LaCruzMarch2015_8m | ecosystem: Environmental > Aquatic > Freshwater > Lake | place: Spain...
TCTCGGGGTTCCAGGCAAACCAAAGCCACACCAAGCCGATGGCAAGCGCCAGAATGCCCCGAAAGCTGATCCTGCCCTTACCCGTTTTGCGCGCCATCGCCCCACCGTATACCGCCCGCGGATTATGGAATTTCACTCGGCCAGCAGGAACCGCAGCGGCTGGCGCGTGAGCATCTCGCCGTAGACCGCAGAGATCTGATGCGGCAGGGGCTCGACCAGGCTGGTGTGGATGGCGAGGTAGGGGTCGAAGAAGTGCGCAAGCTTGATCCGGTTGGCCTCGGTCACCAGCCGGAGCAGAGCGCCGTCTGCGTCGAAGGACCAGGCGTGGCCGCGGGTTTCAACGGACAGGCGATGCTCATCATCGCGATAGAGCGTGGTCTCGGCCACGGACCCGCCGGGGACGCGGTAGACGAGATTGACGGCCTGTTGGCCTATCCAGTCGACGGAAACGATTTCGACGGGCTGGCTGGGTATGATGCCCTGAACGACAGCCCCGTTTTTCAGGTCCTCGAGAACAGTCACTTCGAATTCCCCATGGATCAGGCCCGCCCTTGCTCTTGAGCGATGATCCATCGGTCGATCTCGCTCTTCCGAAAGCGCCAAGAGGCCCCGACCTTGAACCCGGGGATCTTGCCTTCAGCAGCGAGGCGATAGGCTGTTTTTTCAGCCAGCTTCAGATAATCAGCCACCTCCCTGATGGTCATCACGTCGCTCTCCAACTGCCGACTCCATCAGAATGGTAGGCTCTGATTGAGAAAATAGGAGAAAATTGCGGATGCCACAACCTCAATCCTGGGGGGAGGTTTACAGCCTGCACACGTCAGTATCGGTCGCAGGTGTATCCGAACAGCGATAGTTCGCCATCAGGCTCTCTTCCACCGCCACCAAAATACATTAGTATCTTGGAAATTTAGAAATATTTTAGGTTCCGATTTTCTCTTCCCCCAATTCTTCCCCCACTTCAGGCTTCTGGTCCCCTTTGAGGAAGTGCTTGCCGCTTCTTAGGCTGTACCGACGCACTTAATGCGCAAAGCACATGATGACCGACTAAGAGTTGTTTCCCGGCGGCTATCGCCCTCCTTGAACCAAATACGATCAACGCTGCCATCCTCTGCGTCGCCATGCAGGCGCGCGATAGCAAGCGGCTGACCCCAGAGGTCGTTATCAACATTGCCAAGGCCCTAAACGCGCGGCCCGCGCCCGTCCTTGCCCATTCGGGCTGGATCAGCGCCACAGGCGAACGGGCCAACCCGCCATACTTCGACTTCCATTTGTAGAAGTTGGCGGAACTGATCCCGTGCCGTCGGCAAACATCCGCCGTGGCCATCCCTCGCTCCTGCTCAGCCAGGATCGCGATGATCTGCTCGTCGGTAAATTTGCTCTTGCGCATTGTCTGTCTCCATTGCGACAGACTCTCTATACAAATGCGGGACCAAACGGGGCTCAGGTCATGCACAAGAGATTTATTCTATTGATCCTTGTACTCGTTAGCTGCGCCGGCTCACCCTCCGTCGAGGGCGTCGCACCGGAACAAATCGCTCGTGCTGAGGCTCTGCCCGAAAGTGCGTTCTTCGGCGGGAGACTGGTACAATGCGAAGATAAAGATCACACTGCTCGGGAGTTGTTTAACTCTGTGATCGCTTCGATAAGAGCCCCATTGAACACTCGGTTCAAGTTCAGAGAATATCGGGCAAGCCCCTACTCGGATGGACAAGTCTATGAGATTGTAATCGAGACTAAAAATGGCGATCGCGGGGAGACTAGCCGCGATGTATTCATCCTCGCAGTACGAAACGATTGCGCATTGGCACGTATCGACAATCCTGATGTCGGACCGCCTCGATAGCTTGCTCATATTTTGCACGTCTGAAGGCAGAATTTGCCTGAACCAGAGCTACGGATGGGCTGCAGTCGACGATACTCGTGGGGATGCAGGCTTGGTGTGAGGCTGCAGAATTCTTGACCCGGCGCTGAGAATGCCCGCGATCTTAACCCGCTGGAATGGAGTTAACCCAGTTGCCAGGCGGCCATCACCAACGGCAGCCGGCCGGCGTCGCTCAACGCCGTCTTGGTCAACCTTTATCCGGCCAGCGGTCCAGAATGTCCGCCAGCTGACGCTCCAAGGGCGTGAGGTGTTTTCTGAAGCGCCGCCAACTTCCTAATGATCCGGTATAAATGGGCTGGCGAACCTGTTCGGAACTGGCCGTCTTCACAGCGCGCTCTGTTTCGTGGAACTGGAGGCAAGCTTCCTCGAACGGGAGGCCACAGAAATCCAGAAGCCGGCGGGTCTCATTCTCCTGATCATCAACCATCGCCTCGTAATCTGTCTGCAGAACAAATCCAGGAAGGGTCTGATGCCACCAGTCCATCATGCGAATGTACTGACGATAATATTCTCCAAGTTCGAAAAGATCGTAGCTGAAGGTCTGCCCAGCGGCGAACAATTGCTTGAACGCGCCCATGCAGCTGTCGAGCGGGTGGCGGCGTGCGTCGATGACCTTTGCGCGGGGCAGAATCAACCGGATCAGTCCGATCGACGGGAAGTTGTTCGGCATCTTGTCGGTAAAGAAAATGCCGCCGCCCCGGTAGCGCCGCGTACGCTCAAGATAACTCCTCCCGAGCGCGCGGCAGTCTGCCCGGTCAAGATCGCCTGCGGCCTCCGGATAGGTCACGCCGTCTGACCGGAATTTGCCGATCGAGACCGCGAGCCGGCCCAGTTCGGGCAGTTCGCTGGTTCCGTCCACGAGACTGTGACTGGCGAGGATTTGTTCGATAAGGGTTGAGCCTGAGCGCGGCAGACCCACGATGAAGATCGGAGCAGGGTCGTCATGTCCCCAGTCGCTGCGTTCGGCAAAAAAGGCGGCATCGAACATATCGATGATCCGGTCATTGATGGCCTCGGTCTGCACCGGATCGTAGGCGACGCGCTGGCGCTGGCGTGCAGCGCCTTTCGCATACCAGCCAAACGCCGCGTCAAAGTCCTTGCAATCTTCGAACGCTTTGCCGAGTGCATATTCCACGCTGACGCGCGCCTCTTCGGTCATCGCCTCTGTCGCCAGCGTTTCCTGCATCCGTCTGATTTCCTCGCTGGAAAATCTGTAGGTTTTCAGGTTCGCGAGGCTCCACCAGACTTCGCCATATGCGGGGCTCAGTTCGAGGCATCTCCGGTAAGCACTGATTGCTTCGGTCTGGTAGCCAAGTGTTTTCAGAACGTGGCCGAGCCCGATCAGGGCGCCGGGATGGTCCGGCTGCAAGGCCAGCGCGGCGCGATATGACCCGGCGGCGGCAATCTGGTCATCTGCAATGACCAGGGAGTTCGCGAGGTTGAAATGCATGTGCGGATTGCCGGCATCCATCGCCAAGGCGCGGCGGTAAGCCTCTGCTGCGGCTTCCGGACGCTCCGTTTCACTGAGCAGTCCGCCCAGATTACTCCAAGCGACGGCAAAATCGGGCGCAATCTCGACGGCCCGGCGCAGGGCTTTCTCCGCCGCGTCGAACTGCCGGAGTTGGCCTAGCGCCAAACCTTTCAGGCGCAGCGCATCAACGTGGTAGGGCGAGCGGCGAAGGACGGATTCGTAGCCTGTCAGCGCCGCCTCTATTTCACCCGCCTGGTGCCGCTCTGCGGCTTCTGCGACCAGCGCCGCGTCGGGTGACAGCTCGAAATAGCGGGCGAACGCGGCATCGGCGGCAGCTGAGCGCCCGGCCGCCGCATGTAGCTTGCCCGCCCGCCGGAAGGTCGCCGCCGCCTCCAGCGGATGGCCCGCAGCCAACTGGCGGGCGGCCTCGGCCTCCAGATCTGCAGCGTTCTGTGCGGTCATCGCTGTGGTCTCGCAGATGTATAGGGGCCGCGCCGATGGCGCCCGGGCTTGTCATCAAGCCGACTCGCTAAACGTGTTAGCACAGCCCCGTTGATGCGGGAGGCGGCAATGAAACAAGTTCTGGCGATTGTGTTTGCTCTGGTGCTGGCGGGCTGCGCGACGGCGCCGGATGCGGGCCAGCCGCTTCCAGTGCGGGTCGTGAGTTTCAATGTCTGGGGGGCAGGCGGCAATGCCGGTAAACCGATTGATGAAACGGTGGCGGTGCTGAAGGCGCTCGATGCAGACATCATCGGCCTGCAGGAAACCCAACTGGAGGGCGAGATCTGCTCCGGCGACATCTGCCCGGCCCGGGGCGAAAGCCGCGCCCCTGCGCTTGCTGAAGCGCTGGGTTATTACCACTACGTGCAGAGGAAGGAGAATGCGGCCCTGTGGTCGAATGCCATTCTCAGCCGCTGGCCGATTTCGGCGGCCACACAGAATGATCTCGGCGTCAGGATCGAAGCGCCTGGCCGTACGATCTATACGTTCAACGTGCACCTCTGGGACTATCCGTACCAGCCTTACCAGTTCGCAGGCATTCCGTATGAAACGGCGCCTTTCCTCACCACGCCGGAGGAAGGCGTGCAGGCCGCCCGGGCTGCCCGGGGCGGGGCAGTTGACCTTCTGGTTGCGGAGCTGGGCGAGGCGAGGACGGGCGACGCGATCTTCGTGACCGGTGATTTCAACGAGCCCTCGTGGCGCGACTGGACCGAGCGCGCTATGGCGGCGGGCCGGCACCCGCAGGCGGTGGCGTTTCCGGCCGCGAAAATGCTGGAGGAGGCCGGCCTGACCGACACCTACCGCTTCGTGCATCCCGACGAGATGGCGAAGCCCGGGTTTACCTGGAGCCCGACAACCGCGCCCAATGATCCGGCAGACCATCACGACCGGATCGATTATGTCTTCGCCGGCGGCCCATTCCTCAGTGTGACGAATGCCCAGGTTGCCGGCGAAGCTGTCCCGCCGGCGGAAATCGCCTTCACGCCCTGGCCGTCCGATCACCGTGCGGCTGTTGCGGACGTCACGATCGGGCGCTGATCGGCGTCAGAACGGCCAGACCTCGAGACCGTGAACCGCGTTGCGGACGTCCCGCGACAGGGTCACGAACCGGACCGTGCGGTTTTCTGCAAGATCGTGCAGCGCAAGGGTGGACGGCGACGATCCGGCGGCGATCAGCGTGTCGGTGACGGCGCACAGGCCGCGCGCGAAACCGGGCCGTGCGGTATGGCCATCGGCATGGTCCATGTGCGTGAGGGTGGCCGGGTCATAAGCCGGAACCCTGAAGGTGCGCTGGCGCGACGGCGTGACATAGCGGATCATGTCGGCGGCGGTGTCATTGAACAGGATGCCGTTCCGGAAGGGCTGCGCATTGTGGGTTCCCGCTGGCAGCGAGGCCCGCAACGAAACGGTCTTTCCGTCAAAGTGCAGCAGGCCCGGCGTGTGCAGGCCGCTGAAAAACAGGCCGTTGGCCGCCGCGCAGATCGAGTTCAGGTGCAGCGTATTCGCGGGCGCGGGTCCATTGTCCGAGCACGGATCAAAGGACGACAAGGCCACGCCCCCTGGACCGGGCGTCAGACGCAGGCCCCATGTAAACGCGCGCGCAAAAAGGGAAAATCCGAGGAGACCGTCGAATCCCGTCGAGGTGAGGAACAACATGCCGTCCCGCACGCTGATCTCATGGCAATGCTTCAGGTAGCGGCAGCGGTGGCTGGACTTAAGAGTGAAGTCCGGCGTGTAGACGAAGAGTTCGTCGCTGGCTGCGATATAGATTTCTTCGGGTGCGGCAGGGTCCGGCCCGAAGGCGATCCCGCGCAGACCGCGGTCCCATCCCCGGCCGGACCAGTCGATGTCCATCCGGTTCCAATCGATCTTCTGTTCAACCCGGTCCTGGCCGAAGTCGACGAGATAGACGCCGCCATGGCTCTCGCCCTGCCGGGCACCCCGAATGACGGATGTTGCAAGGAGCTGGGTCATGTCCGGGCTCAGGCCTTTGGCGCGACATAGTCAAAGATGAAGGAGAGGCGGTCTTCCTGTCCTGTATTCATCACGGAATGGATCTTCTGGTTGTTGATTTCGACCGCTTCGCCGACCGGCATCGGGCAGGGCCGTCCGTCAATCGTGAAGCGGACGCCTTCATTGCTGGTCAGCGGGATGTGGATGCGGTGACCGGCGCGGAAAGACGCGAGCGAGTCGATATGAGGCTTTATCCGGCCCCCGGCGACCAGTTTCGCCACCACCGCGCGCAGAATTGTGCCGCCGGGCGGATAGTGCTGCTGAAGGATGGCGCGCATCAGGGGAACCGCGAGATCGGCAAGACGGTCCCAGCCCGGCTGTTTCGAGATCGTCACGTCCGGCCAGGCTTCGTCGCAGAACAGGAGCACCACCGACTGGGTATCGTGATGGACGTCATATGCGCGCTGGCGGAGGTCGAATTCGCGCCAGGCTTCCTCGGGAAGGGCTGCAGCGCGGGCTGCGAGGGCCTGCGAGTCCACCGGCCCCAGCGATCGCCACAAGGCTCCGATATCCATTATGAAAACAACCCCCAGGTTTGTGCCGGCGATCCGAACAACCACCGACGACGGCCATCTTCAAGTCCTGGGGGCTGCGTCTCAAAAAGTTCACTGGCAGGTCGGCACGTCCCGCGACATCTGGTAACGGCAAGACGTGTTCGTCCCGCGCGGGGGGCAAACGCGCTTTGACTGGGGATTGACGAATGAAAACGTCTCGTAGCGTACGAATTCTGGTAGGTTCCGTGTCGACCGCGGCCCTGGTCTGCGGCCTCGGGTTCCCGCTCACGGCTTCTGCGGAAGAGACGCCGGAGCTGCAGCTCCAGGCGGTGATCGTTACGGCGCGCAAGCGTTCGGAAAGCCTGCAGGATGTACCGGCCAGCGTGCAGGCGTTTGGCGATGAAGAGATCCAGCGCCTCAACATCACGAAGTTCGAAGACTATGCGCGGTTTGCGCCGTCGGTCTCGTTCAACACCCAGGGGCCTGGACGGACCAAGCTGGTGATCCGCGGCGTGGCCGAAAGCAGCGCCAGCCGTTCGGGTCAGTCTTCGGCCGGGATTTATCTGGACGATCAGCCGATCACCTCGAATGCTCAAACCCCGGACGTTCGCATCGTTGACGTAAATCGCATCGAGGTTCTCAGCGGCCCGCAAGGCACGCTGTATGGCGCGAGCTCGCAATCGGGAACGCTGAAGATCATCACCAACAAGCCGGACGCGTCAGGCGTCTCGGGATCGGCAGAAGCCACGGTCAAATCCCTGGACGAGGGCGGCAGTTCGTATGACATTCAGGGGGTGGCCAATCTTCCGGTCGTCGAAGACAAGCTGGCGGTGCGTATCGTCGGGTTTTATGGCGAAGAGTCCGGTTATGTCGACAACGTGCCGGGCACCACGCCCCGCGGCACGGTCAGCAACGCGGCAATTGCAGAAAACGACGTTGACAAGACCAGGACCTTTGGCGGCCGCGCGGCGGCGCTCTACGAAATCGACGCGAACTGGTCGGCCACGGCGAGCTACGCTTTCCAGACCTCCGATGCCGACGGCCTGTCGGATTATGATCCGCTGGTCGGCGACCTCCAGACGATCAAGTTCTACGACGAAAGCCGTAAGGATGAGTGGAACCAGGCGGCCCTGTCGGTCGAAGGGGATATGGGCTTTGCCGACCTGATCGTCACCGCCTCGCATTTCCGCCGGGACATCGACTCGATCTCCGACAATACCGCCTACATGCAATTCCTGTCCGCGAAGGCGGTTGCGGATCCGGCCAACTACGCCTTCTACGATTTCGGCCCGGACCCGATCGGCTTCTACGATTTCCAACTGAAGGAGCGCCGCTCGGCGCTCGAGGCACGCCTGTCGTCGAATGACGACGCGTCGCGCTGGAACTGGATCATCGGCGCCTTCTACGAAAAGATCGAAGGCGATACGCTCGCCGGCGCCCACATCAAGGATTACGAACTTTCACCGTCCTTCGCGTCCGTGGCTGCCTATCTTGACGCGCCGACCGATATCTATTTCTACCAGAAGGTCGGCTATGATCAGGACCAGGTCGCGCTGTTCGGCGAGGTAAGCTACAAGCTCACCGAACAGCTGACCGGAACCGTTGGTGCACGGTATTTTGACGCCAACAATGATCAGTCGATCTACACGGAAATCCCGCAAGGCCTGCCGGTTGAGGACTCGGTCTCGCCGGCGCCGGAGAACGGCTTCACACCGAAGCTCAGCCTCGCCTGGCAGCCGAACGACGACATGCTGGTCTACACGACCTATTCGCAGGGTTTCCGCCTCGGCGGCGCCAACCGCGACAAGCCCGGCCTCGCCGTGCCCAAGCAGTATGACGCCGATAAGCTGACCAACTTTGAAGTCGGCCTCAAGTCCTCCTTCGCCGACAAGCGCGTGACGTTCAACGCCGCCGCCTTCCTGATGTCGTGGGACGATTTCCAGCTAGAAGTGCGCAACCCCGACCCCGCCACGTTCTTCTTCGTCACGGCCAATGTCGGGCAGGCCGAGATCAAGGGCATCGAAGCCCAGCTCGACGCGCTTGTGACCGACTACCTTCAGGTCGGCCTTGCGGGCACCCTGCTGTCTGCGGAACTGTCGGAGCCGAGTGACTTCCTCGGCGCGCCAGAGGGCTCGCGCCTCCCCGTGACGCCGGAAGAGAAATTCTCGGTGTATGCGGACTACCGCATTCCGGCGGACGCGCTCGGCGGTGATTTCCACCTGCGCGGCGACTACAGCTACACCGGCGCCAGCGTGAACAATGTAGATCCGGCGGCGGCGCAGTCTCTTGACGCTTACAGCCTCGCCAATTTCCAGCTCGGTTTCGATGCCGGGGACTGGAGTGTCAACGTGTTCCTGAACAATGCCTTCGACGAACGCGGCGTGACGTACATCAGTCCGTCCGAGTTCAAGGACAGCCTCAATGTCGTGCGGCCTCGCGAATTCGGGCTGACGCTGTCAAAGTCATTCTGAGAGACCGGCGTCAGCAGGCAGGCACCTGCAGCCCGGGCCGGCCAGGCGCCGCCTGCTCGGCTTTTTTCCGGTACGAATTGGTACTGACTTCAGCAGACTGTTGCAGACAACTGGTCTTGTCCAGCTGAGGCTGGGGAGAGCGGCTTCAACTGGCAAGCGGCGTTGGTGATCCAGGCAAGCAACAGCTTTCCACATTCCCGTCATTATGCCTGCAGCCCAAACGGTGTCTTGGGGTCAAAAGCAAAGGCGTCCAGGAAAGGCGGGACCAATCAGTCAGTCTCGGGGGCGTACTTTGAGGAAGCTGATTGGCCGGCAGGTAAGATTGAACGAGACGCGCTGATGCCACCTAGATCATCGCTGCGCCTTTGGCCGCGATCATGACTGTCGGCGTATTCGTGTTGCCAGAAGTTATCTGCGGCATCACCGACGCATCGATCACCCGGAGCCCGTCGAGCCCCCTCACGCGAAGCCTGGCGTCGACGACCGCCATCGGGTCATCGCCGCGGCCCATCTTCGCTGTGCCCACAGGATGGAAAATCGTAGTGCCGATATCGCCGGCGACGTGAGACAAATCCTTGCCGGGTGAAGAGCCGCCGGGGACGTATTCCTCAGGGCTGAACCGTGCAAGTGCAGGCTGTTGCATAAGGCGCCGCGTCATCCTTATTGCATCAGCCGCAATCTGTCTGTCTTCGTCCGTATCGAGATAGTTCGGGTCTATGACCGGGGCGGCGCCAGGGTCGCCGGACGCGACCCTGACCGACCCCCGGGACGTAGGGCGCAGGTTACAGACGGCTACCGTAATGGCAGGAAATCGATGTAAGGGCTCGCCAAACTTGTCGAGCGACAAAGGCTGAACGTGAAACTGTACGTTCGCGCGCGATTGCCTTTCGTCCGAGCGCGCGAAGATGCCGAGCTGCGACGGCGCCATGGTCATCGGGCCGCGCCGCCGCAAGGCATAATCCAAACCCATATTCACTTTGCCGAACAGCGCATAATAGATCTGGTTCAGCGTTTTGGCGCCAGAGACCTTATAGATTGCCCGCAGTTGGAGATGGTCCTGAAGATTGGCGCCCACGCCGGGCAAATCCAGGATCGGCGCTATTCCCGATCGCGCCAGAACTGCCGCGGGGCCGATGCCCGAACGTTGCAGAATTTGCGGGCTGCCGATTGCGCCGGCGCACAAGATGATTTCCCTGCGAGCCTCAACCCTGTAGCGCTGTCCACCTTGCCTGAAGATCAGTCCCGACGCCCGGCCATGGGTGATCGTTACACTCTCGATCAGCGCGCCTGTTTCCAAACGCAGGTTGCTGCGTCCCCGTGCGGGCTTCAGAAAGCCCCGCGCGGCAGACCAGCGGCGCCCGTCCTTCTGGTTGACGTGGAAATATCCGGAGCCTTCATTGTTGCCCGTGTTGAAGTCGGATGTTCTTGGGATTCCGAGTTCCAAAGCGGCGTCGCGAACCGCGTCGAGGATCTGCCATTTGACCCGGGGCGCCTCGACGCGCCATTCCCCGCCGACACCGTGAGCCTCGCTTTCACCAAGGAAATGGTCTTCGATGTCCCGAAACACCGGCAACACATCCTCCCATCCCCAACCCGGCAGTCCACTGTCGCGCCAAGCGTCATAGTCCTCAGCCTGGCCGCGCATGTTGATCATGGCGTTGATCGCTGACGAACCACCGATCACCTTCCCGCGCGGATAAGCCAGGGTCCGCCCATTCAGGCCCGGTTGCGGCGTCGTCTCGTACATCCAGTCGGAACGTGGGTTGCCGATCGCAAACAGATAGCCGACCGGCACATGATACCAGATCCAGTTATCCGTCCCGCCCGCCTCAAGCAGCAGTACCCTCTTTGAAGGATCAGACGACAGCCGATTGGCAACAACACAGCCAGCCGAGCCGGCCCCGGCGATAACGTAGTCGTACTCGCCGGCGAACGGTTTGGGTGCCTCGTGCATCAGCCAGGCTGAACGTCAATGAAGCGGCCGCCATCTCTGGCGAGGCGCTTGAGCGTTTCGGACGGTGCAAACCGTTCGTCTGCCGCTCCGAGGCGCTCCATGGTTGCCAGGACCGCCTCCGCGCCGACCATGTCGCCGTAGAGCATCGGCCCGCCTTTGTCGGCTGGCCAGCCATAGCCATTCAGCCAGACGATATCGATGTCGGAGGCGCGCTGCGCCTTCTTCTCTTTCAGGATCTTGAGACCCTCGTTGATCATCGGGTGGATACAGTCTGAAATGATCTCGTCAGGGCCAGGTGCGGCGCCGGCTGAAACCCCTGTGATCTGAGCAATGATGCGCGCAGTGACATCGGACGGAACTGGGCGGCGGCTTTCATCATAATCGTAGTAGCCCGCGCCTGTTTTCTGACCCCGGCGGTCCAGTTCGCAAAGGGCGTCCCGGATCGGGTTCGCCGTCCTGGCGCCCTTCTTCCACCCGATATCGAGACCGGCCAGATCAGACATCTGATACGGCCCCATTCGAAACCCGAACGTGTTCAGTGCGGCGTCCACGTCCCACGGCAAGGCGCCTTGCGCGACCAGATTCTGAGCTTGCGCTTGGCGGGCAAACAAGATGCGGTTGCCTACGAATCCTGGGCAGACTCCCACAAGCACCGCGATCTTGTTGATGGTCCTGGCGAGATCCATGCATGTCGCGATCACGTCATTGGCCGTGTGATCCGCGCGAACGATTTCGAGCAATTTCATCACGTTCGCGGGCGAGAAAAAGTGGAGCCCGATCACATCTTCTTTGCGTTT
>Ga0247833_1007461_pt1 | contig 11564 bp, 8 predicted proteins | sample LaCruzMarch2015__7_FD_187117 | JGI IMG/M metagenome (GOLD analysis project Ga0247833, IMG submission 187117) | Freshwater microbial communities from meromictic Lake La Cruz, Castile-La Mancha, Spain - LaCruzMarch2015_8m | ecosystem: Environmental > Aquatic > Freshwater > Lake | place: Spain...
ATGGGCCTGCGGCGTTCATCGAGAGCAACGTGAGCGGCACCTTCAACCTGCTGCAGGCGGTGCGGGCCCATTGGGAGCAGCTGCCGGCGGAGCGGCGCGAGGGCTTCCGCTTCCACCACATCAGCACCGATGAGGTGTTCGGCTCACTTGGGGCCACGGGTCGGTTTTCAGAAACCACGCCCTACGACCCCCGTTCCCCCTATTCGGCCAGCAAGGCGGCCAGCGATCACCTGGTGAGCGCCTGGCACCACACCTACGAACTGCCGGTGGTGCTCACCAACTGCTCCAACAACTACGGCCCCTGGCAGTTTCCCGAGAAGTTGATCCCGGTGGTGATCCTCAAGGCCGTGGCCGGCGAACCGATTCCCTTGTATGGCGACGGCGCCAACGTGCGCGACTGGCTGTATGTGGAAGACCACGTGGAGGCCCTGCTGCTGGCGGCCACCCGGGGCCGGCTTGGTGAGAGCTACTGCGTGGGTGGTGCCGGCGATCACGGCTCCCCCAGTGAGCGCACCAACCGCGACGTGGTGGAAACGATCTGCGCGCTGATGGATCAGCTGCGGCCCCAGGGTGCTCCTCATGCTCGATTGATCACCCGTGTGGGCGACCGCCCCGGCCACGACCGGCGCTATGCGATCGATGCGGCCAAGATCACCACCGAGCTGGGCTGGAAACCGCGGCATAGTTTTGAGCAGGGGCTGGAAGCCACGGTTCGTTGGTATCTCGAGCATCTCGATTGGTGCGGGGAGGTGCGTGATCGTGCTGGCTACAGCGGCGAGCGCATCGGCACCCAAGCAACGGCGCAGGCTGTGGCTGCCGGATGAGGCGCGGCTGGCCGCTGCTCGCACTCAGCGTGGGCCTGGACTTGGTGGGGATGCTCGCCGGGGGCCTACTGGCAGCTGAGTTGCGCCAGCTCAACCCCGCCTTGGTGCTTCAGACAGATGTTCTGGTCTTCGGGATTGGATTTCTGTTTGTGGCCTGGTCTTTCGGCGGCTATTCCTTCCTGCGCTGGCCGTGGATGCCCTACCGGCAGCTGGTGCAGCGTTGGTTGTTGGTGCTAGTCATCGCCCTTGGCCTGGCGGTGCTGGCGGGTTTGCTGCTGAATGCGCCGCCCACAGCGGTGTGGGTTCAGCCCAGCAGCCTGCTGATCCTTGGGGTGGTGTTGGCGGTGTGGGGGGGACTGCTGCGGCGCTGGCTGCAACCGCTGGCGCGGATCCAGGCCAGCCAGCGGCTTGCTGCCTCGCCGGTGGCCGCGGTTCAACCCAGCGAGGAACGGCAGTTGCTGCTGTTGCTTGTTGCTTATCACCCATCTCTGCAGGAGGTAGAGCAACTACGGGCCTGCCTGGCGGAGTTGCCGCCTCAGGTGGGATATGCGGTGGTGGTGAACGACCACCATCCGGGTGAACCGGTGGAGCAGTTGGCTGCAGGGGCCGATGGCTTCCTGGCTAATCCAGATAACCCGGGTTACGGGCGGGCCGTAAACCGTCTGGTGGCGCACCTCGGCCAGCTCCCGCCTTACATCGGTGTGCTCAACACCGATCTCACCTGGCCCGGCGGCACCTTTGAGCAGCTGCTGGGCTGGTTGCAGCAGCACCCGCAGGTGAGCCTGGCGGTGCCGCAGATCCTGGATGAAGCCGGCTCTCCCCAGAAGCTGTGCAAGCACAACCCCACCGTGCTGGGCCTGTTCAGCCGCCGCTTCCTGCCGGATTGGCTCAAGCCCGCCTGGCTGAAGCGCTACGACCGCTGCTATGTGATGGCTGATCAGGACTACCAGGAGGTGTTTGAGGCGCCCTATCTGAGTGGCTGCTGCATGCTGATTCGAATCGATGCTTTCCGCCGCGTCGGCGGTTTCGATGAGCGTTATTTCCTCTACCTGGAGGATGCCGATCTCACCCGCACCCTGGCCCGTGATGGCCGCTGCGTGCATCTGCCGGTGGCCGGGGTGGTGCATGGCTGGGGCCGCGGCAACTACCGCAACCTGGGCTTAGTGCTTGTGAACCTGGCTAGCGCCTGGCATTACTTTCGCAAATGGGGTTGGGCGTTATGGTAACCATCTAGCCAATTCTCTTTGTTTGGCATCAAGATAGATGCTAAATTTTAGAGCCAGGGCAGAGTCAGAGCGCCTTGGCCAGTCAATTGCATCTAAAATCACCAACTAAGTATGGCAAGCAGATCTCACAATTATGATTACACCGTAGATGTCGAATCCGACACTGCTGCTGCAAAGGTTGTTCGCTTTGTGGGCAATCATAGGCGCGTTCTCGAGATTGGATGTGGGCCGGGTTCCATTACAAAAATTCTTCGCCATAAGAGCCATTGTTCTATTACGGGAATTGAATGCGATCCAAAGGCTATCTCTCTAGTTGCGCCCTATTGCGATCGAATTGTTGAGGCCGATCTTAACAATGTCGACTGGGCGACTCTTGCTTCTGATATAGGGGAGTTTGAAACAATTGTGGCTGCGGATGTATTGGAACATCTTTATGATCCATGGAAGGTCTTGTCGTCATTGAAGAACCTGCTAAGGAAAGATGGCGAGGTCGTAATTTCACTCCCTCATGTTGGCCATGCCGCGATTGCTGCATGCATTATGTCTGGAAGTTTTCAATATCGTGATTGGGGACTGCTTGATCGTACACATATACGATTTTTTGGCATTAAGGATATCGATGATCTCTTTAATCAAGCAGGTTTTAGTATAGTAAATGTAGCATTTGTGATCACGCCCCCAGAGGAAACAGAGTTTGCCGAAACGTGGAAATCACTCAGCTCACTGGTAAAAAAGACATTAATTAGCCCCTTGCATTCAGAAGTGTACCAAGTGGTTGTCAAGGCATCTGTCGCTAACAGCGAAGCCGATGGCATGTCTGTTCGTGAAGCTCTCAAGGCCATTAAATCCTTGTCGAAGCGCCGAGTTAGCGGAAAAGCTCGACTTGCAAGTTTATTGTCCGACAAACAAAAGATATTTATTAAAAGAATGGTAAACGGGGGTCAGTAAGTGTTTTATTGCTGTTTTCTTGTGATTCTGCTATGAAATCAGAAGTAGCCTCGTCAAGGGGTGATCGTATCAGGTTAATTGCATTTTATCTTACTCAGTTCCATCCAATTCCTGAAAATGATAAATGGTGGGGCAAGGGCTTTACCGAGTGGACTAATGTGACAAAGGCAGTACCTCTTTTTGAGGGACATTATCAGCCGCACTTGCCAGCTGATTTTGGTTTCTATGACTTGCGAGTAAAGGAAACGCGGCATGACCAGATTAAGACCGCCAAAGAATATGGTATTGATGGGTTTTGTTATCACTATTATTGGTTTTCAGGTAAGCGAATTCTAAACCGACCTTTAGACGATATGCTCTCAGACCCTGAGAGTGATATGCCATTTTGCTTATGCTGGGCCAATGAAAACTGGACGCGTCGCTGGGATGCCGCAGAACATGAGGTGCTATTGGCTCAGCAATATCGATCTAATGACGACCTTGCCTTCATTCAATCTCTTGAGCCTTTTTTTGCGGATTCACGTTATATTCGTGTAGATGGCAAACCGTTGCTTATTGTCTACCGACCTCAACATCTTCCCAATGCACAGAAAACTGTTGAAATATGGAGGCGATACTGCCGCAATAGTGGTATTGGTGAGATTACTATTTGCGCCGCGCTAACCCATGGGAATCAAGACTATCTTCAATTTGGCTTTGACTGTGGGGTTGAGTTTCCGCCACATAATATATCTCCTACTTGGGTTAATGATTCCGTCAAGCAGTACGACGCTTTTGAGGGAGGCATCTGCGACTATTGTGATGTTGCGAGCTCTTATCTCAAAAAGAGCTATAATGGTCTTGTTTATAAGACAGTATTCCCGTCATGGGACAATACTGCTCGCAGGAAGCACCGCGCGTTGGCCGTCTTGAACGGAACTCCCAATAACTATGAGTACTGGCTGTCAGCCACAATTGATCATGTACATCAGAGCCGCACTGATGATGCATTGATCTTTATTAATGCTTGGAACGAATGGGCCGAGGGATGTCATCTAGAGCCTGATGCTCGGTATGGTCATGGCTTCCTTGATGCAACGCGTTTGGCTAAGAGTGGGGCAAGGCGATTTAGTAGTTTTCCGAATATAGAACCACCCGATCTAAGTAATGATCTCAACACTCTATCGCTTTTTAGGGATATATTTAATGTGCTTCGCAAACATGCTAGTCGCCAAGTTAGACGCCTCCGCGCGTTGCTGAAGGATAATCCCCTTTGTTTATTATGTTATAGAATTGTCTCGCGCCCCCCAAGGCGATCAAGATTTCGAAGGCAGCATATTCATCCGGGAGAAGCTAATCCTGGTGACTCATAGGCTGGAATAAAGGTATAAGCGAAGCCTTGGGGCTGTCTTTTGCGAAACTTTCGATTATTGACCTTTGTATTCAAGCAAATGTACGATCAAACAAGTAAAAAGAAGAATGACCATGCTCATCCAGGAATCTTTAAAAATCTCATCAAAAATGCTATAGCTAAGATTGCGCCAAGTCGTTTTAAATCTGATGACTACATGGCACATGTTGATGACCTCAAAGAGTCCTATTTGCGCCTGCTCAAGGCAACGCTTACTGGGGTGATCTATGATGACGCGCCATTAATGGCAAGCTCTGACGGTGCTAATTTGTATGACCCGATTATACGCGAGCATGGCTGGGATTGGCCATCGAAGGCATTTACGATGGTTGGAAGTAAGCGTCTTCAGAATTTCAGCGATCTTATTGAGAATGTTATTGCACATGGTATTCCAGGTGATATTGTCGAGACAGGGGTATGGCGTGGAGGCGCATGTATTATGGCCAGGGCTGTTCTAAAAGTATATGATCAAAAGAATCGCAGTATAATTCTGTGCGATTCTTTCGAGGGCTTGCCGCCACCCGACGCAGAGACATATCCGGCTGACGAAGGATCTGATTTCCATTCATTTCCGGAACTAGCAGTTTCGCTTGAGCAGGTAAAAGATAACTTTCGCCGTTTCGACCTTTTGGATGATCAAGTAATTTTTATCAAAGGATTGTTCAAGGACACCTTGTCAAATCTTCCCTCCAAGCAGATTGCTGTACTACGTCTTGATGGTGACATGTACGAATCCACAATAGGACCACTTCGCCAGCTATACGATAATGTCTCGTCGCAAGGATGGGTGATTATCGATGATTACGAGGTCGTTCCTGCCTGCAAGGAGGCTGTGCATGATTTTTCAAGGAAAAAGACATAGATCCTGTTCTTGGTGTTATTGACGGCGTAGGTCGATTCTTTCAGAAGCCATAAATGATCTATTGATCTCGAAGATCTTTTGTACGACAAGTCAAGCTCTGCTTATTCTTATCTGCTTGCCCTGCTGATATCTGACTAAGGGCTACTTTGAGTTGCTGAATTGCCATTTAGCCCTGCAAATAGTTAGTATTAGCGTTCTCGACCCGTCTCTACGAGAAGGTACGCGAGGGACATGCTCGCCGTTGGAGCCGATCCACCCACTGCTGGCGCCAGAAAGAGCTGGTATGGATCAACATCCCACCAGAAGCGCCGGAGTCAACTCCGGCTCTATCCTTGACCAAGCCCATCTGATTGGCAGCCAAGGGGTACACCTTCCCAGAAGGACAACGAGTTTGTTTCCCTACCGCTCAATGCCTTTACCTGGCCAACCCCGTTGAGTAAACGGAAATAGTGGAAGTGGTTGCTGGAGTGGGGCTGTACTTGGATTCAGGCCTAGGTTTTTCAGAATCTTCCCCAGGGCTTGAAAGGAGGCCTGCTCACCCCAGTTCTTATTCATGAATTCGCATCCTGCTTCGCCCAATTCAAGTCGTAATGACGGATCTCCCAACAACATGCCGATCGCCTTGGCCTGACTTTCTGCTGAATCGGCCACCATCACATGTTTCCCGTCGACGAAGGGAATACCCTCAACTCCTATGGACGAGGATACCACTGGCAGCGCTGCGCGCATCGCGGAAGCAATTTTTCCTTTCACTCCTGCTCCGTAACGTAGCGGAACAATCGATATCATCATGTCGTCAAGGAAACGATCGAGATCTTCGATGAAACCATGTACCTTTACATGGGGCCCTGCTAAGGCCTCTATGGCATGGGTCGGGCTGCCACCAACAATGTTGACGACAACTGAAGGATGATCTCTGAGAAGTAATGGCAGGACTTCATTGCAGAAGAAGAGCATTGCATCTTCGTTGGGGCTGTGATTAAAATTGCCAATGAAGATAAGATTCTCTGTACGCAAATTTATGCGACTGACGCCTTGAACAGTTGCCGAATCCTTGAAAACTAATGGCAAGAGCTCCACGCTGGCTCCCGGAATGGCGGCCATAAGCTCCTGTTGTTCATCGATACTAAGTACAATCGTTGTATCACTCTTGCGACTGTTGGCGAGCTCGACCCTCCTGTATGTAACGGCGCGGCTTAGCAGAGCAGGCTGATTCTTAACTGCACCCTCCCGCTCAAAGCGCCAATAGTGTAGATCGTGGGGGTAGTAAATGATTCTTGCTTTCTTGCAGAGACGCCTAATTAACGGCAGTCGCTCATGTGCTAGATCGGGCCGAAACAATACAACAAGATTATAGCGACTGCCAACGGAACTAAGATGTTTCTTTAGGCTTTTAATGTATGGGGCTGAAAGCACCTCGATCCCCAGGCCTTCACACATACTTTTATAGCGCTCCTCAACTACATTGGAGTTATCGGGATAGAAGCTTGGTTGGAAGCCCATACCGCGTAGCAGCAGCATGAGGTTTAGAACACAGATTGAACCAGCGTCACGATCTGGTCGAGGTATAGAGTTGTCGATCAATAGCACGCGACCATGTATGCCTCGAGCCATTGCATCCTGCATCTGAGTCCCCCAGGGGTGATGCTCCGCTAGGCGTATGTGCCATTCCTCAAAGAACATCGCCTGGTTGGAGATCTGATGTCGTTTTAACCCAGTATTCTCATTGCTTCCATGGGAAATACCCTCGTAGTGAACAAGCGTTGAGAGAGGCTGATAATGAATTGCGTAGCCCTTTGCCTTTAGGCGCATGGCAAAATCGGTATCTTCATAGTACGCAGGGGCGTAGGCTGTGTTGAATCCACCTTCATCAAGAAATAGCTTTCTCGGCACCATCAGGGAGGCTCCGGAGCAGTAGTCAACTATACGTAAGTGGCTATATGCAGGTTTATAGGCAGAATCAAAGCGACCAACATTGCCTGCCGAACCGTCATTCCATACAATGCCTCCTGCTTCCTGGAGTTGGCCATCTGGGTAGATTAAACGAGAGCCTGCCAGACCTGTCTGAGGAAAAAATTCAAATGTCTTGACAAGTTCATCGATTGTGCCGGGAAGAAGTAATGTATCATTGTTGAGAAAATAGATATATTCACCCATGGCAAGTGCCGCTGCATGGTTGCAGCTCTTGATGAAGCCCCTGTTAGTTGTGTTACGTACAAGACGTAGTCCAGTAACTGTCTTAAGAGCAGCATAGTCATTGCTTACTGAAGCATCGTCAACCACAATTACTTCATAGGGATAAGAGGGTGGATTTGCTTTAAGTGAGTTTAGACAGTGCAGAGTGTGGGAAAACTGTTCAAAGCAGGGGATCAGAATGGAGATGAGAGGTTGATCCGACGTATGAAAATATAGATATTGCAGCATTTGCAGTTGATCTTTTAAACTGGACGGCGGCTGAGGGAATTCAGTCGGCCGTGTGCGTTTGAAATAGGTACGTAGTCCTAAACTCTTGCGTAAAAGTGAACGCTTGATCTTGATTGGAAGGGGTAGCCTGTGGTAGAACGATTTAGCTAAAAGCCTACTCTGCTGCCCAACATAGTTGAAGTCTAACATTATAGAACCTGATCGAGAAGGTGGCTATAGGTTGCTCTAGAAAGAAAAGTAGATAGCTGATTCATTGTCATTAAAGATATCTCTTGATTAGCCGACTTCCAAGCTTAATGCCGGGGACTTCAATGAATGAATAGCTCAGCATCGATATTGGAACAAGGACTGTCAGGGTTAAAGATAGACTTAGAAAAAATGCGAGATTGCTTGGCATATTTCTGGCATAAATAGTGCGGAACGCAGGAATAAGAACAAAGACCAGTGGTGGATGAATCAAATAGAGAGAGTAGCTAATTTTCCCTAAAAATCGAGTCGCAGGATTTACAACAAAGCTTGTAGGGTGATAGACGAGTCCCAGCATGAGTAGCACCATTGTGGCAGTCACGAGGTAATGCCCACCTCCTGCTAGGGCAGTATAGCTTTCCGGCTTCCAGACGATTAGCACTGCAAATAGTAAAAGGGCAATGTAGGTCACTAAGTAGCCAATGGGGCGACCGCCTCTACTGGAGACTATCTTCTTTTGGCAAAGAAAGTAAAATACGATTCCGAAAAGAAAAAAGGGCAAGTTGTGAAAAAAAGTAAATCGAATGGAACTATTATGAATATCAGCGGGCAGACTCGCCATGATAAATTTGGAAAAAACAAAATCAATGGCAATTGTTGCGCCAAGGAAGATAAGCGCACGTTTTAGATTGTTAGCCAATGTGAATACAAATGGAAATACGAGATAGAAAGTCAGTTCAATTCCTAATGTCCAGCTTGCCCAAACCATGCCGTCAATTTTTCCTGGCTGGAAGACGCCAATAAGGCTTGAAAAAATGGCGGATGGCTCGTGAATAAACCCATGCAATACGTAGTCTCTAAGACATGCAAGAAGTAGAGATGCATAAAATAGAGGTAAAATTCTGAACAGTCTTCGAATGTAAAAACGAACTAAATGGTTGTTTTCGTGTTGGCGCAGTTCAGATGATAGGCTTAGTGTGAAGGAGCTGACAAGAAAAAATAGGATGACTCCAGTGTGTCCACCATAAACGAAGTTTTTTTCAAGTTCTGGGAGAGTGAGAGGGGGTGTTGGTATGAAACCAACATGGCAAATCACGACATACAACGCCGCTAATCCTCTTAGGGCATCAATGAAAGCCAGATTCTCTTTCCCAGCTTGGCTAGTAATGAATCCAATGGGAACACTCAGATGTGGGCCATTATTTGTTTCTGTGGCAGAAGTTGATTGCACCATCTTTCCGTTAATCCGGTCCGAGTAGATTACATCGGCACGTAAGTGCGGCCAGCCATCTTGGTAATTTCTGAGAGTATGACTCTTTCTCCATGGGCAAGGCTCGGCCCACGAGTGATGACAGTGCAAAACTCTGAGACAACATCGATGCGAGCGATAATGTCAGGCCGGCTCCCCATCGCCATGACAAGTTCGAGAATTAGATTCGACATGCTGGGTTTGCCATGAAAAGGAGAATTGCTAGTTTGCCAAGGCTCACCTGGCCAGTGTTGCCAGCCCCAATCTTCAATGACGTATTTGCCATCTGGCTTTAGATGACTGAAGAAGGATTCAAGGCAAAGCTTTGTCTCTTTGTACTGATGTGAGCAATCATCAATGATGAGATCAAGTGGCTGATGCCCGAACTCAGACTCAACAACCGTATTAATTGCCTTGACATCGTCTTGCAGAATCCCGCCATACAGCTTGATCGTGTCGGCGAGCTTGTTCAATTCGATCGTGGCTTTCAGCTCTTGGGTTGGTTCATAGTAGTCAATGCCTACGATGTGAAGCGGCTTGCCATTGTCAGCTAAGGCTGGTGGGTGCATGTCAGAGATGAATAGCGGCATGCCCCCCTGAAAATAGCCTAGCTCTAGAATGTTGAGGGGATGTTCTGACAGCAACTCCTTGTAGATATTAATGAACTGCCGATGTTTTAGAATCGCAATCCTGTCTCCTTGCGTCTTTTTGTCAAACTGGTTGACTGAGCCAAGAAAGTGAAAGCGCTTGGTGCGGAATTCCTGATCATTGTCCCACTTTGGCCATTCGTCCCAAGGGGATGATGGTGGGGCAATTAGAGTGTGGCCCATTTCGAGGCTGAGCTTTTTCATACCTTACGATATGGTGGACGTGTATGTGAAAGGCGGGCTTTCCATTGCGGTTTGTGCTATACCTTTTGAAAGAATCTCCCAACTCCATCAATAAGGTTTAAAACGGGATTGATGCTGCGCTTGTTAAAGAAGTGATGCACAGCTTCCTTGCATTCTGGGACGACTTCGTAATCGTCTATTATTATCCACCCTCCTAGGGCTACTTTATCATATAATTCTTGAAGTGCCTCAATGGTAGATTCGAACATATCACCGTCTAGCCTAAGTACTGCAATTGTGTCGGTGGGCAGATCTTTTAGAGTATCTTTGAACCACCCCCGAACAAAGATTACTTGTTCGTCAAGAAGATTGAAGCGCCTAAAATTCTCTTTGACCTGATCAAGGGAGACAGCTAGTTCTGAATATTTATGGTAGGAAGACTCTGAATCAGCAGGAAAATTAATTGAGTCTGGTTCTGGGAGTCCTTCAAATGAATCGCATAGTATAACCTTCCGCGTCTCTTGGTCATAGACCTTCAATACGGCTCTAGCCATGATACATGCCCCACCGCGCCATACTCCGGTCTCAACAATGTCACCTGGAATGTCTCGTGCTATCGCATTCTCAATTAGATGCCTAAAGTTAAGTAATCGTCTACTGCCAACCATTGTGAATGCTTTAGACGGCCAATCCCAACCGTATTCTCTTATTACAGAATCATACTTGGCCTCGCCATCTGTGTTGGCCTTGAGCGGCGTATCTTCGTAGATGACGCCAGTCAGAGTTGCTTGAACAAGCTGTAGATATCTTTCTCTGAGTTCAAGAACATAGCTTGTGTAGCTATCAGCGGAATCAATGACGGCTGTGCTGGGTTCTGAATTCATTTGCTCCACTGTGCTTTCCTTTGAATTTTCTTTACACATTAGGACCTCTTGATTCGGCGTGTCTGCTCATCGTTATGACCGTATCAGGACGGCTGAAGCGTGTCGAAATCGACGTCACGGACCAGCCAACCCTTTCAACCTTAGATAGCGCCCCTCCGAGTGGTGTAACTCAGGAGCTCCTGTGACCCTTTCTGGAGGGTGAACAGGAGCAGTCAGAAGATGACTGCTTGGAGGCTGATTGCGCAGCTACGTCAATCCACTATGAACCCTGATCGCTAAATTGGCAACTCAGCGATCGATGTCTTCTGTGTAGATCGACGGAGGAGCCGGTGCGCTTCATCTGGTTCTTGCTGCCGGCTGGGTGGTCGGACCAGCATCGGTGAGCTCCAGCGGCTCTTCTGGCTCCGCTACCTTGGCCATCGTGGCCTCGTAGAGTGTCCCGTGTCAATCAGGTTAATGGCCGCTTTGCATCCCCCTCTGCCAAGAAAGTTGACGCCTTTGCCGCCGATTAGGCGGCCAATTCCAACTTAGCTGTTTGAGCGATGAAATCATCAGCGGGCTGGTTTATCCACACCACTTCTGGTTGCCGCCAACAGCGTGTGGTTGTTGTCCAGCGCCGGGGATGGCGTTGACGGGCCTGTTCATAAAGATCAGCACGCTTTTTGCAAATTGCTATCGCCACGCCGCTATGCCTTTGCTGAGGCGTAACGAATTTGATGCCGCTATGGCGGTGTTGGTGGT